>Ga0307513_10000129_pt1 | contig 106759 bp, 85 predicted proteins | sample 15_EM_MG_FD_202174 | JGI IMG/M metagenome (GOLD analysis project Ga0307513, IMG submission 202174) | Populus trichocarpa ectomycorrhiza microbial communities from riparian zone in the Pacific Northwest, United States - 15_EM | ecosystem: Host-associated > Plants > Roots > Unclassified | place...
TCTCGGTCAGTCGGTCTCTTGCAGCCGATGCACCACAGTGTCCCTTTGCCCCAGCATCTCCACCATACAAGCACCGCAGGTTGCCCCGGAGCGTAGCGCAGGGGACCCAGACCATCGGGTCGCCTTTTCTTTGCTTACTTTCTTTTTGGCGACGCAAAAGAAAGTTACTTGCCGCCGGGCAACCCCCGGCTTGCTGGCACACCACACAGCCGGAATGATATGGAGAACAGGGAATTCGCTATGAATTAAATAGCTGCCTGCGCCCGCAATACAAGGGCTAAATCCTCAAAGTCTCAATAGGATCAGTCCACCCGGGCGCCGGAAGCCTTCACCACCTTCTCGTACTTCGCGAGCTCGCTTTTCATGAAAGCGCCGAACTGCTCGGGTGTGCTGGCCACCGGCTCGGCCAGCAGTGCGGCAAAGCGGGTTTTGGCTTCAGGCGAATTCAGGGCTGCCACAAAAGCCTGGTTGAGCCTGGCGACCACGTCTTTCGGCGTGCCGGCCGGGGCCACCAGGCCCCACCAGGTGTCAATGGAAAACCCCTTGAGCGTTTCTGCCACTGCAGGCACATCGGGCAGTGCAGCGCTGCGTTTTTCGGTGGTCACCGCGAGCGCCTTGAGCTTGCCGGCCTTGATGTTGGCCGATGCGGTGGCGAGGTTGTCAAAGTTGAAGTCGACCTGGCCGCTGAGCAGCGCCAGCTGCGCCGGGTTGCCGCCGTTATAGGGAATGTGCAGCGCAAAAATGCCGGCGTCCTTCTTGAACATCTCGCCGGCCAGGTGGCCGGCGCTGCCGTTGCCGCCGCTGGCATAGTTGAGCTTGGCCGGATTGGCCTTGGCATAACGGATCAGGTCGGCCAGGCTGTTGATGTTCAGGCGCTGGGCCGTGTCGGCATTCATCACCAGCACATTGGGCACGCGCAACATTTGCGTGATGGGCGCAAAGTCGGCTTGCGCGCTATAGGGCATCTTGCTGTAGAGCCACGGGTTGATTGCGTGGGTGGCCACTGCGGCAATGCCGATGGTCAGCCCGTCGGGCGCGGCCTTGGCCACGATGTCTGCACCAATGTTGCCACCGCCACCTGGCCGGTTTTCAATGATGACGGTGCCTAGTGTGTCCTTGACGCGTTCGGCCATCAGGCGTGCTGTCACGTCGATCGGGCCGCCCGGCGCGTAGGGCACGATGATGCGCATGACCTTGGGCTGCGCCATGGCCGGGGTGGATGACAGGGCCAGCAGGGCAAAGGCCGAGAGGGCCAGCGTACGGGCTACGAAAGAGGGCAGGAATGAAGATTTCATGCCTCGATTGTGCAAAAGAAATGCAGCCCGGTCACCGTGGCATTCCCTGACACCCTCCCCCGCGCAGCCGGCACCTCCCACAAACGCGGGATGCCCTGATCGCACGGCGCTGACTAAGATGTCCCGCAACCCCTTCCCGGAGCTCTCATGCATCGCTTGACCCCGAATTTCCCCCGTTGTTTCCTGCTGGGCCTTGCCGCCATGGCCAGCTTCGGCGCGCAGGCGCTGGAGTTTCCAAACCCGCCTCAGCCCGAAGCGCAGGCGTTGGTCAAACGCTTCCAGGCTGACTACACGCGTATCAAGGCCGATCCCAATTACTTCAAGCCGCCGCCCACGCCCATGGCCATGCCTTGCGAGGTCCCGCAGCGCGAGCTCTACACCCCGCTGGGGCTGCACATGGCGATTCCGGAGGAGGCTGAAAAGATACGGCTGATGACGCGCAAACAGCTGCGCGACATGGGCATGGACCCCGACACCGCCGCCAAACCCATGCAGTACAACAACATACGCATCACACCAATCAAGGCGGCTTGCGCAGCCGGCAAGCTCGACGGCGAAGCCGAATTCCTGGTGCAGTTCGACACGCTGATGGAGAACAGCAACAACATCAACCTCGGCGCCAAAACCGTGAAGATGACCATGAAAATGATGACGCAGCAGGCAAGCCGCTATTTCCTGAGTTTCAAGGACGGCAAGATCCAGGACGGGGACAAATACCACGTCACCCAGCTATCCATGCGCAACGAAACGCTGTACGACGATGCGCAGATGGCCGCAACCATGTCGAAGACGAAGATTCCGGACGCTCCCGAACCGCAGGTATCCCTGACCTACATGAACTTTGGCGCCGGGCAGATGGCCACCTTCACGGTCAGCATGGCGCCCAAGATCAGCGCAGGCCTGTTTGGCGTGAACACCAGCTTCCAGCAGCAGCTGGACAGCCATTTCACGACGGGGCTGGGCCAGTCGCTGAACCGGATGGAAATGTACAAAAACGGCAAGCTGTTCATGACCAGCGAAACACCCATGAAAAACGGCAAATACCATGGTGAGCAGGTCCAAGTGCAGGAAAACTACCTGAAAGCATCCGGAATGCGGCTGGACCAGATGCCCGGCATGGAGAAAGCCCGCCTGGTGACTGTCAATGGCGTGGAGATGCTGGAAACGCGCAACTGCTTTATTGCAGGCGTGCTGACCAAGGCCCAGACCTGCCCCAAGGACTGACGCGATGCGCACTTCATCCCGGCGCCGCGGCGCAGCACTGGCGGCCCTGCTTGCTGCGCTGTCACCTGCCGTTCACGCGCTGGACATCTCCAATGCAGACTTCTACAGATGTGTGCAGGGCGACTGCCGCAACGGCCAGGGTATCGTCCACGACATGTACCAGAACCAGATGCTCGAAGGCAACTGGCAGGGCAGCAAGACCATTCCCGGCCAGCGCTACCTGGTCAGCCATCCCCTGACCAAGGGCAAAAAATACGAGCAGTTTTATGGCGCAGACGGCCTGATGGACCGGGGCAGCCAGATACGCGGTTTCGGTGCCATGAACATCGTGCCGGTTTTTACCGGCAGCTTCGGGCGCATGGACCACGCCTTCATGCGCGCACGCCTGGCCGTGCCCTACGAAGGTGTTTATGCCATGGGCAACGGCATCGAATACCGAGGCCGCTTCGACTACATGCCCGCCAAGGGTACCGAGGCGGGACGCATCACCATGGGCCACACCATTTTTTACGGCGACAAGGTGGACCTGGAAGACAACAGCAAGGAAACCGGCCTGTTTGTCAGCAACAGCGCGGTGGTCGGCGGCGGTGTGGTGATGTTCATGCCGGCGCGTCCCGACTACATGGCCTTGCTGCAGCAGCAATACCAGCGCGACCTGCAGATTGCCGTCGGCGACTTCAAGCAGCAGGAAAGCGAAAAGGCCTGGCGCACGGCCTTTGCCATCCTGGGTGAGGTGGCACTGGTGATGGCGGGTTCTTCCGGCAGCGGCAGCGGTGGTTCAGGCAACCGTTTTGCGATGGACCTGGTCGGTGGCCTGATGAAAAACGCAACGGCGCCGGAAAGCCCGGCCGGCAGTGCCGGAAGCGCCGACCCTTCGGCCCGCCTGATCCAGCTGGTCACCGGTGCGGCGCTGGGCAAGGTTGCAGGCGACAGCACCCTGTCGAACAGCCTGGCGAAGGCGGTGGCCAGCGGGATTGAAAAATCCGGCGCGGCCGGGAAGTAAGGGCAAGGCGCACCCGACTCGAACGGCCAGGGCGCGCGGGGATTCGCTATGAATTCAATAGCTGTCTGCGCCCATAACCAAAGGGCCAGGGGCTCAAAAAGCTTGAAGGAAAATCACTCGCCCAGGTAGGCTGCCCGGACCCGGGGGTCATTGAGCAGCTCCTTGGCCTGGCCATTCATGGTGACCAGCCCCGACTCCATCACGTAGCCGCGATCGGCAATGCCCAGCGAACGGCTGGCGTTCTGCTCGACCAGCAGCACGGTCACACCATTGGCGGACACATCCTTGACGACTTCAAAGATCTTGTCGACCATGATGGGCGAGAGGCCCATGGAAGGTTCGTCGAGCAGCAGCACCCTGGGGCGGCTCATCAGCGCGCGGCCCATGGCCAGCATCTGCTGTTCACCACCGGACATGGTGCCGGCGAGCTGGTCCTTGCGCTCGCGCAGGCGCGGAAACAGTGCAAACATCTTTTCCATGTCGGCAGCTATCTCGGCCTTGTCGCTGCGGATGTAGGCGCCCATCTGCAGGTTCTCGGTGATGGTCATGCGGGTGAACACGCCGCGGCCTTCGGGCACCATGGCCAGGCCGTCCTTGACCAGGTCCCAGGCGCCTTTGCCCTTGATGCTCTTGCCCAGGTATTCGATATCGCCATCGAGCAGCGGCAAGGTGCCGGTGATGGCTTTCATGGTGGTGGTTTTGCCGGCGCCGTTGGAGCCGATCAGCGTGACCAGTTCGCCCTCGTTGACTTCAAAATCAACCCCCTTGACCGCCTGAATGCCGCCATAGGCCACCTTGAGACCGGTCACCTTGAGAAGTGTATTTGCCATGTTCGTGGTTTCCTTCAATGACCTGTGCCCAGATAGGCGGTGATCACTTTTTCGTTTTTCTGCACTTCAGCGGGCGCGCCTTCGGCAATCTGCTTGCCGTAGTCGAGCACGGTGACGCGGTCGCACAGGCCCATCACGAGCTTGACGTCGTGTTCGATCAGCAGAATCGTGCGGTTGTCCTTGCGAATCTGGTCGATCAGCTCGCGCAGCTGCACTTTTTCGGTGGCGTTCATGCCGGCCGCGGGTTCGTCCAGCGCAATCAGCTGGGGGTCGGTGGCCAGCGCACGGGCAATCTCCAGCCTGCGCTGGTCGCCGTAACTCAGGGTGCGCGCCTTGAAGTCGGTGTATTTGCCGATGCCCACATAGTCGAGCAGTTCCTGGGACCGTTTGGCAATGGCCGCTTCTTCGGCCTTGAAACCCGGCGTGCGGAACACCGCGCCAATCAGCCCCGACTTGGTGCGCATGTGACGCCCCACCATGACGTTCTCGAGGGCGGTCATGTCGGCAAACAGGCGGATGTTCTGGAAGGTGCGTGCAATGCCGGCCTTCGCCACTTCGTGGACTGCGGCAGGCTTGTAGGGCTTGCCGGCCAGTTCGAAGGTGCCGCTGTCCGGGGTGTAAAGGCCGGTCAGTACATTGAAAAAGGTGGTTTTTCCGGCGCCGTTGGGGCCGATCAGTCCATAGACCTGGCCGCGCTCGATATGGATGCCGACGTCGCTGAGGGCTTGCAGGCCGCCAAAACGCTTGGACACGCCGGAGACTTTAAGAATGGTTTCGCTCATATCCATTCTCCTTAAGGATTGATTGACTGGATGGGGTCCGGACCGACAGGCTTGTTCAGCGACTTGCCGTGCTCGCGCGCAGGCCAGAGGCCGCGCGGCCGCGACAGCATGATGGCAATCATGGCCAGCGCGATCAGCAGCTGGCGCAGGATGGCGGAGTCGAGACGGCCGCCGGTCATGGCCTGCAGCGGCCCGGCCACATGGCGGAGCACCTCCGGCAAGGCGGCCAGCAGCAAGGCGCCCAGGATGACGCCGGGCAGGTGCCCGATGCCGCCCAGCACGACCATGGCCACAATCATCACCGACTCCATCAGGCTGAAGGACTCGGGCGACACAAAGCCCTGGAAAGCGGCAAACATGGAACCGGACACACCGCCGAAAGTCGCCCCCATGCCGAAGGCCAGCAGCTTCATGTTGCGGGTGTTGATGCCCATCGCCTTCGCCGCAATCTCGTCCTCGCGGATCGCCATCCAGGCGCGGCCGATGCGGGAGTTTTCGAGTCGGTGGCAGATGATCACGGACACGATGACCAGAACCAGGAAGAGGTAGTAATACATCGACACCGAGTTCACCTCGAAGCCGAGGAATTCATGCGTCTTGCCCAGGTCGAAGCCAAAAAACTTCATCGAGTCGATCTGGTTGATGCCCTTGGGCCCGTTGGTCAGGTTGATCGGGCGGTCCAGGTTGTTCAGGAACACGCGGATGATCTCGCCAAAACCGAGCGTCACGATAGCCAGGTAGTCACCGCGCAGTTTCAGCACAGGCACGCCGAGCAGGACGCCGAAGCAGGCAGCCACTAAAGCAGCCATCGGTATGACGGCCCAGATCGGCAAATGCAGGCCGTTCGGGAAAGCCGCGGCCACTGCGGGAAAGGCATCGGCCAGATGAGGCGACCCGAGCAGGGCAAACAAATAGGCACCGACCGCAAAGAATGCGACATAACCCAGGTCGAGCAGGCCGGCGTAGCCGACCACAATATTCAGGCCGAGTGCCAGCAACACATACAGCAAGGCCATGTCGACAATGCGGACCCAGGCGTTGCCGCCCTGCTGCAGCAGCAGGGGCAGCACCAGCAGTGCCACTGCAAACACCAGGAAGGTGACGAGTCTGTTTTTCTTCATCATGCTTGTTCTCCTAGGCTCGATCGGCCAAGCGCTCGCCGAGCAGCCCGGAGGGCCGCAGCGTCAACACAAAAATCAGCACCATGAAGGCGAAGATGTCCGAGTACTGGCTGCCCAGCACACCGCCGGTCAGCGGGCCGATGTAGCCGGCGCCAATCGCTTCGATCAATCCCAGCAAAATGCCGCCGAGGACCGCGCCGCCAAGATTGCCGATGCCGCCAAACACCGCAGCGGTGAAGGCCTTCAGGCCGGGCAGGAAGCCCATGGTGTGTTGCACCGTGCCGTAGTTGGAGGCGTACATCACACCGGCCAGCGCCGCCAGCACGGCACCGATGATGAAAGTGGCGGAAATGACGGTGTCGGGCTTGACGCCCATCAGGCCGGCCACACGGGGGTTTTCGGCAGTGGCCCGCATGGCGCGGCCCAGCTTGGTGTAATTGACGAGGTACATCAGGATGGCCAGCGAAACCGCCGTGGCACCCAGGATGAAAATCTGCGTGACGGTGATCACGGCGCCGCCTAACTGCAGCGGCTCGGAGGGCAGCAGGGTCGGGTAAGGCTTGTAGTTGGGTTTCCAGATGATCATGGCCAGGGTCTGCAGCAGGATGGACATGCCGATGGCGGTGATCAGGGGGGCCAGCTTGGGCGAATTGCGCAGCGGCCGGTAGGCGACTTTTTCAATGGCGAAATTAAGAACACCGCAAACCACAAAGGCGATCAGCAGCGATATCAGCAAAATGATCCAGCCCGGTGTGCCCGGCATGGCTTCCTGCATCCAGACGATGATGGTCCAGCTGGTGATCGCTCCCACCATCAGGACCTCGCCGTGGGCGAAATTGATCAGTCCGATGATGCCGTACACCATGGTGTAGCCCAGGGCGACCAGGGCGTACATGCTGCCCAGCACCAGCCCATTGATGATCTGCTGAAGCAAAGTTTCCATACTCACTCTCCGTTTGATTGAAATTGCCAACTCCGCTTGCGCTGCGAGCCCCTGGGATCACCATGGGATCTGGCGAGTTAACAAAAAGCCCGCCTATCAATACCAGGGATACTGGATTGGGTGGCGAGCTAATTCGCAAATTGTAGCGATGCATCTCTAGCGAGAATCGAGCCAGCATGCTGCTTTTCGCCGGGTTAACCCTCGAGCAACTGCATTTTTCTGGTTGAATCAGGCTATATCAGGAGGTTTTGCTTTCCATTAGTTCTTCTGCTTGTTCCGGGATTTCAGCTCGTTCAACTTATCCGAAATCCGGATCTCCAGACCCCGGTTAACGGGGCGATAGAACACCGGTACGGCCATGCCGTCGGGGAAATAGGAAGCACCGGCGGCAAAGCCGTCCTCCTCGTCGTGCGCATAGCGGTAGTTCTTGCCGTAGTCCAGCTCTTTCATGAGCTGTGTAGGTGCATTGCGCAGATGCAGCGGTACTGGGCGCGTGCCGTCTTTTTTGACCAGCGCTTTAGCTTCGTTGAAGGCCTTGTAGACCGCGTTGGACTTGGGCGCCACGGCCAGGTAGACCACACATTCGGCCAGCGCCAGTTCGCCCTCGGGAGAGCCCAGGCGCTCGTACACCTCGGCGGCGTCCAGCGCCAGCCGCAGGGCACGCGGGTCGGCCAGGCCGATGTCTTCACTCGCCATGCGTATGAGCCGCCTGGCCATGTACTTCGGCTCGGCGCCGCCGTCGAGCATGCGCACCAGCCAGTACAGCGCAGCATCCGGGTCGGAACCGCGCACCGATTTGTGCAATGCCGAGATGGTGTCGTAGAACTGCTCGCCGCCCTTGTCATAACGGCGCATGCGCTCGCCAAGCACCTTGAGCAGCCAGGGCCCGGTCACGTCCAGGCTGCCGCCCTTTTTCTCGCGCTGGGCAGCCACGTTGAGGGATTCCAGCGTGTTGAGCAGCCGGCGGGCATCCCCGTCGGCATAAGCCACGAGCTGGCTGGCAGCTTCAGGCACTATGGTTTTGATAGCTGGAAGTGCCCGCTGTTCAAGGACCCTGGCGATGATTTGCTTCAGATCTTCCTCGCCCAGAGGCTGCAGGACATACACGGCCGCACGTGACAGCAAGGCGGAGTTCACTTCAAAGGAGGGGTTCTCCGTGGTGGCGCCTATGAAGGTGAACAGGCCGCTCTCCACGTGCGGCAAGAAGGCGTCCTGCTGGCTCTTGTTGAAGCGGTGCACCTCGTCAACAAACACAATCGTGCGTTTGCCGCCCTGCCCCAGCCAGATGCTCGCCTGCTCGACCGCCTCGCGGATGTCCTTGACCCCGCCCAGCACGGCCGAAATGGTGATGAAGTGCGCGTCGAAGCTGCTCGCCATCAGGCGCGCCAGCGTGGTTTTTCCAACGCCGGGCGGGCCCCACAGAATGCAACTGTGCGGCTGGCCTGATTCGAAGGCAATACGCAGCGGCATGTCCTCGCCGAGCAGGTGCTGCTGACCAATGACCTCGCCGAGATTTCTGGGGCGCAAACGCTCGGCCAGCGGAGCCAGCGCCCGGGCGTCGGCATCCCGCCCGAACGGGGTCTCGGCGGAGGCGGCCATGTTTGCCTTTCTGTTTATTGGCGGATCACGTCTGCACCGGCAGGTGGCTTGAACTGGAAGCCGGCCGCGGTGAGCGCTGGATTGATTTCAAACTGGGTGAAGGTCATCACCGAACGCTGGCCGAAGCTGTCGAGGATCTCCAGCACGGCCAGTTCACTGCCCTTGCTCGTGCTCCTGAAACCGACGGTGATGTTTTGAACCTGCCCATCTTTGGTTTTCGGCGTGGCCAGCACCCATTCGAGGCCGTCCCTGTCGGGTTGCGGCACCAGGGTGAAATCAGCCTGCAGGGCCTTGATGTCCGCGGCGGCGGCAATCACGGCGGCCGGTGTCCCGTTCAGGACCTGCGTCAGCTTGCGCGCGGTGACCTGGTTCAGGTCCACATCGTGCAGCCACAGGGTCTGGCCGTCCGACACAATGCTTTGCTCGAACGGTTTTTTGTAGACAAACCTGAAGCGGTTGGGCCGCAGGAACTCAAAGCTTCCGCTGGAAGTTTTGGTTTTGGCGGCCTGGCCGTCACGTGCCGGGCTGGTCACGACCTGGGTGAATACGGCACGGCCGCTTTTGGTGTTCTTGACAAAGGCCTCCAGGCTTTCCAGGCCGCTGACCGTTGCCATCTGGGCACTGGCAGCTATTGAAAAAAGAGCAAAGAGGCTGGCCAGCGCGCCCCGGCAGGCAGGCACGAAAAAGCGGCGGACAGGTACAGCAGACAGAAAGGAAGAATGGGTCATGGCAGTTCTGGGGCAAGCCCCGTTGGATAGACAGTGCTGGTAGGACTCAGACTGCGGGCGTTGGTTGCCCGAACAATGTATCGCCCATGTAAATGCCAGGCTGTCATCCTTCAGCGCGTGCAGGCACCAGAATTTCACGCTGCCCGCTGCCCGACATGGCGCTGACCATCCCCGACTTCTCCATTTCCTCAAGGAGGCGTGCGGCCCGGTTGTAGCCTATCTTCAGATGCCGCTGCACCAGCGAGATGGAGGCCTTGCGGTTTTTCAGAACGATCTCGACAGCCTGGTCGTACATCGGATCTTTTTCGCCTTCACCGCCCCCCGCACCGCCGTTGCCGTCACCGAGCAAATCGCCGTCGCCATCCACTGTGCCCCCCTCCAGCACGCCGTCGATGTAGTTGGGTTCGCCCTGCTGTTTCAGGTAAGCGACCACGCGGTGTACTTCATCGTCGCTGACAAACGCACCGTGCACCCGGATCGGGAAACCCGTGCCACTGGGCATGTAGAGCATGTCGCCCATGCCGAGCAGCGCTTCGGCACCCATCTGGTCGAGAATGGTGCGGCTGTCGATCTTGCTGCTGACCTGGAAGGACAAACGTGTCGGGATGTTGGCCTTGATCAGGCCGGTGATGACATCGACGCTGGGACGCTGCGTGGCCAGCACCAGGTGGATGCCGGCGGCGCGCGCCTTCTGCGCCAGCCGCGCAATCAGCTCTTCGATTTTTTTACCGACCACCATCATCAGGTCAGCCAGTTCGTCGATCACCACCACGATGTAAGGCAGGCGCTCCAGCGGTTCGGGCTGCTCGGGCGTGAGGCTGAAGGGGTTGTAGATGAATTCGCCGCGTGCCTTGGCATCGTCGATCTTCACGTTGTAGCCGGCCAGGTTGCGCACCCCCATCTTGCTCATCAGCTTGTAGCGCTTTTCCATCTCGGCCACACACCAGTTCAGGCCGTGCGCGGCCTGGCGCATGTCGGTAACAACGGGAGCCAGCAGGTGCGGTATGCCTTCGTAGACGCTCATCTCCAGCATCTTCGGGTCAATCAGCAACAGGCGCACATCGCGCGCATCGGCCTTGTAGAGCAGGCTGAGGATCATGGCGTTGATGCCGACTGACTTGCCGGAGCCGGTGGTGCCGGCCACCAGGCAGTGCGGCATTTTCGCGAGGTCGGCCACCACCGGCGCGCCGCTGATGTCCTTGCCCAGGCCGATGGTCAGCATGGACTTGGCCTCGTTGTAGACCTGCGAGCCGAGGATTTCACTGAGCTTGATGGATTGGCGCTTGGCGTTCGGCAGCTCCAGCGCCATGTAGTTTTTGCCGGGTATGGTTTCAATCACGCGGATCGACACCAGGCTGAGCGCGCGTGCCAGGTCCTTGGCCAGGTTGACGATCTGTGCACCCTTGACGCCGGTGGCGGGTTCGATCTCGTAACGCGTGATCACCGGGCCAGGTGCTGCCGCCACGACACGCACCTCGACGCCGAAGTCCTTGAGCTTCTTCTCGATCAGGCGGGAGGTCATCTCCAGCGTCTCGGGTGCCACGGTCTCCTGGCGGGTCAGCGCGCCGTCCAGCAGGTCCACCTGCGGCAGCTTGGAGTCCGGCATCTCGCTGAACAGTGGCTTCTGGCGCTCCTTGGCGACGCGTTCGCTTTTGGGAATTTCAGCCAGCGTCGGTTCGATCAGCACCGGGACCGGGTGGTGCTCCTCGATTTCGATGCGTTCTTCATGCAGGATTTCCTCGCGCTCGCGGGCCGCGGCCCGGCCCACAGCAAGGTCTTCGGCGATCTCGCGTTTTTCGCGGCGCGACTCGATCAATTCGTCAATCCAGGCGCCTATGCGCTGCGCGGTGTGGGCCCAGGAAAACGCAAACACCACAGACACGGCAATCACGCCGAGCGCAATCCAGACCAGTCCGGAACCTGTAAACCCCAGCCACTTCACGCTGGCAGGCCCTGCCAGGTAGCCGAGGATGCCGCCGGCATGGCCTGGCAGCCGGACTTCAAAACGGTAGAGCCGCGACCACTCAAGGGCCGTACTGGCCAGCAGCAGCAGTGCCAGGCAGGACCAGAACCTGATGCGGCCAGGCAGCGCGTTGGAAGCGGACTGGCCGCGCAGGCCACGCGCCAGCGAGCCCAGCCAGGTGCGAACGCCCGCAGCCAGCGCCCACCACGCGGAAAATCCGAACAGGAAATAGCTGGCGTCAGCCAGGTGGGCCCCCAGGCGCCCGCCCCAATTGCGGGTGATTACCTCACCGGCCTTCAGGACGCTGGCCGCATCGCGGCTGCCCGTTGTAGACCAGGCCGCGTCCTGCGGCGAATAGCTGAGCAGGGCACCGAGCCAGAAGACCAGCGCAAGCAGGCCCAGAATCAGGCTGACTTCATGCGCAAAGCGTTTCACGCCGCCCGCGGAACCGGCCGCAGCAGATGTTCTGGAGTTCAATGTATCGAGTGAATAAGTCATAGGGCGACTGCTGAGCTTACCTCAGATGAACAGGCCTCCATGACGGAAAAGTGACCCCGGGAAGAGCGTCAACCCAGGGAATTGAGGCGGTCCTTGACCCACATCGAGCCGTCGGCCCGGGTCTCGATAAAACCGCGTTCCTCGAGGTCTTTCATGACCCGGCTGACCATCTCGCGCGAGGCCCCGACCATTTTGGCGAGATCCTGGCGCGAGACCTTCTCGCGGATCACGGTGTTGCCCTCACGGTCGGGCACAGCCGACTCCAGCAAAGCCCTGGCGACACGTCCATACACGTCCATCAGCGCCAGCGACTCGATCTTGCGGTCTGCCTGACGCAGGCGCTGCACCAGGCCTTTCATGACGGCATAGGCCATGGAGCTGTTTTCGGGCAGGCAACGGGCGAATTCCAGCCGGCCCACCACCAGCACATCGGTCTGCACCTCGGTGCGCACCGTGGCCGAATGCGGCTCGTTGTCGATCAGGCTCATTTCGCCGACATAGTCGCCTGGGTGCATGGTGGCAAGAATCACCTCCCGGCCGCGGGCATCGGTGGTCACAACGCGGGCCCGCCCGGTCAGGATGATGGCCAGGGCGTTGGATTTCTTGCCCTGCTCGACGATGGCTTCCCCGCGTTTGTAGCGGCGCTTGAGTACGGCCTGGGCCACAGATTCGGCCTGACCGGTCGTCAGCATCGAGAACAGGGGCACCCGACGAATCAGTTCAAGGTTAGACACCATCGTAGACATACCAAACTTCTCCAGACCGCGCCACTGACCGGACCCAAAAGCCCGCCGAATCCCTGGAAGCGCCTCTCCCAGCCCGGCAGTCTTTCGGCACGAGTTCTTACAATAGCGTGTGTTGTGCCAACTATTTCCGTCCACTCAGGGTGTTAAAGCCCCAAGTCAGCCCCGACTCTAACTGAGTTCCCATGCTTTTCCATACAGATTTTCACCATGCGACATTCTAAAGTTCTCATCCTCGGTTCCGGTCCCGCAGGCTACACAGCAGCCGTCTACGCGGCGCGTGCCAACCTCAATCCGGTGCTGATCACGGGCATCGCGCAGGGTGGACAACTGATGACGACGACCGACGTCGACAACTGGCCCGCCGACCCGCTGGGAGTTCAGGGCCCGGCCCTGATGCAGCGCTTCCTTGAACACGCCGAACGCTTCAAGACGGAAGTCATCTTCGACCATATCAACAAGGTCGATTTCAGCCAGCGCCCCTTCACGCTGACCGGCGACAGCGGCACCTATACCTGCGACGCACTGATCATCGCCACAGGCGCCTCGGCCAAGTACCTCGGCCTCGATTCTGAAACTGCCTTCATGGGGCGCGGCGTGTCGGGTTGCGCAACCTGCGACGGCTTTTTCTACCGGGACCAGGAGGTGTGCGTGGTCGGCGGTGGCAACACGGCGGTAGAAGAAGCACTTTACCTGTCCAACATCGCCAGCAAGGTTTACTTGGTCCACCGCCGCGACAAGTTCAAGGCCGAAGCCATTCTCATTGACAAGCTCCATGAAAAAGTGGCGGCCGGCAAGATCGAGCTGAAACTGCACCAGACCCTCGACGAGGTCCTGGGCAATGCCGCCGGCGTCAACGGTGTGCGGCTCAAAAGCACCGAATCCGGTGCCACGCAGGACATCGCACTGCAGGGCTGTTTTATCGCCATCGGCCACCAGCCCAACACCGACATCTTTGCCGGCCAGCTGGACATGAAGGACGGCTACATCATCACCCGGGCAGGTCTGCAGGGTTTTGCCACCATGACCAGCGTCCCCGGCGTGTTTGCTGCCGGCGACGTGCAGGACCATGTTTACCGCCAAGCCATCACGAGCGCCGGCACCGGCTGCATGGCTGCACTCGACGCGCAACGCTTTCTGGAACAGAGTTAAGCCCCCACGGTCGCTCACTTCGTGTAGCTCCCTGCCCCCCGAGGGGGCCGCTGCGCCTGCGGACCGGCTAAGCCGGATCCGCGGCCCCTGCTTGATTTTTTCTCGGGAGCGGCGAGCAATCAGGCTCTACGCCTTCACCGCAGGGAACTTGATACTTGAGGGCGGCTGGTTTTCAGGCTATAATCGCAGGCTTGGCTGAGTATCCGACGGGTGCCAGCATCCCTTTTTTTCTTTTTTATACGGAGAGTGCTCATGGCACGCGTCTGTCAGGTTACGGGCAAAGGCCCGATGGTGGGGAACAATGTTTCCCACGCGAACAACAAAACCAAACGCCGGTTTTTGCCTAATCTGCAATACCGCCGTTTCTGGGTCGAGACCGAGAACCGCTGGGTACGCCTGCGCGTGACCAGCGCCGGCTTGCGCCTGGTCGACAAGCTCGGCATCGATGCTGTCCTGGTGGACCTCCGCGCCCGCGGTGAAATCTAAGGAGAATCATCATGGCAAAAGGCGCACGCGAAAAAATCAAGCTGGAATCGACAGCCGGCACCGGTCATTTCTACACGACCACCAAGAACAAAAAAACCACACCTGACAAGATGCTGATCATGAAATTTGATCCCAAGGCACGCAAGCATGTGGAATACAAGGAAATCAAGCTGAAGTAATTCAGACTGGTTCGGCGGCTCTTCGGTTTCGCCTCTCAAAAACCCGCTGGTCTCCCGCGGGTTTTTTTATGCCCGAGAGAAAACCTTGTGCCTGCATTGTGAGTGCAGGAAGCAGACGGATCAGGGGAAGCCAGGGCCCGCAGAACGCCCCCTGCAACAGAGCACCTGCGGGCGATAGACAGTTCAGCACCTGCGACCACTCATGGTGTGATTACAGATAGCCCATGAAAAAGCCGCAGCAGCAGTAACGCTGATGCGGCTTGAACCAACTCCGGCTGGAAACCAGCCATCGTAAGGCAGGAACTTCAGGCGCGTGCAGCGCGCAGCTTCATCGAAAATTCCTGCAAGGCAGCAATACCGCTTTCTTCAGCGCGGTGGCACCAGGCCTGGAGATCGGTGGCCAGCTGTTCACGGGATGCCGACGTCGACAGCCACATCTGGCGCAACTCTTCACGCATGGTGACCATCTTGTCGAGCACCGGATGCTCGGCGCGGGCCTGCGCAATCTGTGGCTTGGCTGTGGCGGGCACCTTGTCGTCGTCGCGATGCAGCCAGCGGTTGGCAGCCTTCAGCACCGAGATGTCGGCCTTGCGGGCTTTCAGCGCTTCAATTTCAGCCTTGCCGGCGCGGCGCAGTTCTCGTGCAAAACCGGCCATCACCTCGTAACGATGGGCAATCAGGGCCTCGAGTGTCTTTTCATCAGCCACCGGCTGGATGTTGCCAAGCAGCAGCTTGGGCGGCACCTTCTTGACGGTGGCCAAACCGATTTTTTCCATCGCACGGATGTAGACCCAGCCGATGTCGAACTCATAAGGTTTGACGGAAAACTTGGCTGACGTCGGGTAAGTGTGGTGGTTGTTGTGCAACTCTTCGCCGCCGATCATGATGCCCCAGGGCGAAATATTGGTGCTGGCATCCGGAGCTTCGAAGTTGCGGTAACCCCAGTAATGGCCGATACCATTGATGATGCCGGCCGCCGTCACGGGGATCCAGGCCATCTGCACCGCCCATACTGCCAGACCGGCTGCGCCGAACAAGGCGAGGTTGATGATCATCATCAGGCCCACGCCCTGCCAACTGTAGCGGGTGTAGACATTGCGCTCAAGCCAGTCGTTCGGCGTGCCGTGACCGTACTTGACCATGGTTTCCTTGTTCTTGCTCTCTGCGCGGTACAGCTCGGCACCTTCCCAGAACACCTTCTTGATGCCATAGGCTTGCGGGCTGTGCGGGTCTTCGGCTGTTTCACATTTGGCGTGGTGCTTGCGGTGAATGGAGACCCATTCCTTGGTCACCTGCCCCGTGCCCAGCCAGAGCCAGAAACGGAAAAAATGGGATGGAATGGCGTGCAGATCCATGGCACGGTGCGCCTGGTGGCGGTGCAGGTAAATCGTCACGCTCGCGATGGTGATATGCGTTGTCAGCAGCGCATAAATCACTATTTGCCACCAGCTGGCAGCCAGCAAACCATTGGCCAGCCAGTCGAGGGCGGCATCAAACAAGACCATATGAATCCTTTAAACAATCCGTAACAGTGCCCTGCATCGAAACGAAAAACTCTGTGCCGGACAGGCATTCGATTGTAAGGGCGGCAGCCAAAATCGCCAACCGGGAAACCCCGGAAAAGAGTCTATCCGGCACAAGTTCTCGAAATCACTGTTTGACCTCAAAAACACCTGAATTGACGCCTTCTTCCCTCAAACGACGTCAGCTTTCTGCCAGACGGCAGCAAAGAACCCGTCCGTTCCATGCAAATATGGCCACAAACGCAGGTAAGGGCCGTTGCAGAGCGTGCCCGCTGCCTCCACCCCTAAATGAGTCAGAAGTGGGCCGGTTTCAAGAGGTGTGAAATCTTTATTGGCGGCGCTGAAGGCCTCGGCAATCGCTTCGTTTTCGTCACGCAGCACGCTGCAGGTGGCGTAAACCAGCCGTCCGCCGGGTTTGAGCAGCCGTGCTGCACTTTGCAGGATAGCGGCTTGCTTGACCACCAACTCTTCAATGGCCTTTGGGGTTTGCCGCCATTTCAGGTCGGGGTTTCGCCGCAAGGTGCCCAGGCCGGAACACGGCGCATCAATCAATACCCGATCAATCTTGCCGGCCAGGCGCTTGATGCGGTCGTCCCGCTCATGCGCGATCGCGACAGGGTGGACATTGGACAGGCCGCTGCGGGCCAGGCGCGGCTTGAGTGCGTCCAGCCTGTGGCCGGAGGTGTCAAAAGCATAAAGCCGGCCGGTGTTGCGCATGCTGGCGCCCAAAGCCAGGGTCTTGCCACCCGCGCCGGCGCAGAAGTCCACCACCATCTCGCCGCGCTTGGCGTCCACCAGCAGGGCCAGCAACTGCGAGCCTTCGTCCTGCACCTCGATGGCGCCACGCGTGAACGCGTCCAGCTTGTTCAACGCCGGCTTGGTAGACATGCGCAAGCCCCATGGGGAGTAAGGAGTAGCTACTGTTTTAATAGCTGCCTTGGCAAGCTCCTTCTGGATTTCAGCACGTTTATCCTTCAATGTATTGACGCGCAGATCGAGGCCGGCAGGAGCGTTGAGGCTGTCCACCAGTGGCCAGAAGTCATCACCCAACTGGGCCTTGAGGGGTTCAACCAGCCATGCCGGCAGGTTGTGCCGGTGCGGCTCCATCAAGTCGTCAGGCTTGACCTGGTCACAGCGGGCCAGCCAGTCCTTTTCGGGCTCCGTCAGTGCTCCCAGCAAAAAATCCCGCTCGGCAGCAAAGCCGAGAATGGACAGGCGCCGTTCCGTCGGGCCGCTACCGTGCTGCGCAAGGTAGGTAAAGAGGTTCTTTTTGCGCAGGACGGTGTAGATCGTTTCTGCCACGGTGGCCCGCTCACGCGGACCGAGGCGCTGCTCACGAAAATGGCGCGACACCACCATGTCGGCGGGGTGTTCAAATTTGAGGACCTGCTTGAGAAGCACGGAACAACTGTCGAGTAAGGCGTTAGGATGCATGGCCTCATTGTCCCACCGCGGGCCAGCGGTGCGCCTTTCCACTCTGGATGACCATGTCCGACAACCTTCCCCCGCTGATAGAAACCCCACCCGGCCTGTACCGCCACTACAAAGGCATGCTGTACGAAGTCGTCGGCACGGTGCGCCACAGCGAAAGCCTCGAGCCCATGACGCTGTACCGTGCGCTGTACGGGGAAAAAGGCTTGTGGGTGCGGCCGGCAGCGATGTTCAATGAAGAGGTCGTGATTGATGGCGTCGCCCAGCCACGTTTCACCCGCCAACCCGGTTAACACAAGCGGCCGCAGCGCCGGGCCGCCCCAAGCAAGGCCCCCTCGGGGGGCAGCGCATGACACGAAGTGCAAAGCGTGGGGGCAATGCCTTGTCACCGATAATCGTGGGTTATGTCCTCTCCCCACGAATTCACCGAAATCGAAAAACAGGTCAAGCGCCGCCGTACGTTTGCCATCATTTCCCACCCCGACGCTGGCAAGACCACGCTGACTGAAAAGCTGCTGCTGTTCTCGGGAGCGATCCAGATTGCCGGCAGCGTCAAGGCGCGTAAGGCTGCGCGCCACGCCACCTCCGACTGGATGGAAATCGAAAAGCAGCGCGGCATCTCGGTGGCCTCTTCGGTCATGCAGATGGAATACCGCGACTGCGTGATCAACCTGCTCGACACCCCGGGCCACCAGGACTTTTCGGAAGATACCTACCGCGTGCTCACCGCTGTCGATGCGGCACTGATGGTGATTGACGCGGCCAACGGCGTCGAACCGCAGACACGCCGCCTGCTGCAGGTCTGCCGTGCCCGCAACACACCCATCCTGACCTTCGTCAACAAGATGGACCGCGAGGTGCAGGACCCGATGAGCGTGATGGACGAGATCGAGCAGGAGCTCGGCATGACCGTCGTGCCCTTCACCTGGCCGGTCGGCATGGGCAAGCTGTTCCACGGCGTGTATGACCGGCGCGAAAAACGCATGCGCGTCTTCAGCCCCGGCGAGGACAAGGCCGGCGGTGACGATGAAATCCTGGCCGGCCTGGACAACACGGAAGCGGCAAAACGCTTCGGTGCCGAGTTCACCCAGGCGCAGGGCGAGCTGGAACTGCTGGAAGGCGCCTCGCCCGAGTTCAATCGCGCCGACTTCCTCAGCGGCAAACAGACGCCGATGTTTTTCGGCTCGGCGATCAACAACTTCGGCGTGCAGGAAGTGCTGGACGCCCTGGTGGACCTGGCGCCGGCACCCGCCGAACGCGCGGCGATGCAGCGCGTGGTGCAGCCTTCGGAAAAGAAATTCTCCGGCGTGGTCTTCAAGATCCAGGCTAACATGGACCCGGCACACCGAGACCGGATTGCGTTCCTGCGCGTGGCCAGCGGCGAGTTCACGCGCGGCATGCGGCTGAAAGTTGTGCGCAGCGGCAAGGAGCTGCGGCCCAACACGGTGGTGAGCTTCATGAGCCAGCGCCGCGAACTGCTGGACACCGCTTTTGCCGGCGATATCATCGGCATCCCTAACCATGGCGTGTTGCAGCTCGGCGACACACTGACCGAGGGCGAAGCCCTGCAGTTCACCGGCCTGCCCTTCTTCGCACCCGAGATGTTCCGCGCCGTCGAGGTGGCCGATCCGCTGCGCAGCAAGCAACTGCGCGCCGGTCTGACCCAGCTGGGTGAGGAAGGCGCAATCCAGGTGTTCCGGCCGATCGCCGGCTCGCTACTGCTGCTGGGGGCTGTCGGCCAGTTGCAGTTTGAGGTGGTGGCCCACCGGCTCGAGCATGAATACGGCGTCAAGGCGCGCATCATGGGCAGCCAGTTCAACCTGGCTCGCTGGGTTACCAGCGAGGACCCGAACGAGTTGAAAAAATTCATGGACGCCAATTCGCACCGCGTGGCGCTCGACGCCGTCGATGCGCCCACGCTGCTGGTGGACCACAGTGCTACCTTGCGCGCGGTGGAGCAGCAGTGGCCCAAGATCAAGTTCCACGCGCTGCGTGAGCACGCAGGACTGGTATTCCAGTCAAAGATCTAAGTCTTTTTGGCCTTTTGCCCATATCGGGCGGGCGCAATACGCTATTAATTCAATAGCGTCTGCGCCACGTATCCATTCAGTTGGCTTTCAGGAAATCCCCGACTTCCAGCAGGATCAGCTCGTTGTCATCGGCCTTGTTCGGCTCCCGGCTGCTGGAAAACGGCAGGTTGTTGTCGTTGCCCACGATGATGTGCGTGGCGTCCACCACGTCCACGTTCTCGATCGTGAAAAAGGGAAAAGTCAGCACGCCGTTGTTCAGCGGCTTGCGCGCCAGCTTGTCGGGGTCGGGAATTGCCATCAGGTCGATGTAGGCGATCTTGCGCACCGCCGCGCCGACATTGGCCTCGCTGAGTTCAACCTTGTAGACGCGTTTGAACTTCGCGATGTCATGGAAGCAGTCGCTGCGCTTCTGGCCTTCGGGGCAGGCCTTGTCCGCCGTGCCTTCGCCGTTGTCGCGCTCGATGATCAGGCCTGTCGTGCCGTCGATCATGTTGAAGTCGCCGATCACGTGGCTGGCGCCCTCCAGCACATATTTCCAGTGGCGCCCGGTCCAGCTTTCGCTTTTCACGTCGAACTCGAGCACGCGCAGATAGTCCTTGCCATCGAGCTTTTCATTGCCCGTGGTCGACGCATCCCACAGCGCGCCTTCGAGCAGTGCGTACAGCTTGCTGCCGTCTTTCGACGCCGCCATGCCTTCGAAGCCCTTGGACCTGCGCACCTGGAAATCAACCGCTCCGCCAGGTGCACCGGGTGTGGTCACCGCCGGGTGGTCGGGTGAGCGCACCACCTTGCCGTCTACCTGCGTTTCAAACACGGCCAGCACCTTGCCCTTCATGTCGGCCTTGATCAGGAAGGGGCCGAACTCGTCGCCGATCCAGAGCGCGCCGCCGGCGATCTGGAAGCTTTCGGTGTCAAAGTCGCTGCCGGTCAGGTAGCGTTGTTTCGTGCCTTCGTGAACGATGCGAAACGGCACCCTTTTGTCCGGGTCGCTCAGGAAAATCGTCTCCAGGCGTTTCATCCCGCCGCCCTTGAAGTCCAGGGCATAGCGGTTCAGGTAGAGCATGGAATCGGGCGAGTTGGCTTTGGCACCGGAACCGTTGTCCGTCAGGATCCAGAAGCTGCCATCGGCCATTTTCTTGATACCCGAGTGGCCCTGCAGCGGCTGGCCCTTGAAAGGCAACGACACACCGGTGGGGCGCCCCGCCGACAGGCCCTCGACCGTGCCCAGGGCTTCAACGCGTTTGTCGGTGGTGAATTTACCGGCATTTTTCAGGTCCTGCGGCGCGTCCTTGGGTGCAGCGATGAAAGACTGCGCAGGCATCAGCGCGTGGCCTGCCAGCGTGGCGGGGAAAGCGGTCTGGGCATGCAGGGGCGCGGCCAGCATCGCAGCAGCCAGTACGGAAAAAACCGGCCGGGCAAACATGCAGCGAGTGTCAGTGAAGCGGGTGTAAACCATGTCTCATCCGTTGTTGATGGAAGACGCATGGTGTTGAATTCTTGTGACATCCTGATTACAGGGTGGCTTGGCGAACAGACAACAGGCGCTTTTGCAATAAGCTATGCCGATGTACAGAAAGGCAAGCTTGCGCAGTTTTTTCATGGTGCTGCTCTGCCTGGTGCTGCACACGGGCCATGCGCAGGATTTCGACCGGCTCTACGGAGACAGCGTCACACCAGCGTTAGCCCAGCCGCTGCAATGGGTGGTGGTACCCAAGGATTCGGTGGCATCGCCCGACGCTTTTACGGCTGGCGAATCATGGGGCTTCCAGCCCTACACGGACAAAACCGCCCTTCCCACTTCAGACCGGCAGGACGTCTGGGCCACCTTCTCGCTGCCTGCCACCGAAGCCCTGCAAACCTGGTTCATCCGGTTGCCGGGCCAGGTGATCTTCAAGGCGAGTCTTTATTCGCGCGGCCCCCAGGGTAACTGGCTGATCCAGACTGCCGGTGAGGCATTAGCGCCGGCCGACTGGTCATTGCGCACCCGCGTTCCGAGCTTTGAGTTGCAGACCCGCAACGATCGCATGCAGACCTACTACCTCCGCTTCGAGAACAGCCGGCCAGTCACGGGGCAGCCCATGCTGCTGTCCCCGGTCGAGTATGTTGACGGCGCCTCCCGGGTCGGTGTCGTGATTGGCCTGATGTGGGGCATGTTCAGCGTGCTGGCCATGCTGAGCCTGGCCGCGTTCGCGATTGCACGCAACCGGGTGTTTTTATGGTTTGGCGCCGTGGTGGTGACGCTGATGTTCGCGCAGCTGGTGCTCATCGGTTACGGTGGCTGGCGCATGTGGCCGGGCAGTGCGCACCTCAACCAGGTCATGGCCTGGGTCGCGTCCGCGCTGAGTATGGCCGCAGGCGCCTGGTTCTGCGCCCAGGCCAGTTACGCCCGAAGCGGCCACCCACTCATCTACCGGCTGCTGGTCGCCATCACCGCAGGCAGTCTGCTCCTGGCCGGCCTGATGGCGATCGACCGGAACTTCATTCCGCGCGACCTGCGCAACCTGTGGCTGGCGCTCGCCACCGTGTCGATTCTCGGCAGCCTGGTGTGGATGTCCCTGCGCGGGCAGGCGTGGAACCTGCTGCTGCTGCTGGGTACAGCACCCATCGGGCTCGCAGCGCTGGCACGGCTTTCCTACAACGCGGGCTGGGTGATGAACATCGAGGCGGCGCAGGCGGCGGGTGTACTGTCGGCCATGCTCGGACTGCTGTGGATCTTTTTTGTGCTGGCATGGCGCAGCCGGGCGGCACTGTTTTCCACCCATCGCGGTGCCGCCCTGGCGACTTACGATCCGGCCAGCGGGCTGATGCTGCCCCGCGTGATTGAAAGCCGGCTTGCGCAGATGCTGCTGCGCGCCCGGCGCCGGCACGCCGAATGCGGCATTGTGATGTTGCGCTGGCTGGACCAGGTGCCGAGCCCCGACGAGCTGAGCGACCATAAACGCAGCACTGCGCTTTCGCGTATCGGTGAAATCCTGCGCCGGGCCGCGCGCGACATGGACACGGTGGTTCGTTACGAAGAAAACCTCTTCCTGATACTCGTCGAAGGCCCGGTCAACCGCGAAGCCGTCTCCGAAGCCTCCACCAAGATCCAGGCCGCCTGCATCCGACTGTCGGACAAGCTCGGCGAACCCAACGCGTTCAACCTGCACATCGCCATATGGCATGGCACACCAGGCGAAGAGAGCGGGCAGAAAATCATCGACAGCCTTAAAACCCGCCTGCGGCGGATGACCTCAGGGCCCAAGCGTTACGTGCAGTTTGTCGATGCTGCCGGCGAGCCGGCGAGCCTCCCGGCGGAACAGAGCACGCGCCGGGTGGACCTCGTGGCAAAAATCAACGCCATCGAGGTCTCGCATCCGGCCCTGCATGACGAAAAACTGGCACCGCGACGGGTGCCAGTGCGCTAGTGCACCCAATTCACGGTGCTGGCGACGGCAGCGCGATTTTGTAGCGCACCTGCTTGGGCGCAAGCTCGAGCGCATTTTTCAATGCCCGGAATCGGGGTGAACTGCTCGAGCATGAGTATTTTTCGAGCGTCGCGATATCGGCCGCTTCAGATGCAGGCAAGGTCCATCCATTGGGCAATCGGGTCTGAGCTGCGAATGACTTGCACCAGGCTGGCACCCGGCTCACCGCCCAGCTTCAGGGCCACCACCACGGTATGCACTGTCGGGTCGTCAAGCGTCGACCGTAGCATTCCCGCACCAGCTTCGTTGCCTGGCGTGGGCGCGCAAAGCGCCTCGTGCAAGCGGGCGCTGAGCACCGGGTCCAGCATGACAGGCAAGCTCATGGCGTTTAGTCGTGGGGCCAAGCGATCAAGCAGGTCCATTCACTGCCTCCCGTTCAGGCAACCGACGTCGGGGCCGCTGCACCGCCAGCGCCGCCGCCGGGAACGGGCGGCGCTGTCACGATGGAGGTCAGAGCGGGCTCGACGGAACGCAGGCGGTCGAGCGCGGGGCGCGGCCGCCGCAGCTCATCAGACCTGGCAAACGCTTGCTCCAGCGCCGCAGCCACGCCAAGCACATGATGGTCCGAGCGAAAGCGGCCGATCAGTTGCAGCCCGAATGGCATGCCCGCATGGTCGAGTCCACAGGGCAGGCTGAGTGCCGGCAAGGTGGTCAGCGTGACCACGTAGGTCAGCGCCAGCCAGCGGTAGTAGTTGTTTTGAGCTTTGCCATCAACCGTGTCGGCATACAGCGTCGTCCAGGGGAAAGGCGATACCGGCGTGGTCGGCGCGAGGATCAGGTCGCAGCCAGCCATCGCGGCATGGAAGCGCGCAAGGATGCGCGTCTGTTCGGCCTGTGCCCAGACAGAATCAAGCAAGCTCATCGCGGCCCCGATTTCGAAGTTGGCCCGCGTGTTGGGGCCAAGACTCGCGGGGGCGCGTTCATAGGCCTCGCGCGTACCAGCGACAAAAGCCTCGGCGCGCAGCACGTCGAAGCAGCGGTGCACATCGCCCAGCTCGAACTTCACCTCGTCGCAACTGCGGAACAGGTGCCTCATCGAGGCGATCTTGCGGCGAAAGTCCCCGCGGATCGAAGCGTCGACGTCGCAGGCGCCAAAGTCTTCGGTCCAGCCCACACGCAGGGCCCCGAGATCCACCGCCGGCGGATCCAGGAAGCCGGCCGGATGCACGGGGTAGCTGAGCGGATCACCCACAGCGGCGCCGGCCGAAGCCGCCAGTTGCAGGCAGGCGTCGGCGACGCTGCGCCCCATCGGCCCGACCACCGAGATCGGCGTCCAGCCGAGCAGCTTGCGCGAACTCGGCACCAGGCCCGGCGAGGGCCGAAAGCCCACCACACCGCACAGTGCCGCCGGAATACGCAGCGAACCACCGGTGTCCGAGCCCGTGCACACCGGCAGCATGTCACAGGCCAGCGCCGCCGCCGAGCCCCCAGATGAGCCGCCAGTGTTGAGTCTGGGGTCGAAGGGGTTGCCGGTGGCGCCCCAGACCTCGTTGCGTGTGTTCGCACCGGCACCCAGCTCGGGCACGTTGGTTTTTCCGACCACGATCGCGCCGGCCGCGCGCAACCGCGCCACGAGCACGTTGTCGGCCGTGGGCACGTGGTCGCGATACAGCGGCGAGCCCAGGGTGGTGAGCAGGCCCTCGGTGGCCTCCAGGTCTTTCACGCCCATTGGCAGGCCGTGCAGCAGGCCCAGCGGGCGTCCTTCGAGCACGGCACGTTCGGCGACCCTGGCCTCGCGGCGTGCGCGTTCGAAGCAGGTGGCCGTCACGGCGTTGACGAAGGGGTTCACCGCCGTGATGCGCGCGATGCAGGCTTCGAGCAGCTCGACGGGCGAAATCTGTTGGGTCCCGATCAGCCGCCTGAGGTCGACGGCGGACAGGGTGACCAGGCTGTCATCAGTTGCCACATTCATTCCGCCCGGATGTTCGCGCGCTGCGCCACGGCGCGCATGCGCGGCAGCTCGTCGTCTATCCGCGCCGCCACCGCGGCAGCGGGCTCGTACGCGGGTTGCAGCCCGCTGGCGATGAGCTTGTCGCGGATATCGGCATCGGCCATGGTTGCGGCCAGTGCTTTTTGCAGCTTGGCCTTGGCATCGACTGGCAAACCGCGCGGCGCGACGACCGCTAGCCAGGAGTCGGCGGAAAAACCCGGGAAGCCGCTTTCCGCCACCGTGGGCACGTGGGGTAGCTGCGTCGCGCGCGTGGCACCCGTGACGGCGATGGCCTTGATCTTGCCCGCCTTCAGCTGAGGCAGCGACGCTGCCACGGTGTCAACCGTGAAAGGTATCTGGCCGCCGATCAGGTCGCTCATGGCCGGCGCGCTGCCCTTGTAGGGGACGTGCAGCAGCTTGATGCCGATGGCGCTCCACATCAGTTCACCCGCAAAGTGGCCGGTCGTGCCACTGCCAAAAGAGCCGTAGACGTACTTGTCCGGCGTGCCGCGCACGGCGGCTTCCAGCTGCTTCAGGTTGCCAACCGGCACCTCGCGGTTGGCAATCAGGACCAGGGGCACGCGCGCGGCAAGGCCGATCGGCTCGAAGCTCTTGACCGGGTCATAGGGCAACTTGGGGTTGAGCGCGGGGTTCACGGTGAAGGTGGAACCCGAGCTGATCAGCAGCGTGTAGCCATCGGCCGGTGCTTTGGCGACAAAGGCGGCGCCAACGACGGTGCCGGCGCCGGCCTTGTTTTCGATCACCACCGGCTGGCCCAGGTGCTCGCCAAGCTTCTTGCCGACAAGCCGGCCGACGATGTCGGTCGCCCCGCCCGGCGGGAAAGGGATGATCAGTTGAATCGGCTTCGACGGATAGCTTTGTGCGCGGGCGCCACTCCATGGCAGCAGCCCGCCCAAGACTGCCGCGAAGATAGCAAGATTTGTAGCCATGTTTGCGAGTTTCAGTTTCATCATGTTGTCCACCGTTTCAATGGCAGCCCGAGGGCCGCGGTTGGGATGCGCGAAGGACCCGCTGCGCACAGCAAACCCTCGCTCCAGGATGAGCACGTCTCCTCAATGGCTTGTCAGCAGCGACGTGGGCTCAACACCCGCTGCCCGGAGACCCCATGCGGGCGCACGGCTCTCCGATGCTCTCGGTAATCAGCTCCCGGATCGGTGTGGTTCCCCAACAGCGCCACGTCCACACACCCCGGGGCAGGGATCAGCCGTTGCGAAACAGGAAGCTGTAGGCATTGAGGGCCGGCACTCCGCCCAGGTGCGCATAAAGCACGCGCGAGCCCGCCGGAAATTCGCCACGGCGCACCATGTCGATCATGCCGTGCATGGACTTGCCCTCATAGACCGGATCGGTCAGCATGCCCTCCTGCCGGGCGCACAGGCGGATCGCTTCCAGCGTGCCTTCGGACGGAAGGCCGTACTCGGGCCCACCATAGCGGGTGTCGAGCACCACGTCTTTCGCAATGATGGGGCGACCCAGCTCGACCAGCTCCGCAGTGTTCTGTGCAATGCGCAGGATTTGCGCCTTGGTCTGCTCGGGTTTGGCCGAAGCGTCGATGCCGATCACGTGGTCGGCTCGGCCGTCGGCGGCAAATCCAACCACCATGCCGGCCTGCGTGCTGCCGGTGACGGAGCAGACCACGATGTAATCAAACTTGAAACCAAGCTCGGCCTCCTGCGTCCGCACCTCCTCGGCAAAGCCGACAAAACCCAGGCCGCCATACGGGTGTTCCGAGCAGCCCGCCGGAATGGGAAAGGGCTTGCCACCGGCCTTGCGCACATCGTCCATGGCCTGCTCCCAGCTTGGGCGGATGCCGATGTCAAAACCGGCGGCGTCCAGCCGCACATCCGCGCCCATGATGCGCGACATCTCGATGTTGCCGACACGGTCATATACCGCGTCGGAATAGTTCACCCAGTTTTCCTGCACCAGCACGCACTTCATGCCCAGGTGCGCCGCCACTGCCGCCACCTGGCGCGTCTGGTTGGACTGGATGCCGCCTATGGAGACCAGGGTGTCGCAGCCCTGCGCCAGCGCCTCGGGAATCAGGTACTCCAGCTTGCGGGTCTTGTTGCCGCCGAAAGCCAGGCCGCTGTTGCAGTCTTCGCGCTTGGCATACAGCTCCACCTTGCCGCCCAGATGAGCGCTCAGGCGCTTGAGCGGCTGGATGGGCGTGGGCCCGAAGGTCAGCGGATGTCGGGGAAACTTTTTGAGCTTGAGCGTGAGTGGCATGGATCGTGGTTCTGGTGAAAGCCCCATTGCGTGGACTGTGATGGCCGCAAAAAAGGAGGGCATGGCTGGCGGGAAGGTGTTGAACAGTCGTCCTGAATCGTAGCCACACACGGCAGAAATTAATTGCATACTCTTGATTTCAAGGATGCTTATTCATCTTCTTTGAACTCATGAATAAAATTAATTCTGCTATTTCATGAATTTACGCAATATTCATTCAATACCCCTATGGAAATCACACTCGACCGGATTGACCGCAAGTTGCTGAAGCTGCTGCAGCAGGACGCCTCCCTGCCCAACATCGAGCTGGCTGAAAAAACCAGCCTCAGCCCTCCCGCCTGCTCGCGGCGCATTGCCAAGCTCAGGGAGCTGGGGCTGATCCGCAAAACCGTGGCGCTGGTGAACCCGCGGGCGCTGGGCTACAACGGGTTGGTCATCATCGGCGTGGTGCTGGATCGCTCGACCCCTGACTCCTTTGCTGCGTTTGAAAAAGCCGCCGCCGGCCTGAGCGGCTGCCTGGAAGTGCAGCTGGTGACGGGGGAATTTGATTACTTTGTGAAGCTACGCATCCAGAGCATCGACTCGTTCAATGAGTTGCATGCGGCGCAACTGATCGGTCTGCCGGGTGTGAGGCAGATTCGCACCTTCGTGTGTTTGAAAGAGGTGTTTGAGACGACGGCGATTCCTGTTTGACGCCAATTCATACGGCGCGAAAAGCTATCAATTTGATAGCCTCTTGTCCATATCTCACCTGGGCAAAACGCCAATTTCATCAGCAGCCACGCCCAACCCACACCCAGCTACATAACCCGTGGCAAAGGCAGCGCAGTTTTATAACGCACCTGCTTGAGCGCAAAGCTCGAGCGTATTTTTTCAATGCCCGGAATCGGCGTGAGCTGCTCGAGAATGAATTTTTCGAGCGCCGCGATGTCGGCCACGGCCACGCGGATCAGGTAGTCGCTGTCACCCGTCATCAGGTAACACTCCATGACTTCGTCATGCTCGACGATGCGCTGCTCGAACGCGGCCAGCGACTCCTTGTTCTGCGAGCGCAGGCTGATGGAAATAAACACACTCAAGCCCAGGCCCAGGGCAGCCGCACTGGCAATGGCCACATAACGGTCAATCACACGCGCCGCTTCCAGCGCCTTGACCCGCGCCAGGCAAGGCGAAGGGCTCAAATGCACCCGCCTGGCCAATTCCACATTGGAGAGGGAGCCATCACGCTGCAATTCGTCGAGTATCCGTAAATCAATTACATCCAGCTTCATAGTGTCTTGTTTCCAAAATTTAAAGCATTTTATGCTGCTGAATATACTTTTCGCGACGCACTTTAACAGCTCATGTTGAGCCAGAAGGCCTATATTGGCCAGCATGAATGCCTCCGTTCCCCTCCATGCCCTGCTGGCCACCGACATGAACGCTCCCGACTCCGACCCACAGGAAACCGCCGAATGGCGCGAAGCCTTTGTTGCGCTCGCGGCCACGCAAGGCCCGGCCCGCGCCCGCTACCTGCTTGATGAACTGGCCCGGCTCGCACGTGAGCAGCGTGTGGGCTGGAAGCCCGAACTCGCCACGCCCTACGTCAACACCGTGGGCGTCAACGAACAGCCGGTGTTTCCGGGCGACCTTGCCATGGAGGAACGCCTGGCCTCGCTGATGCGCTGGAACGCGCTGGCCATGGTGGTGCGCGCCAACCAGGCCGAGTCCGGCGGCTCGAGTGAACTGGGTGGCCACATCGCCAGTTACGCCAGTGCGGCTGACTTGTTTGAAACCGGCTTCAACCACTTCTTCCATGCGCGCGAGGGCCTGGGCGAAGGCCAGCATCGCGGTGACCTGGTGTTCTTCCAGCCGCACAGTGCGCCCGGCGTGTACGCCCGCGCCTATCTGGAGGGCCGGCTCGGCGAAAACGATTTGAGCTTTTACCGGCAGGAACTCTCTGCCGTACAACAGGGTGCACAAGGCCTTTCTAGCTACCCGCACCCTTACCTGATGCCGGACTTCTGGCAGTTCCCAACCGGCTCCATGGGCATAGGCCCGATCAGCTCGATCTACCACGCACGCTTCATGCGTTACCTGACGCACCGCAGCCTGCTCGACTGTGCTGGAAGGAAAGTCTGGGGCGTATTCGGCGACGGCGAGATGGACGAGCCGGAGTCGATGAGCGCGTTGACGCTGGCCGCGCGCGAAGGCTTGGACAACCTGGTCTGGGTCGTCAACTGCAACCTGCAGCGGCTCGACGGCCCGGTGCGCGGCAACGGCCGCATCATCGACGAACTTGAGAAGCTGTTCGCCGGCGCAGGCTGGAACGTCATCAAGCTGGTCTGGGGCAGCGACTGGGACGGCCTGTTTGCACGCGACCTCACCGGTGCGCTGACACAGGCCTTTGCGCACACAGTGGACGGCCAGATGCAGACCTTCGCCGCCAAGGACGGCCGCTTCAACCGCGACAACTTCTTCGGCCAGAACGAGGAACTCGCGCGCCTGGCGCAGGGCATGACGGATGAACAGATCGACCGGCTCAAGCGCGGCGGCCACGACCTCGTGAAAATCCACGCGGCCTATGCCGCGGCTGCTAACCACACCGGCCAGCCGACGGTCATCCTGGCGCACACCAAAAAGGGCTACGGCATGGGCAGCGCCGGCCAGGGCAAGATGACCACGCATTCGCAGAAAAAGTTTGACGAGAGCGACCTGCTCGAATTCCGCAACCGCTTCAACCTGCCGCTCAGTGACGAGCAGGCGAAGCAACTCACGTTTTACAAACCCGCTGCAGACAGCCCCGAGATGCAATACATGCATGCCAGGCGCGCCGCACTCGGCGGTTATCTGCCCAGGCGCGACACCACCGCACAGGTCGTTGAGGTGCCGGTCCTGCCCGCCTACGCCAGCTTTGCCCTTGGCGCCGACGGCAAGGAGATGAGCACCACCATGGCCTTTGTGCGCATGCTGGGCGGCCTGCTGAAAGACACAACGCTGGGTCCGCGCATCGTGCCCATCGTTGCCGACGAGGCGCGCACCTTCGGCATTGCCAACCTGTTCAAGCAGGTCGGCATTTATTCGAGCGTGGGCCAGAAATACGCGCCCGAAGACATCGGCTCGGTGCTCAGTTACCGCGAGGCGCTTGACGGCCAGATTCTGGAGGAAGGCATCAGCGAGGCCGGCGCCCTGGCCAGCTGGACGGCCGCCGCCACCAGCTACAGCGTACACGGCCTGGCGATGCTGCCCTTCTATATCTACTACTCCATGTTCGGCTTCCAGCGCGTAGGCGACCAGATCTGGGCTGCGGCCGACCAGCGTGCCCGCGGCTTCCTGCTGGGCGCCACCTCGGGCCGCACCACGCTGGGCGGCGAGGGCCTGCAGCACCAGGACGGCACCAGCCACCTGGTGGCCGCGACCATTCCCAACTGCAAGGCCTACGACCCGGCCTTTGCCTGCGAGCTCGCGGTCATCCTCGACCGCGGCATGCGGGAAATGATGGTGGAACAGCAGGACGTGTTTTATTACGTCACGCTGATGAACGAGAACTATGCGCAGCCCGATTTACTTCCCGGATCGGAAGCCGGCATCATCCGCGGTTGCTACAAATTCAATAGCTACTCAAGCCCACCACACAAGGGCAAAAGTCCGAAAACCCTCATGGAAATCACGCTGATGGGCTCCGGAGCCATTCTGACCGAGGTCGTCAAGGCCGCGCAGCAGCTGGCGGAGCAAGGCATAGCCGCGACGGTTTACAGCGTCACCAGCTGGAGTGAACTCGCCCGCGACGGCGCGGCCTGCCAGCAGCAGGCCCTGCGTGGTGAATCTGCGTCCGAGGCCTTCATCATGCAGCAACTGCAGGACAGCCAGGGCCCCATCATTGCCGCCACCGACTACGTGCGTGCCGTGCCCGAAAGCATTCGCGCCTTCCTGCCGCCAGACCGCAGCTACCTGACCCTGGGCACAGACGGATTCGGCCGCAGCGATACGCGCGCAGCGTTGCGCGGGTTTTTCGGCGTGGATGCGCAAAGCATCGTGACGGCAGCGCTGCACCAACTGGCACAGGCTTAGCCAGCGACCAAACAGAAAGCCCCCGCGCGGCGCAAACCGTGCAGGGGCTTTTCCATTTCATGCCGGCCGTCATCCACATGACGGCCAGGCTGCAATTATTTAGGCAACAGCACCTTGTCCACCACGTGGATCACGCCGTTGGACTGGTACACGTCGGCAATCGTCACGGTAGCCGAGCCGCCTTTTTCATCCATCACCATGACCTTGCCGCCCATGGCCTTAGCCGTCAGCGTGCCGCCAGCCACGGTCTTGATCGAGGCCGTGCCCTTGCCGTCCGCAATCATCTTGCCGATGGCGGCAGCGTCCCACTTGCCGGCCACCACGTGGTAAGTCAGGATGCCGGTCAGCATGCCCTTGTTCTCGGGCTTGAGCAGCGTGTCCACGGTACCGGCGGGCAGCGCTGCAAAAGCGGCGTTGGTCGGTGCAAACACGGTGAAGGGGCCTGGGCCTTTCAGCGTGTCAACCAGGCCTGCAGCCTTGACGGCGGCCACCAGTGTGGTGTGGTCCTTGGAGTTGACGGCGTTGTCGATGATGTCCTTGGAAGCCAGCATGGGCGCACCGCCCACCATGACCTGCGCAAAGGAAGAAGCAGCGGCCAGGGACAAGACGGCTGCCAGGCCGATGGAAGCGAGTTTGTGTTTCGTCTGCATGTGAATACCCTTTGATGAAGTTGAACAATGAGCCGACATCCGGGCTGGACATCAACGGCTGTTCTGAATACGGAGCCAGTCAGCGACTGGATTCAACCGTTTTCATTCACTCAGGTATTTGTCGGGTATTTATTGTCTGATGCGGGCTCAGGGCTGGCCCTGCAGCCAGTCGTGCACCGCTTGCGGATACAGAAGGTGCTCCTGCACCAGCACGCGTGCAGACAGGGCTTCAGCGGTATCGCCCGGCAACACAGGCACCGCGGCCTGCGCCAGGATGGGTCCGTGGTCAAGTTCATCCGTGACCTGGTGCACGGTGCAGCCGGCTTCGAGGCAGCCGGCATCGATGGCGCGCTGGTGGGTGTTCAGGCCGGTGAAGGCCGGCAACAGCGAGGGGTGGATGTTGACCAGCCGCCCCGCGTAGTGATTGACAAAGCCGGGCGTGAGGATGCGCATGAAGCCGGCCAGAATCACCAGTGCTGGCTGGTAGCTGTCAATGAGTTTCATGAGCGCAGCATCAAAGGCCTCGCGCGAATCAAAGGCCTTGTGGCTCAGGACCTCCGTGGCCACGCCCAGCGACTGCGCCAGCTCCAGGCCGCCAGCCTCGGCCCGGTTGCTGATCACCGCCGCAATGCCGGCGCCAAACTTCTGCTGCCAGTTTTGCTGCTGCGCGGCCCCAACAATGGCGGCCATGTTGGAGCCGCCACCTGAGATCAGGATCACGATGTTTTTGGTCTTGCTGGACATAAGTGCTCTGGATTATCGCGATCAGGGCTGCTGTGGCGGCCTGGCCAGTGCAAACAGCGCCAGCGAGACGACGCCCATGCCCACCAGAAACCACAGCAGGCCGGTGTAGCCGCCCAGTCCCAACAAAGCCCAGGCCGTGAGAAAAGGCGCGGCGGCGCGGGTGCACAGCGCAATACCGGACATGGCGCCGCTGATGCGCCCCACATGTTCGCGGCCATAGAAGTCGGGCACGATGTTGCTGCGCACGATTGTGATCAAGCCGTTGGCCACGCCGAACAGCACAGCAAACACCACCAGCACCACGGGCTGGCGGCCCAGCGCAAACAGCACCAGCGCCAGCGGAAACAGGGCCAGCACGGCCAACCCCAGTGCGCGGTGGTTCAGCGAGCGGCCCAGCCACAAAAAGGCAAAACGTCCCACCACCTGCGCCGGGCCAAACCAGACCATCACGGCCACCGCCTCGGCCTGCGTGAGCCCACGCGATTCAAATGCCGGCATCAGGTGGGCCCACACCGTGGACAACGCAAAGGTGTAGAGCGTGAAGGTCGCAGTCAGCAGCCAGAAGGTAGAGCCCTGCATGGCCTGGCGCAGCGTCGCCTGGTCCTGCGTGGCCTTCACCGGAACGGCGCCGGGCATCAGCGGGCGTTTCCAGTCGCCGCGCAGCACCCACGCATGCAGCGGAGCCACCAGCAACAAGGCCAGAGCCATCACCAGCAGCGCAGGTCGCCAGCCAAGCCGGGCCTGCAGCCAGGCCACCGCCGGAAACGACAGCGTGCTGGCAAAGCCGCCGACCAGCGTGATGGTGGTGATGCCCTGCCGGTAACGCTCCGGGAAACGCTTGGTGACTTCCATGAAGGCCGGCTCATACAGCGTCATCGCCATGGCCAGGCCCAGCACCGCCCAGGCGGCATAAAGCAGCGGCAGGCTGTGCGCCTGCGACCAGAGCGCGCAGCCTGCTGCTCCCAGCAGCGCGCCGCCGGTGAGCACCGCCCGCCCGCGCCCGCGGTCAATCGCCGCACCCACCGCATAAGTCGCCAGGCCCCAGACCATCAGGCCCAGCGTGAATGCACCCATGACGTCCGGCTGGCTCCAGCCCAGGTCGCGCTGCATGGGCAGCACAAAAGAGGAGAAGCCGTAATACATGATGGCCCAGACAAGAATCTGGCCAACACTGAGGGCGCTGATGATGGTGCGGTAAGACGGCAAGATGCGCTGATTATCCCGGGCGGGCCGGGCCCGCTGGAGGCGTCCGATTCTGCAAGGCGGAATCCCTCGCTATTTGTCCCAACTGAGACATAAAATTGCGAACGACCGTGCTAAAACTGGCGCAGCAACCCGAACACCGATGGAGACACGCAGCTCATGGATTTAGCTTTCACCCCTGAAGAACAGAAATTCCGCGAAGACATACGCGCCTGGGTGGGTGCCAACCTGCCCGCCGATATTTCGCACAAGGTGCACAACGCCCTGCGCCTGACGCGTGACGACATGCAGCGCTGGGCCAAAATTCTCGGCAAAAAAGGCTGGCTGGGCCACGGCTGGCCCAAGGAATTTGGCGGCCCCGGCTGGAACGCCGTGCAAAAACACCTGTTCGAGGAAGAATGCGCACTGGCCGGCGCGCCGCGCGTCGTGCCCTTCGGCCCGGTGATGGTGGCGCCGGTGATCATGGCTTTTGGCAGCCCCGAGCAGCAAAAACGTTTCCTGCCCGGCATTGCCAGCGGCGAAGTGTGGTGGAGCCAGGGTTACAGCGAGCCGGGCTCAGGCTCGGACCTGGCATCGGTGAAGTGCAAGGCTGAACGCCGGGGCAACAAATACATCGTCAACGGCCAGAAAACCTGGACCACGCTGGGCCAGTACGGCGAGTGGATTTTCTGCCTGGTGCGCACCAGCACCGAAGGCAAGCCGCAAACCGGCATTTCCTTCTTGCTGATCGACATGAAGTCACCCGGCGTCACCGTGCGGCCCATCGTGCTGCTGGACGGCGAGGCTGAAGTCAATGAAGTCTGGTTCGACAACGTCGAGGTGCCCGCGGAGAACCTGATCGGCGAGGAAAACAAGGGCTGGACCTACGCCAAGCACCTGCTCAGCCACGAGCGCACCAACATCGCCGATGTGAACCGCGCCAAGCGCGAACTCGAGCGCCTCAAGCGCATTGCCAAGGCCGAAGGGGTATACGAAGACGCGCGCTTTCGCGACGAAATCGCCAAGCTCGAAGTGGATGTGGTGGCGCTCGAAATGCTGGTGCTGCGTGTGCTGTCTGCCGAAAAATCCGGCAAGAATTCGCTGGATATCGCCGGCCTGCTGAAAATCCGCGGCAGCGAAATCCAGCAACGCTACAGCGAACTCATGATGCTGGCCGCCGGGCCTTTCAGCCTGCCCTTCATCGAGGAAGCCATGGAGGCCGGCTGGCAGGGCGACTTCCCCGGCGGTCTGCCGGGCGACGCGCCGCTGGCATCGACCTACTTCAACCTGCGCAAGACCACGATTTACGGCGGCAGCAATGAAGTCCAGCGCAATATCGTGTCGCAATTCGTGCTCGGCTAAGCCGGCAACAAAAAGAAAAGAATCTGGAGCAATGTATGGATTTTGATTTCACAGACGACCAGGAACAGCTGCGCGACGCCGTGCGCAAATGGGTCGACAAGGGTTATGACTTTGAGCGCCGCCGCGGCATTGCCAAGGCCGGCGGGTTCTCGCGCGAGGCCTACGGCCAGCTGGCCGAACTCGGCCTGGCCGGCCTGTACATCCCCGAGGACGACGGCGGTCTCGGCATGGGCCCCGTGGAAGGCATGGTCGTCATGGAAGAACTTGGCCGCGGCATCGTGCTGGAGCCGCTGGCGCAGGCGCTGATTGCCGGTGCCGTGTTGTCCAGCTACGCGCCTGCCGATGTGAAAGCTGCTTGGCTGCCGAAAATCTCCGGCGGCGAAGCGCTAGTGGTGCTGGCCTCGCAGGAACGCGCCGCGCGTTACAGGCTCGATGTTTGTGAAGCAAAAGCGGCTCAAGCCGGCGCCAACTGGGCGCTGACAGCTACCAAAAGCATAGTACCTGCCGGCGATCAGGCCGACGCCTTCATCGTGCCGGCGCAGGTCAAGGGCAAGATTGCGCTGTTCCTGGTCGAGCGCACGGCGGCCGGTGTCACCACCCGCGGCTACAGCACGCAGGACGGCGGCCGCTCGGCCGAAGTGCTGCTCAAGGACGCGCCCGCCAGCCTGATCACACTGGACGGCCTTGCCGCCCTGGAACACGCCACAGACATCGGCATCGCCGCCACCTGCGCCGAAGCCGTGGGCGTGATGGACAAGACGGTAGCCATCACTGTTGAATACATGAACACACGCAAGCAGTTCGGTGTGGTGATCAGCAGCTTCCAGGCCCTGCGCCACCGCATGGCCGACATGAAGATGCAGCTGGAGCTGGCCCGCTCCATGAGCTACTACGCATCGCTCAAGCTCAACGCCCCGCCTGCGGAACGCCGCGCTGCCATGGCGCGCGCCAAATACCAGTTGGGTGTCTCCATGCGCTTCATCGGCCAGCAAGCCGTACAGCTGCACGGCGGCATCGGTGTGACCGACGAATACATCGTGAGTCACTACTTCAAGCGGCTGACACAAATGGAAATGAGTTTTGGCGACACCTTGCACCATCTGGGTGAAGTCTCTGGCAGGATGCAGGACACAGCTGGCGTCTTCGCCTAGGGATGTGGCCCCCACGCTTGTCGCTTCGCGTACTACGCTGCCCCCCCCGAGGGGACCGCTACGCCTGCGGACGGGCGGAGCCAGATCCGCGGCCCCTGCTTGTATGGGGACTAGCCTCCCGCCTTGTTGCTTTCCGTTCGCCTGTTAAAACTAGGAGACAAACTTGACCTCACGCCGCACCCTCTTTTCCGTCGTCGCCAGCAGTATTTTGCTGGCCGCCTGTGCAACAGCGCCTAACCTGGACCTCCAGCCGCCGATTGTTTTCGTGCACGGCAACGGCGACAGCGCTTCTATCTGGCAAAGCACGGTGTGGCGTTTCGAGTCCAACGGCTGGCCACGTGAACGCCTGCATGCCATCGATCTGCCCTACCCGCTGGCGCGCGACGAAGACGGCAAGGCCCAGCCGGGCCGCACCTCGACCGCGGAGCACATGGCCTACCTGAAAGCGGAAGTCGAGAAAGTGCTGCAGGCCACAGGTGCGCGCCAGGTCGTGCTGATCGGCAACTCGCGCGGCGGCAACGCCATACGCAACTACATCTACAACGGCGGCGGCGCCAGCCGCGTGAGCCACGCCATTCTGGGCGGCACACCCAACCATGGCGTCTGGGCCATCAAGGGTTTCCGGGAAGCCAATGAGTTTTCCGGGACCGGTCCTTTCCTGACCGGGCTCAATGCACCCAAAAACACCGCCGGCGACGAAGTCACCGGCCCGGTCAAGTGGCTCACGGTGCGCTCGGACAATAACGACAAGTTCGCCCAGCCCGACGGGCTGTGGATAGGCGCCAAAGGCACGCCTACCAATGTCACCTTCGAGGGGCCAGCACTCAAGGGGGCAACCAATGTTGTGCTGCCGCGGGTTGACCACCGCGAGACTTCCTTTTCGCCGGCAGCCTTCGAAGCCACCTACCGTTTCATCACTGGAAAAGCTGCGCAGGCACGAACCATCCAGGCTGATGCAGCACCGGTGCTGAACGGCAAGATCACCGGGCTGGGCTTGCGCCCCACCGACCCGGCCTCGGGCAACTATTCGAACAACCTGCCGCTGCCGGGCGCGCAACTCGCGGTTTATGCCACAGATGCCGCTACCGGTGCGCGCCAGGGCAACCCGGTGCACAGCAAAACAGTGGGTGCCGACGGTCTCTGGGGGCCCTTCACCGCGCAGGCCGGCGTGCAATATGAGTTTGTGATCACCGCACCCGGCTACGCGACCACACATGTCTACCGCAGCCCCTTCGCGCGCTCGAGCAACCTCATCCACCTGCGCGCAGACCGCCCGGCCGAGGCCGACAAAAGCGCCAAATCCAGCGTCACGCTGACGCGGCCTCGCGGCTACTTTGACGCGATGCGCGACAAGATGCTGTTCGACGGCAAGGCGTTGCCCGGCGTGCCACCCACCGGCGCTGGCGTGTCAACGTCCAAAATCAACCTGAGCCAGGACGGTGCTCGGTCGATTGGGGCAGAGTTCAACGGCGAAAAAATTACCGGGCGGACCTGGCCTATGGCGGACGGACATTTGGTGGTGCTGGAGCTGACTTATTGATTTTTTGAAGCGCTGCTTGCTCAGGCCGGCAGGCGCCAGCCACCGAACGCCATCACCGGCCCACCGCGAGCACGCCTTGCATCGGTGGGAACCGTCGGCTGAAGGTCAATAACGTCCGCCGTCAATAAACCGCAAAATGCCAGTGGCTAGCTCAGCTTCCTGGCCATGAAAACCGTGCGGAGAACGCCCTTCGCACGCATCCAGGCCGCCGCGGCCCTCCCGGCCAGAGCCGCCAGCAACCACGACCACTTGCCGACGCGCCGACGTGATGCGGGCTTCGACATGAGGCATGGCGTTGGCCGGCGATCGCAGGCAGCTATCCAGGGCATGGCCCACCAGAAGCGCGGGAATGGACACCGCTTCCAGTGGAACATCGAACACCGTCTGCGCCGTCCAGGGCTTGCGGCCACCCGCTGTCCCCACGGTCAGCAAGGAGGTAAGCACCATCCCGTCGGGTGCTTCGGCACCCCGCAGCCGTGCGGCTGCATTGGCGGCCGAGATCGAACCACGGCTGGTGCCCACCAACCAGACCGGTTGATGGCCACGGCGCCGGAGGTCGGTGATCACGCGGCCAAGATCATCCGCGTGTTCAGCTGTTGTGCGAAATGCCGCGAGGCCGTCCTCCTGACGATGGTCCGACGGCGCATCAACCAGCGCCGTGGCCCACCCGGCAGCGCGAAACAGGGGCGCCGAGCGCACCAGCGAGTTGCCTGTCAGCAAGCGCGGGCATCCCTCGGCATCCAGGTCCAGTACCCCGCCCCCGCCGGCCAGGAGCACCAGTGCGCCGCGCACCGCATGGGGCGCCACCGGTCCTGCCAACCCATACTGGAGCTGGGTGGCTCCGTGAGCGGGCAGTGTCACCAGGGAACCGCAAGGATTGGCAGCGGCCTCACCGGACAACAATGCGCCCAGCAGCAAGAAGCTGACCAGGCGGGCCAACGCGTTCCGCAAGGCTGTTTGTCCCATGACGGCCATGAAACGGTTGATCACGCCGGAAAGGTATTGATCAGTCATCATGAAGTCCAAACGGAAGACCCATCATTCGTTCCGCCGAAGCCGCCCGTACCCAGAAGGGCACACACGTCGGAGGGGCCGGTCAGCTCAGACCAGCAACCGCGAAGTCCTCGGCACATGCGCCATCAAAAACTCCATCTGGTCCGCCAGGATGCGGCGGTTGCGCAGGATGAAGTCTTCCCACAGGCTGGGAACATAAGGTGTGTAGAGCAGCGGCATGTGGGCCTGCTCAGGGGTACGGCTGCTCTTGCGGTGATTGCAGGCGCGGCAGGCGGTGACCACATTCATCCAGGTATCGATGCCGTTTTGTGCAAACGGGATGATGTGTTCGCGGGTCAGGTCTTCCTCGTGGAAATGGTCGCCGCAGTAGGCACACACGTTGCGGTCACGCGCAAACAGCTTGCCGTTGGTCAGCCCCGGCTTGAGGTTGAAGGGGTTGATGTTGGGCACGCCCTTGGTGCCGATGATGCTGTTGATGGTGATGATGGACTGGTTGCCCGTGATGGCGTTGTGGCCGCCATGAAATACGGCCACCTGCGCACCCATCTCCCAGCGCACTTCATCCGATGCATAGTGCAACACGGCTTGTTCGAGGCTGATCCACGACTGTGGCAACCCCTGGGCTGAGAGCTTCAAGACCTTCAAACGAACCTCCAACATTTAAAAAACGCATGGAAACCGGACTCAAACTGCTTGAGACGTCAATATACAGTGAATTCATGACAAAGCCCGTCCAATAGCCCTTTTCAGGCCTCCGGGCCTCATCCAGCCGACCCGTGGCGCTATTAAAACGATAATCGGCGGATGAAAGTTTTCCGCGGTTACCACCATCCCCAGCTCGCGGCGCAGTGCGCGCTGACCATCGGCAATTTCGATGGTGTACACCGCGGCCACCAGGCCATGCTGGCACTGCTGAAAAACGAGGCGCAGCACCGCGGCGTGCCCAGCTGCGTGATGAGCTTCGAGCCGCATCCGCGCGACTACTTCGCCGCGGTCGCGCGCAAACCCGAATTGGCGCCGGCGCGTATTGCCACACTGCGCGACAAGTTGACAGAGTTGGCGAACTGCGGCATTGACCAGTGTGTGGTCCTGCCCTTCAATGCGCGGCTGGCTTCCCAGCCGGCGGAGGCATTCATCGAGGATGTTTTGGTCAAAGGCCTGGGCGTGCGTTACGTGCTGGTGGGCGACGACTTCCGCTTCGGCGCCAAACGCACGGGCGACTACACCATGCTGGATGCTGCCGGCGACCGCCTCGGGTTTGATGTTGCCCGCATGAACAGCTACGAAGTCAGCAACACACGCGTCTCGAGTTCGGCCGTACGCGACGCCTTGGCGCAGGGCCAGATGACACGCGTGGCGAGCCTGCTGGGCCGGCCTTACAGCATTTCCGGCCATGTGGTGCATGGCCGTAAGCTGGGGCGGGAACTGGGTTTCCGGACGCTGAACCTGCGCTTTTCCCACTGGAAACCGGCGGCCAGCGGGATTTTTGCGGTGCAGGTGTTTGGCCTGTCGGACCAGCCCCTGCCCGGTGTGGCCAACCTGGGGATCCGGCCCTCGCTGGACCCGAATGATGTCAACGGCGGGCGGGTGCTGCTGGAAACCCATTGCCTGGCCTGGCCCGCCGGCCTGGGTGCCGAAGAGGCATACGGTAAAATCATTCGCGTGGAACTGCTGCACAAACTGCACGACGAACTGAAATACGACGGTCTGGAAAGCCTCAAGGCGGGCATCACCAGGGACTGCGACGATGCGCGGGCTTTTTTTGCCGAGGCTTCGAAGTCGTTTTCAGCTTCCATGCACACGGAAACCAGCCGCCAGACCACACGCGACCGAATTTAGACGATCTCGTCGCCTCTGGCCCCGCCCCCTCCAGGGCAAACGGCTTTTTTCCCGTCCCGCATTTCCGGCGGCTTGGCCCGATCAGGCCGCCTCAACAAAAGCATCCCATGTCCGACACCAAAACCGACTATCGCAGCACCCTCAACCTGCCCGACACGCCCTTCCCCATGCGCGGCGACCTGCCCAAGCGCGAGGCGGGCTGGGTAAAGGAATGGGATGACAAGGGCATTTACAAGAAGCTGCGCGATGTGCGCGCCGGCAAGCCGAAGTTTGTGCTGCACGACGGCCCGCCCTACGCCAACGGCCAGATCCACATCGGCCACGCCGCCAACAAGATTCTCAAGGACATGATCGTCAAGGCGCGCCAACTCAAGGGGCTGGACGCCGTCTATGTGCCGGGCTGGGATTGCCACGGCCTGCCCATCGAAAACGCCATCGAAAAACTGCATGGCCGCAATCTTTCAAGAGACGACGTGCAGGCCAAGAGCCGCGCTTTTGCCACCGAACAGATCGCGGCGCAAAAAGAAGACTTCAAGCGCCTGGGCGTGCTCGGTGAATGGGCCAACCCTTACCTGACCATGAACCCCGGCAACGAAGCCGACGAAATCCGCGCGCTCAAACGCATCATGGAACGCGGTTTTGTCTACCGCGGCCTGAAACCGGTGTACTGGTGTTTCGACTGCGGCTCCTCGCTGGCCGAGTTCGAGATCGAATACGCCGACAAGAAATCGCAGACGCTGGACGTGGGCTTCAAGTGCGCCGAGCCGGAAAAACTGGCTGCAGCCTTTGGCCTGAAAAGCCTGACGAAAGACGCTTTCGCGGTGATCTGGACCACCACCGCCTGGACCATCCCGGCCAACCAGGCGCTCAACCTGAACCCCGAGCTGGAGTACGCGCTGGTGGACACCGAACGCGGCATTTTGCTGTTGGCCTCTGTGCTGGTGGAGAAATGCATGGAGCGCTACCAGCTCACCGGCAAGGTGCTGGCCATGACCGAAGGCAAGAATCTCGCCTTGCTCAAGTTCATGCACCCGTTTTACGACGTCAACGAAGGCTACCGGCGTTTCAGCCCGGTGTTCCTGGCCGACTACGCCACCGCGGACGACGGCACGGGTATCGTGCACTCCTCTCCCGCCTACGGCGTGGAAGACTTTAACTCCTGCGTGGCCAATGGCATCGCCTATGACGACATCCTGAACCCCGTGCAGGGCAACGGCCGTTATGTCGATGAACTGCCGCTGTTTGGCGGGCTGAACATCTGGAAGGCCGCGCCGCTGGTCATCGACGCCCTGCGCGACGCCGGCCGCCTGTTTGCCACCGAAACCATCACCCACAGCTACCCGCATTGCTGGCGCCACAAGACGCCGGTGATTTACCGCGCGGCGGCCCAGTGGTTCATCCGCATGGACGAGGGTGAAGGCGTGTTCACAAAAGACAAGGCGCCCCAGACCCTGCGCAAGCTGGCGCTGAACGCCATCGAGGAAACCAGTTTTTACCCGGAGAACGGCAAGGTCCGCCTGCGCGACATGATCGCCGGCCGGCCCGACTGGTGCATCTCGCGCCAGCGCAATTGGGGCGTGCCCCTGCCGTTTTTCATCCACACCGGCACCGGCGAGCTGCACCCGCGCACCATGGAGATCATGGACCAGGCCGCGAGCATGGTGGAGGCCGGCGGCGTCGAGGCCTGGAGCAAGGCCACGGCCGAGTCCATCATCGGCGCCGATGCACCCGACTACATCAAGAGCACGGACATCCTTGACGTCTGGTTCGACTCCGGTACCACACACGACCACGTGCTTCGCCACAGCCACGCGGCGCAATCCACTTGGCCGGCCGACTTGTACCTTGAGGGCCATGACCAGCACCGCGGCTGGTTTCACTCTTCGCTGCTCACCTCATGCGCCATGTACGACCACGCGCCCTACAAGGGCCTGCTGACGCACGGCTTCACGGTGGATGGCAAAGGCCGCAAGATGAGCAAGAGCGAAGGCAACGTGGTGGCGCCGCAGGAGGTATCGGGCAAGCTGGGGGCAGAAATCATCCGCCTGTGGTGCGCATCGACCGACTACTCGGGCGACCTCGCCATCGACGACAAGATCCTGGCGCGGGTGGTCGATGCCTACCGCCGCATCCGCAACACGCTGCGCTTCCTGCTGGCCAACATCAGCGACTTCGACCCGGCCAAAGATGCGGTGTCACTCGAGCAGATGCTGGAAATCGACCGTTATGCGCTGAGCCGCGCGGCGCGGCTGCAGGCCGACATCCTGGCGCATTACGAAGTTTATGAATTCCACCCCGTGGTCTCCAAGCTGCAGATCTATTGCAGCGAAGACCTGGGCTCCTTCTACCTCGACATCCTGAAAGACAGGCTGTACACCACGGCACCGAAGTCGCTGGCCAGGCGCAGCGCGCAGACCGCACTGCACCAGATCACGCAGGCAATGCTGCGCTGGATGGCACCTTTCCTGAGCTTCACCGCCGAGGAAGCCTGGAAGGTGGCCGGCAGCTCGGAGTCCATCTTCATGGAAACCTATGCCGAGCTGGCCGCGCCCGATGAGGATTTGCTTGCGAAGTGGGGCCGTATCCGCGAGCTGCGTGATGCGGTCAACAAGGACATCGAAGCACTGCGTGCCGACGGCAAGGTCGGCTCTTCCCTGCAAGCCAATGTCAGACTGGAAGTGCCGGCGCAAGACCATGCGCTGCTGGCCAGCCTGAACGACGACCTGAAATTCGTTTTCATCACATCCGCTATTGATTTAGTAGCTGGAACCACCCAGTCCATAGGGGTTCAGGCCAGTTCTTCTGTCAAATGCGAGCGCTGCTGGCATTACCGCGAGGATGTCGGCCACAACCCGGAGCACCCCACGATTTGCGGCCGCTGCACCAGCAACCTGTTTGGCGCCGGCGAAACCAGGAAGTACGCCTGATGGCCAAAACCACTTTTGGAACCACATCCGCGAGCCTGTTGCCCTGGCTGGGCCTGGCGCTGATCATCCTGATTGCCGACCAGTTCACCAAGGTGCTGATCCTGGGTTATTACCGCCTGGGTGACGCCACCTACGTGACAAGCTTTTTCAACATCGTACGGGCACACAACACCGGCGCCGCTTTTTCCTTCCTGGCTTCCGCAGCGGGCTGGCAGCGCTGGTTCTTCACCGCCATCGGTGTGGCGGCGGCGCTGTTCATCCTGTGGATGCTCAAGTCCCATGCGGGGCAAAAGCTGTTCTCGTTTGCGCTGACCTGCATCCTGGGCGGCGCGGTCGGCAATGTGATCGACCGCCTGCTGCATGGCTATGTGGTGGATTTTCTGGACTTCCATTACGGCGGCTGGCATTTCCCGGCCTTCAATGTTGCCGACAGTGCCATCACCATAGGCGCGGTCTGCCTGATCCTGGACGAGCTGCTGCGGGTAAAGAGGAGTTAGCCCCCACGTTTGCTCACTGCGCGTAGCTCTCTGCCCCCCGAGGGGGCGCTGCGCCTGCGGCCCGGCGAAGCCGGTTCCGCGGCCCCGGCTTGCAGGGGATGACCATCGTTATTGCCCGAAATCGCCACTGGCGCTTCGAACAGGGCCTCTCGGCCAACGCGCGCGGGTTATAGTGATTCCTAGTTTATGAAGCATTTGTTGAATTTATTGGCGGCCATAGCGCTGCTTGTCTGGGGCACCCACCTGGTTCGAACCGGCATCCTGCGCGTGTTCGGGGCCAATCTCCGTCACGTGCTGTCGCGCAGCATCAACAACCGTTTCAATGCCGCACTGTCCGGCATAGGCGTGACCGCACTGGTGCAGTCCAGCACCGCCACGGCACTGATCGTCTCGTCTTTTGTCGGCCAGGGGCTGATTGCGCTGCCGCTGGCGCTGGCCGTGATGCTGGGCGCCGACATCGGCACCAGCCTGATGGCGGTGGTCTTCTCCTTTGACCTGTCCTGGCTGTCGCCGCTGTTTATCTTTGTGGGCGTTGTGCTGTTCATCTCGCGCCAGTCCACCAACGTCGGACGCTTCGGCCGCGTCCTGATCGGCCTGGGGCTGATGCTGCTGGCATTGCGGCTGGTGACGGACTCGACCGGTGTATTGACTTCGCACCCGGCCGTCAAGGCCCTGCTGGGAACACTCAGCAGTGACCTGCTGCTCGAAATCACCGTCGGCGCGGTGCTGGCCGTGGTGTCTTACTCCAGCCTGGCCATCGTGCTCCTGACCGCCACGCTGGCGGCCTCCAGCGTGATTCCACCTGATGTCGCGCTGGGCCTGGTGCTGGGCGCCAATCTCGGCAGCGGCCTGCTGGCGGTGCTGACCACCGCCAAGTCAAGCGTCGAGGTGCGGCAGGTGCCTATGGGCAACCTGGTTTTCAAGCTGCTGGGCGTAGCCGCAGCGGCGCCTTTTGTCGGCCTGTGGCTGCGTCACGTGCCGCCCTATCTCGGTGGAGCAGCCACCATGGTGGTGATGTTTCACCTGATGTTCAACATGGCTGTGGGCGTCGTCTTCATCGGCTGGACGCAGGTGGTGGCCCGCTGGGTCGAAAAATTCCTGCCCCGTCCCGTCAAGGGCGGTGCCGGTGGCCGGCCGCACCACCTGGACCCATCCGCGCTGGCCACCCCGTCGCTGGCCATTTCCTGCGCTGCCCGCGAAGCCCTGCACCAGGCCGATGTGGTCGAGAGCATGCTGATCGGTGTACTGGAAGTCATTCGCCGCAACGATCTGCGGCTGGCCGAAGACCTGCGCAAGATGGACGATGCCGTGGACGAGCTGTATTCGGCCATCAAGTACTACCTGACCAAGATCTCGCGCGAGGCGCTCGGCGAGGAGGAAAGCCGGCGCTGGACCGACATCATCAGCTTCACCATCAACATGGAACAGATCGGCGACATCATCGAACGCGTGCTGATCGACATCGAGGACAAGAAGATCAAGCCGGGCCGCAACTTTTCCGAAGCCGGCATGGCCGAGATCTGCGAGCTGCACCAGCGCCTGCTCGACAACCTGCGCCTGGGCATGAGCGTCTTCCTCAACGGCAACGTGCGCGATGCGAAAAAACTACTGGAAGAAAAAGCGCGGTTCCGCGACCTCGAACGGGCCTACGCCAACACCCACCTGGGCCGGCTTTCCGACAACACCATGCAGAGCATTGAAACCAGCTCGCTGCACATCGACCTGATCAGCGACCTCAAGCGCATCAACTCGCACATCTGCTCCATCGCCTACCCCATCCTCGACTCCGCCGGCGCGCTGGTGCCGAACCGCCTGCGCCAGAGTGCTTTCAGTGATTCACTGTCCCGCTGAGTTGCGGCACATGCGCGGATGAACCCCGACGCCGACCAGCTGTGGCGCGCGCCGCGCTGGGCACTGGCGGTGCTGCTGGCCCTGCTGGGCATGCTCGGTCCGTTTTCCATCGACACCTACATCCCGGCATTTTCCGGCATTGCGCATTCGCTGGGTGCCACGCCGGTCGAGATGCAGCAGACGCTGTCGGCCTACCTGTTCGGCTTTGCTTTCATGAACCTGTTTCATGGCGCCCTGGCCGACAGCTTCGGCCGCCGCCCGGTGGTGCTCTGGGGCATCGCGATGTTCACCGTGGCTTCGGCCGGCTGCGCGCTCTCGCAAAGCATCGGCCAGCTGGTGTTGTTCCGGGCGCTGCAGGGCCTGTCCACCGGCGCCGGCATCGTGGTGTCGCGCGCCGTCATCCGCGACATGTTTCCGCCGGCCCAGGCCCAGAAGGTGATGAGCCAGGTGACGATTTATTTCGGCGTGGCGCCGGCCATCGCACCCATCATCGGCGGCTGGCTGTTCGTGCACCTGAACTGGCACGCCATTTTCTGGTTTCTCACGGGCATCGGCGTGCTGCTCTGGGGCGCCAACTACAAGCTGCTTCCCGAAACCCTGCACATCACGCAGCGCCAGCCCTTCAATGTGAAACACCTGATGCGCGGCTACTGGCAACTCGGCTCCAGCGCGCGCTTTTTCCTGTTGGCGCTGGCCAGCGGCGTGCCCTTCAACGGCATGTTCCTGTACGTGTTGTCGGCGCCCGAGTTCCTGGGTTCGCACCTGGGCCTGGCACCGACGGAGTTTTTCTGGTTTTTCATCCTGACGATTGCCGGCATCATGGCCGGCGCCTGGCTCAGCGGGCGCATGGCCGGCCGGGTTGCACCCAAGCAGCAGATCCGTCACGGCTTCGTGATCATGCTGGTGATTGCGGTATTCAACCTGGCGGCCAACCTGCTGTTCAAGGCCCACGTGTCCTGGGCGCTGTTCCCGATTGCCGTGTTTGCCTTCGGCTGGGCCCTGATGGTTCCGGTGGTGACCCTGTTGGTGCTGGACCTGTACCCCGAACGGCGCGGCATGGCGTCGTCGCTACAGGCCTTCATCGGCTCCACCGCCAACGGCATCGTGGCCGGCGTGATCGCGCCACTGATCATGCACTCCACCGTGGCGCTGGCAACCGTGTCCCTGTTGATGATGAGCATAGGCCTTGTGGCCTGGCTGTACCTGCACCGCCGCTGGCCGGAAATCGGCAAGCTGTAAGGCCCCCACGGTCGTTCACTTCGTGTAGCTCCCTGCCCCCCGAGGGGGCCGCTGCGCCTGCGGGCCGGCAAAGCCGGACCCGCGGCCCCTGCTTGAACGGGAGAAGTCCCCTCGCTGCTGAAATGCTATGCCAGCAGCGCAGCCTGGATCAATGCCGCCTCGAGCGTGAACTTCCCGTCGCACATCTTCTGCAGCAACTCGTGGCCGTCCATCAGGGCGAAGCCTTCGACCTCGCCATCTTGGTTCACCGGCACCACACCTTCGGGCACGACGCAGTGGTACCAATCGATATGTTCGCTCACATACCCTGCACCGCGCCCGTCCCTGGCAGGCCGGCAGGTGTGCAGCCGCCCGCCGTAACGCAGCGCCTGCAAATCGGCAATCTGCAGGCCGGCCTCTTCCCAGGTCTCGCACACCAGCGCGCTGTCCAGCGTGTCTGCGGCAGACACCATGCCGCCCATCAGCGTGTCCCACAGGCCCGGATCATTCGGTTTGTCGAAAGCCCGCTGCTGCACCCAGAAGCGGCCGTCACTCACCTGCCCCACCAGGTGCACCGCCTGCGTCGCGATGCCCAGCGGCCGGACTGCCGCACGTTCCACCGTGCCAAGGCGGCGGCCATGCTGATCACTCACCGCGAGCTGCTCATCGCGCCAGGCACCGGCCAGCCCGGCTTCATGCAGCGCGGCCGCCAGACGGTTCAACCCGGCCGTCACGTCGCCAAGCAGGTGCCAGCCCTGCCCCAAACGCTCTTCTTTTAATAGCGGATTGTTCCCGACCGATAAGGGCTGGAGGCCGATTTGATTCAGGAAACCAGGCTCTACCGAACCGATCACCGAGGTCCCGGCCCACAGCGACACACGCGGACGCAGCGGTGCCTGCGTGGCAGCAGCGCGTAGGGCATGCAGGTGGGCGGGGTCAAACGCAGGCTGGTCCATGGGGGTATGAAAGCATCTCCGGGTTTCCGGATCACGACACATGCTATGTATTTAATAGCCGTCAGGGCAGAAACCACAAGGGCCAAAGCCCCAAATCATTGCTAGGTTTTGGCTAGAAGCCCGTCCAGGCGTCTGTCCCAGCTGGCCCCCGGCAAGGCAGCGGCCAGCTGTGTATCGCCCAGCCCGAAGGTGCCGCGCAGCACCTGGGCCAGCACGGCACGGTAGTCGTGGTGGGCCGGCAGGTCGCGCCCCTCGTTGAGGTTGCCGCGCGCCAGGCCCGTCCACTGGCCGTGCCAGCGGCCGCCGTTCACGCGGTTGCCGATGAGCCACAGCGCGTTGCCAAACCCGTGGTCGGTGCCGCGCGTGCCGTTTTCCGCACAGGTGCGGCCGAACTCGCTCATCACCACAATCACGTCGCCGGGACCGGAAAAATCCTGCCGAAGCTGGACAATGCCGCGCGCCAGGTTGCCCAGGTTGTTAGCCAGCTGGCCGGTGGCCGCGCCCTGGTTGGCATGGGTGTCCCAGCCGCCCGCCGACAGGAAACCCAGGCGCAAGCGGCGGTCATTGCGCATCAGGGTGCCTAGGTGCTGCGCATCAAGCTGCAGGCCCACCGGATCGGGCGCGCCATTGCTGGCAGCGAGCATCTGCGCCGACAGGGCCTGGGGGTTGGCGGGCGAGCCATCCCGGTCCAGCTGGCGGTCCATCATGCGGGGCCCTTCGGCAGCCATGACCGTGCGCCGGCCTTCGGCGGCGGCTTTTTCGGCGCTGAGCTCCTGCGCACTCTGCATGCGGCTGCCCGCACCCTGGCGAAAGGCTTCGCTGATTTTGTCGTCGCCGGCGTACAGGTCCAGCAGGGCCTGGCGCATCTTGTCATTGGCCAGCACACCGGTGCGTGCGGCTGCCTGCCCGCGCGGAATCAGCTTGACGGATGCCGGCCCGGCGAGGATGGCGGGGTTGGCCTCGCCCACGCCCAGTGCCGCCGCAGGCCCCGTACGCAAGCTGGCCACCCTGTTGAGCCAGCCCGGGACGCTGCTGGTCTTGCCGGGCTGCGCAATTTCCATCTGGTACTGCGCGTCAAAGTGCGAGCGGTTCGGCGCCGGCAGGCCGGCTGCCGGAACAAAACCGAACACACCCTGCTGCCACAGCGGCAGCAAGGGGCCCAGCGCCGGGTGCAATGCAAAGCTGGCGTCCAGGCGAATGGCAGTCTGTGCGCTGCCATCGGGCGCGGCTATCGCAATGCTGGGCCGCAGGGCGTAGTAGTCGGGGTCGGCATAAGGCACCAGTGCCGACAGGCCGTCATAAGCACCGCGCAGGAACACCACCACCAGGCGGCCGCCGTCGAGCGCAGCTGTACCGGCGGGCAAGGGCTGTGCCCACACGCCGATACCCAAAGGCAAGGCCGACAGCACGCCCAGGCCGAGCAGGCTGCGGCGCAAATGGTCCGGTTCCGAAGGCAGGTTGGAAGGCATGAAAAATCTCCTCGGATCGGATTTACTTGCGCATGAAATCAGGGCTGGCCAGCATCAGGCCGGTGCGCAGGGGCGCAGCCTCACGGGCGATGCGCTCGCGCGTGGCACTGCCCAAAAAGGCATTCAAGTAGGCGGGCTCGGGCATGCGCTGCGCCAGGCCCATGGCGTAGTCGGCGCGCCGGGTCAGGGCCTCGGGTGCCAGCCAGGTCGCGGCATCGGTCTTGTAGCCGTCCGGGGTCTGCCAGCCGTGCATGGGCTGGCCAGCCTGCGCCAGGAAACCCAGGGTCTGCGCGATGTCGCGCCGCTCTTTCGCACCACCGGCCGCAGTCAGCGCCGAACAGGCATAGTCCAGCGGCGTTTTGAAGAGTTCATGGTTCGCTGCCCAGAACTCCGGTGCAGCCACCAGCGTGCGCATGACGGCCCGGGTATCGCCCCCGGTGTCCAGAAAAGTCTTGCTCAGCCGGTCCACCAGCGCTGGCGGCGGCTTGTCCGCCACAAAAAAACTGGCGAGGCGCGTCGCTATTCTTCGCGCCGTGGCCGGCTGGCGCGCAAGAAAGCGGATGGCCTCTTCGCCTTCAGCCATGCCCTGGGACTGGTAGGTCCGGCCGAGAAGGGTTTTGCTCTCGCCATCATGCAGGCGTTCGACAAAACGGAATCCCTCGCCGGCGCGCAGGTTCACAGTCCAGCCGGTCAGGATGCGGGCCAGTTCGCGCACGTCGTTTTGCGTGTAACCGCCGCTGACGCCCAGCGTGTGCAGCTCCATCAGCTCCCTGGCGTAGTTTTCGTTCAGCCCCTTGTTGTTGCTCTGCGCCTGGTCCAGATAAAGCAGCATCGCCGGGTGGCGGGCGCTGGCCAGCAACAGGTCTTCAAAACGCCCCAGCGCGTTGGGCCGGATCACGTTGACCACGTAGTGGCCCACAAACGGGCGCACCGGCCCTTTGCCGACAAACACATTGAGGTGGTTGAACCAGAACTCGGTCATGCGGGCCAGCAAGGGGTTTTCAACAGCGGGGTCGCTGCAAGCCATTAGCCGCCACGCTGCGGCGCTTTGGGCCATCTCGCGGCTGAACTTTTCCCCGCCGTCGGCAGCCGGCTTTGCGGCCTGCTCGCGCATGGTTTTGCGCGCTTCGCGTTCGGCGTGGAAGTCGCGCGCTATGTCGTTAAGCGGCGCGTTGATGCCGGCCAGTTCAACAGCGATGTTGGGCGGGCGCCGGCTGGAAGCGTACGCCTCGTCGATCTGCTGCAAGGCCCAGGCACGCGGGGCCGCTTCGGCGGCCTGCGCTGAGGCTGGCGTGGGCGCGTAGCCAAGGCGTGAAGCGGCTCGCCAGGCTGCAGCCGTGTTGGGGCCGGGTTGACCTCCATCGGTTTGGGCATGCAGCGCGGGAACGCCCAACAAGCCGAGGCCGGCACCGACCAGCGCGAACCCGCGCATCCACGTGATTTTCTGGGACATGGATCACTCCTGAGGCCCCATTTAACGCCCGGCTGGCGCTACGCGTTGAATACTGCGTATGGCTTTACACAGTTTTTACCCGTGGCGCAGGGCCTGCTCACACCATGAATGCAGTGCGAACAGGTCCTAGAGCGTCAGGATGGTGCAGCCGGTAGTCTTGCGCGCTTCGAGGGAAATATGCGCCTGCTGCACCTGCGCCAGCGGAAAACGCTGGTCGATGCGGATGCCGACCTTGCCGCTGCTGACCATCGCAAACAATTCGTCGGCCATGTCCTGTGTGGTTTCGCGCGTAGCGATGTGGGTGAACAGCGTGGGCCTCGACACATAAAGCGAACCCTTGGCGGCCAGCAGACCGATGTCCAGCGGCTCGACCTTGCCCGAGGCGTTGCCGAAATTGGCCAGCAGGCCAAACGGGCGCAGGCAGTCCAGCGACTTCAAGAAAGTGTCCTTGCCGACCGAGTCGTAAACCACTTTCACGCCCTGGCCGCCGGTGATCTCCTTCACACGGGCCACAAAGTCCTCTTTCGCGTAGTTGATGGCAAAAGCCGCACCGTGGGCTTTGGCCAGCTCGCACTTTTCGTCCGACCCGGCCGTGCCTATCAATTGCAGGCCCATGGCTCTGGCCCACTGGCAGGCAATCAGGCCGACCCCGCCGGCCGCGGCGTGAAACAGCACAAAATCACCGGACTTCAACCCGCCCTGCGGCTGGGTACGGCTCAGCAGGTATTGCGCCGTCAAGCCCTTGAGCATCATGGCCGCGCCGGTCTCGAACGAAATATCGTCGGGCAGCTTGCACACGCACTTGGCCGGCATCACCCGCACTTCACAATAACTCCCCGGTGGCTGGCTCGCATAGGCCGCGCGATCACCCGCTTTCAGGTGCGTCACCCCTTCGCCAACCGCCTCCACCACGCCAGACGCTTCCATGCCAAGTTGCAGAGGCATAGGCAGCTTGTAAAGACCGGCGCGCTGATAGACGTCGATGTAGTTCAGGCCCACAGCCTTGTGGCGGATACGGATTTCACCATGGCCCGGTTCGCCGACGCTCACCTCCACGAGTTTGAGCTCTTCGGGTCCGCCGTTCTGGTCGATGCGGACGGCTAGTGAGGTGGTCTGGGCCATGACGTGTTTCCTTGGATGCGATGGGAGGGGAAGCAAAAAGAAGATGCATCCTGCCACGAATCAGCAGCGCCTGCAGGACCCGGCCAGGGCTGCCTCGGCAGACGCACGGGTGTTCAGCATTTCCTCGGCGATGTTGTGGGCCGTCGGGTACAGTCGTCGCGGTCTTCAGCGCGCGCCGCCGTCTTCGTCAATGACATCCGGGTAGGAAAGTACCGACGCGAACACGGGAAATTTCCGCTCCACGCCCGCGCACCGTCGCGCTATCTTTTTGAAAGCACCGGGAGATCCGGCCCGGATCTTCCCGCTTCACCCTCACCCGTCAAAGGAGAATCCCATGCCAAGAGGTGACAAGTCGTCTTACACCGGCAAGCAACAGCGGAAGGCCGAACACATCGAGGAAGGTTATGAAAAGCGCGGCGTCGGCAAGGAAGAAGCCGAACGCCGTGCCTGGGCCACCGTGAACAAGGAAACCGGAGGTGGCAAAAAATCCGGTTCCGGACGCGGGCAGGCCGCCAACCATGCGCCCTCCCGCAAAGGTGGGCGCCTCGGCGGCGCCGCAGCCGCATCGCGCAGCGCGGAAGAACGCTCGGCTTCCGCTAAAAAAGCGGCGGCGACACGCAAGCGCAATGCGGCATCGAGGTGAGACGGCAAGACCGCCAGCCCGCTACTTCGGTAGCCAGCCCAAGCCTTTGGCATGCAGGCTCTGTATGTAGAGCTTGCCGGAGGTTTCGGTAACTGCCGTGGTTTCCGGGTAGCCTCCGGCCGGATCCTGCAGGTCGGCGACGATTTTTCCGTCCTCGGTGAAGGCCATGACATGCCCATACGATTGGGGGATGGGCCACATGGCACGGGGAAGCCTCAGCGTGAGTTTGCGCAAAAAGGGTTTGCCCGCCATGTTGTCAATCGCCGGATTTCTGGGTTTGGCCAAGCCGAGCCATATCTTGCCGTCCAGGCCGCGCATGAGGTTGTCCGGATACCCCGGCAAATTGTCAAGCAGCACACTGGCTTGTGGATTCGGTTGCGCCACGTCGAGGTTGCTGGCATCGACAGATATTTTCCAGACACGGTACTTGCCGGTTTCAGCGACAAACAGGGTCTTGCCGTCCTGGCTCAAGGCGACACCGTTGGCGAAGCTCAGGCCTGTGGCGACGACACGGGTACCGCGGGTGGCGGGGTCATATTCCAGAATGCGCCCGGTGGAAGACTGCTCCAGGATATCCAGCACGCTCGCTTCAAAAGTGCCGCCCCAGCGGGCCGGTGCAAACCGCGTGGACGCATCGCTCAGATAGATTTTCCCGTTGGCTGCCACCACAACGGCATCAGCATACCGGATCGGATCGTCTCCGACCTTGTCGGTCAGCACCGTGATCTTTTTATCGGGGCTGATAGACAGCAAACCCTTGACCGCATCGGCGGCAACCAGATTGTCTGCCGCATCAAAATCAAACCCCAGTACCCGCCCACCGGTATTGGCAAACACCTCCTGCGCACCTCCGTCCTGGTTCATGCGAAGGATGTTGCCGCTGGCAACCGTGGTGTAAAGCTTGCCGTCCCTGGCAATCACGATGTGCTCAGGCCCTTCCTCCTGGCCCAGCGAAATCACCTGCAGGCCTGCCAGCCGGTTGTTCACGGCATGGGCTCCGGCATAGCCAGGCGCGGCAGGCGCGGTCCAGCTGGCCGGCTCTATCGGCACCGGCCACAAGCCCAGGTAGGCGGCCAGCACCACCAGGATCGTTCCAATCACCCACGCTGCTTTTTTCATGTGTCCTCCCGGACGGTATGTTTGACAACAAGCCCTGCCCGCCATCGTGCCGGCTGCAGTGTCTCATCGATGGCGATTATCTCCTGCAGATCCTGCTCGCAGGTCCGTAAATGGCCAGTCGCGACCGGGTTCCGCGGCAGGATGGAACTTTCAGTCTGCGAGACACAGAACATATGACCCCGGCACTTCCCCGCTCCCTGCGAATCCTCACGGGGTCCAACCTTGCGGCGCAATCGGCCGAGCAACTCAGCCTGGCGGCTGTGCCGATCGTGGCCGTGCTGGCATTGGGCGCTGGACCTGGCGAGATCGGGCTGCTGGCCACGGCCCAGACCTTGCCCTTCCTGCTGCTGTCTATTCCCCTGGGCCTGCTGGCCGACCGCACATCGCGGCGGCGCCTCATGGTGGGGTCCGAGGTGTTGCGCACACTGGCCTTGTTCGGCCTGCTGGCCGCCCTTGCCTGCGGCCAGCTCTCGGTCGGGTTGCTGGCGGCGCTGGGTTTTGTGGGCGCTGTCGGTACGGTGGGCTTCAGTGTCGCCGCGCCCGCCCTGGTGCCGGCGCTGGTCCCGCGCGAAGCACTTGCGCGGGCCAACGGACGGCTCGAACTCGCCCGGAGCGCCGCCTTTGCGGCCGGGCCGGCCCTGGGCGGCGCACTGGTTGCATGGGCAGGCGCATCCACTGCGTTTGTACTGGCCGCCGTGTTGTCGGCGGCGGCGGTGGCGCTGCTCCTGCAACTGGTGGAGCCGCAGCGCACACCGGCGGCACAGCGGCATCCGCTGCGCGAACTGCAGGACGGGGCATACCTCGTCTGGCGCCACCCGCTGCTGCGGCCCATTCTTTTGACCGCCGTTGCCTGGAACATCTCCTGGTTTGTGCTGCAGGCCGTGTATGTGCCCTATGCCGTCCGGCTGCTCGGCCTGAACGCTGCCGCGGTGGGGCTGACGCTGGCCGCTTACGGTGCCGGCATGGTGGCAGGCGCCCTGCTGGCACCACGCATTATTGCGAAACTGCCTTTCGGCCGGGCCATCCAGCTCGGTCCGGTGGTGTCGGTGCTGGCAGCGCTGATCATGGTCGCCACGCTGGCCATTCCTTCCGGCGCAGTGGCGGCCCTCGCGTTTTTTCTTTTCGGCGCCGGCCCCATCATCTGGACGATCACCTCGACCACACTGCGGCAGACCGTGACGCCCGGCGCCATGCTGGGACGTGTGTCGGCGATCTTCCTGGCCGTCAATACCGGCGCCAGGCCGGTAGGGGCCGCACTGGGCGGTTTTGTCGGGGCGACCTGGGGCGAGACGGCCTGCCTGGTGCTGGCCCTCGCCGGTTTCATCGTGCAGGCCGGGTTGATATTGGGTTCCAGGGTCCGCCTGCTGCAACGCCTGCCGATGTCCGTGGCTTGAAAGCGAGCGCCCTTGCCCGGCCCAGCTCATCGCCATAACGTTTCTGCACAATTTTCTGCAAACCAAGCCTCAAGTTTTTCGGCAAGGTTGCCGATAAACGGATAACGAGGGAGGCGGTGCATGGCCAGCCGCTCTGCCGCGGGTGACGCCAAATCCGGGCACTTCAGATGAAGCGCCTGTTGCCCCCGCGACGGAGGATAGCCAGCCCGCCATTGCACAGAAAAAGCGCATGACCAGCAATGGCATGGGCTCGTCCATGCCCCCCGGTTCCAGCCATTCACCAAATTCAAATGGCACAAGACATGCCACTTTTTCGTTCCACTCATTTCTGGAGTCCCGCTCATGTTGTTTCTAAGCAATATCTCGATTGGCAAGCGCCTGGCCCTGGTGGTCGGCATCATCCTTGCCCTGTTTCTGACAAGCAGTGTGCTTGCCGTTCTGAAGCTGCGGCAACTGGGCATGGAGATCAACGCCATGACCGAGAACAACGTCAAGACCGAGCGGGCCGGTGCCGACTGGCTGCGCCACACCACATCGGGTGTGCAGCGAGCCGCTGCCATCGCCAAAAGCGGCGATGCCAGTCTGATCGCTTATTTCGCACCGGCAACGGCAGCAGCGATCGCGCAGACCAACGCCCTGCAAAAATTCATCGAAGCACAGATGGACAGCCCCGAAAAACGCCAGTTGTTCGACAAGGTGGGGGAGCTTCGCAAGAGTTACCTGGCGGCGCGGGAGGAGGTCAGCAAAGCCAAGCTGGCAGGTGATATGGAAGGTGCCAACCGCATCTTCAACGAACGCTTCGAGCCCACCTCGCGCAGCTACCTTGCGGGTGTGCAGCAAATGGTGGACGCGGAGCGCGCCCAGCTCGACGCAGCGGCGCTGCGCAGTGAAGACTTGCGTGCCAAAACCAGCCTGTTGTTGGTCGTCTGCAGCCTGGTGTCGCTGGGCCTGGGCCTCTTCCTGGCCTGGTTGCTCACTCGCAGCATTACGCAGCCTCTGCACCGGGCCGTGCAGGTCGCAAAGGCAGTCGCCGCCGGCGACCTGACCAGCCACATCGAAGTGACCAGCAAAGACGAAACCGGCCAGCTCATGCAGGCCCTCAAAGGCATGAACGACAGCCTGTCCCGGGTCGTCGGCGAAGTCAGGCAAGGCACAGACACGATCGCCACCGCCTCCAGCCAGATTGCCGCCGGCAACCACGACCTGTCCTCCCGCACCGAGCAGCAGGCCAGCTCCCTGCAAGAGACCGCCGCCTCCATGGAAGAGTTGACGTCTACTGTCAAACAAAACGCCGACAACGCCCGCCAGGCCAACCAGCTGGCTGTTTCCGCCTCCAGCGTCGCCGTGCGCGGCGGCAGCGTCGTCTCCCAGGTGGTCGACACCATGGGCGCCATCAACACCTCCTCCAGGAAGATCGTCGACATCATCGGCGTGATCGACGGCATTGCGTTCCAGACCAACATCCTGGCCCTGAACGCCGCCGTCGAAGCGGCCCGGGCCGGCGAGCAGGGCCGAGGTTTTGCCGTGGTCGCTGCCGAAGTCAGAAACCTGGCCCAGAGGAGTGCGGCTGCTGCCAAGGAGATCAAGACCCTGATCGGCGACTCGGTCGACAAGGTCGAAGAAGGCAGCAAGCAGGTCGCGGAAGCGGGCAAGACCATGGACGAGATTGTGGGCAGCGTCAAGCGGGTGACCGACATCATGGCCGAGATCACGGCGGCCAGCCAGGAGCAGACGGCGGGGATAGAGCAGATCAACCAGGCGATCACGCAGATGGACCAGGTGACGCAGCAGAACGCGGCACTGGTGGAGGAGGCTGCAGCGGCGGCTTCTTCCCTGCAGGAGCAGGCCAGTGGGCTGTCCCAGGTGGTCAGTGTGTTCCGGCTGGATAACAACAGCCAGGCGGTGCATTACGTGGCGCCGCCCCAGCGCACGGCACCAGCCAGGCAGCCTGCACAGCCGCCCAAGGCCAGGCAGGCGATTGCGGCGCCCAAGCTGGCGACTGCCAGTGGTGAATGGGAAACGTTCTGAACACCGGCCCCTTCAGGGTCGATGCAAAGGCAACTCAGAAGCTGCCTGGATAAGCCCCGCCATCGGCCAGCACATTCTGGCCCGTCATGTAGCTCGCATGCACGCTGCACAGGAACGCGCAGATCGCGCCGAACTCTTCGGGCGAGCCGAAGCGCTGTGCCGGGATGGTTTTGCGGCGCGCGTCCAGCACGGCTTCCAGGGGCTGTCCGGTTTTTTCCGCTGCACCCTTCATGGTTCCCTTGAGCCGATCGGTATCAAAAGCGCCGGGGAGCAGGTTGTTGATGGTGACGCCCTGCGCCGCAAGTTTGCTGCGCGCCACGCCTGCGACAAAACCGGTCAGGCCGCTGCGCGCGCCGTTGGACAGGCCGAGGATGTCGATGGGCGCCTTCACCGCGCTGGACGTGATGTTGACGATGCGCCCAAAGCCGCGCGCTGCCATGCCGTCCACCGTGGCCTTGATCAGCTCGATGGGTGTCAGCATGTTGGCGTCGACCGCCTTGATCCAGGCGTCACGGTCCCAATCGCGAAAGTCGCCCGGAGGCGGCCCGCCGGCATTGGTCACCACGATGTCGAAGTCCCTGCGCACTGCAAAGACCGCCGCGCGGCCTTCGGCGGTGGTGATATCTGCAGCAACAAATTGCACCTCAGCCCTTGTCGGCCGTGCGCCATCAGCTATCAGTTTGCTAGCAGCCGCCTGCAGCACCTCGGCGCCGCGCGCGACGATCAGCACATTCGCTCCCTCGCGCACCAGCGCCTGGGCGCAACCCAGGCCCAGGCCCTTGCTCGCGCCGCACACCAGAGCCCATTTGCCCGCAATACCTAAATCCATAATAATTCCCGCTTCATCTTTGAAAGTTGATGGGCCATGATACTGAGTAAATTCAACCGTTTTGCCTGGCTGGGCTCTTGCGCCCTGCTGCTGGGCAGCACCCTGGCCCATGCACAGAACGAGTCGGTGCTGCTCAAGCGCGTAGCCGAGCTGCGTGAGGCGCCCGGCGAAAGCTCGCGCAGCCTGGCTGCCCTGGCGGCACGCACGCCCGTCACCCGCTCAGGCGCGCGCCAGGGCGCCTGGATCCAGGTGCGCACCGCCGAGGGCGCCAGCGGCTGGGTTCACATGTTTGATGTGGCGTCGGCCAGCACTGCCGCCGCGCCCAGCGCCGGCGCCAATGCACTGCGCGGCCTGAGCAGCTTCTTCAACAAGGGCAGTGCGCAGGGCGGAACCACCACGGCCACCTCTACTGTCGGCATCCGCGGGCTGGGCGCTGAAGACCTGGCGCGCTCGCAGCCCAACATGGCGGCGGTGGCACAGGCCGATACGCTGCGCCTGGACGCCGATCAGGCGCGGCAGTTCGCAAGCGGCGCCGCACTGGCCAGCCGGTCGGTCGACCCCTTGCCCGCACCGGCCCCCGTGCAAACCACCAGTCCCGCGAACAACCACAACAACTGACAAGCCAGGAGCCGCGCCCATGAACACGCCACACACCCGCGTCCGCACAGCCTGGCTGCTGGCCCTTGCCGGCATCCTGGCTTGCGCACCGGCGCGCAGCCAGGACGCCGGCAAGGCGATCAACCTGCTGGGCTCCTTCCTGCGCCAGGCCGCACCTGCAGAAGCGCCGGCCCAACCGCAGCCGGCATCGGCCGGGGGAGCGCTGGGAAACATGCTGGGCGCCAGCCTGGCACCGGCCGGCGGCGGCCAGGCGTCTCGCGGCGCCGACCTGATCGGCCTGCTGTCCCAGTCACTCGAGCAGATCGATGAGCCGAAAGAAATTGAAATCGGCCGCCAGCTTGCCGCGGTGCTGCTGGGCAGCAAGCCCCTGCATCCCGACATGGCACTGCAGCGCTACGTCAACCAGCTGGGACGCTGGATCAGCCTGCAGTCCTCGCGGCCGCATCTGCCCTGGACTTTTGCGGTACTGGACGATCCCGGTTTCAACGCCTTCGCCGCACCCGGCGGTTATGTGTTTGTGACCAAAGGGCTGCTGGACCGTGTTGCCGACGAAGCAGAACTGGCCGGCATCCTGGCGCACGAAATCACTCACGTAACTGCCAAACACCATCTGCAGGCCATCGCCAAAACAGCAAGGGCAGGCCTGCTGACCCGGGTCATCGGCTCCCAGGTCAAGGGAGAACTGGCTGGCGCGGTGTCGGCCCAGTTTCTCAGCCTCGGGCGCGATCTGTACTCGCGCGGGCTGGACCAGGGCGATGAATACGATGCAGACCGCAGCGGCGTGGCGCTGGCCGCACGTGCCGGCTTTGACCCCTACGGACTGGTGGCCGTGCTGCAGCAGTTGCGCACCGCCACGCCCGACAATCCCCTGTTTGCGCTGTCCCTGAGCACACATCCGCCGGCCCAGCAGCGGCTGGACCTGCTGGAGCAGGCCATGGGCAACCGGCTGGACAGCTTCGCCGGTCAGCAGCCCATCACGATCACGCAGCGCATGGAAAGCCTCTCAGCCAGCCGCAGCGCCAGCGCCGCACCGGCCAGCCCTTCACCCAGGCGCGCACCGGTCAAGAAATAACGACCGCGCGGGAGGCTCTTCAACCAAGCAGGGGCCGCGGATCTGGCTCTGCCAGTCCGCAGGCGCGCGGCCCCCTCGGGGGGCAGGGAGCTACACGCAGTGAGCGACCGTGGGGGCTACATCCATACCAGCAGGGGCCGCGGATCTGGCTCCGCCAGTCCGCAGGCGCAGCGGCCCCCTCGGGAGGCAGGGAGTTACACGCAGTGAACGACCGTGGGGGCTATTTACTACGGCTGAACACGAAGATGCCGGCAATCACCAGCACCGTGCCGGCCGCCACCCACGCAGTGAACGGCTCCCCGAGAATCAGCACGCCCATCAGGATGGTGGACATCGGGCCAACCATGCCGGTTTGCGCAGCCAAGCTGGCGCCTATGCGTTCGATGGCCATCATCACCATCAACACCGGCGCGGCCGTGCACAGGGTGGCATTGAGCACCGACAGCCAGATCACCTCGGGCGCCACAGCCGCAGCGCTGAGCGGCCTGAGCAGCAGGAACTGCAAAATGCAGCACAGGCAAGCCACCGTAGTGGCCAGACCCACCAGCCGCAGTGCGCCCAACCGCTTGACCATCTCGCCGCTGTAGACCAGGTACAGCGCATAACTGACGGCACTCAGGAAAACCAGCAGCGCCCCCCAGGCTGCCTCCGGGCCCAGCAGGGTGATCTCGTGGCCGAAGACGAGGACCACGCCGCTGTAGCTGATCGCCATGCCGATGATCTGCCGCGCACTGACACGCCTGCGGTAAAGCACCAGCCCGAGCAGCAGCACCAGCGTGGGGTTGAGGTAGAGGATCAGCCGCTCCAGTGAAGCGGTGATGTAGGCCAGCCCGGCAAAGTCAAGGAAACTCGCGAGGTAATAGCCGGTGAACCCCAGCCAGAGCACCCCCAGCCAGTCCTTGCGTGTCAGCGCCGCCTTGCCCCGGCTGGCCCACCAGGCCATCAAGGCAAAAATCGGCAATGCAAACAGCATGCGGTACATGATCAGCGTGACCGCATCGACGCCGTAGCGGTACGCGAGCTTGACGATGATCGCCTTGCCGCTGAATGCAATGGCGCCCAGCGTCGCGAGCAGCAGCCCGGTTGCTATGCTTTTGGAAGCTGCCTGCGCCCGCTGCGTATGGGCTGGAGAAGGGTTTTTCTCTGAACTTTGGGTCAAGGGAGGTTTTCAGAAACCGACAGCCTGGCCATCGCGGCGGCTGTCGCTGGCTGCGACATAACCCTGGACTTTCGTGTCGCCCGCACGCCAGATGAACTGGCCCGCGCCAAAGTCCTGGTAGGAATCGTTGATGACGTCCACGCGGTGGCCGCGGTCCGCCAGGCCGTGCACCGTCTGCGCGTTCATGGCCGCTTCGACGTTGATTTCGAAGCCGGCGTTGTAGCGCCAGCGCGGCGCATCGCAGGCGGCTTGCGGGTTCTGCCTGTAGTCGAGCATGCGCACCAGTGTCTGCATGTGGCCCTGCGGCTGCATGTTGGCACCCATCACGCCGTAACTCATCACGGCTTGTCCGTCTTTCGTGAGAAAGGCCGGGATGATGGTGTGAAAAGGCCGCTTGCCCGGCGCGACCTGGTTGGCACCGGGCTCGAGGCTGAAGGCGTGACCGCGGTTTTGCAGGCTGATGCCGAACTCGGGCTCGACGCATCCCGAGCCAAAACCCATGTAATTGCTCTGGATGAAGCTGACCATCATGCCGTCTTCGTCCGCCGCAGTGAGGTAAATGGTGCCGCCCTTGACCGGATTGCCGGCGCCGAAGTCCTGCGCTTTTTTCATGTTGATGAGTTTGGCACGGGAGGCGAGGTAGCTGTCATCGAGCATTTGCTCGACGCTCACCTCCATGGACGATGGCTCAGCCACGTATTTGTAGACATCGGCGAAGGCCAGCTTCATCGCCTCGATCTGCAGGTGCTGCGAATCCACGCCGTCGACCGCCAGGCCCGCCACGTCGAACTTGTCCAGGATGCCCAGCGCAATCAGCGCGGCAATACCCTGGCCATTCGGCGGAATCTCGTGCAGCGTGTAACCACGGTAATCCTTGCCGATGGGCTGGACCCATTCCGGCTGGTAGGACGCAAAGTCCCTGGCTGTGAGGCTGCCACCGTTTTGCGTGGAGAATTTTTCAATGGCCTGCGCAATTTCACCGCCGTAAAAGGCGGTGCCCTTGCTCTGCGCAATGGCACGCAGCGCCCTGCCTGCGGCCTTGAACTGGAACAGCTCGCCGACATTCGGCGCGCGGCCCCAGGGCAAAAAGGACTGCGCAAAACCAGGCAGCGACTTCAGTTCATCCGTCGCGGCCGCCCATTTTTGCTGCACCACCGGCGGCAGCAGGTAACCGCGCTCGGCAATCTCGATCGCCGGCTCCATCAGGTCGGCAAAAGGCAGCTTGCCGAAACGCTCGCTCATCGCCACCCAGCCGGCCACCGCACCCGGCACGGTCGCCGAATCCAGACCCCGCTTGGGCGGGGTGGCCGCACCGGCGCCGTGCTTGCGCTTGAAGTAGTCGGTTGTCCAGGCCTGCGGTGCGCGACCGGAAGCATTCAGGCCATGCAATTCCTTGCCATCCCAGATCAGCGCGAAGGCATCGCTGCCCAGCCCGTTGCTGACGGGCTCGACGATGGTCATGGCAGCCGCGGCGGCAATCGCCGCATCAACCGCATTGCCGCCCTTGAGCAGCATGCGCAGCCCGGCTTGGGCGCCCAGCGGGTGCGAGGTAGACACCACATTGCGTGCAAACAGGGGAATGCGGGTCGAGGTATAGGGGTTGGTGTAATTGAAGTTCATGAGCGGCTTTGCAATGAAGGAACAGGCACCAGGCCCTGGCACCGGATGAACGCTGTCACTCCGTGGTGATCTTGCGCTCCGAGATGATTTTTTTCCACTTGGCGTTGTCGGCCCTGACCATCGCGGCAAAAGCCTGCGGCGTGCCGCCGGTGGGTTCGGCACCCAGCCGGGCAAACCGTTCTTTCACGTCGGCATCGGCCAGCGCTGCATTGAGTGCCTGGTTCACTTTGGCCGTGAGTTCGGCATTCAGGCCTTTGGGGCCGTACACGCCGAACCAGGTCACGGACTCGAAGCCCGGCAGGGTCTCGGACACCGTTGGAAGATCAGGGGCCAGTGCCGTGCGTTTGAGGCTGGTCACCGCCAGAGCCCTCAGTTTTCCGTCCTTGACATGCGGCATGCCGGTGACAAAGGAATCAAACAGCACATCGAGCTTGCCGCTGATCAGGTCCGGCATGGCCAGTGCCGTGCCGCGATACGGTATATGAAGAATGAAGGTGCCCGACTGCGCTTTGAAGTACTCGGTGGTCAGATGAATAATCGTGCCGTTGCCGCTGGACGCATAGTTCAGGCGCCCCGGATTTTTTCGGACGTGGGTGATGAATTCGCCCATGGTTTTCGAAGGCGAGTTGTTCGGCACCAGCACCACATTGGGCGAACTGGCGACGTAACCGACAGGCGTGAAGTCCGTTTCGGCGTTGTAGGGAATTTTCGGATTGATGGCCGGACCTATGCTGTGCGTGCTCGATGTGGCCAGCAGCAGCGTATAGCCGTCCGGCGCGGCCTTGGAAGCGGCATCGGCGCCTATGGTCCCGCCGGCGCCCGGCCGGTTGTCGACCACCACGGTCTGCCCGATTTTTTCACCGAGCTTTTGCGACAGCGCCCGCGCCAGGATATCGGTGGCCCCGCCTGCCGGAAACGGCACGATCATGCGGATGGGGCGCACGGGATAGGCACCGGAAGCCGCTGGAGAAGTCTGCGCTGCGGCGGGCAGCACCGCAGCACATGCCATACCGAGGGCCGCCAGAAAGTTAGTATGCGTACGTTTCATTGCGCCATTGTGCAACGGTTTGGCCCTGCATTTGCCATGCCCGGGTTCGGGCTCTTTTGATCAAAAGAAAAGGCGCCCGAAGGCGCCTTTTTTCTGGAAGATCCGCCGAGACATCAGTCCTCGACAAAAGCCTCTTCCCGCTTGTTTTTCACTGCAGGCAAGAGCACGATCACCAGCAGCAGGGCACCCGCTGCCAGCAGGCCGGCCGACAGCGGACGGGTCACGAACACGCTCCAGTCGCCGCGCGAGAGCAGTAGCGCCCGGCGCAGGTTTTCTTCCATCATGGGGCCGAGGATGAAACCGAGCAGGAGCGGCGCAGGTTCAGTTCCCAATTTGATAAAGAGGTAACCGATCACACCGAAAATACCCACCATCCAGATATCCCAGGTGTTGTTGTTGGTCGAATACACACCGATTGCGCAGAACAGCACAATCGCTGGAAACAGGAATCGGTAAGGCACTGTCAGCAGCTTGATCCACATGCCGATCAGCGGCAGGTTCAGGATGATCAACATCGCATTGCCGATCCACATCGAGGCAATCAGGCCCCAGAACAACTCGGGGTTGCTGGTCATCACCTGCGGGCCGGGCTGAATGTTATGGATGGTCATCGCACCCACCATCAAAGCCATCACGGCGTTGGGAGGGATACCCAGGGTGAGCAACGGAATGAAGGAGGTCTGCGCGCCGGCATTGTTGGCCGACTCAGGACCAGCGACGCCGCGAATGTTGCCCTGGCCGAAAGGGACTTCGCCTGGCCTGGGCTTGATCTTCTTTTCCAGCGTATAGGCAGCGAACGCAGCCAGCAGGGCACCACCGCCCGGCAGGATGCCCAGCGATGAGCCCAGCACGGTACCGCGCAGCACGGCCGGAGCCATGTCCTTGAAGTCCTGCTTGGTCGGCATCAAGCCCGAAACTTTGGCGGTGAACACTTCGCGTTCATGCTCCGGCTGCGCCAGGTTGCTGATGATTTCTCCGTAACCGAACACGCCCATGGCGATCACGATGAAACCAATGCCGTCGGTCAGTTCGGGAATGTCAAAGCTGAAACGCGCGACACCGGAGTTGACGTCGGTACCCACCAGGCCCAGCAGCAGACCCAGCACAATCATGCCGACTGCCTTGAGCAGCGAGCCCGAAGCCAGCACCACGGCGCCGATCAGGCCCAGCACCATCAGCGCAAAATATTCGGCCGGCCCGAACTTGAAGGCCAGTTCGGTCAGCGGCGGCGCAAAGGCGGCAAGAATCAGGGTACCTACGCAGCCCGCAAAAAATGAGCCCAGGCCGGCTGCAGCCAGCGCCGGCCCCGCTCGCCCTTTCCGTGCCATCTGGTAACCGTCGATACAGGTCACAACGGATGAAGACTCACCGGGCAGGTTCACCAGGATGGCGGTGGTCGAACCGCCGTACTGTGCACCGTAATAAATACCGGCCAGCATGATCAGGGCGGAAACAGGTGGCAGCGCGTACGTCGCCGGCAACAGCATGGCGATGGTGGCCACAGGGCCAATGCCCGGCAAGACACCAATCAGGGTACCCAGAAGGCAGCCGGCGAAGGCGTAGAGCAGGTTGATAGGCGTAAATGCAACACCAAAACCCAGCGATAAGTTTGCAATCAGATCCATTTTCTTTTCCTTAGCCGGTGATGAAGGACGGCCACACAGGGAATTGCAGCTTCAGCGCAACAACAAAGGCCAGGTAGCTGCCGATGGCCAGCACTGTCGCCAGAACAAGAGTCGTCTTGAATTTCCAGCCGGCCTCCGCCATGCTGGCAATGAAGGTCAAGGCATAAATCGCCACAATCATGCCGAACGCCGGGAACCTGATGGCCGGCAGGCCTGCCAGCAGAATGCCAAACACCACGTTGGCGGCGATGATGTAACACAGCGGTTTCCACGCCCACTTGCCGATCTTGTCGCCACCCACGGTCTCCACCACAAGTGCCTTGAAGGTAATCACCCCTCCAATAAAGGCCAGCAGGACGCCAAGCATCAGCGGAAAGTAGCCCGGTCCCATGCGCGCACCCGTGCCGACGTTGTAAGTTGTCGCTCCCCATGCAAACGCCACGCCGACACCCATGAACATGAGTCCGGCAAAAAAGTCTTTTTGACTCTTGATATTCACGGCTTGTCTCCTGTAGATAACAATTGAATCGGTGGATTGTGCATGCAATTGCCCATGGCGGCCATGTGGCTTTCACTTAGGCGGGCAGGCTCGTAAGGGTTGAATAAGAATCTAAGAATCAGGACATCGGCGGCGTGGTCGAGAGGATTTCCTCGATGGTTGTCACGCCTTCAGCCACCTTGAGGGCGCCTGCCAGCCGCAGCGGACGCATGCCGTCGGCCACGGCCTGGCGCCGCAGCGCGTCAATGCTGGGTTCCTTGGTGACCTTGTCCTTGAAGGCCTCGGTGACCGTCAGCAGCTCATACAGCCCCATCCGGCCCAAAAAGCCCGTCATGCGGCAGTCGACGCAGCCGGCCGGCTTGTAGGGCTGGTAGCCGCCGTTGATTTGCCAGGGCTTGACGATTTCGGCCAGTGCCTCGCGCGAACTGCCTTCGTCTTTCTCGCGGCACTGGGCACACAGGGTCCGTACCAGCCGCTGCGCCAGCACGCCCAGCAAAGTGGCGTTGATCAGGTAGGAAGGCACACCCAGTTCCATCAGGCGAGACACCGCCGAGGGCGCGTCGTTGGTATGCAGGGTGGAAAACACCAGATGGCCGGTCAGCGCGGCCTGGACCGCCATTTCCGCCGTCTGCAGATCACGGATTTCGCCCACCATGATGATGTCCGGGTCCTGCCGCATCAGCGCGCGCAGGCCTTCCGGGAAATCGAAATCCAGGTGCGCCTGCACCTGGGTCTGGTTAAAGGCCGGCTCGATCATCTCGATCGGGTCCTCGATCGTGCTGACATTGACCTCTTCGGTGGCAATGCGCTTGAGCGTGGAATACAGCGTGGTGGTCTTGCCTGAACCCGTGGGGCCGGTGACCAGCACAATGCCATAGGGCCGCTTGACCAGTTGCTCCCAGCGCGCCGCATCATGCTGGGAAAAGCCCAGTGCATCGAGGTCCTTGACGGTGGTGTCGGGATCGAAAATCCGCATCACCATTTTTTCGCCGAAGGCCGTGGGCAGTGTCGACAGGCGCATTTCGATTTCGTCGCCGCGGGGATTGCGTGTCTTGATGCGGCCGTCCTGTGGCCGGCGTTTTTCGACAACGTCCATGCGCCCGAGCAGCTTGATGCGCGCCGTCATGGCGTTGTGCACGCCCATGGGCAGCTGGTAGACCGGATGCAACACGCCGTCGATGCGAAAACGGATGACGCCCTGGTCGCGCCGCGGCTCCAGGTGAATGTCGCTGGCGCGCTGGTCGAAAGCGTACTGCCACAGCCAGTCCACCACCTGCACCACGCCCTGGTCGTTGGCATCCAGCTGTTTGTTGGTTTTACCCAACTCCACCAATTGTTCAAAACTGGCTGCCCCGGCATTGCCCCCGGCTTTCATGGCCGCCTTGACCGACTTGGCCAGCGCAAAGAACTCGGCGGTGTAGCGGGCAATTTCAATCGGATTAGCCACCACCAGGCGTACGCTGCGCTTGGCCTGGCGTTCAACTTCGGAAACCCAGTCCGTAATAAAAGGCTCGGCGGTGGCCACCACCACCTCGGAAGGTGTCACCTGGACCGGCAGCACCTTGTGGCGTTCGGCATACACGGCCGACATGGTGTCGGCCACCTTGCCCACGTCCACCTTCAGGGGATCGATGCGCAGATAACCCAGGCCGGCCCTGCCCGCCAGCCACTGCGCAATGGTTTCGATGTCCAGCGGCTTGCCGTCGGCCACACGGGTCATGCTGACGCTGGCCAAGCGAATCAGGGGGTGCTGGGCACTCTGCACCTGCGAGCAGCGCGCAATCGTGCGCTGCGCCTCGGCGGGCGAGATCACGCCGTCATCGCTGAGCCATTCCACCAGTTGGCGCCAGTCCAGCGGCCCGGACGGGGCAGATCCGGCGCTGGACTCAGGACGGTGTTTGGGGGGCACGGCAGCACGCATGCTGGCACTTTAACTGATCAAGGGCCCGCCTCCACCCTGAAAGCCGATGGCTCAACAAACGGGTTTGAAAAGCCTGAGCCATTTCTTTGCCGGCAAGCCAAAGCGCGACTCGATCACGTCCGCCCTTTGCACCAGCTCGGTGCGGTCGGGCCGGGTCGGCTCGCATTGCGCCAGCACGACGGTGTTGCCTTCGCGCGTCGGCTTGAAAGCCCAGACCGACTCGGGCCCGAACACTTCGGCGATTTTTTCCAGGGAACGGATGTAGCTGGAGTCGCGACCAAACAGGTTGACCGTCATGATGCCGTCTTCACTGAGCAGTTCCCGGCAATCGGCATAGAAATCAGCGCTGTCCAGCACAGGCGCGGCGGCTTCGTGGTCGTACAGGTCGACCTGCAGCGCATCGACCGTGCCGCGGTGTTCCGCCTTGCAGATTTCCTGCGCGGCATCGGCCATGATCACCTTCAGGCGCAAGTCGTCCTGCGGCAGCTTGAACCACAGCCGGCAGGCGGCAATGACCTGCGGGTTGAGCTCGACTGCCGTGGTTTTCATCTTCAGTTTCTTGTAGCAGAACTTGGTCAGCGCTGCCGACCCCAGACCCAGCTGCATCGCGTGCCGCTTGACCACGGTACCGGCCTCCACGAACAGCAGCCAGACCATCATGCGCTGGACATACTCCAGCTCAATGTCAAAAGGTTTGTCCAGCAGCATGGAGCCCTGAACCCACTCGGTGCCCAGATGCAGGTAACGGACATCGCCGAAGTCGGAAAAGTTGACTTCGGGCAGAGTCAGGTTGTTGTCGGTGTCTTTGCGGGCCATCAGCTCAGTCAATCAGTCGGTGTTTTTCAAATACGTCGCGCCAGGCAGCGAGTTTGCGCTCAAACGACCAGGAGGCATTGGCCGGGCTGGTGGAAGGTACCTTGTAAACCGGAAAGCCCAGCAGCGAGGTGTGACGGGCATGCTTGAAGCTCTCGCCGCCATTGTGGGCAATCGCCTCCAGCGCGGGGCATTGCTGCAGGAGTTGCGAAAAATCGTTGACCACTGGCTGGCGGATGCTGCTGTCCAGGCTGCCTTCGCGCTCGCAGGCCGCGTACACATCCCAAACGCCCAGGCCCCTGTCCAACAGCCATTCGCTACGTTTTTGATAGCTGTTTACGCCCGCCGGCATTGGGCAGGATGGCCAAATGGCTTGCAGGATTTTCCAGAAGTGATTCTGGGGATAGCCGTAGTACTGCTGCGCCACCAACGATGCCACGCCCGGAAAGCTGCCAAGAATGAGTAGCCGCGTGCGGCTGGAGACCAGCGGTGCCAGCCCGGTCAGCACGCCAGCAAACCTTTGAGCGCCGGCAGGGCAGCCAGCGCATTGGCGGTGGTTGCCGCCGCGAGGTCCTGGACCGGCATCCCGCGCAGTTGCGCCACCACGGCGGCAATACGCGGCAGCTCCGCCGGTTCGTTGCGGCCCTGCGCCTGGCCCCGCTCACGCCCGGCTGCGGTGGTATATAGCCATTGCGGCGGAATGTCCGGCGAGTCGGTTTCCATCACCAGCACGTCCAGCGGCAGCTCGGTGGCCAGGCGCCTGAGCTGCAAGGCTGGTTCGAAGGTCACGGCGCCGCCGAAGCCGAGCTTGAACCCGAGCTTGACGAATTCGCCGGCCTGTTGCCGGCTGCCGTTGAAGGCGTGGCCGATGCCGCGCCAGCCGCCTTCCGGCGCCAGTTCACGCAGGTGCTTGAGCAGCCTGTCGGCGGAACGGCGCACATGCAGGATCACCGGCAAACCATGCTTTCGCGCCAGCAGGAGCTGCGCGCGGTAAAAATACTCCTGGCGCTCGCGCAACGGGCTTTGCGTCAGTTCCGGCACAAAATAATCCAGCCCGATTTCGCCGACCGCCACCAGGCGCGGATCGGACTTGCGCAGGGCCAGCTCGGCGTCGAGCAGGGCCAGGTCACCGTCCTGCGCCTGCTTGACCAGCAGCGGATGGATGCCGAGCGCATAGCTGTCGCCAAATTCGTGCGCCAGCTGGCGGACAGTTGCAAAATTAAACACGCCTACCGCCGGCAACACGCAGTGCGCCACCCCGCTGGCAGCCGCCCGCGCCCGCATGGCAATGCGGTCCGCATCGAAATCCCCGGCATCCAGGTGGCAGTGGGTGTCTATCCAGACAGGCATGCGTCCGATGATGCCTCAAGCAGGTGCTGCACAGATATCCCCTCCGCAAGCCCGAATAATCTGCAGGGTTGAACAAGACGTGATACCGTGCACTCGTCAGTCCAGAAAGCCCCCCGAAAATCTTTTTTCACAGGTGAAACGGATGCGCAGGCCCGCCCTCTACAGCAGCTCCAGCAGTCCTCCGCGGGAGGAAGCGCCCGAACCCCAGGCGCTATCTGAACCGGCGCCACCAGGCATCCCGCCGCGAACCCGCTTTTTCTCGTTGTCCAGTCCGCGCCTGCTCTGGTCAGCCCTGGCGCTGATGGCCTTGCTGCTGGCCATCAGCCTGTCGCTGGCGCTGCGGCCTCAGCAACGCAAGCTGACCCAGGCCGACATCAACGCAGCTGTCCTGAAAACGCTGGAAACCACACAGCTGCCCTCGGCGGTCGCAAAAGCCTACGAGGCGATTCGCCCCTCGGTCGTGCGTGTCACCGGTTACGGCAAAAGCAAGGACGGCAAGGAAGAGGTGGAGTACGGCGTCGGCACCGGCGTGGTGATTGTCGACAAAGGCATCATCCTGACCAACCTGCATGTGGTGCAGGGCGCGCAAACCATCAAGGTGGTATTTTCCGACGGGCTGGAAACCACCGCACACATCACCGGTGCCCAGCCGGAAAACGACCTCGCCGTGCTGCAGGCGCACAAGATCCCCGACGACATGATTGCCGCCACCATGCGCTCGACCGGCGACCTGGCACCCGGTGACCACGTGCTGGCCGTCGGCTACCCCTTCGGCATCGGGCCGTCGGCATCGGCCGGTGTGATCTCCGGCCTCAAGCGCACCTTCCGTTCGCCCGAAGGCAAGCAGGAAATCAGCAACCTGATCCAGTTCGATGCCGCCGCCAACCCCGGCAACTCGGGCGGCCCGCTGGTCACCATGGATGGCGAGGTGGTCGGCATCGTCACCGCCATCCTGAACCCCAACCAGCAGCGCAGCTTTGTCGGCATTGCCTTTGCAGTGCCCATTGAAAACGCCGCCTCCGCCATCGGCCTGACCCCGTTCTGAAGGACCTCCCATGCAAACACCCGCCTCTTCGCCAGACCCCCAGACCGCGCAACTGATGGAGCAGATCCTCTACGAAGTCAAACGCGTGGTGGTCGGGCAGGACCGTTTCCTCGAACGCGTGATGGTCGCCATCCTGGCGCAGGGCCACCTGCTGGTTGAAGGCGTGCCGGGCCTGGCCAAAACCCTCACCGTCAAGACGCTGGCCAATACCATCCAGGGCAACTTCAAGCGCATCCAGTTCACGCCCGACCTGGTACCGGCCGATCTGGTCGGTACGCGCATCTACAACCAGAAGACCGGCGACTTCAGTACCTCGCTGGGCCCGGTGTTCACCAACCTGCTGCTGGCCGACGAGATCAACCGTGCGCCGGCCAAGGTGCAGAGCGCGCTGCTGGAAGTGATGCAGGAGCGGCAGGTGACGATTGCAGGCGTTACGCACCGCGTGCCCGAACCCTTTCTGGTCATGGCGACGCAAAACCCGATCGAAACCGAAGGTACCTACCCCTTGCCCGAAGCCCAGGTGGACCGTTTCATGATGAAAGTGCTGGTGGACTACCCGACCGACGAAGAAGAGTTTGTCATTGTTCAGCGCGTGATCGGCCCGGCCGTGGCCGTTTCCAGTGTGGCCACCACCGAACAGCTGGCCGGCCTGCAGCGCGAATGCCGGCGCATCTATGTGGACCCCTCGCTGATCCAGTACGCCGTGCGCCTGGTTTCGGCAACCCGCACGCCCGAAAAAAACGGCCTGAAAGACCTGGCCCGCTTCATCACCTTCGGCGCCAGCCCGCGCGCCACCATCAACCTTACCGAAGGCGCCCGCGCACTGGCCATGCTGCGCGGCCGCAGCTATGCGCTGCCTGAAGACATGACCGACCTGGTGCCGGACGTCCTGCGGCACCGTTTGGTGCTGTCCTACGAAGCACTGTCCGAAGGCCTGAGCCCGGACACCGTCATCACCCGAATCATGGCCAAGGTATCGGCGCCCGCCCGGCCCCTCGAGCACGACAAGCTTGCCGCCTGAATATATGACCCCCACGCTCCGCACTGACGTGTCGTCGCTGCCCCCCGAGGGGGCCGCTGCGCCTGCAGGCCGGCGAAGCCGGACCCGCGGCCCCTGCTTGAACGAGAGTCTTCCTCATAACTTCGCGGTGTTTTCCGTTCTTCCTGAGCTTGTCGAAGGATGCCCTGCGGGCGCTGATCGTCCATGAAAAACTGGTTTCGCAGATCCGTTCGGGCTGAGCCTGTCGAAGCCGCAAGCACTTCGGTGCCTGCGATGCCGGCCACCGCTGCCGGCGCCGAACATGTGCTGCGCCGGCTCGAGTGGACGGTGCTGCGCCGGCTCGACGGCCTGTTGCAGGGTGACTATCGCACGCTGATGCGCGGCACCGGCATGGACCTGGCCGATCTGCGCGAGTACCAGCACCACGACGACGTGCGCCACATCGACTGGAATGTCACGGCGCGCCTGCAGTCGCCGCATGTGCGCGTCTTCACCGAAGACCGCGAGATGGCCAGCTGGTTCCTGCTGGACCTGAGCCCTTCGGTCGATTTCGGCTCGGGCAGCCAGCGCAAAAGCCAGGTTTCCAGCGAATTTGTCGCAGTGCTGGCGCGTGTACTGACGCGCCATGGCAACCGTGTCGGTGCCATGCTGTACGGCACCGGTGTGGACACGGTGCTTCCCGCACGCGGTGGCCGCGCGCATGTTTTACGCCTGCTGCACACCATGCAGGCACGCCCCGAGCCCACCGGAACTGCACCCACACGGCTGGACGATCTGCTGCGCTCTGCGACCCAGTTTCTGCGCCGCCGCTCGACCGTGTTTGTGGTGTCCGACTTCATCAGCGAGCCCGGCTGGGAAAAAACGCTGGGCCAGCTGGCCCAGCGCCATGAGGTAGTGGCCGTGCGCCTGCTCGACCCGCTCGAACTCGAACTGCCCGATCTCGGCCTGATACCGATACGCGACGCGGAAACCGGCGAGCAGCTGCTGGTCGACACCCACGATGCCGGGTTTCGCAAACGCTTCGCCCGCATTGCCGCGCAGCGCGAAGCAGACCTGCGCCAGGCCCTGGCACAGGCCGGTGTGGATACGCTGGAACTGGCCACCGACGGCGACCTGGTCGATGCCATCATGCGCTTCACCGAACTGCGCAAGCGCCGCGGCCAGGCCCCGGGCGCGGCCGGCAAAAACGGACGGGGCAAGCTGCCCGGCCATCTCAAGGCGGCCGCCTGAGCACGGCACACCAAGGAGAGCTTTTCCATGAATTCGCCCATGACCTTTCTCTGGCCCCAGTTCCTCTGGCTGATGCTGGCCCTCCCGCTGCTGGTCGCTGTATATATGTGGCTGCTGCGCCGCAAAAAGAAAATGGCACTGCGTTATGCCAGCCTGTCCATCGTGCGCGAAGCCATGGGCGCGGGGCAAAGTTTCCGGCGCCATATTCCGCCGCTGCTTTTCCTGCTGGCCATGGCCGTCATGCTACTGGCTGCGGCGCGTCCCTTTGCCGTGGTCACGCTGCCCTCCCAGCAGGAAACCATCATCCTGGCGATGGACGTGTCGGGCAGCATGCGCGCCACCGATGTGCAGCCGAACCGCCTGGTCGCTTCGCAAAATGCGGCCAAGGCTTTCCTGGCCGAGCTGCCGCGCAGCGTGCGTGTCGGCATCGTTGCTTTTGCAGGCACCGCCTCGGTGGTGCAATCGCCCACCCTGAGCCGGGAGGACCTGGTCACGGCCATCGACAAGTTCCAGCTGCAGCGCGCCACGGCCATCGGGAACGCCATCGTTGTCTCGCTGGCCGAGCTGTTTCCGAATGCGGGCATCGACCTGGCGTCCATGACCTATGGCCGCAACCGCAGCAGCGGCGTTGCGATTGACCAGGCCCCGAAAGAGCCAAAGAAGGATTTCGTGCCGGTCGCCCCCGGCTCCTACACCTCGGCGGCCATCATCCTGCTGACCGACGGGCAGCGCACCACCGGTGTCGATTCACTGGAAGCCGCCAAATTGGCGGCCGACCGCGGCGTACGTGTCTACACCGTGGGCGTGGGCACCGTGGACGGCGAAACCATCGGGTTTGAAGGCTGGTCCATGCGTGTCCGGCTGGACGAAGAAACCCTCAAGGCCATCGCAACCCAGACCCAGGCCGAGTACTTTTATGCCGGCACGGCAGCTGACCTGAAGAAGGTCTATGAAACCCTGAGCTCCCGCCTCACGGTCGAGAAAAAAGAGACCGAAATTTCCGGCCTGCTGGCCCTGGCCGCGGCACTGCTGGCCCTGATGTCGGCCTCGCTGTCGCTGTTGTGGTTTAACCGGATTCTTTAAGGAACGGGTCTACCTGGCCCTGCCGCCGGAGATGCAGTGCTCCGAACCGTCACGTCCCACGCTCTTGACAAGACAGGGCGCCATCCGGATGTCGTCCTTCATGCGGTCCCACTCTGCATAAACCGGTTCAACCTTCATTCTGCCGGCATCAACTTCCCTGCCGAGAATAAATAGTCTGTCGTACATCTTTCTGATGTCAGCCTCTTTGGCCGGATACGCATCAATCTCGATGGGCATGACACGTTCTTGCGTACAGGCAAGCCATTGCGTAAACCAGCGACGCTTCATCTCCCGCTTGTCTGCTTCCGCTGCGTCGAAGCAATACCTGCTGGCTTCGGCGTAGGCGGTTTTTGAATAACGCGGACCTGTTCCGGTACAACCGGCCAACAAAACCAGGCACAGTGAGGGCAAAAAAACTTGCATGCAAAAACCCCTGAAGCCAGTGACTTGAAAGTGAGCGCCTGTTTACCCGTGCACGGCGGGCATCAGGCCGGCCCACTCCGACAAGCGCCCCTCCACCAACCTGAACCGCCGCTCACACCGCGTCGCCAGTGATTCGTCGTGGGTCACCATCACAAAAGCCGTGCCGTGCTCGCGGGCGAGCTGAAGCATCAGCTCGAACACACCGTCGGCCGTGGTCCTGTCCAGGTTGCCCGTGGGTTCATCGGCCAATACGCACGCCGGCCTCGTCACCAGCGCTCGGGCAATCGCCACACGCTGGCGCTCGCCGCCGGAGAGCTCGGCGGGACGGTGATGCACGCGGTCCTTCAAGCCCACGCTGGCCAGCATGCTGGCAGCGGTCTGCGCGGCATTCTTGCGGTCCTCACGCCGTATCCACAAGGGCATGGCGACGTTGTCGAGTGCGCTGAACTCCGGCAGCAGGTGGTGGAACTGGTAGACAAAGCCCAGGTGCTGGTTGCGCAGGTCGCCCTGCTCCGCCGCCGACAGCGACGAGAGAAGCCGGCCCTGGAGTTCAACCTGCCCGCTGGTCGGCGCGTCCAGCCCGCCCATCAAATGCAGCAAGGTGCTCTTGCCCGAACCCGAGGCGCCGACGATGGCCAGCGTTTCGCCGGCGTGCACCTGCAGGTCCACGCCATGCAACACGGTCAGGTCGATCGGGCCTTCGTGGAAACGCTTGGTCAGGCCTTTGGCACTGAGGACGATTTTTCCATTCAAGCCGGGGCCGCGGAACCGGCTTTGCCGGTCCGCAGGGGCAGCCGCCCCCTCGGGGGGCAGCGAACCACGCGAAGCGGGGAGCGTGGGGGTCATATCATTCATACCTAAGGGCCTCTGCAGGATTGACTCTACTGGCGCGCCAGCTGGGATAAATGGTGGCCAGGAAAGCAAGCACCAGCGCAATGACGGCAATCGGCATGATGTCGGCGTACTGCGGGTCACTGGGCATGCGGCTGATCAGGTAGATGTCTTTGGGCAAAAAGCTGGCATTCAGCAACTGCTCGAGCGCCGGCACGATGACGTCGATGTTGAGCGCAATGCCCAGGCCCAGCAGCAGGCCCGAGAAAGTGCCGATCACGCCCACCATGGCGCCCTGCACCATGAAAACCCCCATGATGCTTTTCGGGCTGGCACCCAGGGTGCGCAGGATGGCAATGTCGGCGCGTTTGTCGGTCACCGTCATGACCAGCGTGCTGACCAGGTTGAAGGCCGCCACCGCGACGATCAATGTCAGGATGATGAACATCATTCGTTTTTCGAGTTGCACGGCGGCAAACCACGTCCTGTTCTGCCGTGTCCAGTCGCGGATCAGCAGGTCGCCGCTGAGGCTGCGCGACAGCTGGGCCGCCACTTCGCGCGCCTGGTGCAGGTCCTTGAGCTTGATGCGGATGCCGGTCGGGCCTTCGAGCCGGAAAACCCGGGCGGCGTCGTCCTGGTGCAGCATGACCAGCGCCGAATCGTATTCAAAGTGGCCGGAGTCGAAGGTGCCGACCACCGTCATCTGCTTGAGCCGGGGCACCACGCCCGCCGGAGTGACCTGGCCGCTCGGGGCGATCAGTGTCACGCTGTCCCCCTCACGCACGCCCAGTGCACGCGCCAGTTCGCCACCCAGCACCACGCCGAACTGGCCGGTCACCAGTCGGGGCAGCGCCGTGTCTTTCAGGTCCACTGCCAGATCGGTGACTTCGCCCTCGTGTGCAGGGTCGATACCGCGCACGATGGTGCCTTTCATGTCCTCGCCACGCGCCAGCAGTGCCTGCGCCGCGATAAAACTGGCGGCACCGACCACGTTGGGGTTCTGCCTGATCTCGGCCAGGGTCTTCTGCACATCAGGTAGCGCGGCGCCGTTGGGCGCAAACACCTCGATATGCGAGATCACGCCCAGCATGCGGTCGCGCACTTCCTTCTGGAAACCATTCATCACGCTGAGCACAATGATCAGTGCCGCCACCCCCAGCGCGATGCCCAGCATGGAGACACCCGAGATGAAGGAAATAAACCCGTTGCGCCGCGTAGCGCGGCCTGCGCGGGTGTAGCGCCAGCCCAAAATCAGTTCGTAGGGAATTTGCATGGGGCGATTGTGGCATCAGCCGGGAGCCCGCCGTATAACCCTCGCGGCGCATCTCGCGAGTTATGCAGAGAGTCTTCGCAATCCCGGACAATAGGCCGATGCCCGACTCTCTCTCCCCGCCCCAGCACCACTGGGTGCTGCCGTTCGCCGCCTGCGTCTCGGACGACTGGCTGCCTGCCGTGAAGGCCATGCCGCCCGCGGGTTTTCGCCATTTCGGCAAGTTGCTGCAGGGCATGAAGCTGGTCCATACCGACCACGGCGATGCGCGTTCGCTCTCGCCGCCGCATGAGCGTGTGCTCGCTCAGGAACTCAGCCTGCAGGCGCCCGATGGCCTGCTCCCCTGGGCCGCCTGGCAACAGCTGCAGGCCGGTGTTGTGCCGGACGGCAAGGCCTGGGCACACATCACACCCTGCCACTGGGCCATGGGCCGCGAACATGCCACCATGACCGACCCGGCGGCGCTGGGCCTGCAGGAGGAAGAATCGCGCACCCTGCTCGCGGCCATGCAGCCCTATTTCGAGACCTACGGCATCACGCTGCACTATTCGGAGCCGACACGCTGGCTGGCCGAAGGCGAGCTGTTTCGCGACCTGCCCAGTGCCTCACTGGACCGCGTGCTGGGCCGCAATGTGGACCCCTGGCTGCCGGGCGCTGGGAGCGTGGAGGCCCGTTTCGGCGCCGGGCCGCCCCAAGCCGAAACAACCCCCTCGGGGGGCAGCGTATTACACGAAGTGAAAAGCGTGGGGGCCAGGAAGATGAGGCTGCTGCAGAACGAAATGCAGATGCTGCTGTACACCCATGCAGTCAACGATACGCGGGCCGGCAAAGGGCAGCCCACCGTCAACTCCTTCTGGATCAGCGGTAGCGGCGCCCTGCCCGAAGCCTTCACAACCAAGCCACAAACCGACACCACCGTTTCACGCAGCCTGGCACAAGCGGCCTTCAACGACGACTGGGCCGCCTACGCACAAGCCTGGGCAGCACTGGATGCCGGCGAAGCCGCTCGCCTGCTCGCTTTGCAGCAAGGCGGCGAGACCGTCCGGCTGAGCCTCTGCGGCGAGCGCCATGCCTTGACCTTTGAAACTGCCAAAACCGGGATTTTCTCCAGAATGACCCATCTTTTTGGCCAGCAGCCCTTATCAGCCGTGCTGGAGCAGCTATGAAAATAATAGTGCGTGAAGCCCCGCCGCGCAGCGTGTGGGCGCTGCAGCAGGCCGGCGTTCACCCGCTGCTGGCACAGCTGTATGCGGCGCGCGGCGTGCTGACGGCCGACGAGCTCGACGACGGCCTGGGCCGGCTGCTGCCACCCGACTCCATGAAAGGCACGCTGGAGGCCGCCGTGCTGCTGGCCGATGCCATGGCCGCACAAAAGAAGATCTGCGTGGTAGCCGACTACGACTGCGACGGTGCCACCGCCTGCGCTGTCGCGCTGCGCGGCCTGCGCCTGCTGGGTGCAATGCAGGCCAGCTACATCGTGCCGGACCGCGTGGTGGACGGCTACGGGCTGACAGCGCCCATTGCCGAGCGCGTCAAGGCGACGGGCGCAGACCTGCTGGTGACGGTGGACAACGGCATTGCCAGCATGGAAGGCGTGGCGCGCGCGCGCGAACTCGGCCTGCAGGTGCTGGTGACCGACCACCACCTGCCGGCCATGCACGACGGCCAGATCGTGCTGCCCGATGCCGACGTGATCGTGAACCCGAACCAGCCGGGCTGCGCTTTCGGGAGCAAGTCGATTGCCGGCGTCGGCGTGATGTTTTATGTGTTGCTCGCGCTGCGCGCGGAGTTGCGCAAGCGCGGCGTGTTCGACGCCACCACCCAACCGAAGCTCGATGCATTGTTGCCGCTGGTCGCACTCGGCACGGTCGCCGACGTCGTCAGGCTCGATGCCAACAACCGCCGCCTGGTGGCGCAAGGCCTCAAGCGCATACGCAGCGGCGCCTTGCCGGCCGGCTTGGCCGCACTGTTCAGCGCCGCCGGGCGCGTGGCAGCCATGGCGACCAGTTTTGACTTCGGCTTTGCCCTCGGCCCGCGCATCAACGCCGCCGGCCGGCTCAGCGACATGACCCTGGGCATTGAATGCCTGCTGACCGACGATGCAGGCCGCGCCGACCAACTCGCTAAAACGCTGGACGGCATCAACCGCGAGCGGCGCGACATCGAGGCTGGCATGCGCGAACAAGCCCAGTACGCGGCCGACGCGATGATCGACGAAGACGAAGAACCGCCGCCAGCCATCGCCATCTTCGACCCCGACTTCCATGAAGGCGTGGTCGGCATCGTGGCCTCGCGCATCAAGGACAAGCTGCACCGCCCGACCTTTGTGTTCGCCGCCAGCCAGGCGCCGGGCAAGGAGCACGAACTCAAGGGCTCGGGCCGCTCGATTGCCGGCTTTCACCTGCGCGATGCACTGGACCTGGTCGCCAAGCGCCACCCCGGCGTGTTGCTGCGTTTTGGCGGTCATGCGATGGCGGCAGGCTGCACGATTGCCGAAGAACACTTCGACGTGTTCGAGCAGGCGCTGCAGCAGGTGGCCCACGAGTGGCTGGACGCCGCCACGCTGACGCGCCGCCTCGACACCGACGGACCGCTGGCGCCCGAATACCGGCGCGCCGACCTGGTCGACACGCTGCACAAGGAGGTCTGGGGCCAGGGCTTTGCAGCGCCGACCTTCAGCGAAGAAGTGGAAGTGGTGTCGCAGCGGCTGGTGGGTGAAAAACACCTCTCGCTCAAACTCAAGCACCAGGGCCAGCCAGTGGACGGCATCTGGTTCGGCCACACCGAGGCCTTGCCGGCCCGTGTGAAGCTGGCTTTCCGGCTGGACGCCGATGAATGGCAGGGAGTCAAACGTGTGCGTTTTCTGGTGGAAGCTGCCGAGCTTTGACAAGCGGGTCGGAGGGCCTGTGAACGCTATTTATGCAAATGCGAACGGGGTGAAAACAGTGCCAATCAAGGCGCGCGACGACGCCCAGACTGGGCGTCTGGGCTAGGAGTGCAACGCAGAGTGGCGCTGTTTTCACCCCGTTCCCTTCGGGTTGCGATCAAAAAGGCCCTGTGCGGCGTTGCAAAGCCTTGTCGGGGGTGGCCCGTAGCCGTCCGGGCCGCGAAGAGCCTCGGCGCAGGGCCGCTATGGCGCTGCTCCGCTGTACAGCTTCGCGCACGGACGCTGCGCAGCGCCACCCCGCCTGCGTTTTGCGCCTTGCCCAGAGCCTTTTTGACTCGCAACGCATCTTGCATAAATAGCGTTCACAGGCCCGAGCACTTGTCTGACGGCCCCTTGTCAGGGCTGCCTACAGCCGCCGGCCGAGGACGCGGCCATGATCTGGACTCAGAAGGCGCCCACACCGGAACGCCACGCAGCCCAAGAAAACCATGAACACTATCATCTACATCGTCGGCCTTGTTGTCATCATCGGTTTCATCCTGTCTTACTTCGGCTTCCGCTGAAATTCAGGCATTTTATGGCCATCAGCCCAATAAGGGCGGACATACCCAGCTATCGATCTGATAGCAATCGGGAAGTCAGGTCAGTATCGAATACTCGCCGCCGCGTTCTATGGCGCGCTGGTAGGCAGGCCTGGCGTGGATGCGCTTCAGAAAATCCATGAGCCGCGGCCGGCTGTGGTTCAGCCCGCCGCGCGCGGCTGCGGCCTCCAGCGCAAAACTCAGCTGGATGTCCGCGCCGCTGAACGCCTCTCCCGCAAACCAGGTGCTTTTGCCCAGCTCGCCTTCCAGGTAATCCAGGTGCTGCCGGATCTGCGGCTCGATCAATGTGTTTTTGACTTTCCCGCAAATGGCCTTCGCAATCGGTTTGGCAAAAAACGGCATGGGCGAGGTTTCTATCTTGTCGAACACCAGCTTGAGCAGCAGCGGCGACATGGCCGAACCTTCGGCGTAATGCAGCCAGTAGTTGTAGCGCAGGCGCGCGGGCGTACCCAAAGCCGGCGAAAATTTCCCCGCGCCATAACGCTCGATCAAATAATCAATGATGGCGCCGGACTCTGCCAGCGTCAGCTCCCCGTCCGTGACCACCGGCGACTTGCCCAGCGGATGCACCTTGCGCAGTGAAGCAGGCGCCAGCATGGTTTGGGGATCGCGCTCATAACGTTCGATGTCGTAACCCAGCCCCAGCTCTTCGAGCAGCCAGAGAATGCGTTGCGAGCGGGAATGGTTGAGGTGGTGCACAGTGATCATGGCAAAAATCCGGTGAGTTCAGGGTGAGCCGCCATGGTAGGCGATTGCGGTGCCGGAGTCCGTTGATGGGCCTGTCCCTGCCGCCGGCCCGGCCAAGTTTGGCCACACAGCGGCTGCAGGGCAGAAAGCCTAAAATGAAGCGGTGACTCCCAAAAACATCCTGAACGCCGACCTGCATTGCCACTCTGTCGTCTCGGACGGCACATTGACACCGGAGGCGCTGGCCGAACGGGCCAAAACCAACGGCGTCGAGCTCTGGGCCCTGACCGACCACGACGAAATCGGCGGCCAGCATCGCGCTGCCGCAGCAGCCAGGGCAAACGGCATGCACTACCTGACCGGCACCGAAATATCGGTGACTTTTGCCGGCGAAACGGTGCACATCGTCGGCCTCGGCTTCGACCCCGACGACGCAGACATGCTGCAGGGCCTGCGCAACACGCGCGGCGGACGCGAACAGCGCGCCATGGAAATGGCGGCCGGCCTGGCCCAGGTCGGCATCCACGGCGCCTATGAGGGCGCATTGAAGTTCGTCGGCAACCCGGACCTGATTTCGCGCACCCACTTTGCCCGCTTCCTGGTGGAGTCCGGCGTCTGCAAGGAAACCTCCGAAGTATTTCGCAAGTACCTGACCGAAGGCAAACCCGGCTACGTGCCGCACCGCTGGGCCAACCTGCACGACGCCGTCACCTGGATCACCAGCGCCAAAGGCGTGGCCGTGATCGCCCACCCGGGCCGCTACAAGTTCACGCCGAATGAAGAGTACGCACTCTTCACCGAATTCAAGGCGCACGGCGGCCAGGCCGTGGAAGTGGTTACCGGCAGCCATAGCGCGCAGGAGTATGTGAAATACGCCGAAACCGCTAAAGAGTTCGGCCTGGCCGCCTCGCGCGGAAGCGACTTCCACAGTCCCGATGAAAGTCATACCGACCTGGGCACCCTGCCCTTCCTGCCTGGTGATCTGACCCCTGTCTGGGAGCTCCTGGAAGACCGCATCCAGTGAGCCGCGTCCCTTCCGCCCTGGCGGGCATTGCGCTGGTCATCGCAGCCGTCGCCTGTTTTGCCGCGCTTGACACCACCACCAAGTTTGTCAGCGCCAGCGTGCCGATTTTGATGGCGCTGTGGTTCCGCTATTTTTTCCAGGCCGTGGCCACCACCGCCACCATGCTGCCCGTGCGGGGCCTGAGCGTGCTGCGCACAGCGCACCCGAAGTTCCAGTGCCTGCGTGGACTGCTGTTGATGCTGAGCAGCCTGTTTGCGTTCCTGAGCCTCAAATACATGCCGGTGGCCGAGTTCACCGCCATCGGTGCCATCGTCCCGCTGGTCATCACGCTGCTTGCGGCCACCGCGCTCGGCGAGAAAGTCTCCGCCCTGCGCTGGTCGCTGGTGGTCGGCGGGTTTGTGGGCACGCTGATCATCATCCGGCCTGGCGGCGAAGACTTCACCTGGGCCCTGCTCTTGCCGCTCGGCATGGTTGTCACCAACACCGGTTTCCAGGTACTCACCAGCCGGCTGGCCCGGACCGAAGACCCGATCACCATGCACCTGTACACAGGCTGGGTCGGCACGCTGCTGGTCTCGACCGCCCTACCTTTTGTCTGGACGAGCCTGCCCTCCTGGTCGCTCTGGGGCTGGCTGGTACTGATGGGCGCTGCGGCCACCGTCGGGCATTTCCTGCTGATCCTGGCTTACATGCGGGCACCGGCTGCCACGCTCACACCCTACCTGTATGCACAGATTGCGTTTGCCATGGTCGGCGGCTGGATTGCTTTTTCACATGTGCCGGACAGCTGGTCCCTGGTCGGCATGGTGATGATTGCCCTCTGCGGCGCTGCCGGCGCCTGGCTGACCGCGCGCGAAAGCCGGGTACTGAACCAGTTCAATGTGCAACCGGCAGAGTCCTGACATCATTGCGCCCTACCCACCATGGCCCAGTATTTCGAGATTCACCCCGACAACCCGCAAACGCGCCTGCTCAAGCAAGCGGTAGCGCTGCTGACGCGCGGCGCGGTCGTTGCCGTACCCACCGACTCGAGCTACGCACTGGTGTGCCATCTCGACGACAAGACAGCGGCCGACAACCTGCGCCGCATCCGCGGGGTGGACGACAAGCACCACCTGACCCTGCTCTGCCGCGACCTCAGCGAGCTGGCCAACTATGCCCGGGTGGACAACAAGCAGTTCCGGCTGATCAAGGCCGCCACGCCGGGTCCGTACACCTTCATCCTCGAAGCCAGCAAGGAAGTGCCGCGCCGCCTGAGCCACCCGTCGCGCAAGACCATAGGCCTGCGTGTGCCCGGGCACAAAACCCTGCAATGCCTGCTGGAGCTGCATGGCGCACCCCTGCTGGCCACCACCCTGATCCCTTCCGGCCAGACCGAGCCGCTGAACGACGCCAGCGAGATCCGCGACCAGATGGAGCACGACCTGGCGGCCGTCATCGACGCCGGCGCCTGCCCGCAGGAGGCCACCACGGTGATCGACCTCACACCCATGGGCCAGGGCGGCGAACCGGTCCTGGTCCGGCAGGGTCGCGGTGACCTCGCGGCCTTGGGCCTCTAGCCGGGATAATGCGCCGCGCAGGCACCTCCCAGGCAGCCGGGGCCGCGGAACCGGCTTTGCCGGGCCGCAGGCGCAGCGCCCCCTCGGGGGGCAGCGACCCGCGTAGCGGCGGAGCGTGGGGGCGATAATTAGCTATGGACTTTGCCAACCTGATTCAGACTGTCGCCATTTACGCACTCCCCGTGCTGTTTGCCATCACCGTACACGAGGCAGCGCACGGCTACGTCGCCCGCTACTTTGGCGACAACACGGCCTGGATGCTGGGCCGCGTCACGCTCAACCCGGTCAAACATATTGACCCCGTAGGCACCATCGTGATGCCGCTGCTGCTGTACTTCGCCACCTCGGGCGCCTTCCTGTTCGGCTACGCCAAGCCGGTGCCGGTGCAGTTCGGCAAGCTGCGCAACCCCAAGCGCGACATGATCTGGGTCGCCCTGGCCGGCCCCGGCGCCAACCTCGCCCAAGCCGTGCTGTGGGGGATCGCGTTCTACCTGCTGCAGGGCGCGGGCATCAGCGAGCCATTTTTCATCAAGATGTGCCAGGCCGGCATTCTGGTCAATATCGTCATGCTGGTATTCAACCTGTTTCCCCTACCGCCACTGGATGGCGGGCGCGTGCTGGTGGGTTTGTTGCCCTACAAACAAGCCTTGCTTGTCTCACGCATCGAGCCCTGGGGCTTCTTTATTGTGATGGCGCTCGTGATTTCCCGGGTGATCACCGACTTGTGGATGCGTCCGCTCATGACGCTGAGTTATGCCCTTCTTGAAATTGTGTTGATGCCCTTGGCGATGCTGGTTCGATGATCATGACAAACAAACAAACTGCCGTTCCCCAACGTTTCCTCACCGGCATCACCACCACCGGCACGCCGCACCTGGGCAACTATGTCGGTTCGATCCGCCCATCCGTGGCGGCGAGTACGGGCACCGGTGCAGAGAGCTTTTACTTCCTGGCCGACTACCACGCCCTCATCAAATGTGATGAGCCTGCGCGCATCCAGCGCTCGACGCTGGAGATTGCCGCCAGCTGGCTGGCCGCCGGGCTGGACCCGGAGCGCGTCACGTTTTACCGCCAGTCCGACATTCCCGAAATCCCCGAACTCACCTGGCTGCTCACCTGCGTGACAGCCAAGGGCGTGCTCAACCGCGCCCATGCCTACAAGGCCTCGGTCGACAAAAATGCCGCCGCCGGCAACGACCCCGATGCCGACGTCAGCGCAGGGCTCTTCATGTACCCGGTGCTCATGGGCGCCGATATCCTGATGTTCAAGGCACACCATGTGCCGGTCGGCCGCGACCAGATCCAGCACATCGAAATGGCGCGCGACATGGGGCAGCGATTCAATCACCTCTACGGCGAGCACTTCGTGCTGCCGCAGGCGCTGATTGAAGAGTCCGTGGCGCTGCTGCCCGGCCTGGATGGCCGCAAGATGAGCAAGAGCTACGACAACACCATTCCCCTGTTCACGCCGCGCGAGCAGCTGAAAAAACTCATTGCCGGCATCGTCACCGACTCGCGCGCACCGGGCGAGCCCAAAGAGGTGGAAGGCTCTGCCCTGTTCCAGATCTACCAAGCCTTTGCCAGCGAGCAGGAAACCACCGCGCTGCGCCAGTCCTACAACGAAGGTATTGGTTGGGGAGAAGCCAAGCAACTGCTGTTCGAGCGCATTGACCGTGAAGTGGCGCCTATGCGCGCGCACTACCAGGCACTGCTGGACGACCCCGCGAAGATCGAGGCCATCCTGCAGGCCGGTGCCGACAAGGCACGCCGGCTCGCCATGCCTTTCATGCGCGAGTTGCGCGAGGCGGTTGGCCTGCGCAACCTGGGCACCCAGGCCGCCTCCGCTTCCAGGGGAAAAGCAGCAAAATCATCCTTGCCCGCCTTCAAGCAATACCGTGAAACCGACGGCCGCTTCCATTTCAAGCTGGTGGATGCCAAGGGCCAGCTGTTGCTTCAAAGCCACGGTTTTGACTCCCCCAAAGACGCTGCACAAACCATCATGTTGCTCCAGGCACAGGGCGCCAGTGCCTTGCCGGGCCTGGAAGGCAAATTGCAGGCCGTTCCCGGCGTAGCGACAGAGGTAGTGAAGGCAGCATTGCAGCAATTGATCGACGCAAAAAACTGACAAAAAGAGCGTGCGGGTGCCGTCTTCGGCGTATTGTGAGCGCCAGCACACATTACTAAAAAAGACTGCATTTCAGGAAAACTGTGAATTAGTCCCGGAATGAATATTTTTAGTTAGCTCACCAACCTTGACAGACACCGGGTATGCTTACTTTTAGCACCACTAACTGACAGTCTTTCACACTTTATCGTCTCCCCATGCGTATTTTTGTCATTGACGACCACCCACTTATGCGGGAAGCCGTGGTCATGCTGATCCGCCGCCTGCATACCAAAGCTTCAGTGATCGAGCTGGACCGGCTGGCAGCTATCGGCCCCGCTGTCGAGCAGCACGGCATTCCAGACGTCATCTGCCTGGACCTCAAATTGCCCGACACCCATGGCGTGTCTGGCGTGCGCGAGGTGAGGCAGCAGTTTCCCGAAGTGCCGATAGTGGTGCTGTCTGCCGCACCGGCACAGGATTACCAGGAGCTGTCGCTGGAAGCCGGAGCCGATGTCTACATTGAAAAATCGGTCGGTGCGACCGAAATTTCCAAAGTCCTGAAGACTTTCCTGGACGACAGTACCGACCCCGAGGGCAGCACCGAACCCGAAAAATTGTCCAAACGCCAGAAGCAGCTGCTGGTCATGCTGGACAAGGGCATGAGCAACCGCGACATTGCCGCCGAATTGCAGATCAGCGAACACACCGTCAAGGTGCACCTGTGGCGGCTGTTTCGCAGGCTCAATGTCAAAAGCCGCTCGCAAGCCAGCCACCTGGCCCGCACGCAGGGCCTTCTTTAAGGCCTTTCCGGGGCTGTTTTAAAAGCCGCCTTCAGGATTTCTGTGGAAGGCGGCACCGTCTTCAAAAGACGGAATTTCCACCCGGAAAAGAGTTCCCCGTCCCGGCACTGAATGCATGGTCACACGGTGGTCCAGTACTTCGCACAAGCGGGACACAATGGACAGGCCCAAGCCGAAGCCTTCCTCGGTTCCGTTGTGTTTGCTCACCCGGTAAAACTCCTGAAAAATTGCCTGCTGGTGCTCGGGCGCAATTCCCACGCCGGTGTCCCATACCTCGACACGCCAGCCGTCACTGCCACGGCGCACGGCCATCAAAACGCCTCCCTGCTCGGTATGGCGCACCGCATTTGACAGCAGGTTGCCAAGCAGCCGCTTGAGCAGCACCCGGTCCGACAGCACCTCTGCCGGCAGCACACGGGTACGCAAGGCCAGGCCCTTCTCGCGTGCCAACGGCGCGTATTGCAACTCCAGCTCTTCCATGAGTTGCCGCAGGTCGATCCGCTGCAGGTTCACTTCGATCACCCCGGCGTCGAGCTTGGCCAGGTCAAACAGCGAATTGAACAGCTCATTGACCGCGTGTGTGGACTGCACGATTTTTGGCGTGATCTGCAGAACCAGTTCGGGCTCGGCCCGCAGCCAGTCGGCATACAGGCTGAGCGCATGCACCGGCTGGCGCAAGTCATGGGCGGCACTCGCTATAAACCGGTTCTTGACCTCCACCGCTTCCAGTGCCGTGCGTGTTTTTTCGGTCAGCGAAGCGATCAGGGCCGAATTGGCAAACTGCAGTTCCAGCGTCTTGCGCTGCCCCCGGTTGAAGCGCTTGCCGGCCTGGCGTATGGCTGTCCAGTAAATCAGCACCAGCACGAACAGGCCGTAGGTGGTGGCCGTCCCTATGAATGGCCGCTCCATCATCACGCTGTAGGCCACGGCGGCCAGCGTGCTGTAGGCCAGGCCGTTGATGTAGCCGATAAAGCAGCGCAGCGAAGCGGAAAATGCACCCACCGCGAAACCGGCCATGCCTGCCAGCACGATCAGGCAGATGAACTGGTCGTAAACCGGCGCCTTGCGAAAATGCAGGAACATGGAAGAACCCCAGACCACCGCACTCATGGTCCAGGTCCAGCTGTGGCGCGACATGAAGTCACGCAACTGGGCTCCGCTGGTGCCTGCGTATTTGCGGTGGTAGAGGTTGACCACGCGGTAGCGCCACGCCGTCATTGCAACGGCTGCCAGCGTCCAGACAAACAGCGCCAGGTCGTCGACATCGCCATACAGCACCACCACGATGATCGGAATCACCAGCGACGCAGAATGCAGTGCCGGCAGGCCGCTGCGCATGAAGCTGCGCGTCAGTTTCGCCTCGACCCACTCATCGCGCGCAGCAAGGTCCATCACCACCTGACGGTTGTCAACAGACACTGGCGGGCTTGAGAAATTCATGGCTGGAGTTTAGCGGCCGTCCGGCCCATGACACAGCCGTATCAACCCGCCTTTTGCCGCTTCCGGGAATACAGCGGGATGGTCAGGCCGCCAGCTGCTTCATGACTGCGTACAGGTCGGCCTTGCCTTCAAAACCTATGCCCGGCAGCTCCGGCAAGGTGACATAGCTGTTGTCCACCTTCACGCCATCCGGAAAACCACCGTAAGGCTGGAACAGGTCGGGGTAGGACTCATTGCCGCCCAGGCCCAGTCCGGCGGCAATCGCCAGCGACATCTGGTGGCCGCCGTGCGGTATGCAGCGCGCAGCCGACCAGCCGTGCTCCTTGAGCATGTCCAGCGTGCGCAGGTATTCGACCAGGCCATAACTCAGCGCACAGTCGAACTGCAGCCAATCGCGGTCGGGTCGCATGCCGCCGTAACGAATCAGGTTGCGCGCGTCCTGCATGGAGAAAAGGTTCTCTCCCGTCGCCATGGGCTTGTCATAATGGTTCGCCAGTTCCGCCTGCAAGGCATAGTCCAGCGGATCGCCCGCCTCCTCGTACCAGAAGAGGTCATAAGGAGCGAGGGCTTTGGCGTATTCGACGGCAGTCTTGAGGTCAAAGCGGCCATTGGCATCAACCGCCAGGCGCTGGCCAGGCCCCAGCAGGCGCAACACCGCTTCAATGCGCTTGCAATCTTCAGCCAGAGACGCACCGCCTATTTTTTTCTTCACCACCGAATAGCCGCGGTCCAGATAGCCTTGCATCTCGCGCTCCAGCCCGGCGAGGCCCTGCCCCGGCCAGTAATAACCGCCTGCGGCATAAACAAAAACTTTCCGCTGAGCCTGCCCGTTGCCGTAACGGTCGGCCAGCAGCTGGTAAAGCGGCAAGCCTTCGATCTTGGCCACCGCATCCCAGATCGCCATGTCGATGGTGCCCACCGCCACCGAACGCTCGCCATGGCCGCCCGGTTTTTCGTTGGTCATCATGGCTGCCCACACCTCGTGCGGATCCAGGTTGTCGCGCTGGTCGTTCAGCAGGCTATCAGGCGCCGCCTCCAGAATGCGCGGCGCAAAACGCTCGCGTATCAGCCCGCCCTGGCCGTAGCGCCCGTTGGAATTGAAACCGTAGCCAACCACGCGCTTGCCATCGCGCACGACGTCGGTGACCACTGCCACCAGGCTCAGCGTCATTTTCGAAAAGTCGATGTAGGCGTTGCGGATGTCTGACTTGATGGGCTGGGTGATTTCGCGGATGTCAATGATTTTCATGGTGCAGGCAGGTGGAAGGAGTAGAAAGGGGTAAGTGACGGGGTCTATCATCGGCAGCTCTGCCGCCGGCGTCCAATGCCGGTTTTCTCTTCTTTCATGCCCGCAAGGCACCGCCCATGAACCTGACCTGGCTCGAAGACTTCCTGGTCCTGGCCGCCACCGGCAATTTCTCGCGCGCGGCCACCGAGCGCCACATGACACAGCCCGCTTTCAGCCGGCGCGTCCGCGCGCTGGAAGAGTGGCTGGGCGTGGCACTGTTCGACCGCAGCACCCACCCGGTCACCCTGACAGAAACCGGTCAGTGGTTTCGCCCGGTGGCACAAGACATCCTCGCGCGGGTGGCGCGCGTACCCGACGAGGCGCGCGCCGTTGCCGACGCCAGCTCGGCAACGCTGCGTTTTGCCTCCACCCATGCGCTGTCCTTCAGCTTCCTGCCGGCCTGGCTGCGCGGCCTCGAAGCAAACATGACTTTGGGGCCGGTGCAACTGGTCTCGGACGTCATGCAGCAGTGTGAAGCCCTCATGCAGCAGGGCTGCGTGCAGTTCCTTCTGTGCCACTGGCACGGCCAGGTGCCTGGCGGCCTGGACATGGCCGCTTATCCATCGGTGCAGGTCGGCAGCGACACCTTGGTGCCGGTCTCAGCCCCCGACAAAAACGGCCAGCCGCTGCACCGGCTGGCGCTCACAAGCCAGCAGGCCACACCCGTCCTCACTTACAGCGCCGAGTCTGGCCTGGGCCGCATCGTGCGCGCTCTGAAAGGCCAGTCGCTCGAGAAACTCCGCGCCGAACCGATCTTCACCGCCCACCTCGCGTCAGTACTGAAAACCATGGCGCTCGATGGTCGCGGTGTGGCTTGGCTACCCCTCAGCCTGATCGCAGAAGAACTCAAGAGCGGCCGGCTGGTCGAGGCCGATGGGCCGCACTGGAAGATCGATCTGCAGATTCGCCTGTTCCGCGGATTGACTAGCCTGCCACCAGCAGCTGAGGCGTTCTGGCGCCAAGTTGTCAGCCTGAACAGCTAAATCATTGCTTGATTGAAGGTATCTCAGGAGTACCAGATGATCAAACAACCAGTCTCTGCGGAAAAAATACATTCCATCAGGCCGCCTACTGAATCAGAGCGAGATCGAACTGCTGAATCTCCTGAGGCCTGGCCACCTGCCCGAGCTGCCCAGCCGTGCCTGCCACCCCGCCCAGCACCGCAATGCCCAGACCCAGGTCACGCGTGGCCCGGCTGTCCATCGAGATGTCCGCCGTGAAACGCCCGTCCGGACTCTTCGCCAGCTGCATGTCCAGCAGCGCATCCTGCAGGTTCCACAGCAGCGGCAAGGACCGGCGCTCGGCAAACTCGCTGCGGCTTAAGCTGCCCTGCTCGTCCACGCTGTACTTGAGGTTCTGCAAACCCTGCTCGAAGCGTGCTTTGGCCGCCGCAATCGACTCGGCCACACTTTGCGGCGCCGTGGTCGCATCGCCGGTTTGGGTTTGCGCCGGATCGGCTGCGTCAAACAGAGCGGTCGGGTTGCCGGCCAGCACTTCCGGTGGCAGCATCTGTGCGCTGGAAGCGCCTTCCTGGGAGGTGGTCCGACTGAGTACGGCCGCATGGTTCCAGCTGGTGCCGTCGGCAAAGCGGATCTTCTCCAGGGCGTTGGCGCCTTTGCCGGCGTTCTCGAAGTAATTGGCCACGGTCAACTGGTCGCTGGTGCCGTTGACACTGAGGATCAGGTCATTGCCTTGCCGGGCAAGGCCCAGGTCAGCCTCGGCGATACCAGCGCCCAGCTGCACGGTGTCGCCGGAGGGCTTGCCGGCGTCGAAGTTGACGATGATGTCCTGTCCGCTGCCGCGGCCCCAGACATAGGTGTCGCTGCCCAGCCCGCCGAACAGGACGTTGTTGCCGGCGTTGCCCTCGAGGCGGTTATTTCCTGCGTTGCCGACGGCATTGATGTTGGCGCTGCCGGTCAAGACCAGGTGTTCGACGTTGTCTGCCAGGGCGTAGCTGACGCTGGCGTAGACGGTGTCGGAGCCTTCACCGGTCAATTCAACCACCAGATCGTCTGCGGAGTCGACCCAGTATTTGTCGTTGCCCAAGCCGCCGAACAGGATGTCGGCGCCGGCGCCGCCATCCAGGCTGTCGTTGCCGCCCTGTCCCCAGAGTTTGTTGGACTCGGCGTTGCCGGTGAGCTTGTTGGCCAGCGCATTACCCATGCCGGACTCGGCCGTACCGGTCAGTGTGAGGTTCTCAAGGGTGTCTGCCAGGCTGTAATTCACTGACGATTGCACCGTGTCGGTACCTTCTGCCGCGTTCTCGACGACGGTGTCGGCCTGGCTGTCCACGATGTACAGGTCGTTGCCTTTGCCGCCTATCAGGACGTCGGCGCCGGCGCCACCGTCCAGGGTGTTGCCAGCGTTGTTGCCGGTCAGGACGTTGGACAGATCGTTGCCGGTCAAGTGGGTGGCCGAGCCGAGCAGGACGCCGTCTTCGACGTTGGCGGCCAGGGTGGCGCCGCTGAGCCGGCTGATCAGGGTGTCGCGTCCGCCATTGATCTCTTCAATGATGGTGTCTGCTTCGTCTTCGAAGAGGTAGGTGTCGTTGCCTGCGCCACCGATCAGGGTGTCCAGGCCTTTCATGCCGTTCAAGGTGTCGTTGCCGGCGCCCCCCGTCAGGGTGTTGGCGGCAAGATTGCCTTGCAGGAGGTTGTTCAGCTCGTTACCGGTGCCGTTCGTCGCAGCTGTGCCGGTGAGGAGGAGGTTCTCGACTTCGCTGCTCAGTGTGTAGGTCACCGCGGCTTCTACGGTGTCTACGCCTTCGCCGGCTTGCTCGGTGACGCTGTCCAGGAGATTGTCAACTTCGTAGAGGTCATCACCTTCACCGCCCAGCAGGGTGTCTGCGCCCAGGCCGCCTGTCAGGCGATCGTCGCCGGCCAGGCCGTTCAGGGTGTTGGCGCCGCTGTTGCCGGTGAGTTTGTTGTCTTGGGCGTTGCCAGTGGCGTTGATATCGGCTGTGCCTGAGAGTTGCAGGTCTTCGACGTTGGCGCCCAGGGTGTAGCTGATGGCTGCGAGCACGCGGTCTGTGCCTTGGCCTTGTTCTTCAGCCACTTCGTCGTTGATGTTGTCGACGTAGTAGCTGTCGTCGCCCAGGCCGCCTTGCATCACGTCGGCGCCCGCTCCGCCGTTCAAGGTGTTGCTGGCGCTGTTGCCGGTCAACACGTTGTTCAGGCTGTTGCCGGTTCCGTTGATGGCTTCTGTTCCAGCCAGCGCCAAGTTCTCGACATTGGCTGACAGGCTTTTGCTGACGGTGCTGATGATGGTGTCCGCGCCTTCGTTGGCTTTTTCTGTGACGATGTCGGCTACGTTGTCTACGTAGTACGTGTCGTCGCCCGTGCCCCCCAGCATCGTGTCCACGCCCTGGCCTCCGTCCAGAAGGTCGTTGCCCGCCGCGCCTTCGAGCCGGTTGCTGCCGCTGTTGCCTACCAAGTGGTTGTCAAGCGCGTTACCCGTGGCACTGATGTTTCCTGCGCCTGTGAGGGTGATGGCTTCCACGTTGGCCGGTGCCACATAACTCACTGCGCTTTCTACACGGTCATAACCTTCATCGGCCAATTCGATGACGGTGTCCCCGGCCTCATCTACCTGGTAGGTGTCGTCGCCTTCTCCTCCGCTCATTTGATCTGTGCCGGCGCCTGCATAGAAGTTATCGTTCAGATTGGTTCCGGTCAAGATGTCGTCACTTGTCGTCCCTCGAATGTCAATGCCTCTTTGCAGCAGCTGGTAAAAGTCGAGCTCAGTGCCATCGGCAAACTCGAAGTTCTGCACGCTCCAGAAGTTCAGCCCGTCAGATGTGTCAAATCCTTCGAGGTGAATCACGTCGCCTTGATCGCCGATCGTGAGCATCAACGAACCCACGCCCAGGCTGATCATGCTTGAGGTAATGCCTGCGCCGAAGCGCAAGGTACCGCCTCCGGGATCAGAAATATGAACTTCACCGCTACCCGCGTTGTACACATAAGTGTCCATGCCGGAAGCCCCTATCAACGTTGTGTTGGGGCCAGCGATAAAGGTGGTGGCAAACCCGGGCATGCCATACAAGGTCATGTCGCCTGCACTACCGTCCTTTACAAGGCCAAGACCGGTGAGCGTGGCGGAGTTCAAGAAAGTCCCGCCATCCAAAATCATCATGGCAGATGGTCTGGCAGAAGAATCGCTGTACCAGCCAAGAAGCCGAAGGCTGTCTTGACCTCCGTTGATAGAAATCACAAGATCCACGCCTTCACTCGCAACCACAAGGTCTGCTCGCGCAACAGTTGCAGCATCTATACCCAGAACCAGATCTGCGGCAAGAGACAGCTGGCCCATGCCTGCGTGAAACTCGGCGTATCCCAGGTCAAAATTGGGCGCAGGCGGTGCCAGAGCGATCAAATCTTGCAACCAAACGGCTGTTCCATCAGCAAATTCAAACTTGTGGATCGCAGCATTGAGCACATCATCGCTACGCGGAATCATGACCCGGATCCCTTGGTCAGAGCCCCATTGCAAATCGAGCGTCACTCGTGTGGCACCGTCTTGCGGAGAGACAGCCGCACCCCAGGAAAGGTTAATGTCACTAAGCGAAAGGCCCGGCCCGAAGGTAACCACCTTTGTAGGCAACAAGCCACTGTCCAAATAAGGCTGCAAAGCAGAGAAATTGTTCGCAGTCAACAACACCGTCTGGAGCGGATGAGCGTTGTAGTAACTGCTGGCTTGCCCCCAACTGTCAACCTCGTCATCAAAACCGGGGTTTCTTAAAAGGGATGGAAGCGGCTGGATGTACCCGGCGAATTCATCGCGCCACTCTTCATAGTTATCCGCCCCCCCATTCTCTTCATAGTAAGCCTGACGTGCCGCATCAAGGGTGTCAAAGTAGTGCCCGCCCCAGTAAAACTTGCCACCATGCTGGTAACTATTCTGAATACGCCCCTTGTAACTGAAACCTTGCCTCTCGTAGATGTGCTCAATGACATCATCCATGCCGACCGATCTTGTTATGTCGTGGTCTTGTTGGGAATCGCTGAGCAGCAGGTCAATGCCGGCGTTGTTGGGGTCCACAAGAATTTGAGTAAGCTCGGGTACATCGGGATATTCTGAATTCGAGCCGCCCGAGCCGTAGCTCCAACGCGACTTTGCCAACACGGTGTCGTGCCCGTCACCGACCACCATAATTCTCCCAGCCTCCAGGTATTGATCGCCCGTACCTGCCATCAAGATGTCGCCGTTGATGAGACGGGCGTTGCCTGTGCCGCCGTAAGCGAAACCAGCACCGTAAATCGTGTTGTTCCCGATTCCTCCAATCACAGCCGAAGAGGAGCCGTACGCCGTCACCACGTGATCTCCATCAGAAAGGAAGGTTTCGCCCAAGTGGTAGTCGTTTCGGGTATGCTCGAATTCATAAAAAATATAGTCGGGTAGAGGCCCACCGGTAGCAGCCTCGCCCGGATTCTCAAACACAGTGTTTGTGCCAACGCCCAGGAACTCCGTGTAGAGACTGGTCGTATTGGACCGTTCCATCACAATGGATTCTGGTTGCCCCGGAAGCGATGAGAAATACTGCCGGGAACTGGTGGACGCACTTGCATACTCAGCGCTTACTGACCATGCGTAACCTCGCCATATCGGCTGAAACGACAGGGAGCTGGCATACCGGGTGAGCGATACCTCTGCGTCACCGACAGTCTTTGATTGCTCATCGATGGCCGCGGTTGTGTCCCACTGGCGCCAATTAATCCACGCACCGTCGTCCACTCCCCAGAAAGAAGAAGAAACGAAGGTGGGCGGTGTTGTCCACGTTGTGCTCGAATCCCATGGCAGACGATGCTCATAGGTCGTTGTAGTGCTCTGCGAAGACCTGTAATTTCCCACCCGGTCCGCGAGATTGGCGTCATACCAGCTACCGTCAGATTGCCTGGTGAAACCCCACGCGTGATACTGAGCGTCAATCTTTGCCCGTTCCCCTTCCTTGAAGTTGCTGATGAAGCTGCTTTTCAAATCCGCCCATTGGGGCGTTGAAGCATCAATCAATGCTTGAGCCGATAACGCATTCCCTTCTGCATCCTTGAACACCCACGAGGTCTGCGTCGCACCGTAGTAGTCCTTGATGCGCATGCTCGTTTCGGTTCCGCGCACCTCGACCAGAAGATCATTGCTGCTGCGTTTGGCCACCAGGCTTTGCAAGCGCATGCCCGATGCGTCAAGCTGAATGATTGAACCTTCTTGTGAAGCATCAACCAAAGTCGCTTGGCCCATACCGTAACCCAGCGAATAGGTGTCCAGGCCATTGCCTCCCCGCAAGGTGTCGACGCCGGAGCCGCCGATAATCAGGTCATTCCCATCACCGCCGTCGATCACGTCATTGCCCGCGCCGCCTAGCAGCGTGTCATTGCCTGCCCCGCCTGACAGAACATCATCACCTGTTCCGCCATCCAGCGTGTCTTCACCGGCACCTGCAGTGAGGGAGTCATTCCCATCATCACCGGTCAATACATTGGCTGACCCCGTAGCGCTTATCACATCGTTGCCATCACCACCACTGAGCGTGGCACCACCGCCCCAGCCCGTCAGCAGGTCATTGCCATTCCCGCCGCGCAAAGTAGACCCACTGTGATAAGTGGTTATTTCGTCATCACCCGCACCGCCACTAAGCTCCTGGTCCGCACCCGTGCTTTGCAGGTTCGCAGCTTGAGTCAGGTGACTTTGAAGCCAGGCGCTGATTGCCACACTGTCGATTGACGCCACGCTACCGGTGAGCGCGCCCTCAATGACCAGATTGCCATTGGCTTCAAAGTTGAACACCAGATTTGCGCCAACGGCGCTGACTGTGTACGAGCCCCCATCCACCAGTTTGACTGTATTGGTACCGCCCTCATCGGCAATCGTATCGCCTGCCCCAGCTTCGTAACTGTCGTTGCCTTTGCCGCCATTCATAACGTCGGCACCATCGCCACCGATCAAGGTGTCATTGCCAGCGCCACCATTCATAACGTCGGCGCCAGTACCACCCATCAGGGTGTCATTGCCATTACCGCCATAAAGCGTGTCATTGCCACCACCGCCTTCCAGCCTGTCGTCACCGTCTTCCCCATCGAGGTAGTCATTGCCGTGAAACTCAAGGGACACAATTTCTTCCGCGTTGTCACCAAACAGCTGGTCGTTGCCCACACCGCCGTACACGATGTCGTCCTTGCCATCGCCAGCCAAAATATCGTCGCCCTCTCCACCGTCCAGGTAGTCGTTTCCATGGTATTGGCCAGCAAGGTATCCGGAAAAACCAGAAACGTCACCCCGGATACGGTCATTGCCTGCACCTCCTAACAGGGTGTCCGCCGCGCCGCCACCGACGATGTCGTCGTTGCCGTCTTCTCCGTCGATGTCGTCCGCCCCGTGAAACTCACCGCCCAGGATGTCACTGGCCGCATCACCCCACAAGATGTCTGCACCGGCACCGCCATAAATGATGTCGGCGCCGCCATTTCCCTCTACATAGTCGTCGCCGTCTTCTCCATCGATATAGTCGTCACCATGGTATTGGGCGGCCAGGTAGGTTGAATCGCTGATTTGTGCCCCGGCGTAGCCGTCGCCATACATCAAATCATTACCGGCCCCGCCATACAGCACATCGTCTTTTCCGAACCCGATCAGGCGGTCGTTACCTTCCCCGCCATCGAGAAAGTCGCTGCCGTGCGTGTCCCCGGGTGAACTGGCATAGGAACCCGTTGCATTGACGCCGTCGCCTACCAACAGGTCTTCGCCGGTGCCGCCTTCGACAATGTCGTTGCCCGCCAGGCCCCAGAGCTCGTCGTTGCCGCTGCCGCCCTGGATGCGGTCGTCTCCACGCCCGGCAAAAACCATGTCGTTGCCGTCCCCGGCGTCGATCACGTCGGGGGCATCGTCCATCACTATGCTGCCGCCGTTGGCCAGGGTCGGGTTCCAGGTGTCATTCGGGCCGCCGCGCTGAAACACGTTCAGGCCAGTGGCGCTGAGGATGATGTCGGCACCTGCGCCGCCCTTGATGGTGTCTGTGCCGCCGCCGCCACCAATCACGTCGTTGCCTTCTCCGCCATCGATCTGGTCTTTGCCGCCTCCGCCGTACAAAGCGTCGTTACCGCCCAGGCCGGAGATTTTGTCATCGCTGTTGCTGCCGAGAATGACGTCTTTGTAGTTTTCTTCCACCACTCCGCCGGTCAGGGTGCCGTCGGCCGCCCAGCTTGCATGGTTCCAGTCATAGCTTTGGCTGCCGGTTTCAGGGTTGGTGATGATTTGGGCGTGCTGGTCGCCGGTGTAGATGTTGGTCGACTCCGGCTGCGCTGCCGGGGCGCCGTTCAAAGTGATGCCCAGGCTTTTGTCGGGGCTCCAGTTCTGCACGGTGATCGTTCCCTGCATGGGTGAGGCCGCTCCTGCGGAGCCTCGCCCTATGATCAGGTTGCTGCCCCACAAGGTGAAGCTGTAGTGTTTGTCTGCTGATTCCCAGACGGTGTCGCTTTGCTTGTTGCCGCCGGTGAGGGTAACGGCGCCTATCTTGATTTGGCCCAGGCCGTCGCTGTCGAGGATGGTGTCTGTGCCAAAGGTGCTGGTGAACTGATAGATGTCTGTGCCGGCACCGCCTTTGAGGGTGTCTGCGCCGGCTCCGCCTTCCAGGGTATCGTCGTCGGCTCCACCGACCAGGGTGTCGTTGCCTTCGCCGCCTTTGAGGATGTCGATGCCTGCTCCGCCTTCGAGGTAATCGTCGCCACCTTTCCCATCTAGCGTGTCGCCGCCGCCTCCACCGTAGAGGTGGTCGCCGAGTTTGTTGTCGGTGCCGGTGAGGGTATTGTTGCCGGCACCACCAAACGCAAACCGCTGTAAAGGAATTGGTGTCAGTACGCCGCCCTGGCGTGCGGTGTTTTCGGCAATGAGAATTTTCTCTGCGCCTCCGGTATCGGTCCAATGCAAGTCATAAGCACGGTCAACGGGGAATCCGCTGCTGTAAGCCACACCGTCACCGTCTTTGGTGTTGCGGGCGGTGATGGCCCCGAGCAAAACGGCGCGGTCCCTAATCCAGTTATCCGTAAAGGTAGTTGGGGTGCCTGCGGTCTTGTCGGCCTGCCACGCGGTGTAATCGGCAGCGCGTCCTATTTGCCAGATTTCTGTCAGTTGGTTTTGAGCGGCAGCGGTGGTGCCGCTGATGCACAGGGGCGAGAGGTCTTGCAGGGCTATCAAGGCTCCAAAGTCGGTGCGAGCCAGGGTGGCTATGCTTTGGGGCACGGGTTCTATACGCAGCGCGCCCACCAAGGAGGTGAAGATGGGGTTGACTTGCAGGGCGGCTAGAGTGGCGTGGTAGGTGAGGCGTGATGGGGCGTTTCCGCTGACGTCGCCGATGGGTAGTTTCTCAATGTCCGGGCCTGCAAACGCTTTGCGCAGAGCATCGAACACGCCTTCATATGAGCCCTTCATGTCGTTGCTGCCCGCTTTGACTAGTTCGTTGAGTTTGGCAAAGGTGAACGTGGGGTCGAGTTTTTCTAACGCGGCACCCAATGCAAGCAAGTCGGTCTGCTTGTACATGTAGTGGTTGGCGAAAGGATCGTTATTTAACAAGTCCTCTTGGTACAGCGCCACACGTTGCCCGTACTGGTTAAAGCCTGGTGCCAAAAAAGTAAAATCTGCCCAACTGTTGGTGGTGACACTGAGGCCATTTGCAGCGTAATAGTTGGTTTGTAGCGGAGCTACTGCACCAAAGCTGCCACGCCCCAGATTGGTACCAACGAGTTGGGCAATTTGGTTGTAGATGCCTTCAATATTGATGGCTGCAACGTTGCTAAAGCCTGCGCTGTTGAACGTGTTGACGCTTTGCACGTTAGCGCCAAACAATCGGGTGAAGGCAGTTGCCAAGTAGCCACCTAGGCTGTGGCCGTTGACTGCCTCAATGACGCCCACGTCACTAAGCGTGCCCGTGCCGTTGGTGGTGTTGTCTAGCGCAAAAGAATAGGTGGACAACAATGGCGAGACTATGGTTTCAACGACTTTGATTTGTTGCACGCTGGTGTTGCTGGTGCTGACCGTGTTCTTAAGCCACCAGTTGACCATGTCGGCAATTTGTTGGTGCGGGATACCACGGCTGGCCAAGGCAACATCATCTGCGATGTCTTGTAAGCCTTGCGTGCCGCGCATGGAGACGAACACTTTGCCTGCATAGTCGCTGCCAGATTTACCACGCCAGACTACTGCGTCAAAACCCATTCCTAGCAGTGTGGGGGTTTCTATGCTGCTTAGGACTTCGAAGTTTTTAGCGATGAAGGCAGACTGGGTTGCAGTCATGCGATCCCTCATATCCTTGACGTCTATGCCGCCGTTTACCGCAACATATGAAGCGTCTGCTAGTAAAGCGTTGATGTATGCTGTTTCGATTGTTTTCAATTTGATTCTCCGTTGACGATTTTTTGATAAACGGGAATTTGCCAAAGTTGTGAATGGTTTTTATGAATAGATGCTTCTGCGGAGCATGAGTGCCGCCCTCCCATCAAAGCGAGACCAGCCACTCGACCACCGCGCGTTGAAAAATGTTTATATGTTAAAAAAACTTGGTTTGTATCTAAATCGACATACGTGGCTGTGCTTAAAACTATGTCGATCAAATATCCGGGCACATTTACCTCTGGCGAATAAATTCGCTTTGCTCTTTTCACTGAGGCAGCAATCGGACTAACAGTGATTGCTGTCTGCTCCTCACAAAGCTTTTCAAACTGCCGCATGCCAACAATCTCATCTACAAACGGAATGATCAGCACAAGCAAAAAACTAATGACACTAGCACTGCGGGTATAACGCTCAATCCCAAGCCACTTTGGAATCTTGCGTGCCAGATACACGCACAGCGCTATCCAAAGTCCGATGGCGAATAAGAAGAGAATTCCGATCATGCTGCGCTCCTAAAGTTGGTTTCATTGGCAGCATTGCCGCCTTGCACGTTAACGCCAAACAAGCGGGCGAAAGCGGTAGCCAAGTAACCGTCTAGGCTGTGGCCGTTGACGGACTCAATAACGCTAACGTCGCTGAGCGTGCCCGTGCCGGTGGTGGGCTTGTCCAGCGCAAAAGAATAGGCTGAAAGCGGCAGCACCGGCGAGACGACGGTTTCAACGAAAGTAGGGTCAGGTCGGGGATAACAAACCGAGGGCAGGCATCTGCGCCCGTGAGGCAACACATCGCAACCATATTCATAGCAAACTGTTCCTGTGCTTAAAGGGAGGATCATCGTTTTTTCCAATATGGCTTTGCGTAGAAAGCCGTTTTGAGGTGTTTTGGCCAACTCTTGTCTCATGTTGAATGCTGCACGCAGCCTACCCTGGTTTCCAGGGACGCACATCCTCCATTGCGATGAGAGTTGGACGCTCATTGCTGCTGGAGGCAAAGAGGGTTGCCCACTTTCTGAAATCAACACCAGCATCACCGCTCTCTTCCCGCCTCGGCCGACACCTTCTGCACCGGGCTTAGCAAATACTCCATGATGGTTCTGCGGCCCTGGTGAATTTCCGCGGTTACCTGCATGCCGGCTTCCAGGCCCTTGCGCTGGCTGGCGTCGCCGTTAAGGGATTCAAGGTATTGCGTGTCGAGCTTGACCAGCGCCTTGTAGCCCTGCGGGGCTGACTGGCCGGGGTTGTTGCTATTGCTGGCTTGCGCATCGGGCGCCAGGGTCTGGATGCTGCCTTCGAGTAGACCGTACTTCTGGAACGGGTAAGCAGCGACCTTGACGCGCACGTGCTGGCCTGTCTGCACAAAACCCACGTCTTCATTTTTCACCTGCACCTCGGCCAGCAGTTGCTCGCCGCGAGGCACCAGGGTCAACAGCACCATGCCGGGCTGCACAACGGCGCCCTTGCTGGTGGTGGCCACGTCTTTGACGATGCCGGCTTGGGGTGCCTTCAGTTCGAGCAGGCCGGTTTTGTAGCCCATCTTCTGGGTGTCTTGTTCCAGCTTGGCCAACTGGCCCATGGCCTCGGTGCGCTCGATGAGTAGCTGACTGCGGAAGGTGCTGGAAAGGCCGGCGATTTTTTTATCTTGCGCGGTGATGGTGGACAGCAACCCCTGCACCGTGGCGGCCTGGGCTTTGAGGTCTTGTGATTTCTCAATCGCTTCGCGCTCCTTGTCGTTGCCAGCGATGGGGCTCAAAAAGCCTTCCGCCACCAGCTTGCTGTGGGCCTTGGCGCTTTGCTCATAGCTGGGCAAAGTATTTTTGAGTTTGGTGAGCGTTTCCTGCGCGGAGCGCAGTTCATTTTGTGCACGTTCACGGGTTGCCACCTCTTGGGCCAGTGAATCGGTAAACGCCTGACGATGGGCGTTGGCCTGGGCCTGCACCTGGGAGATCATCACTGGGTCGTCACCGTCTTTGATGGCGAGTGGAATGCCGGCGAGTTCAGCATCCACCCTGCGCAAGGTCAGGCGTTTGAGACTTAACTCACTGGCCAGGCTGCGGCTGTCGGCGCCGGTCATGGTGGGGTCCAGGCGAATCAGCACCTGGCCGGCTTGCACCTGGTCGCCCTCGCGAACCAGAATTTCTGCCACCACACCGGCTTCGGCGGGCTGCACAATTTTTGTGTAGCTCACAGGCACCAACTTGCCGTCCGCAACAGCCACCACATCTACCTTGGCAAAAATGGCCCAGGCCAGCAAGATGGTGAAGAGCCCGCCGACGAGGTACAAAATCAGGCGCGGCAGTTTGGGCATGGGGCTTTCCTGAATGGCCAACAAGCCGGGGGAAAACTCTGCGGCATTGGGCAACAGGCGCTTGGTCAGGGTTTGGGTCAAAGTGCTCATGCGACCGCCTTTGGTTGAACAACTTTTTTCAGGTGCCCACCACCAATGACGAAGATTTCGTCAACCTGCAGCGTCTTGGGCAATGCGTGCGTCACAAACAGCATGCTGACCTTGCCGCGCAAGGCGTTGACGGTGGTGGCAAAGGCATTGGCCGTTTGGGCATCCAGTGCGCTGGTGGCTTCGTCAAAAATTAGTACCTTGGGCTTTTTGAGCAAGGCACGGGCAATCGCCAGGCGCTGCTTTTGCCCGCCTGACAGGCCGGCACCACGCTCGCCAATTTCGGTTTGATAACCCTGGGGCAGAGTCTGGATGGCGTCGTGAATTTCAGCCATCTGGCAGGCCTGCACCACTTGCTCAAAACTGGCATGAGGGTTGGCCATGAGCAGGTTGTCGTACACGGTGCCGCTGAACAGCACCGTTTCCTGCGGCACCACGCCAAAGTTGGCGCGCAGCTCGTTGGCGCTCAGGTGCAGGATGTCGATGCCGTCCACCTTGATCTGCCCTTCGGTCGGGCGGTAAAAGCCCTGCAGCAGTTTGGTCAGAGTGGACTTGCCCGTGCCGCTGGGCCCCATGATGGCCACCGTCTGGCCCGGCTCAATGGTGAGGTTGACGTTTTTGTACAGCAGCGGCAAATCAGGTGCGTAGCGAAAGCCGATGTCTATGAGTTCAATCTCACCCCTGGCATCGCCCTTTCTGGTGGGGGCCAGGCGGTAGGGCTCCGTGGGCACGTTCATCAGGTCGCCCAACCTGTCCACCGCCAGGCTGGCTTGCTGGAACTGCTGCCACAAGCCGACCATGCGCAGCATGGGCTGGCTGAGCTTGCCGGCAAACATCTGAAAAGCCACCAGCATGCCGACGGTGAACACCGTGCCGGTGCCTGCGGCCAGCGCGATGGTGTCGGGGTGCATCACAATCCACGCGCCTGTTACCAGTATCAGCAGCGTCATCATCTGCTCCAGCGTGTTGGCAATCACGTTGTAGGTGTTGGCAATCTGTTTGGTCTGAAAGCCTGATTGCAGGTAAGTGGCCAGGTAGCCGTCATAGCGGGTTTGCAGCTGCGGCTCAAACTGCAGGCTTTTGACGGTCTCCAGCCCGGCGATGTATTCGGTCAGGAAGGCCTGGTTGCGCGCGCCCAGCATGAACTGCTGGTTCAGGCGCGTCTGGAAAACCGGCGCCACCAGAAATGACAGTAGTGCAATCACGGCCAGAATGCCCAGCACGATGAGCGTGAGGGTGACCGAGTAATAGAACATTACACCCATGCAGATCAGCAAAAAAGGAACATCCAGAATGATGGTGACCGCAGCCGAGGCAATGAACTCGCGTATGGTTTCCACCCCATGCAGCCGGGCTGCAATGACGCCGGTGGGCCGGTTCTGGAAATACTTGGGCGGCAGGCGAAACAGGTGCTGGAACACCGCCGCACCCAGCACAGCGTCAACCCGGTTGCCGGTGTGCAAGATGGCGTACTGGCGCACCCAGGTCAGCAAAGCGGTGAAGAGCATGAACACCGCCATACCGACGCCCAAGGCAATCAAGGTGCTCTCCGTGCGGTGTACCACCACCTTATCAATGATGGCTTGGGTAAACAGGGGCAAACCCAGCGCCAGCAGCTGTAGCACCAGGCTGGCGCCCAGCACTTCATGCCAGACCTTTCGGTGCTTGAGCAGCTCAGGCACAAACCAGCGGAACCCGAAGGAGGAACCCACACCGGCGCCAGAATCCGGGTCGCGCACGGCTTCGTCTTCCGGGTAGAGCAGCACTGCCTGGCCACCCAGGGTTTGCACGAACTCAGTCCTAGGGCTTGTGACGGGGGAGTTGCTTTGGGCGGGCAACCAGACAACCTGCTCGTCGCTCACGGCGATCACTATGCCCAGCGTTGGACTAAGAGGGGTAACGTCATCAGAACCTTCCAGCGCCGGTGCAACCTCACCCTCGGTGCGCGTGCTGCGAAGCTCTACCAGCAAGGGCAAAGGCAATTGCGCCAGCGCCAGGGGTTCCATAACGCGTAACTGGGCTTTGAACCCCAAACCCCGCGCCGCGCGAACCAGACCCGATTCGTCATAAGGCGGCGGAAACTGCTGCAACAGCAATTGCGCATCAAATGGACGACGATGCACCGCGCACATTGTTTGCAGCGCCCACACGAAGACAGCTTGTGCGTACTCTTTTTGCATGGCTCCCTCACCTGCAAGCTGGTTGCAGGCCCTCCCTCTATTCGTATGTGGCAGAGCATACGGTTGAAACATCTCGAAACACCGTCGATGATCAAGAAATAGGAAAGCGATGCAACACCGACCCCTGTCAATGTTGACAGGATAAGAGTCAAAGCAAGGGTAAATACCTGAAGGAGCTGATTGCGGCCCCCCTGACTGATGGCATACCAACAAGTCTTGAGGCGCAACAAAACTCGCGTGACCTGCCGGGATACGAGCTGCTTTGTAGGCAGCAACAAAAAAGCCCCGGCAAGCGGGGCTTTCAGGGGCTTTGACAACTTCCGGAGATGTGTTTCAAGCCGGGTTTGGCGGAGAGGGTGGGATTCGAACCCACGGTACCTTGCGGTACGCCTGATTTCGAGTCAGGTACATTCGGCCACTCTGCCACCTCTCCAGTGTGTCGAGCCGCAATTCTAGCAGGCTGCCGGCGCGGCTTACCTGGCTGGTGCGGCAAGCACCACCAGGCCGCCCATATAAGGCCGCAACACCTCGGGCACGATGACGGAGCCGTCGGCCTGCTGGTAGTTCTCTAGCACAGCCACCAGCGTGCGCCCCACTGCCAGGCCGGAGCCGTTGAGGGTGTGCACAAACTCGTTTTTGCCCTGGGCGTTCTTGAAGCGGGCCTGCAGGCGGCGGGCCTGGAATGCTTCGCAGTTGGAGACGGAGCTGATTTCGCGGTACGCGCTCTGGCCGGGCAGCCAGACTTCCAGGTCATACGTCTTGGTGGCGCCGAAACCCATGTCGCCGGTGCACAGCAGCATCACGCGGTAGGGCAGGCCCAGCTTTTGCAGAATGACTTCGGCATGGCCGGTCATGGCTTCGAGTGCGTCGTAGCTGTGGTCGGGGTGCACGATCTGCACCATCTCGACCTTGTCGAACTGGTGCTGGCGGATCATGCCGCGGGTGTCGCGGCCGTAGCTGCCGGCTTCTGACCGGAAACACGGCGTGTGCGCGGTGAACTTGAGCGGCAGCTGGGCTTCGGGCACGATTTCGTCGCGTACAAAATTGGTCAGCGGCACTTCGCTGGTGGGAATCAAATACAGCGCCGTGCTTTCGGCTTCTGCCGCGCCTTCCTGGCCGCCTTTTTTAGCGGCAAACAGGTCTTCTTCAAACTTGGGCAACTGGCCGGTGCCGCGCAGGGAATCGGCATTGACGATGTAGGGCGTGTAGCACTCGGTATAGCCGTGTTCGGCGGTTTGCACATCCAGCATGAACTGCGACAGCGCCCGGTGCAGGCGGGCCAACTGGCCTTTCATGACGGTGAAACGCGAGCCCGTGAGCTTGGTGCCCAATTCAAAGTCCAGCCCCAGCGGCTGGCCCAGGTCGACATGGTCTTTCACTTCAAAGGCAAAGGCCGGCGGCTCGCCGCCCAGGCCTTCGACGGGCGTCCATTTGCGCACCTCGACATTGCCCTCTTCGCCCTTGCCCTGCGGCACGCTTTCGTGCGGCAGGTTGGGCACGGCCAGCAACAGGGCCTGCATTTCGCCCTGGATCTGCTCAAGCCGAACGCTGGAGGCTTCGAGTTCTGCCTTGGAGCGTGTTACCTGCGCCATCACGGCGCTGGCGTCTTCACCCTTGGACTTGAGCTGGCCGATCTGTTTGGACAGGGTGTTGCGCTGGTTCTGCAGCTCCTCCGTCTTCATCTGCAGGGCCTTGCGTTCGGCCTCCAGCGCCTGGAAGGCTTCCACGTTGAGGAAGACCTGCGGGCTCTTGCGCGCCTCCAGGCGGGCGATGGCCGAGGGCAGGTCTTTACGGAGCAGGTTGATGTCTAGCATGGGGTCATTGTATTTTGTACGGCGATGAACAGGCCAACGGAGCCGGCTCAGTTCAGGCTGGCCGGGTCAAGATTGGCGCCGCAGATGATGAGGCAGACTTTTTCATCGGCGCACGGTACATAGGCGCCGCTGTGCAGTGCCGCCAACGGCAGGGCGGCGGCGGGCTCCACGGCCAGTTTGAGCTCCTTCCACAGCCACAGTTGCGCGCTGCGGATGGCTTCGTCGCTAAGCAGCAGCGCATCGCGCACATGCGCCTGGGTGGCGGCCCAGGCCAGGTTGCCAATGCGTTTGGCACCGAGTGAGTCGGCGGCGATGCCGCTGACGGCGACATCCACCGGCTGCCCGGCTTCACGCGCCCTGAACAGGGTAGGCGCCAGCTCGGGCTCCAGTGCGACCACGCGCACACGCTGCTCGAACCAGCTGGCGATGCCGGCAATCAGGCCGCCGCCGCCAACGCTGACCAGCACGGCGTCAGGCAGGCCGGCCTGCTGCTCGATCTCCAGCGCCAGGGTGCCGGCGCCGGCCACCACTTCGGGTTGGTCGTAGGCATGGGTCAGCAGCGCGCCGGTTTGCTGCTGGCGCGCCAGGCAGGCTTGCAAGGCTTCCGAATAGGCGGCACCGGTCACCACCACTTGCGCACCCAACTCGGCGAGTTTGACGCGTTTGGCTGTGCTGGACACCTCGGGCACAAACACTTCGCAATGCACACCGAGTTCCCTGGCCGCGGCCGCGGGGGGCATTGCGGCCTGTCCCCCCCCCCCCCCAAAAAAACCCCGCGACC
>Ga0307513_10000130_pt1 | contig 106451 bp, 86 predicted proteins | sample 15_EM_MG_FD_202174 | JGI IMG/M metagenome (GOLD analysis project Ga0307513, IMG submission 202174) | Populus trichocarpa ectomycorrhiza microbial communities from riparian zone in the Pacific Northwest, United States - 15_EM | ecosystem: Host-associated > Plants > Roots > Unclassified | place...
CCGGCGCGAATCATCTGCTCAAGCAAGGCCGGATCGCTGGAAGCGGGGCCAAGGGTGGCAACGATTTTGGTGCCGCGGCGCTGCATCTTCATGTCTGTCTCCTGTAATTTAGTTTCCGATTTTCACATGGAAACGGTTACGAAGACGTTACCAAATTACCCGCATCGCCTTGAGCTTGAAGCAGGTGGGGGCCATTACCGCGTGCGATTCAGGTGCCTTATTTTTAGATAAAAAGTGGTCGCAGGCCATGTACTGCTTTGTCCAGGCGCTCCTAAAAAAGGAGCAAACCACCCTCAACCCGCAGCGCGTTTTTGCAGGATTTCGAAGGCTGGCAGGGTTTTGCCTTCCAGCACTTCCAGGAAAGCGCCGCCGCCGGTCGAGATGTAATCGACCTGTTTTTCAATGCCGTACTTGGCAATGGCGGCCAGCGTGTCGCCGCCGCCGGCAATAGAGAACGCGCTGCTGTCGGCAATGGCGCGCGCGATACCTTCGGTGCCTTTGGCGAAGGCGTCGAACTCAAACACGCCGACCGGGCCGTTCCAGACGATGGTGCCGGCCGCTTTGAGCTGCGCTGCCAGCCGGGCGGTGGTTTGCGGGCCGATGTCGAGGATCAGGTCGTCGTCAGCGACGTTGGCGGCGGCCTTGACGGTGGCCGGCGCGTCGGCGGCAAAGGTTTTGGCGGTGACCACATCCGTCGGGATGGGCACCTCGGCGCCACGTGCCTTCATGGCGTCGATCACGGCGCGGGCTTCGGCCAGCAGATCAGCTTCGGCCAGGCTTTTGCCGATGTTCAAACCGGCGGCCAGCATGAAGGTGTTGGCAATGCCGCCGCCGACGATGAGCTGGTCGACGTTGGCGGCCAGCGACTTGAGGATGGTGAGCTTGGTCGAGACCTTGCTGCCGGCCACGATGGCGACCAGCGGCCTGCGCGGGCTGGAGAGGGCCTTGGAGATGGCGTCCATCTCGGCAGCCAGCAACGGGCCGGCGCTGGCAACCGGCGCGTATTGCGCGATGCCGTAGGTGGAAGCTTCGGCGCGGTGCGCGGTGCCAAAGGCGTCGTGCACAAAAATATCGCAGAGCGCGGCCATCTTGCGCGCCAGTTCTTCGCTGTTCTTCTTCTCGCCCTTGTTGAGGCGGCAGTTCTCCAGCATCACCAACTGGCCTGGCTTGACATCCACGCCATTGACCCAACCGGACGCCAGCGCAATGTCGCGCTTCATCAGCTCGCCCATGCGTTGGGCCACAGGCGCCAGCGAATCGGCCGGCTTGAACTCACCCTCAACGGGCCGGCCGAGATGGGAAGTCACCATCACCGCCGCGCCGGCGTCCAGCGCCATCTGGATACAGGGGATGGAGGCACGGATACGCGTGTCTTCCGTGATGTTGCCGGCATCGTCCTGCGGCACGTTGAGGTCGGCACGGATAAAAACGCGCTTGCCGGCAGCCTTGCCGCTGGCACACAGGTCAGAGAAACGGATGAAGTTCATGGATCGCTCACAAATGAAAAAGGCTTTGGGCCACACCGCCCAAAGCCTTAAATTGTAGGTGGCTGGAAACACCCAGCCCGTCAGACAAAGCCGGGGGTGCTCCCCATTTAAGCGTGAGCCGCGGCCGGCAAGGCCTCAGGAGCTACACGAAGTGAGCGACTGCGGGCTCACAGTCACCACCCAAGCCCCATGTGCAGGGGCAAGTAAACCGCCATGCCGGCCAGGATAGTGCCCAGCACGCCGTGCCGCCAGTAATACCAGGCGGTGCCGGCAGCCACGGCAAACAGGCGCGCGTCTTTCCAGGTCGCAATGAAATGGCCCTGCGTCATCACCATTTCCGGCACGATCACCGCGGCCAGCGCGGCGATGGGCGCGTAGTGCAGGCCGCGCTGCGCCCAGCCGGGCAATGTCCAGGGCTTGCTGGAGAGGAAAAAGAAAGAGCGCGTGACGACGGTCATCAGCGCCATGCCGATGATGGTGACCACGGTCCAGAGGTCGGTCTGGTTCATGTAGCGTCTCCGGTTCCGGCGGCCGGCGCTGCGGGGCTGGCTGGCGACGGTTTTTCGAGCAGCAGGCAGACCGCCACGGCAGCGGCGATGGCCACGAGGATGTTGAGTTTGAGCGGCAGCGCGAAGGTGGCGACAGCCGCCGCGCCGGCGATGCCGGCCGACACCGCGCGCAGACGGGTGGAGGCCAGCGAACACATGATGCCCAGCAAGGCCAGGATGCCGGCAAAGCCCAGGCCCCACGACAACGGAATGGAATTGGCCAGCGCGATGCCCAGCAGGCTGGCGCCCACCCAGCTGACCCAGCCGGTCGCACAGTTCCCGATCCAATAGGCTTCCTGCGCTTCAATGACGGCCGGATCCGTGCCGGGATGCGGAAAACGCTTGGTGAACAACACGTAATTCAGGTCAGCCATCAGGTATCCGTTGGCCATCCGCTTCCAGAGGCTCTGGTGCATGACATAAGGCCGCAAATGGGCGCTGAACACCATAAAGCGCAGATTGACGCAGAACGCCGTAGCCAAAATCACCCACATCGGCGCACCGGCGACGATGAGCGGCAGAGCGGCCAGTTGTGAGCTGCCGGCAAACACCAGGATGGCCATCAGCAGCACTTCAATAAGGCTCATGCCCGACTTGACCATGGCCACACCCGTCATCAGGCCCCAGGCCGCGATGCCAGGGGCGACCGCCGCCATGTCGCTGACGCCCGCCCGTAAATCCGGGTGATTGAACAACCTCTTCACAAAGACCTCATTCCTCTTGAACCCGTGTCACCCGGTCAAACACCATGCCGGGCCGGATCTCGAATCCCCGTAAAAAATCCGCCGCATCCAGCGCCTTGCCGCCGGCTTTTTGCAGGCGGCTTACACGCAGAACACCATCGACCGCAGCGATATCCACGCCTTCAGCCCCGGCCGCCAGCACCTGGCCTGGCTGCGCATCTGACGGCGGCGCCGCGCCGGTCAGCACGCCGGCTCGCCAGAATTTGAGCGTCTGACCGTCCAATACGCCGGCGGCGCCTGGGAATGGGTTGAAGGCGCGGATGCGGCGCTCAATCGCAGCCACGCCTTGCGTCCAGTCGGTCAGGGCTTCGTGTTTCTCGATTTTGTGGGCGTAGGTGACGCCGTCTGCCGGCTGGACGACCGGCTTCAGGCCACCGCATGCCGCGAGCTCGAGCGCTTCGACGATGAGACGCCCGCCCAAGCCGGCCAGCCTGTCGTGCAACGAGGCGGTAGTGTCTTCAGGGCCGATTCGCAATTTTTCACCCAACAGCATGTCGCCGGTGTCTAGCCCCGCATCCATCTGCATGATGGTGACGCCGGTTTCCGTATCGCCTGCTTCGATGGCGCGATGAATGGGCGCAGCGCCGCGCCAGCGGGGCAGCAAGGAGGCATGGATATTGAGACACCCTAGCCTGGGAGCATCAAGAACCCACTGCGGAAGAATAAGCCCGTAGGCGGCGACGACCATCACGCCGGCGCGCGCGGCGGCGATGGCCGCGCGGGCTGCGGCTGCGTCATCGGGGAATTTGCCATCAAGCCGCAAGCTGCGGGGCTGGGCGACGGCGACGTGTGCGCTTTCGGCCCATTGCTTGACGGGGGAGGACTGCAGTTTCATGCCGCGACCGGCGGGGCGGTCGGGCTGGGTGAGTACGAGGGGGATGTCGAAACCGGCTGCATGCAGTTTTTCCAGGGCTACTCGGGCGAACTCTGGGGTACCGGCAAAAATGACACGCATGGGGTCCGATTCTAAGGACTCTCAGGGAAATCCCGTGGCAGGGCCACAAATCTCCCCTCCCTCGCACGCCCGATCGGCAGCCCCGGCACGTGGGGGCTGAACTCAACGGACGGCGTCGCGCTCCTCGTCTTTTTTCTGCTTGATCATCTTGGTCTTGATGCGGTTGCGTTTGAGCGGCGACAGGTATTCCACAAACACCTTGCCCATCAAATGATCCATTTCATGCTGGATGCAGACCGCCAGCATGCCTTCAGCCTCATGCACCTGGAGTTTTCCGTCCAGGTTGAGCGCCTGCACCTTGATGGCGGTGGAGCGTTCCACGCCGTCATAAATGCCGGGGACCGAAAGGCAACCTTCGTCGCCCACACGTGTTTCTTCGCTGGACCAGGTGATTTCGGGATTGATGAGCACCAGCGGCTGGTCGCGGGTTTCGCTCACGTCGATGACAACCAGGCGTTCATGCACATCCACCTGGGTTGCGGCCAGGCCAATGCCTTCTGCTTCATACATGGTCTCAAGCATGTCATCGACCAGCTTGCGCAGGCGTGCGTCAACAGCCGCCACGGGTTTGGCCACCGTGTGCAGGCGGGGGTCTGGATAACGAAGAATGGTGAGCTGGCTCATGGGGTAAGGCAAGGGGCTTGGGTAGGGACGTGGGGGAGATGTCGCTATTTTCGCCACTTTTCCCTGTTTTTCAGCATCCCGATATTCCCAGAATCGCGTAATCGTTGCTTAATCAAGGGCTTAGGTACAAAATCGTTAGTAATTTATCAAGATATAAAAGCGGCTTTTCCTGCCCGGTTCCGCCCGGATAGTGTCTGCCAGCCTCATAAAAGCACCGAGGGCCTACAAAGATGCACACAATTTTTGGTCGTTTCAGTCAAATTTCAATAGCAACCGCCGCCCTGTTAGGCGTTACAGCCGGCTTGCATGCCCAGAATTTCCCCATTACCCCGGCCCAAAAAGCCACCGCCACCCAGGTCGCGCAGACGGGCGTGCCCCTGAGCGAGCTGTCACCCAACGCACCTGACAACTACACCGTCAAGCGTGGCGACACGCTGTGGGCCATTTCTGGCTTGTTTCTCAAAAGCCCTTGGCGCTGGCCCGAGCTATGGGGCATGAACCTTGACGACATCCGCAACCCCCACCGCATCTACCCAGGCCAGCAGCTATACCTCGACAAGACCGGTGGGCGCGCCGTGTTGCGCACCCGGCAGGTGTCTTCCGACGGTCCGCCGACGGACACGATACGGGTATCGCCGCGCACCCGCTATGAAACACTGGCCGACGCGTCCATCCCCACGCTGTCCCCCAACGCGATTGAACCCTTTCTTGCGGAAGCCATCATTGTTGACGACGCGACCTTTTCCAGGGCGCCGCGTATCGTGGCAGCCCAAGAGGGGCGCGTGCTGCTCAGCCGCGGCGACCGTGCTTATGCGCGCGGCGAGTATGTGGGCGGCGTAGCCACTGGCAAGCCGCTGAGCGATGCAAAAGGACAGCCGCTGGATTACCGCGTCTATCGCGATGCCACCCCCCTGAAAGACCCAACGACCCAGCAAATCCTGGGATACGAAGCGCAATACGTCGGCAAGGCCGAACTAATGCGTGGCGAGTCTGTCATGCAGGTGGAGGGCAAAGACGGCAAGGCACAGACAGAAATAGTTCCGGCCACCATTGACATCGTGGCCACCAAAGAGGAAATGCGAGTCGGTGACCGACTGATGCCCGAGCCGGCCAGAGAACTGGTGAGCTACGTGCCGCATGCTCCGGCCACCCGGATTTCCGGCCAGGTTGTCTCCATCTACGGCAGCGCGGTTGCCAATGCAGCGGAGAACCAGGTCGTGGTGATCAACCGCGGGGCCAAAGACGGACTCGAACGGGGCCATGTCATGGCGATCGTCAAAGACGGTGAAAGGCTGGCCGACAGAACCGACAGTGCAAAGCCGCAGATCAAGCTGCCAAATGAACGCAATGGTCTGATGATGGTGTTCCGCACCTTCGACAACCTGTCTTACGCATTGGTCCTGCAAATCACCGATGGCGTGAAGGTTGGCGACCGGTTCGTCAACCCAAACTGACACCTCTGCTACGCGGCATCGGCACGGCTTGACGTGCCCGCGCAGACCCGCTGATCGCCGGCGGCTGCGACATCGCTCCGCCGGCTTTTTACCCGAAATACTACTGACGTGGATACCCAAGAGCTTAGGGCATGGTTGCGCCTGACCCTCTCCTCCGGGATCGGAAACGACGCCGCACGCAAGCTGCTGGCCGCCTTCGGATCGGCTCAGGCCATCTTTGAGCAAAGCGCTGCGGCCTTGGGACAAATAGGTTCGAACAAACTTGTGAAGGCGATCCAGACCGAACCTCCCGGTCTGGCGGTCCTGCTGCAAACCACCCTGGAATGGTTGCAGGCTGGCGATGACCGCTTGATTGCCACCCTGGGCGATGAAGCCTACCCCGCTGCGCTGCTCAACATTGAAGATCCGCCCCTGATGCTTTACATGCTGGGAACACGCGCAAAACAGGGGTTTGCCCCCGGGCAAAACGCAGCACCTTACATCGCCATCGTTGGCAGCCGCAATCCAACACCTCAGGGTGAAACCAACGCACGGCAGTTTGCCAAGGCCTTCGGCAGCGCCGGCCTGTGCGTGGTGTCCGGGTTGGCGCTCGGGATTGACGGCGCGGCGCACGACGGCGCATTGTTGGGCGGCGGCGACACCATTGCCGTGGTCGGTACCGGGCTGGATCGGGTCTACCCCAAAAAGCATCTGGCACTGGCTCACAGGATTGCCCAGCAGGGCATGATCGTCAGCGAATTCCCCCTCGGTACTCCGCCGCTCATGCACAACTTCCCGAGGCGAAATCGCATCATCTCCGGGCTGTCTTCGGGCACGCTGGTCGTAGAGGCGGCGCTGCAATCCGGCTCACTGATTACGGCTCGGCTGGCTGCAGAACAAGGCAAGGAGGTTTTTGCCATCCCCGGGTCCATTCATTCGCCGCAGTCCCGTGGTTGCCACGCGCTCCTCAAGCAAGGCGCAAAGCTCGTGGAAGTAGCGCAAGACGTCCTTGAGGAATTGAATCTTTCAGCTGGCCGCGTCAGGCCTCTTGCTGCCGGCTCGCACGCTGACGGCGACAATGAGATTGAAGAGCCGTACGCCGAAACGCCACTCCTGCGGGCGTTGGGATTTGACGCAGTCAGCCTGGACGCATTGCAGGCGCGAACCGGTCTTGACACCGCGCAGCTGCAGGCGCAGTTGCTGGAGCTCGAACTGGAGGGACAGCTTGCGCGCCTGCCCGGCGGCTTGTTTCAGCGTTTGGCAACCGGTTAACGCCGCAGCGCCTTGTGCCCCGCAAAGGCGCTTGACACAGTGTCCTTCAACTGCGTTATATTGGGCACATGTTTGAAGTACTGGTGTACGTCTACGAGAATTACTGGCAAGGTGACGCTTGCCCCGAACTTCAGCGACTCAGCCGCAAACTCACGGCGGCAGGATTTGATGCCGAAGAGATACAAGCCGCCCTTGTGTGGCTTGACGGCCTGAATGTCGCGGCCCAAGGCACACAAATCAGCCTACCCGCCAAGACACCGGAGGGCCCCGAGCCCTCCACCGTCCTTGCCCACCCCATTCAAGCGCAATCGGCAGGCAGCCTTCGTGTCTACTCGGTTGCAGAACAGGTGCACCTGGGTGCGCAAAGCCTCGGGTTTGTGAGTTTTCTCGAATCGTCAGGCGTGCTGCCGCCCCATATGCGTGAAATCGTGATCGATCGCGCCATGGCGGCGCCGGGCGACCCCGTTACGCTGGACGATCTGAAGATCATCGTTCTCATGGTGTACTGGAGTTTTGGCGAAGAACCCGACGCGCTCGTCCTGGACGAGCTCTGCGACGACAGCGAATTTCGCCTGGCGCACTGAGCGCCTGCCCTGCGCCAGGGGTCAAATGCGCCCCAGCCCCTGAAAAATCTACCCGAGCAAACGCTCGGGATTCGCATCCAGCTTGGCCAATGCATCGCGCGTAGCACGCACGGTAAGCGCTTCTTCCTCTGTCGGCACCAGCAAGCCGGCCTGCAAGTAAGCCGCCAGCCGGCGGGCCTGAATCAGGAAATGGCGGCCATCGGTGGAGGCGAACAGGTGCAATTGTTTGCGGTCGCTGCACCAGGCGAACTGCACATGGCTGACTTTGCCGTTGTGGTCGAGGCTGAACCACGTACCTAACTGAAGCTCTTTGGCCCAGGCTCGCATCGCTTCGGTCGGGTGACTGCCTCCGTCGGCAATGACCTCTATGTCCGTCGCGTCAATGCCGATCATGGTCACCAGGCTGTCGGTATCCAGCGGCAGATCGCCGACATCCTCGTCGGACAGGTAGTCTTCCAGATTTGTCAGGCGCTTGGCCATGGCCTCCACCTTCTCCATCGAGATGGCATCGGTTTTAGACATGAATGCATCAGCCAGGGTGTCGCTGATGATTTTCAGATGGGCGTCCTGATCGGCCGTACCCAAACCCAGCATGGACATGCCCAAGCGCAGCAGTTGCAGCAGTTTTGGCAGGTCGGCGATAACGCGGGCGCGGTCGTTGCGATTGGGTTTGGCGCTTGCCGCCCACACCAGGTCGGCGGCAGCCCGCTTGAGCGTGAGGGTCTCCTCATGCTGCGGGCCGTTCTTCATGGCGGCGATCGCCAGCACCTCAGCCCACACCTTGAAGAGGAACTCACGAATCTCTTCGCGAACCGGCATGTCATTGAGCATGTTGCGCATCTCAATGGTGTACTGGATGGCCATGGTCTCTTTTTGCTCGACCTGCTGGGCCACACTCACCACGCGGGCGACGCTGCCGTGCTGCGAAAGAAACCGGGAAAGAAATTTGTCGAATTCGTCGTAAACAAGCTGGAACACTCTGCGCCCGGTTTCCGGGTACTGTTCGATCACCTGGACAACACGTTTGATTTCAGATTCCAGGGCGCCGCCTGAAATAGTGACATCGAAGCCCAGCACGCAGGAGCCCATACGGTCAATCAGGCGGCGCGCGGGGTGCTGCAGGGACTCGAAAAATTCAGGCTCGGAAATCGCCACGCGCAGTACCGGCATCTGCAGGCGCGCAAACCACACACGGATGACGGGAGGAATGCGGTCCTCCGCCAAAATGCTCTGGAACATCAGGGCCACGATTTCAATCGTCGCCTTCTCCGAGGATGTGCTTGCCGCCTCCTTGAGCTTGCTGGTACGTTCGCGCAACACACCCACGGCTTGGTCAACCTGCACCTGGCCATAGACCTGGCCTTGCGGGTCTGCAAGCAGTGTGCGCTCCACCTCATTGTCCTGCTGCGTGCGCTCCACGTTGGCCATGGCCCGTGCAAGCTGCGGCGATGCCTGGCTAGGTCGCGTATCGTCAAAACCCGCCACCTGGTTGGACAGCAATCGTTTGAGGTGCCCCATGACACCCTGTGCGCGCATGCGCGCCCTGGCCAATGGCGTGGTGGCGGTCTGCATGCGGGTTTCGTCGTAGACAGGATTGCCCGCGCCCGGAGCCTGCGGGCCCTTCGCGCCATCTGCGCTTGCGTGGTTTTCTCCTTGACTGCCGGGACGGGAATCACCACCCCCTCGCGGACCTGCTGCGCCGCCCGGGCCGCTTGCCCCCGTCGAACGGCCTCCGCCCGAACCTGTTGCACCGCCGCCGGCAGGCCCATTGCCGCCACGCCCAGAGCCTTGATATGCAGATTCTGAGCCGCCTCCTGAAGCGCCACGGCCAGTTCCTGAGCCTGCGGCACCACCAGACCCGCCCCCATTTCCGCCGCCAGCGCCGCGACTGGAACGACCGGAGAAATCGGAGGCACCGCTGCCAGTCTCGCCCCCGTACGCTGATCCACTGCCGCCCGCTCGCGAATCAGCCGAGGCATCTCCGGTGCCGGCAGAACTTCCGGGCTGGTTTTTTTGCTGAGAATGTTCGGCGGCGACCGGCTTGCCGGCAGTGACGGCAGAGGGTGTGCGTTTGACGAGGGGCCGAAGGTCAATCTCGGCCATCACACCCTGCTGCACCAGAAATTCGTTGGTGGCGTGATAAGTCTCAAGAAGGTGCTCACCCATGTCCTTCTGGATCTGGCTCTGGACCGCCACCCAGACTTCACGCGGTAGCGCCGCCAGGCTCCACTGCTCAATCAGGTGCTGGGCCAGCACTTCAGGGCGAAGGATGTCCTGCTTGTGAAGTTCGGCAATCGATTCCAGGCTTTGTATGCGCAGCCTGAGGTCGTTGAGCTCCCAACTGGCGAAATCCAGCAGGCGCAAGGCCAGACGGGAGGCCAGAATCTTGTCCTCCATCACGTCATTGCCCATTAACTCGAATTTGCCGCTGTCCAGGAACCTGGAGGGTGAGTTCGCCGCGGGAATCGTGCGTGCTCCAGCCCATGCGGCCGTGGTGCCGCGGACCCAGGCGTCGCCGCTTTTCTGGAACGCCAGCCAGGCATCCCTGCGGTCCTGCATATCGCGGGCGCTGCCCGGCTCATCGACCAGCGTGGACAGCCGGTCTTGAATACTTTTGGCCAGTGTGGGCAGTATCCGTGCGGCACGCTCCGTGAACAGCGCACGTGCCTGCTCGACCAGAAGACCGCTATTTTTGTTACTTGGAGCCACAACCGCCCTGGATGATTAGCCTATAGCTTACACCGTGGCACCTGCATTCGGGTCGTTAGGATCCTCATCTTTTTTGGCGGAAGCCTTGATGAGATCTTCTCGTTTGATGCCCAGCCACATCGCAATTGCGGCAGCCACAAAAACCGACGAGTAAATGCCAAACAAAATGCCGATGGTCAAGGCCAGGGCGAAGTAAAACAGGGTCGGACCGCCAAAAAGCAACATGGACAAAACCATGATCTGGGTCGAGCCGTGGGTAATGATGGTGCGGCTGATGGTCGAGGTGATCGCGTTGTCGATGATCTGGGTCGTGTTCATCTTGCGGTAGCGGCGGAAATTCTCGCGGATCCGGTCAAAAATCACCACCGACTCATTGACGGAATAACCCAGCACCGCCAGCACGGCGGCCAGCACGGCCAGTGAAAACTCCCACTGGAAGAACGCAAAAAATCCCAGAATGATGACGACGTCGTGCAAATTGGCGATGATGGCCGCGACCGCGTACTTCCATTCAAACCGGAAGGCCAGGTAAACCATGATGCCGAACACCACCATGGCGAGCGCCTTCAGGCCGTCGTGGGCAAGTTCTTCGCCCACTTGCGGCCCGACAAACTCCGTGCGGCGCAGTGTCACATCGGGATTGGCAGCCTTGAGCGCCGCCAGGACATTGGCGCTTTGCTGCGCCGTGCTCACACCCTTTTGGGCCGGCAGGCGGATCATCACATCACGCGAGGTCCCGAAATTCTGGACCTGCACATCGGTCAACCCCAGGCCGGCCACCGTGCCGCGGATTTTCCCGACATCGGCCGCCTGGGTGTAGTTCACCTCCATCAGCGTGCCGCCGGTGAACTCCACCGACAGGTGCAGGCCGCGGGAGAACAGGAAAAAAACCGCCAGCGCAAAGGTTGCAAAGCTGATGACGTTGAAGATCAACGCATGCCGCATGAACGGAATGTCACGCCGGATTTTGAAGAATTCCATCTGGGGTCCTTGGGAAACTCAGGAAAAAAGCCGCGGTTACTTCGTCGCCACATCGCCCGATGTGGCGGGCCGCCACACGGTGCCGATGGAAACCGACTTGAGTTTTTTCTGCCGGCCATACCAGAGGTTGACCAGGCCGCGTGAGAAAAACACCGCCGAGAACATGCTGGTCAGGATGCCGATGCAGTGCACCACGGCAAATCCCCGGACCGGGCCGGAGCCAAAAGCCAGCAAGGCCAAACCAGCAATCAACGTCGAGATGTTGGAGTCAAGAATGGTTGCCCAGGCCCGCTCGTAGCCCGCATGGATCGCCGCTTGCGGAGACGCTCCGTTACGCAACTCTTCGCGTACCCGTTCGTTGATCAGCACGTTCGAGTCAATCGCCATACCCAACGCCAGCGCCATGGCCGCCATGCCCGGCAAGGTCAATGTGGCCTGCAGCATGGACAACACCGCCACCAGCAGCAGCAGATTGACGGCAAGCGCCAGGCCCGAAAAGAGGCCAAACAGCATGTAGTAGGTGGCCATGAACGCCACGATCACCACAAAACCCCAGGACACACTGTGAAAGCCCTTGGAGATGTTGTCCGCGCCCAACGTCGGGCCGATCGTGCGCTCTTCGATGATCTCCATGGGCGCAGCCAGCGAACCCGCACGCAACAGCAAGGCCAGGTCATTGGCGGCATTGATGTTCATGGCACCGGAAATGCTGAAACGGGTGCCCAGCTCACCCCGGATGGTGGCCACCGAAATCGCCTGACCCTTGCCCTTTTCAAACAGCAGGATCGCCATCGGCTTGTTCAGGTTCTCGCGGCTCACATCGCGCATCACGCGGCCGCCCTTGGCGTCCAGGGTCAGGGAGACGTTGGGTTCCTGCTTCTGCGATTCGAACCCCGCCTGCGCATCCGTCAGGTTCTCGCCGGTCACCAGAACCTGTTTTTTCACGATCACCGGGCTACCGTTGGTGTCAGGGAACTTCTCAGATCCAAATGGCACCATGCCACCCGTCATGGCGGCGCGGGCTTCTGCACTGTCGTCCACCAGTCGCATCTCCAGCGTGGCCGTCCGCCCGATAATTGCCTGAACGCGCGCAGGATCCTGAATGCCCGGAAGTTGCACAACGATGCGGTCAATACCTTGCTGCTGGATAACAGGCTCGGCCACTCCCAGCTCATTGACCCGGTTGTGCAGCGTCACAATGTTTTGCTTGAGCGCCTGGTCCTGAATGCGGCGGGTGGCCTCCGGCTTGATCGTGGCCGTCAGCCGGTACTCTGCGCCGTCGGCGGCCTCGGTTGTCTGCAGGTCGACAAACTGGTCTTGAATCAGTGCCTTGGTCGACGCGAGCGCCGCGGAATCCCTGAGCTTTATTTCAATGGCCTGTCCGTTGCGACTGATACCGCCATGACGGATGTTTTTCTCTCGCAGAGAGGAGCGGAGGTCGCCCGACAGCGACTCAGCCCTCTTGGTGAGTGCGGCCTGCATATCCACCTGCAGCATCAAGTGCACGCCACCGCGCAAATCGAGCCCCAGGTACATCGGGAAAGCATGCAACTGGGACAGCCAGGAGGGCGACAGGGACAACAGGTTGAGCGCAACCACATAGGACGGGTCAGCCGCATCGGGCACCATGCTCTTCTGAATGGCATCCTTCGCCTTGAGTTGCGTGTCGGTGTCACCGAACCGCGCCTTCACTGAGTTGCCATCGAAGGCGATGGCGTCCACTGCAATTCCGGCGTCTTTCAGGGTTTGCTCAACCCTGGCCATGGTCGTGATGTCAACCTTGACAGTGGACTTGGCGCTAGAGACTTGAACTGCAGGCGCCTCGCCGAAAAAGTTGGGCAGCGTGTACAAAGCCGCGATCAGCAGCGCGATCACAATAATGGCGTACTTCCAGGCCGGATAACGATTCATGAGAGGGCTGTTCCTGGTGGACAAACAAAAAGGCCGCTTGCCTCAAGCTGGCCCCGCATCGCAAGGCCGAACGGCCTTTTCGCTGCTTCTCGGTTCTTTAATTACTTGGCCGGATTGATCGCGCCCTTGGGCAGGACCTGGATGATGGCGCTGCGCTGCAGCTGCACTTCAACGCCGGGGGCGAGTTCAAGCGTCAGGTAGACGTCGCCCAGCTTGGTGACTTTGCCCAGCAGGCCGCCGGCGGTGGCGACTTCATCGCCCTTGGCCAGGGCCTCGATCATGGTGCGGTGCTCTTTCTGCTTTTTCATCTGTGGGCGGATCATCACGAAATACAACACCACAAACATCAGTACCAGAGGCAGCATGCCCGTCAGCGAGGACATCATGTCACCACCGGCAGCGGCAGCGGGGGCGGTTTGGGCAAAAGCAGAAGAAATGAACACGGCTAACTCCACAACGTTTTAAAACACACTGGCGCGCGCCGTCCAGCACGGACGGGGCGCAGAGCCCACGATTGTATGCGGCGGGCAAGTGCACGAAGGGGGTAACTGGCGCGCGCCAAGGGCTTTTCAAGCCGGGTTTACGCGCAAATGCCGGCCGCAGCCCACGCTGGACCGGGCTTTGGCGCGCGGCACCGGCGCATCAGGCCGGTGCCGCTTCCGGCTTGAAGCCTTAAGCCGCCTGCTGCCGGCTGGCAGCCTCGGGGTGACGGAACGATGCCATCAGCGCCGCCCACTGGGGCCGTGCAGCGGCCAGGTGGCGCGCCTTGACGTGGCCGTAGCCCTTGATCATTTCCGGAATCCGGGCGATTTCTACCGCCACGGCATGGTTTTCGGCGCTCAGGCCGGCCAACACCTCCTCCACGCTGGCGCGGTATTCCTCAATCAGTGCCCGCTCCGTGCGGCGCTCTTCGGTGCGGCCGAAAACGTCCAGGGGCGTGCCGCGCAGGCCCTTGAGGCGGGCCAGCACCTTGAACGCACCCAGCATCCAGGGGCCGAATTGCTGCTTTTGCAGCTCGCCCTTGTCGTTTTTCGACGCGATCATGGGCGGCGCCAGGTGGTAATTGAGCTTGAAGTCGCCTTCAAACATGCCGTTCACCTTATTCAGGAAGCCGGTGTCGGTGTGCAGGCGCGCCACTTCGTACTCGTCTTTATAGGCCATCAGTTTGAAGAGGTAACGGGCCACCGCCTCGGTCAGCAGCGTCTTGCCCAGCGGGGCCTCAGCCGCACGCACCTTCTCGACGAAGGCTTGGTAAGTCTGCGCATAAGCCGCATTCTGGTAAGCCGTCAGGAAGTCGACCCGCTTGGCCAGCATGTCGGCCAGCGAGGGGCGCTTCACGAACTCGATCACCTGGGCGGCCTTGAACAAGGCCTGCACTGCCGCCAGGTCGTGCGCGCAACGCCGGCCCCACTCAAAAGCCGACTTGTTGTTGTCCACCTGCACACCGTTGAGTTCAATTGCGCGCATGAGCGCGGCGTGCGACAACGGCACCCGGCCCTTTTGCCAGGCAAAGCCCAGCATCAGCGGGTTGGTGTAAATCGAATCGCCCACCAACTGCACCGCCACCTGCTCCGCATCGAAGCTGCCGAGCAAGTCAGCGCCCACTGCGGAAGTCACGGCCGTCTCGCAATTACCGCCGGGGAACTGCCAAGCGGGGTTGGTCACAAAGGCCGCCGTCGGCGTGCCGTGCGAATTCATCGCCACATAGGTGCGGCCGGGTTGCATGACGGTCAGCGTGTATTTGCTGGCCGCCACGATGGGGTCGCAGCCAATCACCAGGTCGGCCTTGGCGGTGTCGACCTTGGTCGTGTAGATGGCTTCCGGCCGGTTGGCGATCTGGATATGGCTCCAGGTCGCGCCGCCTTTTTGCGCCAGGCCGCCGGCATCTTGCGTGACCACGCCCTTGCCTTCAATGTGGGCCGCCATGCCGAGCAACTGGCCGATGGTGATGACGCCCGTGCCACCCACGCCGCCCACCACGATGCCCCAGGCGTTTTCAGCCACCGGCAGCACGGGTTCAGGCACCGCGAACAAACTGCTGGGCGCGCCCTTCTTGTCCTTTTTGGGCTTTTTCAGTTGCCCGCCTTCGACAGTGACAAAGCTGGGGCAAAAGCCCTTCACGCAGGAGTAATCCTTGTTGCAGGTGTTCTGGTTGATGCGGCGCTTGCGGCCGAATTCGGTTTCCAGCGGTTCCACCGACAGGCAGTTCGACTGCACCGAGCAATCGCCGCAGCCTTCGCACACCAGCTCGTTGATGACCACGCGCTTTTCCGGGTCGACCATGGTGCCCCGTTTGCGGCGCCGGCGCTTTTCCGTCGCGCAGGTCTGGTCGTAAATGATGGCGGTCGTGCCCTTGAGTTCGCGGAACTCGCGCTGGATGCGGTCCAGCTCGTCGCGGTGGTGCACGGTGACGCCATCCAGCAGCTTGGCGCCCGCGTATTTTTGCGGTTCGTCCGTCACGATCACCAGCTTGGTGACGCCCTCGGCCAGTACGCTTTGCATGATCTGCAGCACCGAGTGGCCTTCAGGCCGTTCGCCGACCTGCTGGCCGCCCGTCATGGCGACCGCGTCGTTGTAGAGGATCTTGTAGGTGATGTTCACGCCCGAAGCGATGGCCTGGCGGATCGCCAGCAGCCCGCTGTGAAAGTAAGTGCCGTCGCCCAGGTTGGCAAAGATGTGCTCGTCGGTGGTGAAGGCCGCCTGGCCCACCCAGGTCACGCCTTCGCCGCCCATCTGGGTGAAGGTAGAGGTGGAGCGGTCCATCCAGGTCGCCATGTAGTGGCAGCCGATGCCGGCCACGGCGCGCGAGCCCTCGGGCACGCGCGTGCTGGTGTTGTGCGGGCAACCGCTGCAAAACCACGGCGCGCGCTCGCCGGTGTCGGACTTGCCTTCGGCCAGGGCGCGCTCGCGCCCCTCGATCACGGCCAGGCGTTCGTCCATGCGCGAAATGATATCGGCCGGCACGCCCAGCTTCTTCAGGCGCTTGGCAATCGCCTTGGCGATGATGGCCGGCGTCAGGTCGGCCTTGGCGCGCAGCAGCCAGTTGTCGCTCGGGTTGGAGCGTCCCCATTCGCCGCCCGACTGGTCGCCTTCGGGCTCGTCGAACTTGCCCAGCACGTTGGGGCGCACGTCGGCGCGCCAGTTGTAGAGCTCTTCCTTGATCTGGTATTCAATGACCTGGCGCTTCTCTTCAACCACCAGAATCTCTTGCAGGCCTTCGGCGAAGTCGCGCGTGATGGTGGCCTCCAGCGGCCAGACCACGTTGACCTTGTGCAGGCGAATGCCCAGCTGGTGGCAGGTGTCTTCGTCCAGGCCGAGGTCGGCCAGGGCCTGGCGCGTGTCGTTGAAAGCCTTGCCGCTGGCAATCAGGCCAAAGCGGTCTTTGGGGCCGGCGATGACGTTGTAGTTGAGCTTGTTGGCGCGGATGTACGCCAGCGCCGCATACCATTTGAAATCCATCAGCCGGGCTTCCTGCTCCAGCGGAGGGTCCGGCCAGCGGATGTGCAGGCCGCCGGGCGGCATCTCGAAATCTTCGGGAATGACGATCTTCACGCGGTCCGGGTCGACCAGGATGGAGCTGGACGACTCGACGACTTCCTGGATGGTTTTCATGCCCGACCAGACGCCGGAAAAGCGGCTCATGGCAAAGGCATGCAGCCCCATGTCCAGGATGTCCTGCACATTGGACGGAAAGAACACCGGCAGGCCGCAGGCCTTGAAGATGTGGTCGCTCTGGTGGGCGGCGGTGGAGCTCTTGGACACGTGGTCGTCGCCGGCAATCGCAATCACGCCGCCATGTTTGGCCGTGCCGGCCATGTTGGCGTGCTTGAAGACGTCGGAGCAGCGGTCCACGCCCGGGCCCTTGCCGTACCAGATACCGAACACGCCGTCGAACTTTTTGCTTTGCGGATACAGGTCGAGTTGCTGGGTGCCCCAGACGGCGGTGGCGCCCAGCTCTTCATTGACGCCTGGCTGGAACACGATGTTTTGCGCGGCCAGATGCTTTTTGGCGGCCCACAGGGCCTGGTCATAGCCGCCGAGCGGCGAGCCGCGGTAGCCACTCACAAAACCCGCGGTATTGAGGCCTTCGATGGCATCGCGGGCACGCTGCAGCATCGGGAGGCGGACCAGCGCCTGGACGCCGCTCATGAAGGCGCGGCCGTGGTCCAGGCTGTACTTGTCATCCAAAGTGACGGTTTCGAGGGCCTTGCGGATGTGTTCAGGTAGGGGCGCGTTCATGTTCGTGGGTCTCCAGGACTGTTTTTTAATACCTGCCTTGTGAGCAAGTCAGCAAGAGGGTCAAGCCCGGTTAGGGCCAGCCCTCTATAGGCATGCAAAGTGTATGCCGCCCGCCCAGATATGTCTTTGCTTTGTTTGCCCGATTTGGCATGGTTTTAGAAAGGATCTTGCTGCAAAATGGCAAATATGGAAACATTAGACAAGTTTGACATCGCAATCCTGAATGAGTTGCAACTTGACGCGCGATTGACCAACACCGAATTGGCATCCCGCGTGGGCCTGTCGGCCGCGCCCTGCTGGCGGCGGGTGCGGGCACTGGAAGAATCGGGTTTCATCACCGGCTACCGGGCCGAGATCAACCGCCACAAGATTGGCCTGGGTGTACTGGCCTTTGTGCGGCTGGATGCCGATCGCAACAGCGGCGACGCCACACGCCAGCTGGAAGAAGCCATCAAGAAGCTGCCTGAAATCGTCTCCTGCCACTACATCAGCGGCACCGGCACCTTTGAGCTGCAGGTGGTGGCGCAAGACCTGGAGGCCTTTAGCAAGTTTGCGCTGCAAAACCTGATCAACCTGCCTAATGTGAAAGATCTGCACACCAGTTTTTCACTGGGCGAGGTCAAGGCGAGCAGTGCCTTGCCGCTCGGGCACTTAAGCTAGTGCGGCCGCTGGCAAGCGCTTGAGCTTTCTATTTGCGGGGCGGCTTTTCAGCATTCACCAGCTTGCCGTCGGGCATGACGATCCACTGCTCCGTGTTGACCAGCCTGCCGTCAACGTTGATTTGCCACCTGCCGAAGTCCGTATAGGCGATGACCTTATGGCAATCAGCCGAAGAGGTGCAAAGTAAAAACTCCGCCCATCCGTTCGAAGGATGGTTTCTGAAATACCAGGAAGACCACCATTTAAAGTAAATCGGCTTGTTGGCTTCCCTTGAGTTCGTGGCAACCAGGGAGGCCGCCAAGCCTTTCTCGGCCAGCGGAAACATGCCCGCCGAAGTGATGCGATACGCACCGAGGCCGACGCTGACGGCGTACGCGGCAAGAATGCCAAAAATCCAGGCAATAACTTTTATTTTCGGGCTCATGGGAAACATGGGTGTTTGGCCACGGTGCTTACGGCAGCTGGCGGCGTGAAACGGCGGGCGATTGGCTTGAGTGTGATGTTAGCTTGACTTGTCAGAGACAGGCACTCTTTATATAAAGCCGCCAACGTCCCAAAAAAACAGATCAAGGCCGGTAACTCGCCGCCGCCAGGGCAAACGGATGCGGGGCATGCCGCAATCCGCCGTCTGCGCGGCCCTCGGGCCAGGCAGAATCGCATGAACAGCTACCTATCACTGCAGCAGCTTTTCCCTTTTCCTCCTTTGTCACCCTGGAGCTCGCCATGACCTCATTCCGAAATACTATTTCCGCCCTGCTATTGCTGCCAATCATGGCCCTGGCCCCCAACCTGCATGCCCAATCAGCTACCAATTCCATAGCAAATCCGGAAGCCGTGCCGATGCGCAACCTGCAGATCGAGGTGCGCCAGGTACGCAACAGCGCGCTGTCGCAAAGTGCGCTGGGCGCGCAAGGCGGTGCCACCCTGCAGCCCGGCCGCTCCGGGGCCAATGTCAACATCGCGGCCCAGGACAACCAGCGCGGCGACTCGCGCGACCTGATGCAGCGCGTGCTGGTGCTCAACGGCCGCAATGTCAACATCAACCTGGGCAACAGCCGGCCACTGCGGCTGATGCAGGTATTTGTGCAAAACGGCGTGCGGCGCCAGGTCGGCGGCACGGTGTTCATCGACGCCAACAGCGGCTTTTCGGCACGGCCCATCTGGCGCGGCGGGGACAGCGCGGAGCTGGAGCTGGCCGCCGTGCAGGCCAGCCGCAGCGGCAATTCGGCGCAGGCGCCTTTGTCGTCCTCATCGGCCAGCACGTCGCTGGCGCTGCCTTTGGGTGAATGGGTCACCGTGGCGGAATCAGACGATGCCAGCGCCGGCAGCAGCAGCGGCCTGGCCAGCAGCGGGCAGTCCGCCAGCCGTGAGGGCTTGCGGGTCGAGGTGCGGCTTTCGGTGCGCTAGGCCGGGCGGCCCTCATTCGACCGGCGAGCAGTTTGCTATTAATTCAATAGCTATCAACCCATGTACTTATTGGGCTTGATGCCTAAAAGGCTTATAAAAACTTGGCGGGCACCTACCGGGGCCAAAGCACCCACAGCCTGAGCGGCTGGTTCATGCGCGCCGCCAGCAGGCCGGCTTCCGGCCCGGTGCCGGCAAAGTAGTCCGCCCGCACCGCGCCCACGATGGCGCTGCCCGTGTCTTGCGCCAGCACCAGTTTTTGCAGGCTGCCCGCGCCGCCACGCGAGGCCAGCCACACCGGCGTGCCGTAAGGAATGCTGCCCGGGTCCACCGCGATGGAACGCCCCGGCGTGAGCGCTACGCCCTGCGCGCCTTTGGGACCGAAGGCGGCATCGAGCTCGCTCAGGGCTTGTTCCTGGAAGAAGGTGTAGCGCGGGTTGCTCCAGAGCATCTGTTGCACGCGCTGGGGCGAATTCTTTGCGGCCCAGGCCTTGGTGGATTCGACCCAGGGTGTGGTCATGCGGCCCTCACCTTGATCCAGCAGCCACTGGGTGACGCTGCGAAAGGGTTGCTCGTTGGAGCCGGCATAAGCCACCCGGACCATGCGCTGTGATCCATCGGGCTCCGTGAGGTTTAACCGGCCGGAACCCTGGATGTGCAGCGACATCGCTTCGACCGGGTCCGCCAGCCAGGCGATTTCGCGGCCCTTCAGCGCCGCCCGGGCCTCGGGCGAAGTGTCAATTTCCTGCCGCGAATACCAGGGCTTGCGGCTGCCCAGCGATGCCGGCGTGCGGTACAGCGGCACCTCGTAGCCAGCGCCGGGCTGGCGGCTGGCTTTGAGGACTGGCTCAAAGTAACTGGTCAGCAGCCCGTCGGCAGCGCCCTGCGGGCTCTCCACGCGGTAGGGCTGCAGGCGGCTCACCATCCAGTTGCGCTGCTCTTCGGCGGAGGCAATGCTCAGGCGCCGGACTTCGCCGCACAGAGGCGCAAATACCGGACCGGGCCGCTCGCAGCTTTTGAGCCAGGCATTCCAGGCCTCGAAGAGCTGGTCTTCTTCAAACCCGGGCAGCTCGGCCCAGCGAACCGGGACCCAGCGGCTTTTACCCTGCAGCATGGGCGCGGGCAGGGGGCCCGAGTCGCCTGGGCGGCTGCCTGCCGGCCCCCCTGAAGGGACCGATGCGGGCGGCAGGGGCGGGCTGGCGCAGGAGGCGAGCAGCACCGTGGCGATAATTGCAACAAGCCGCGTCACCTGCATGGAACGCTCGGCGCGTATTGACGGAATCCAAGGAAATGTCATGGCCCTACTTTTGCTCGAAGCCCTCGGGGCGTTGCTGCTGCTGGTGTTCATTGTGTGGTGGACGATGTTTTCAGGCCGCAAAAATGGCGAACTGAAAGATTCGGCGCACCCGGCGCCAGAGGCGGAGTCAGACAGGAAATAATGCAAACGCGAAAGGCGGAAAAACTCCCCGCTATAAATTTCGCAGCAAGTTAGCCAGTTCTACCGCCGACTTAACGCCCATTTTGTCAAAAACGCGCGCGCGGTGAACTTCCACCGTCCGCACGCTGATGTCCAGCTGGTCCGCCACCAGCTTGTTGGGCAGGCCGCCCACCACCAGCCGCATCACATCGCGCTCGCGCTCGGTGAGACCGTCAAGCCGGGCCTGCAGGCCGGTGGTCTCGCTGTGCTGAGAGAGCGCCGCCGCGGAAAGGTTGAGCGCCTGCTCAATGCGATCCACCAGGGCGTTGTCTGAGAACGGCTTCTCGCAGAAATCAAAGGCGCCGCGCTTGACGGCGTCGACCGCGGTGGGCACGTCGGCGTGGCCCGTCAGGAAGATTACCGGCAAGGTCGGCAGCAAGCCGTAGCCAATCAGCTTCTCGAACATGGCCAGGCCGCTGAGCCCCGCCATCCGCACATCCAACAGCACGCAAGACGGCGCCTGGACCTTGAACTCACCCGAAACCCGGGCGTCGAACGCTTCGGCGCTGTCAAAGGTCTCGCTCAGCAGCCGCCGTGAACGCAGCAGCCAGGCAAGCGCATCGCGCACGCTGGCGTCATCATCGACGATATAAACCGTGGCATCGTGAATGGGTTCCATGAGGGTCCTTCAGGCTCGCTCTGATCCGACATCCTGCGCCAGCGCCGCAGGCAGGGTAAAACTGAAAATCGTACCTTTCGGCACGGCCGGCTCAAATCCGAGAAAGCCGCCATGCTGTTCTATCACGGTTCGGCACAGGCTGAGCCCCAGGCCCATGCCTTCTTCCTTGGTGGTGAAGAAGGGCGTGAAAAGCCGCTGCGCGACATCCTCGGCAATACCTTCGCCGCAGTCGATCACCGCGAATTCGACCCAACGGCTGTGCGCATTGGAAGCCGCCGGCCGGATGCGCAGTGTCAGGACCTTCTCGGGCTGGGGTGCTGCGCCGCGAGCAGGCTGCGCGCCGTCGGCAGCGCCTTGCATGGCCTGCATGCCGTTGCGCGACAGGTTGAGCAGCACCTGCTCGACCATGGTGCGATCGCACAGCACCGGCTCGCAAGCTTCGTCCACTTCGATCACCACACGCACGCCGAGCTTGCGCGCCTGCAGGCTGACCAGCGGCATGATGGCATCCAGCAAGGCACGCGGCTGCACCGCCTCGCGCACCTGGTCGCGCCTGCGAACAAAATCATGCACGCTTTTGATGACTTTGCCGGCGCGCTCGGCTTGCTCGGCAATGCGGCGCATGGCCAGCTGCAGGTCTTCAGACAGCGGCGGCGCGGGCGCGGCGGCAACAGGCTTCTCGCCGGCCGTTTCGCCTTGCAGCAGATTGAGAGAACCGGTGGCATAACTGGAAATCGCGGCCAGCGGCTGGTTGAGTTCATGGCTGAGCAGCGATGCCATTTCGCCCACCATCGCAAGGCGTGCGGTGGCCTGCAAGCGGTCCTGGCTGGCGCGTGAAAGCTCCTCGACCCGGCGCTGCTCGCTCACGTCCAGGATGGCGCTCATCCAGCCGGTATGTTTGCCCACGGCATTGATCAACGGAGCCTCCATGATCAGCACCGGAAAGCGGGTTCCGTCGCGCCGCATGAACACCGACTCGTGGCCCTCACGCGGCAGGTTGCTGCCTGCCAGGCGGATTTCCTGGCGCTGCTGGTACATGCTGGCCAGCTCTGGTGGCCAATAAGGGGACGGAAAGCTGTGGTTGAGCAACTCTTTGGCGTCCACGCCCACCATCTTGCAAAACGCCGGATTCACATAGGTGATGCGCCCTTGCAGGTCGCGGGCGCGCAGGCCTGTCAGCACCGAGTCTTCCATGGCCTTGCGAAAAGCCAGGGCCTCGCCCAGGTCATGCTCCACCCTCAACCTGCGCCGCATGTCCCTGGCGAGCAGGAAAAGCACGGCCATCAATGCCAGCGACATGGCGGTCACCAGCGCGGTCAACACGTTGGGGAAAAGGGCGGGCGTGCCCAGCCGGCTTTCCATCCTGACGACCATCGTATTGCCGGGCAAGTCCAGCAGCTGCTGGGCAATATAGATGCGGTTGCCTTTTGAAGGTACGCCGTGCAGCGCCAGGCGCGTGCCATCGGCCTCCGTGAATGACAGGCCGAGGCCGCGGGAAAGCTGCTTGCCCACCAGCTCGCTCAGGATGTCCTGCAGCGAATAGGTGGCCACCGTAAAACCCGTGATGCGCCCCGCCACCACGATGGGCAGGCACATGTCCAGCACTTCAAGACCAAGGCCGTTGGCCTGCGGCATGAAGTAGCTGGTGGAATACGCCGAGCCGCTCAGGCGCCGCGCCGTGGTGCAGGTCAGGCTCACGTCGGCCTGCATGCTGGTACGCCCCAGCCGCTCGAACACGGAAGTGCGGTAAGGCGTTTCAGCGAAAGCCTGCACGTCGAGGGTCTCATTGCGCCATTCGAGCCGCATGATTTCGCGGTGCTCGCGAAGCAGCTCGGTTGCAGACAGATGCCAGGAGGAAGGCGTGCGCTCGCTGGCCTGCAGCGCCTGGAAGGTCTGGATGTTGCGCGTGAGACCCGAGCGGATGTCCGTGACGGCTTCGCTGGCGTCATGCTCCAGCCGGCTTTGCACCATGCTGGATTCGTAACGCCCCGCCAGCCAGACCAGTATGCCCAGCAAGGCCGCCACCAGCGCCACCAGCAAGACCCAGAGAGACCATCGCCGGCTCTCCCTGCCGACACTCCTGGTAAACCAACGCTTCACGCCACCGACCTCACAGCACGCAATGCGTCAAGGCAGGCAGGCGGCCTCGCACGCCCTGCAGGTTGGCGCTCTGGACTTCGGCCATCACCACCCCCGCCTCTTCGGCGCGCTCCGCCAGGATTTGGCCCCAGGGATCAACAACCATGCTGCGGCCCCAGGTGTGGCGGCCATTCTCGTGGGTACCGCCTTGGGCCGCCGCGAGCACGTACGCCAGGTTTTCAATGGCCCGCGCGCGCAGCAGGACTTCCCAATGCGCCTGGCCTGTGGTGTAGGTGAATGCACTGGGCACCAGCAGGACGTCGGCCTTCAGGGTGCGGTACAGCTCGGGGAAGCGCAGGTCATAGCAAACACTCATGCCGATGGTGTAGACGTGGCCGTCGCGCGAAGCCAGCTCGAAACGAACGGGTTGCGTTCCTGGTTCGAGCACGCGCCTCTCGTCGTAGTCTTCCTGACCTTGCGCAAAGCGAAAAAGGTGAATCTTGTCGTAACGGGCGACGCACTCGCCGGTAGGCGCATACGCGAGCGAGCAGTTGCGGGCGCGGGCCGGGTCGGCCGTGGCCATCGGCAATGTGCCGCCGACGATCCATATCCCCAGTTCGCGCGCCGACCGGCTCAGGAAGTCCTGGATCGGCCCCTGGCCCGGGACCTCCTGGAACTGGAGCTTGTCGGTGTCTTTCCTGCCCATGATGCAGAAGTACTCGGGCAGCACCGCCAGTTCCGCGCCCTGCGCCGCAGCCTGCCCAAGCAGCTGGTGGGCCACTTCAAGGTTGTCCTCGATGCGGGTGCCCGACACCATTTGAATAGCGGCTATTTTCATGATCAGCGCGTCTCCGTGGATGTTTCACCCGGCTTGGCTTCGGCCTGAGCCTTGCGGTCCAGCTTGGTGACCTTGGGGTCGGACCAGGCGCCATCGATATGGAATTCCTGGGTGGCCGCCTGCATCAGCGGGCGGCGCAAAAACATCTGCGCCAGGAAGCTGCCCAGGCCGATCGCCGGGTTGATCGCTGTCGCGATCAGCGAGGCTGTGCCGGCGTTGATTTCCGGCACCACCACCACCTTGATGTTTTGCGTCTCCTTGGCAATATCGGCGCTGCCCTCCATCAGGACGGCGGCGTTGACGCCGCGCATCTGCAGATTGTTGGTGTAGGCCACGCCCTGATTGATGTTGACATCGCCGCGGACAAAATCAAAGGCGAATCCTTCGGAGAAAACATCCCGGAAGTCGAGCGCCAGCCGCCGGGGGAGGGATTGCAGGCTCAGCACGCCCAGCAGCTTGGCGATGCCCGGATCCGCCTTGACGAACTGCCCGGACTCGACGTTGACATTGAACTGCCCGCTCATGGTCGGATAGTCCAGGCTGAGGGGCGATCCCATCCACGCCACCTGGCCCTCGAGCTTGCCCTTGCCGCGGCGGATGACGTCGCCCATGCCAAAGCGTTTGAGCAAGCCCCCCGAATCGGCGATATCGAGCTTGAAGTTCATCACGGTGCGGCGCCGCTCAGCCGGCGCGCGTGCAAGACGTGTGCCGCCCGCCGCAGCGGCCGCGCCCACCTGCGCATTCAAGGCCACCCAGTTGCCGGTAGCGGTCAATACGGCCTCTGGAAGAATCATATTGAATTTGTTCAGGCGCCATTCACGAACACCTTCACGCGCCACGGCCGACGCGCCGCGGTTGACGGCATCGATCTCGATACGCCCAAGCTTCTTGCCGCGCAGCTCCAGGTCTTCCACCACGATGTCAAGAGCCGGGATGCTGGCGGGCTGCTCGTTCAGGATGGCCTCGACTTCACTGGCGGCTCCCGGCTCCAGGCTCAGGCGCGAGAGCCGCGCATACACGCGTCCCGCACCAATGCCGCCGGCCTGACGAAACTCGACATAACCGTTGAGCTCGGAGGCGTCGATATTCGCGCGCCAGGTGAGTCCTTCCCTGGACCCGCCGACCACCACATTGTTGAGCTTGCGCCCTTCAATCACCAGTTCCTTGGCGCGTATGGCCATCATGGTGGGCATGTAAGTCAGCGAGGCAATGGCTGCTGCACGGTTGGTTGCCGCGGTGGCCGCCGCCGGCGGGGGCGCGGAAAGCGCGCTGCTGCCGGAGGAGTCCGTCAGCAACTTCTGCCAGGCATCCAGATCGACATGAGCGAGGTTGATATTGGCCGCGACACCTGCTTCCTGCATGGGCGGCGTCTCACCCGGCTCCAGCCCCACGCCGATGCCGCCCCGTATCACCCGGGGTTCCTCACCGCTCACATCGCGCACATAAAGGATGGACGCAATGCGCCCGACGGTGACGGAGAGCTGGTCTTCCAGTTTTTGCCCCGGAGCCATGGAAGCCTGCAGCAGGGCGTTTTCAAACCTCAGCGGCAGCGCCGCTTCAGCGGTTTTTGACAGCGGTGCGGGCAGGCTTAACGCCATGCCCTGCAGGGTGCTGGAGATGGCGACTTCCGGTTGGCCGCGGCGAAAACCCAGAGTCGCCGTATAGGCGGCGCTGCCGCTGGCGCCCTGAGCCATGCGTGACAGCGGCCCCAGCTCTTTGGCCTGCCGCAAGCCTTCCGCGGTGACCGTTCCCTGCCCCTTGAATGTTGCGACGGTTTCTGTCTCGACGCTGCCGGGCGCACGCGGCTGCGAGCGCATGCCGCCGTCAAAACGGATGTCGCCGCCGAGCAGCCGTGCCTGCCCTCCTGCAACGGAAAAGCCGCGCTCACTCACGGTGACCACGCCCTTGAGCCGGGTCAGCGGGGGAACGGCGGCGGCAAATTGCACGTCGTTGCCGGACAAGGTGACGGTTCCTTCCACGCTGGATTTATCAATGGAATGGATGGGAAGCCCCAGGCGGAAACGGTACTCGCCCGTGCCGCTCGCAACGGCCTTGGCCAACACGTGGTTGGTCATGTTGCCCACCGGCGACTGGTTGACGAAGCCCAGCGCGTCGGACAGCGCGCCCTTGATCTCCATGGCGACGTCAACCTTGGAGTCGTGGGTCAGGTCGGCGATGCGGGCATCGGCCTTGACCAGCTGCAGGCCCGGCAAGCCGGCGACCTTGCCTGTGGCGCCGTTGATTTCCAGCGCCGCGCGGGTGAACACCAGCTCACCATTGAGTTCGGTCAGGGCGGGCCAGACCGCCGCGCCGGCCGGTTGTATCGATTTGGGCACGTAGGCAAAGTGCCCGTTGCGCACCTTGGCGGACACCCGGAACTCGCCGTGCGCCGGGTTCTTGAAGGGCAACTCCTCCACGGGGCCTTTGACCTTGAATTTCACGTCGCTGACCTGGCCCTGCACCACGGCATCCCGCACGTAATGGCGCACGGGATCGGGCAGCACCAGCGGCAAATAGCGGTGAACCCGATCGCCGTCGCCCCGGCTCAACGCGCCCTGCAAATCCAGCACGCCGGGAAAACGGTGATCAGGCGCACCTGCGGCAGGGGCGGGGCCGGCGCCCACATCGGCCGTGTGCCAGCTGACCTGGGCATCACCCTGCGCGTCGGCATTGGAAAACTGCAGGTTGCGCAGTTGGGCCTCTATCTTTTGCCCCGAAAATTTCCATTGGGCGTCCGTCGACAGCTGGTCAAACGGCACCACCGGGTCTTCGAAAACGCCGGGTACGGTCAGTGCGCCATTGGCTATTTTGACTTTGGCCTGCCCGCCGTCCTGCGTCAAATCGAAATCGATCGCGGCGCCGCTGATGCCGGGTCTTCCGGGCCTGGGATGCGCCGGCGCCGGGCTGGAGGCGGCTGGCTGAGGCTGCGCCGGCAGTGCGGCGACATTCAGGCCGACCACGCGTCCTTTTGCAGCGTAAGTGGAGGGTGCATCCAGGGGCCCCTGCCAGCGGGCCTCGACGGTTTCGACCAATCCCTTCGGCGCAAAAGAGGCAATGAGCGCGTGCGTGGGCGCATCAAGCGGCAAGCGGTTGGCTATCTGCGCCAGCGCGGCAAGATCGAGTTTGTCGGCCTTGAATTCAGTGTGCTGCGGCAGGCCGGTTTCGTCGCCCGTGTGCACCAATGCGACATTCCCCCCGGGCCACTGCAGGCCATCGCGCGTTCGAAACCGCAAGCCCTGGGTGTTGAAGTCAAAGCCGTTGGCGCGTTGCCCGCCACCAATACGCCCCGACACGGATTCGAATGCCAGGGACTGCAGCTTTGCCCCCAGCCTGGCCTCCACATCCTGCAGCCCCACGTCGGCCGTCCCGCCGGTGATCTGTCCCTTGCTGATGTCTGCCCAGGCGCGCAACGCGCCGTTTCCGCGAATCAGCTCCACCCCCAGCGTGTCCATATTGAGGTATTGCCTGATGCGGGAGGCATCCACACGGCCGAAGTCGGTAAACAACTGGCCCGTCCAGCTGTCAAAATCGCCCGCACTGCCGGACAGCAAGGACTGGCGAAACACCCCCCTGAAGGTAAACCGGTCGCCCCACTCCGGCGGCGGTGTGGCGTCCAGCCGCATGAGATGGCGCCGCCGTGCATTGCGCATGACCCAGTCGACCTGCGTCAGCGCCAGCGGCGGCGCCTTCTGCAATTCGTCAGTCCAGCGCACGGTGCCGCCGCGTATCACGAATTCGGTCTGGGAAAAGAACCAGTCGGCGGCAGCGCTCTGGCCGGCGGCCCGATCCTGCGACACATCCAGCCCACCCACGTAGATTTTTCCATCTGCGGCGCGGCGGATATCGAGTTCAGGCTTGTCGATATAGAGCTGTTCAAACCCCAAGCCCCAGATGGAAGACGGGGACAGCGCCCCCAGAAGGCGCGGCAAGCGCAACGCCTCACGGCCCTGGGGATCGAGCAGGGTCACATCACGCAGCTCGAATGAGGGGATCATTCCCTGGGAGTGCGCGGTGATTTCACCAATGCGAACGGGCACCCCCAGTGCCTTGCTGGCCTCTATTTCAAGGCGCGGACGGAATTCTCCGATTCGCGGCACAATCCAGCCATGCAGCACGATCCAGCTCAGGCCAAAGAGGACCCAAGCCCCTGCAACGAGCCACAGCAATATGCGTACGGCGAAAGCCAGCCATTGCAGGCGTCGAGGCAGCAAGGGTGGCGAGAGGGTCGGGCTGGGAATCGTTGGCTCCATTGACATGAGAATTATGACCGCCGGGGCGAGTGTCCGCCCGGCGGGAGACCATGAAGTTTTGTGAAGTAGTGTGATGACCGCCGTCCCAACCGCCCGCCTTGAGACCCTACCCGCCACCGGGCCGGCCGCATCGGACTATTCACGGTTCGTCCAGCGGGTTCGCCGCCGCTATGCCGGCGAGCTTCCCTTGTTGCCTGCCGGCGCACCCGTACGTGCAGGCATGCAAGTCACCCTAGCCGCATTGTTGGCCCAAGGCCTTGAAACCGGGGCTGCGCTGCGGGTGCTGCGCCAACTGGTGATGGAGCGCCTGGTGGTGCTCGATTGCGATGGTGCCTGCGAGAGCCAAGCGCCTTTGGTCGTGGTCACGCGAGCCATGACTGAGCTGGCGGAGCTGGCGCTCGATGTCGCCATGCTCGACTCCGGCCGGAGGCTGGATGCACTGCACGGTGCGCCGCAGGCTCCCGACGGGTCGCGCGCCCGGATGTGGGTAGTGGGCATGGGCAAGCTGGGCGCGCGCGAGCTCAATGTGTCCAGCGACATCGACCTGATTTATGTCTATGACCACGACGGCGAAACCGCAGGACGCAGCGACAGCCGCGGCCAGATCACGAACCACGAGTACTTTGCACACCAGGTCAAGGCCGTCTTCAGCCTGATTGGCGACGCCACCGAGCACGGCTTTGTGTTCCGGGTGGATCTGGCACTTCGGCCCAACGGCAACTCAGGCCCTGCCGCCGTCTCGCTCAGTGCGCTGGAGGAATACTTCCAGGCCCAGGGGCGCGAGTGGGAACGCTTTGCCTGGCTCAAGAGCCGGGTGGTGGCGCCGCTCGAATGCGTGCAAAGCGGCGCTGCACAGGCCCTGCGCGGCCCGGTGCTGCCTTTCGTGTTCAGAAAATACCTCGACTACAACGTGTTTGACGCCTTGCGCATCTTGCATAAGCAGATACGCGAACACGCGGCCAAGCGCTGCGCGGGCCACCCGGAACGCGCCAACGACGTCAAGATGTCCCGCGGCGGCATACGCGAGATCGAGTTCACAGTGCAGTTGCTGCAGGTCGTGCGCGGCGGGCAATTCCCGGAACTGCGCACCCGCCCGACGGTTGACGCCTTGCAGCGCGTAGCCCGCGCCGGCCTGATGCCCCAGGAGACCGCCGATGCGCTGGCGCGCGCCTACGATTTCCTGCGCAAGGTGGAGCACCGCATCCAGTACCTGGACGACCAGCAGACGCATGTGCTGCCCACACGCGACGACGACCTGGCCTGGATTGCCGAGACGCTGGGCTATGGCAACTGCTGCCCCTTCCTCAGCGAACTCGATGCCCACCGCGAGCTGGTCGCCGGCGAATTTGACAAGTTGCTGGGCGGCAAGGCCGACTGCAAAGGCTGCGGCGGCAAGACGGCCAAGGCTGCGCCGCAGCAGCTCGACGACCTGCTGGCACAGCTGTCCGAGCAATGGCCGGAGAAATTCCGCGAGCGCCTGACGCTCTGGCGCCAGCACCCTCGCGTACTGGCACTGAAAGAGGATTCACGCGCACGCCTGACGCGGCTGGTGCAACGCACCGCCGCCTGGCTGGCCGAGGGCGCGGTGACCGAAGAAGCGGCCATACGGATCATCGACTGGATTGAGCCGCTTCTCAGGCGGGAAAGTTATCTGGCGCTGCTGCTGGAGCGGCCCGCCGTGCACGAACGCCTGCTGCGCCTGCTGGGCGCGGCCAAGTGGCCCGCGCGCTACCTGCTGCAACACCCAGGCGTCATCGACGAACTGGCCAGCGACGAGTTGCTCAAGGAGCGTTTTGACGGAACGGCTTTCGCCCGCGATTTGCGGCAGCGGCTGGCCGCGCTGAAGAGCACCGGCGAAGACGATGAAGAAACCTGTTTGAACCTGCTGCGCCGCGCGCATCACGCCGAAGTGTTTCGCACGCTGGCGCGGGACCTGGAAGGCGTGCTCACAGTCGAGCAGGTTGCCGACGACCTCAGTGCGCTGGCCGAAGCCGTCCTGAGCATCACGACCGACTGGTGCTGGCATCGCCTGAAAAACAGGCACCGCGACACACCACAATTCGCCATCATTGCCTACGGCAAGCTGGGCGGCAAGGAGCTGGGCTACGGCAGCGACCTCGACATCGTGTTTGTCTACGAGGACGAGGATGAGCGGGCGCCCGAGGTCTACGCGGCGTTCGTGCGCAAGCTGATCAACTGGCTGACCATCAAGACCAGCGAGGGCGACCTGTTCGAGATCGACACGGCCCTGCGGCCCAACGGCAACTCGGGCCTGCTGGTCACGAGCTTTGACGCCTACACCCGCTACCAGCAGCAGCGCGGCAGCAACACCGCCTGGACCTGGGAACACCAGGCCATGACGCGCGCCCGGTGCGTGCTGGGCGACGATGCCCTGCGCAAACGCTTTGACGAGGTTCGGGAATCGGTCATCACGGCGCCGCGCGACACGGCGGCGCTGCGCGGCGAAATCGTCGCCATGCGCGAAAAGGTGCGCAACGCGCACCCGGTCAAACGCGCACACACCCCGCGTCTGTCGGAGGGCGCGCCCGCCGCTGCACCCGAACCCGAGAAGTTCGACGTCAAGCACAGCCCCGGCGGTATGGTGGACGCCGAATTTGCCGTGCAGTTCCTGGTGCTGTCGCAGTCTGCGCAGCACCCTGAGCTGATCGCCAACGTCGGCAATATTTCGCTGCTGCAGCGCGCGGAGGCGGCCGGCTTGTTGCCGCCCGGCGTGGGCCAGCGCGCGGCCAGCGCCTACCGCGAACTGCGGCGGGTCCAGCATCGTGCGCGCCTGAACGAAGAACCCACGCAGGTCACCCCGCCTGCGCTGCAGGCCGAATGCGACGCCATCCAGGCACTGTGGGTCTCCACCTTTAAATCAATCAGTTGATTTAATTCAATCATTTGTTTGATTCATGTGCTTTAATGCGGCACATGAATGCCGATCCTCGTCCCAAAACCCCCTTGCGCTTTGCCGGCCCGGAAGGCGAAGCCCGCAAACAGCGCTCCGACGGCGCCCACGCCAGAGCGCATTTGCTGCATGCCGCGCTCAGGCTGTTCTCCGAAAAGGGGTTTGCCAAAACCTCCATTCGCGACATCTCCCAGGCGGCAGGCGCCAACGTGGCGGCGATCAGCTATTATTTTGGCGACAAGGCCGGGCTGTACCGGGCCGTTTTCACCGAGCCACTCGGCAGCGCCCGCGACGATATCGCGCTGTACAACCAGCCCGACTTCACCCTGCGCCAGTCGCTGGAAGGTTTTTTCTCCAGCTTCCTGGAGCCCTTGCGCCAGGGCGAGCTGGTGCAGTTGTGCACCAAACTACACTTTCGCGAGATGCTGGAGCCTACAGGCTTGTGGGCCGAAGAGATCGACCAAGGCATCAAGCCCGCGCATGCGGCCCTTGTAAAGGTGCTCTGCCGTCATCTGGGCATCAGCAAAGCCGACGACGACGTGCACCGGCTGGCCTTTTCCATCACCGGGCTGGCGATCCACATGTTCATCAGCCGCGAGGTGGTGGACGCGATCCGGCCCCAGCTCTTCGGCGCGCCTGACGCCGTGGAGCAATGGTCTGTCAGTCTGGTCGCCTACGCGGAGGCGATGGTCGCCGTCGAGGAGTCCCGGCGCAAGCATTCTCTTGACCACCCAGCGACCGGCAAGCCGCGCCTGAAAACTGCACACCATGAAAAAGCCTGACCTCCGGCGAAAGCCTTCCCGCCTGCTCGCGCTGGGGACACTGGCCGGCGCGCTGCTGCTTGCCGGCTGCGCGGTAGACCTGCCGCATCACACGCCTGCCGCGCCAGTCCCCACGCGATGGCAGGCGCCTTTGCCGGCCACCACCACCGCGGCATTGCCCCACGGCGGCAGCCTGTCGGGGCTGTCCCAATGGTGGCAACAGCAAAACGATCCCTTGCTGGTGGAGCTCATCATGGCGGGCGAAGCGGTGAACCCGAGCGTCTCGACGGCACGCTCCAACATTGAACAGGCACGGGCGTCGCGCGTGGCTTCTGCAGCGGCAATGCTGCCCACGCTGGACGCCGTCGGCAGCGCCAGCCGCGGACGGTCGGCACCCGTGAACCGGACGACGCCGCCGATCGCCACGACACTGGAGGCGGGCCTGCAGACATCCTGGGAAATCGACCTGTTCGGCCAATACGCTGCGAGCCGGGACGCCGACCAGTACCGCTTTGAGGGTGCCGAAGCGATGTGGCATGCCGCGCGCGTGTCGGTTGCCGCTGAAGTCGCGACGCAGTACTACAGCTTTCGCGCCTGTGAGAAGTTGCTCGACGTCGCACGCTCTGACGCCACGTCGCGGGCAGAAACCGCGCGGCTGTCGGACCTCAGCACCAAGGCCGGATTCCAGGCGCCCGCCACTGCCGCGCTGGCCCGGGCCAGTGCGGCTGAGGGCCACGGCAACGCCATTCAACAGCGCGCCCTTTGCGACCTGGATATCAAAGCCCTGGTGGCGCTCACGGCGTTTGAAGAACCTGCCCTGCGGCAAAAACTGGCCAACGCCCCCGTTGACCTGACGCAGGAGTCCATGGCCCCCGTCATCAGCGTGCCCGCCGAAGTGCTGGCCCAGCGGCCCGACATCTTCAATGCGGCACGCGAAGTGGACGCGGCCCGCCTGGAAGTGGGCAGCGCCCGGGCCCAGCGCTTTCCCCGGTTGACCCTGAACGGCTCGATCTTCACCACCAAAAGCCGCACCAGCGCCTCGACGCAGCGCTTTGACACCTGGTCCGTCGGGCCGCTTCAGCTGACTGTGCCGCTGTTTGACGGCGGCGCCAGCGAAGCCAATGTGGAAGCCGCCAAGGCACGCTACGAAGACGCCGCAGCGCAGTACCGGGCCAGCGTGCGAAAAGCCGTTCGGGAAGTCGAGGAAGCGCTGGTAAACCTGCAGAGCACCGCCGAACGCAACGAAGATGCCGCCATCGCCGCGCAGGGTTACCGCGCATCGTTCACCGGCACCGAAGCCCGCTACAAAAGCGGGCTGGCCAGCCTGGTCGAGCTTGAAGACGCCCGCCGCACCCTGCTGGCGGCCCAAAGCGCCGTGGTCACGCTGCAGCGCGACCGCCGCAGCGCCTGGGTGGCGCTGTATCGCGCGCTGGGCGGCGGCTGGACCACCACCGAGCCGCCGGCGCCGCCAGTGGTTTCAGACGTGCCCGTCCCCTTTACCCCCGCCGCCATCACCGCGCCCTGACGCCGCGGCTTGACGACCCTGCCACCTCCATGACAGACCGATTGCACACCATGCCCAAATTCAAACTCAAACCACTCGCTATTGTTTTAATAGCTGCTACTGTACTAATTGCGGGGGCTGCAGCCATTTTTCTCTCGAAATCAGAGGCGAAAGTCGACCCCAAGGCGGCGACCTCCAAACCGGCCCTCACAGTGGCCACCGCACTGCCGGTTCAGGTGAGCCTGCCGGTCAAGCTCAGCGCCAACGGCAACATCACCGCCTGGCAGGAGGCCGTGATCGGCTCTGAATCCAACGGCCTCAGGCTGGTGCAGGTGCAAGCCAACGTGGGCGACCAAGTCAAGGCCGGCCAGGTGCTGGCGGTGTTTTCGGGCGACAGCGTGCAGGCCGACACGGCCCAGGCCCGAGCCAGCCTGATCGAGGCCCAGGCCAATGCGTCCGACGCCGCTGACAACGCGGCGCGCGCACGCACGCTGGCGAACTCGGGCGCCTTGAGCGAGCAGCAGATCAACCAGTACAACACGGCGGAGCAGACCGCCAAGGCGCGCGTCGAAGCGGCCAAGGCCGTGCTCGACGCGCAGCAGCTGCGCGGCAAGAACACGCAAGTGCTGGCGCCCGACAGCGGCGTGATTTCAGCGCGCACCGCGACGGTCGGCTCGGTGGTGCCGCAGGGGACCGAGCTCTTCAGGCTGATTCGCGGTGGACGCCTGGAATGGCGCGCGGAAGTGACTTCCGCCGAACTCGGCCGCATCAAGGCCGGCACGGTGGCCACGGTCATCGCGGCCAGCGGCGCGCAGCTCAAAGGCAAGGTGCGCATGATCGCTCCCAGCGTGGATCCGCAAACGCGCGCCGCGCTGGTATATGTCGATTTGCCGGTTTCCGCCGGCATGGCGTCACCCGCAAAAGCCGGCATGTTTGCCCGGGGCGATTTCGAGCTGGGCGCCACGCCCGCGTTGACTGTTCCGCAACCCGCGCTGGTGGTGCGCGACGGCTTCAACTATGTGTTCAAGCTCAATCCCGACAACCGCATCAGCCAGCTCAAGGTGCAGACCGGCAGGCTTGCCGGCGACCGGCTTGAAATCACATCAGGCCTGGCGGCCGACGCCCGCGTCATCGTGAGCGGCGCGGGCTTCCTGAACGACGGCGACCTGGTCCGCGTCAGCGATGAAGTGCCAAATAAGCCTGCAGCCCCCGCCAGTCATGCACAAGCAGCTACCAAATAAGGAGCACTCCAGATGAATGTCTCCTCATGGTCGATCAAAAACCCGATCCCCGCGGTCATGCTGTTCGTGCTGCTGACCTTTGCCGGCATGCTGTCGTTCAAGGCCATGAAGGTCCAGAATTTCCCCGACATCGACCTGCCAACGGTGACGGTGTCCGCCTCGCTGCCGGGCGCCGCCCCGGCGCAACTTGAAACGGAAGTGGCCCGCAAGCTTGAAAACTCCATTGCGACGGTACAGGGCCTTAAACACATCTACACCAAGGTGCAAGACGGCGGCGCCACCATCACCGCCGAGTTCCGGCTTGAAAAGCCGGTGCAGGAGGCGGTTGACGATGTACGGGCCGCCGTGGCCAAGGTGCGCAGCGAATTGCCGGCCGACGTGCGCGAGCCGGTCGTCACCAAGATGGACCTGGCCAACCAGCCGGTGCTGGCCTTCACCATCCGCTCGCCGCGCATGGATGAAGAGGCACTCTCATGGTTTGTCGACAACGATATTTCCCGCAAACTGCTGTCCGTGCGCGGTGTGGGCGCCGTGAACCGCGTGGGTGGCGTTTCGCGCGAGGTTCGCATCGCGCTGGACCCATCCCGCCTGCAGGCGCTGGGCGCGACGGCCGCCGACATTTCACGCCAGTTGCGCCAGGTGCAAACCGAGAGCGCCGGTGGGCGGGCCGACCTGGGCGGCAGCGAGCAACCCATCCGCACGCTGGCCACCGTCAAATCGGCCGCGGAGCTCGGCAGCATGGAACTGGCACTGAGCGACGGCCGGCGCATCCGGCTCGACCAGATAGCCACCGTGAGCGACACCACGGCAGAGCCGCGTGCCGCGGCCTTGCTTGACGGCAAGCCGGTCGTGGGCTTCGAGGTCTCGCGCAGCCGCGGCGAAAGCGAAGTGGCTGTGGGCGCGGCCGTGCAGAAGGCGCTGGCCGAACTCAAGCTGCAGCATCCCGACGTGGAGCTCACCGAGGCGTTCAACTTCGTGCAGCCCGTGCAAGAAGAATACGACGGCTCCATGCACTTGCTCTATGAGGGCGGCATTCTGGCGGTGCTGGTGGTGTGGCTGTTCTTGCGCGACTGGCGCGCGACGTTTGTCTCTGCCGTGGCGCTGCCGCTGTCTGTCATCCCTGCCTTCATCGGGATGCACCTGCTGGGCTTTTCCATCAACGTGATCACGCTGCTGGCGCTGTCGCTGGTGATCGGCATCCTGGTCGACGACGCCATCGTGGAGGTCGAGAACATCGTGCGCCACCTGCGCATGGGGAAGACGCCGTATGCAGCCGCCATGGAGGCGGCCGACGAAATCGGTTTGGCGGTGGTCGCCACCACGTTCACGCTGATCGCCGTGTTTTTGCCGACGGCTTTCATGAGCGGCGTGGCCGGCAAGTTCTTCAAGCAGTTCGGCTGGACAGCGTCGCTGGCGGTGTTCGCCTCGCTGGTGGTGGCGCGGGTGCTCACGCCCATGATGGCGGCCTACATCCTCAAACCCGTGGTGGGCACGCACAGCGACCCGACATGGATGAAGTGGTACATGCGGGCGGCCACCTGGTCCATGCGGCACCGCGTGAAGACCATGGTCATGGCCACGCTGTTCTTCTTCGGTTCGGTGGCATTGATTCCCCTGCTGCCCACGGGCTTCATCCCGCCCGACGACAACTCGCAGACCCAGGTCTACCTGGAACTGCCGCCCGGCGCCACATTGACGCAAACCAGGGCCTCGGCGGAGCATGCGCGCCAGCTCATCAGCAAGGTCGAGCACGTCAAGAGCGTCTACACCACCATAGGTGGCGGCGCTGCCGGCGGCGACCCGTTTGCCATGCAGGGCGCAGCGGAAACCCGTAAGGCCACGCTGACGGTGCTGCTGGATGAGCGCAGCGAACGGCCGCGCAAACAAGGCATCGAAAACAAGATGCGGGCCGCGCTGGAAGCCCTGCCGGGCGTGCGCAGCAAGGTGGGCCTGGGCGGCTCGGGTGAGGCTTACATCCTGATGCTGACGGCCGAGGACTCCAGCGCCCTGCTGACGGCGGCGCTTGCCGTTGAAAAAGACCTGCGCACCATTCCGGGCCTGGGCAACATCTCATCGAGCGCCAGCCTGGTGAGGCCTGAGATCGCCATCAAGCCGGACTTCGCGCGCGCCGCCGACCTGGGCGTCACCAGTGCGGCCATGGGCGAGACGCTGCGCATCGCCACCGTCGGCGACTACGAAGAATCGCTGCCCAAGCTGAATCTCTCGCAGCGCCAGGTGCCCATCGTCGTGAAGCTCGACGATGCCGCGCGCAAGGATCTGAGCGTGCTGGAGCGTCTGGCGGTGCCCAGCGTGAAACCCGGCGTGGGGCCTGTCATGCTGGGGCAGGTGGCCACGCTGGAAGTGACCGGCGGGCCGGCCATCATCGACCGCTATGACCGCTCGCGGAATGTGAAGTTCGAAATCGAGCTCTCCGGGCGTGCACTGGGCGACATCACCGAAGAGGTCAAGCTGTTGCCGGCCATCAAGAACCTGCCAGCGGGCGTGAGGGTGGTGGAGGTCGGCGACGCCGAGGTCATGGGCGAGCTGTTTGCCAGCTTTGGCCTGGCCATGCTGACCGGCGTGCTGTGCATTTACATCGTGCTGGTATTGCTGTTCAAGGACTTCCTGCACCCGGTGACGATTCTTGCCGCTCTGCCTCTGTCGCTGGGCGGTGCCTTTGTCGGCCTGCTGATCGCACAAAAGAGCTTTTCCATGCCCTCGCTGATCGGCCTGATCATGCTGATGGGCATTGCCACCAAAAACTCCATCTTGCTGGTGGAATACGCCATCGTCGCGCGGCGGGACCACAACCTGTCGCGCTGGGACGCGTTGCTCGATGCCTGCCACAAGCGTGCGCGGCCCATCATCATGACCACGCTGGCCATGGGCGCCGGCATGATGCCGATCGCCCTGGGCTTCGGCGCGGCGGACTCGAGCTTTCGCTCGCCCATGTCGATTGCTGTGATCGGCGGCCTGATCACCTCGACCGTGCTCAGTTTGCTGGTGGTGCCGGCGGTGTTTACCTACATTGACGATCTGGAGCATCTGATCAAGCGCATCACGGCCCGGCTGCGCGGCCTGCATGGCGGCGGCAAAATTCCGGAAAAACCCCCGGAAATCCCCGCCGCGGAGCCCTCCACCAAATAGAGGAGACGTGGTGGCGCTTAAAAAAGCGGCATCGCTGTGCGGTTTTACCAGGATTTGAGGGGGTTTAGACGCTTGCACCCACGTGGGTTTTGTGGGTCGGTGAGACTGGCTGGCTTATACTCATGGGTTCAGCTTTACATTTCTTCACATGTCAAAACGCGTACTGCTTTCGGGCGCAACCGGCCTGATTGGCGGCGAGTTGATGCTTCTTCTGGCCGCGCGCGGCGTCTACAGCACTGCTGTGGTCCGCGCCGCCGATTCGAACCAGGCCCGAACCCGCCTCCTGGAACGCCTTAAAAAGAGCGTTCTGTGGAAACCTGAATTTGCCGACATGGTGTCGGCCGAAGCGGGCGACGTCATCGAGCCCAACTTTGGCCTGAGCACAGCGGTCCTGCAATCTGCCGACGTGATCCTGCATTCCGCAGCCAGCACCTCTTTTAAGCCCGGCGCTGGGGTTTACCCTATTAACATCAAGGCGGCCGAGCACTTCTCCGCCATCCTCAAGAACCTGAACCCGTCGCAACGCGGCTTTTTTGTTGGCACGGCGGCAGTCACCACCGAGCCACGCGGCGTGATCACCGAAGACATGCCCTTTGCCGGCTATGCCAACGACTACATCAGGTCCAAGCGCGACGCCGAAACGCTGCTGCGCGCCAGCGGCAACCCCTTTGTCAGCCTGCGCCCCGGCATCGTGCTGTCGCGCGGCATTGATGACGCCAAGCTGTCGCGCAACATGCTGTGGTCGATTCCCGTGATGGCCGAGCTGGGCGATGTCCCCCTGGATCCCATGGCCAGGCTCGACTTTGCGCCCGTGGACTTCATCGCCAGCGCCTTTGCCGAGATGCTGCTCAAGCCCGACCTGGCCCATGACTGCTATCACGTGTCAACCGGTGAAGACTCCATGACGTTCAAAGTGCTGGCTGATGAGTTGACAGCCACGATGCCGGGCATCGGCAAGCTGGTGATGCGGGGGCGCGACTATGTGCCGACACCCAAATTTGCCCGCCAGCGATGGATGTTCGACGCACTGCAGCCTTACCTGCCTTTTTTGACAGCCGATGCGGTGTTCAGCAACGCCCGGCTGCGCGCAGAAATCGGTGAGGCGGCCATTGCGCCCGCACCGATCAGCTATCTGGGGGAATTATTGGGGACGTTCAGCCTGTCGGACGCTGTCCGGCAGATGTACACCCCCTGAGGCACAAAAACAACGCCACCGCTTTTGTAAAATGACCTTGAGGTCTGAACAATCGTCAATCGTCGGCGTGTCATGGCGATGGTGGGACAATGACGCTTTGCATACATACGTACTGGTTGGGTGATGAATTCTGATTTGATCAATCTTTTTGCCGAGACATTTGGCATCAGCGAAGAAAAACTGCTGCCGGATGCGACGCTGGAGAGCCTCGGGCTGGACTCGCTGGCAGTCATCGAATTCCTGTTCCAGATCGAAGACCAGTTCGGCATCCAGATTCCTGACCAAGCCAACCCGCCCCGCACGCTTGCCGAAATGGTCCAGCTGATCGAGCCTTTGCTGCCGGCGGGCAAACCAGCCGCCTGAGCCCCTGTCTGGCCCTCCAGGACACCCCATGCGTCGCGTTGCCATTACGGGTCTGGGCGTCATTTCCGCCGTCGGCACCGGCACTCCCGCATTTTTTCAGTCCCTGCTCTCGGCCCGCTCCGGCATCCGGGCCATCGACATCCCCTTTCCCACCGGCACCGAAAGCGTGCTGGCCGGCTCGATCGACTTCGATGCCGACCCTCATTTCCCGCGCGCACGCCTGCTGACCATGGACCGCGTCAGCCAGTTTGCGCTGGTGGCGAGCCGGGAGGCCATGGCGCAAGCCGGGCTGAGCGCAGAACCCGGCACTCTGCCAAGCGGCCTCACACCGGAGCGCTTTGGCGTATCGCTGGGCACGGGCAGCGGCGGCGCCGGTTCTACCGAGGCCGCGTACACAGCCTTGCTCGAACAAAAGGTCGCGCGCCTGCGCCCCATGACGGTCGTGCTGGCCATGAACAATGCCATTGCCGCTCATGTGTCCATGGAGTTCGGTCTCAAAGGGCCGAGCAGCACCGTCTCCAACGCCTGCGCATCCTCGGCCACCTCCATCGGTGAAGCCTTCCGGCAGATCCGCCACGGCTATGCCGATGCCATGCTGGCTGGCGGCTCGGAGGCACTGCTCAACCGCGGCACCGTCAAGGCCTGGCAGGCCATGCACACGCTGGCCAAACCCCACGCCGGCGGTGCCGAAACATCATGCCGCCCGTTCTCTGCCGACCGGACCGGCCTGGTGCTGGCCGAAGGCGCCGCCATGCTCGTCCTGGAAGAGTGGGAAAGTGCCAAACGGCGCGGCGCCAACATCCTGGCCGAACTTTGCGGCTATGCCTCGACCACCGACGCGCACCACCTGACACAGCCCGACGCCCAGGGCCAAGCGCGCGCCATGACGCTCGCGCTGGAAGATGCGAAGCTGCAGGCATCCAGCATCGGCTACCTCAATGCCCACGGCACCGCGACCGATGTCGGTGACGTGGTTGAGACCAGCGCCATCAAACTGGCCTTCCAGGATCTGGCTGCGCGCTTACCCATCAGCTCCAGCAAAGGGGTGCACGGACATGCCATGGGCGCGGCAGGCGCCATGGAATTTATCGCGAGCGTGATGACCCTGCGCACCGGGCAACTGCCGCCGACGGCCTTTCTTGAGAACCCGGATCCGCGCTGCGACCTTGACTATGTGCCGCTGGCACCGCGGGATGCCAAAGGCCTGCGCGCCGTGATGTCGAACTCGTTTGCTTTTGGCGGCTCCAATGCCGTGCTGATCGCCAAGTCAGCCTGAAGCCTTGCGGAAATCCTGACGCTAGGTCGACCGGATTTTCTTCACCAACGCCGTTGTTGAATACCCGTCCACAAACGGAATCGCCTGCGCCTTGCCGCCATAGGCCTTGACCACCGCCGTTTCGGCGAGCTTGTCCATGTCGTAGTCGCCGCCCTTGACCAGCAGGTCGGGCCGCAATTCAGAGATCAACTCGAGCGGTGTGTCCTCATCGAACCAGGTGACCAGGCTCACCGACTCCAGCGAAGCCATCATGATGGCCCGATCCTGCTCGTTATTGAGCGGACGGTCAGGGCCTTTGCCAAGACGCCGGGCCGACGCATCGGTGTTCAGTGCCACCACCAGGCTGCCGCCCAGCGCGCGCGCATGGGCCAGATAGGTGACATGCCCTCTGTGCAAAACGTCGAAAACGCCGTTGGTGAATACGATGGGGCGGGGCAGCGCGGCGAGGCGCTGCGGCGCATTCTCGCGAGCCGCGATTTTTTGCAGAAATTGGGGGGGCTGGGGAAGTAGGGTCTCGCTGGGCATCACGCCACTTTACCGGAAGGCCTGAGCCACGATCTCGACAAGCAGGCCGCCATCGAGCTGCGCACCCACCACCGCGCGCTGCGGCCAGGCGGCGCTGTCGTCGCCAATCCATTGCCGCCAGGCCGGATCCAGCTGCTTTTTGTATTGAAGGTCAGTCAGAAAAATCTGCACGCTCAGCAGATTGGCGCGCGAAGCGCCGACATGCGCCAGGTGCTCGTCGAGCATCGCCAGCGTTTGTGCAAGCTGCCCGGCGAAATCCAGCGATGCATCGCTGGCATTGGCCACCGCGAACACCTGCGCGCCGCGGGCAAGCACCCGGCTTCGGCCGCCCGAGGCGCTCGGCCACCGGACGTCTTCCATCAAATTGCTGCAGGTGCCGGCTTGGCGGCGACAGTCGCTGCGAGTTCCTTGCTGATTTCCTTGCGGTAGCGGTTCAGCTCCTGCACGGTCTTGAAGCTCTGGTTCATCAGCAGGCTCAGGTTGTGCAAGATGCGCTCGACCACTTTGCCTTCCCATACCGCATCGAACTTGATCTGCGTGTCCAGCCAATGCTCCAGCCATTCGGGGTTGGGCAGGCGGCTCTGGATGGTGTCGCGCGGAAACAGGTTTTTGTTCACATGCAGGTTGGTCGGGTGCAGGGCCTGCGCCGTGCGGCGCGCGCTGGCCATCAGCACGCCTACCTTGGTGAAGGCGGATTTGGCTTCATTGCCGAAATTGTTGATGGCTCGCTTCATGTAGCGCAGGTAGGCGCCGCCGTGGCGCGCTTCGTCCTGGCTCAGCTGGGTGTAAATCTGCTTGATGACCGGTTCGGTATGCCATTCGCTGGCACGGCGGTACCAGTGGTTGAGGCGAATCTCGCCGCAAAAATGCAGCATCAGCGTCTCCAGCGCGGGCGCCGGCTCAAATTCAAAGCGTACTTCGTGCAGTTCTTTTTCCGTGGGGGCCAGCTCGGGGCGAAAGCGCTTGAGGTATTCCATCAGCACCAGCGAGTGTTTTTGCTCTTCAAAGAACCAGATGGACATGAAGGCCGAGAAATCGCTGTCGTCCTTGTTGTCGCGCAGGAACATCTCGGTGGCCGGCAGCGCGGACCACTCGGTGATGGCGTTCATCTTGATGGTCTGGGCCTGCTCGTCGGTCAACTTGGCCGGGTCAAAACTGGCCCATGGAATGTCCTTGTCCATGTCCCAGCGGACGGATTCAAGCTGTTTGAACAGTTCGGGGTAAAGCATATGAACTCCTTCGCAATCGAATGCGCAGATAAATCTGCCTCGGATGCCCTCCCGGTGCACCCTGGGTACTAGGGTGATTTTAGGCGGGGAATGTGACAACTTGCGACTTGGCGGCAATTTACCGGCAATTCAGGTGATTTCGCCCCCCATTCCGGCATGTTCGCCTACCTGGGCCGCCGTTTCGGCCTGCGCGCGCTACTGAAGCAGCGCTGAATCCAGCCGCCGCCCCGCCGCGTATTCCAAGGCGGGCTCCCACCCGGCTTGTGCCTAGACCCCAAGAGCGCCAAAATGAAAGACGCCCTCCACCCAACAGACCGCGAGCCCCCCACATGCCTGCCTGCACGCCCCAAAAACTTCTGCTGAGCACGCTGTGCTGCGGCGCCCTGCTGGCAGCCCATTCAGGCTCCCTGGCCGCGCCAGCCGCTGGCCCAGCCACCCTGGCACCGGCGGCCTGCCCCAGCCTGCTGCAGCAAGATTTCCTGCGCCTGCAGGACGAAAAACCCCAGTCCCTCTGCCAATACGGCGGCCAAGTGGTGGTCGTGGTCAATACCGCCAGCTTCTGCGGGTTCACGGGCCAGTACAAGGGGCTGGAAGCGCTTCACGCCAAGTACAAGGACCAGGGCCTGGTGGTGCTGGGCTTTCCCTCCAACGACTTTTCGCAGGAAACCGGCAGCAACAAGGAAATAGCCGATTTCTGCGAAAACACCTTCGGGGTGAAATTCCCCATGTTCACCAAGACCAGCGTGACCGGCAAGGACGCCAATCCGCTCTTCAAGCAACTGGCGGCCAAAACGGGCACCACGCCGCGCTGGAACTTCTACAAGTACGTGATCGCCCGAGACGGCGCCACCGTCACCAGCTTCAACTCCATGGCCGATCCGGCTGCGGGCGGCGCTCTGGTCAAAGAGATCGAGAAACAGCTGGCCATCAAGCCGGCGCCGCGTTAACAAAAATTTACCTGAGGGATCTTTTGTTTCCGGGAACTACCCCGCACCTGTGCTCTCATACCCTTGCAAGCGCAATTTGCCTTTACAGGCTGCGCCGGCAAGAAAACAGTTTCATTGTTGCGAAGCCTTCTGGACCGATCCGGTTCAGCTGCAATCCCGGGGCGCTCCTCCTCCTCCCTCCCTCCCTCGTTCGCGCCGGGGCGCTTCGCAGCATTTTTATATTCCAGCCGGCAGGGCCCCGCGCATGAGCGGCGCGCCTTGCGCATGGCGGTCATCAGACAACGCGATCAATTCAATAGCTGCCTGACCAGATTTCATCTGGGCTAGCGCCAGTTTTTGTGAAATTGTCGGTCGTACCGCGTTTTGAAACAGCTCCCAACTCAAGTTCACGAACAAATAGGCCCCCAGCCCAGATGGTGCATGGGGTAGCAGCTATCTAATTTATAGCGTCAAGCAAAATCGGGAGATATACCGGCAGCAAGGGTGGCGTACAGCGCCTGCTTTCAGCCGTTGCAGAAATACAGAACCTTTTTCTTTTTCGGGCTGACAACGATGATGCCGATACGTCCTTGCGCGAAGGAATCAGGCAATCATGCATAGTGGCGAACAACAAGAACCACCCCCGCGAGAAGCAAACCACCCGCATAGGCAAGCGCGCCGCCGCCGTTGAGTTTGAACCATGACAGCGAAACCTCCCTTCGCCATACGCCCAAGGTGCCGAGTACGGCCAAGAGGAAACCCGACCATGGAGGCGGGACACCGAAGCCGACGACCACCACCAGAACGATGAGACTGCCTAGCGCCCACAGTGCGCGGCCCAGCGAGCGCAGCCAGGGGGCCGGCGATAACCAGACTGGCAGGTCAATTGACTTGTTCAATACTGCGCGAGTGCCCGTTCTGTTCCTGGTGACGATTCGCAACTCAAGACTGGGAAACAGGGCAATCATCATTCCAGACGCCAACCCGAACAGCGTTGCAGCCGGCGGCGAAGCTCCAAAAGCCAGCATGACTCCGGCGACGGCGAGACCCGACAGCAAAAACCAGGCAAGAAAGGGCTTCGCACGGAATACCACTTCTGCTTCGCGAGCACAGGCGGGGCACCTCTTGGCCGGGGACTCTCGCTGAGCCTGCCATTCGGGGGAGAAGACTCGCACCTCAACTGAACAGCTTGGACATTTCATGAATTAATGCCTGACCTTGGATTTGAGCGAGGCCGCCCGATCGACGCATCAGGCTTCAGCGACAGCCCCACGTTTGCGCCTGTCATGTTGACGCTCGGCTGGGCTGGCCAGTCAGAGCGCGCCTGCGATGCGGCGCAACCTCATCTACGCCCGAAATCAACCCGGCGGAACCGTTTCCGCAAAGCTCGGCCGCTGCATCAGCTTGTCTTGCAACCTGGCCAGGTTGGGGTACATCTCGCGCCAGTTGATCTGGGTGAAGCGCAAATCGAGGTAACCCAGCGCGCAGCCGACAGCAACGTCGGAGAGGCTGAAATGGATACCGCTGCAAAACGACTTGTCTCCCAGGCCGGTGCTCATGGCTTTGAGGGTGGCGTCGATCTTGCCCATCTGGCGGTCTATCCAGGCGTCGCTGCGCTGCTTGGCGCTGCGGCCGGACCACGTGGCTTCGAGGCGCGCCAGGATGGCGGCGTCGACCAGGCCGTCGGCCAGGGCTTCCCAGGTTTTGACTTCGGCGCGTTCGCGGCCCTGCGTGGGAATCAGCTTGCCGACGGGCGACAGGGTGTCCAGGTATTCCACGATCACGCGGGAGTCGAACACGGCTTCGCCGCCTTCCATGACCAGGCAAGGCACCTTGCCCAGCGGGTTGGACGCGGTGATGGTGGTGTTCGCCGCCCAGACATCTTCCAGGATGAACTGGAAGTCGAGCTTTTTCTCGGCCATAACGATGCGCACTTTGCGCACGTAGGGGCTGGTGGCGGATCCGATGAGTTTCATGGTGATGTGAGATCGTGGTCCGAGGGAAGTGCATTCTATCGAGTAAGCCGGGGCCCCTGACTGACGGAGCCGAAAGCGTCGCAAAACGAGACCGTTACGGCACCCTGCGTTTGGAGGAGGCCGGGAGGCGCGCGGCCTACAATTGGAGGATGAGCTCTTCCAACCCGTTTTCCACCATCAACGCCCTGTCCCCGCTGGACGGCCGCTACGCCGCCAAACTCAGCCATTTGCGCCCCCTGATGTCCGAGCAGGGCTATATGCACCGCCGGGTCCAGGTCGAAGTGGCATGGTTTATCGCCCTTTCCGACGCCAAATTCGCCGAATTCAAGCCGCTGAGCCCCGGCGCCCGCACGTATTTGCTGGGCTTGGTCAAAAATTTCTCGGAAACCGACGCCGCAGCCATCAAGGAAATCGAAAAAACCACCAACCACGACGTGAAAGCTGTCGAATACTGGATCAAATCCAAGTTCGAGGCCCGGCCGGAGCTCAAGAGCGCCAGCGAGTTCGTGCACTTTGCCTGCACCAGCGAAGACATCAACAACACCAGCCATGCGCTGCAGCTCAAAAGCGGCCGCGACCTGGTCGTGCTACCGGCGCTGGACAAGGTGATCACGCAGCTGCGCGACATGGCCCATACGCATGCCGACGAACCCATGCTCAGCCGCACGCACGGCCAGACGGCCAGCCCGACCACGGTCGGCAAGGAACTGGCCAACGTGGTGGTGCGCCTGGTGGCCGCGCGCGAGAAAATCGCGGCAGTCAAGCTGATGGGCAAGATGAACGGCGCGGTGGGCAACTTCAACGCCCACCTTTCCGCCTGGCCCGATTTCGATTGGGAGGCTTTTAGCCGCAACGTGATCGAAACGCCCGAGCCGCTGGGCCTGGGCCTGACCTTCCAGCCCTACAGCATCCAGATCGAGCCGCACGACTACATGGCCGAGCTGTTTGACGCCGTGGCGCGCACCAACACCATCCTGATCGACCTGGCCCGCGACATCTGGGGCTATGTCAGCGTGGGTTACTTCAAGCAGCGCCTCAAAGAAGGCGAGATCGGCTCGTCCACCATGCCGCACAAGGTCAACCCGATCGACTTTGAAAACGCCGAAGGCAACCTGGGGTTGGCCAATGCGCTGCTGCGCCACATGAGCGAGAAGCTGCCAATTTCACGCTGGCAGCGCGACCTGACCGATTCGACCGTGCTGCGCAACATGGGTGTGGCCCTGGGTTATGCCGTGCTGGCCTACAACTCGCTGGGCACCGGGCTGAACAAGCTGGAACTGAACCGCGAAGCGCTGGGCGACGATCTGGACGCATCGTGGGAAGTGCTGGCCGAGCCCATCCAGACCGTGATGCGCCGCTACGGCGTGCAGGGCGCGTACGAAAAGCTCAAGGAAGTCACCCGCGGCAAAACCGTGAAGGCCGAAGACCTGCACGCGCTGATCCGCTCACTGCAGATTCCTGAAGCCGAAAAAGAACGCCTGTTGAAAATGACGCCCGGCAGTTACACGGGTATGGCAGCCGAGCTGGCGAAGCGCGTCTAAGCACTTCCGGCAGGCGCCGTTGGCATGGCGGCGCCACAGTTCCAACACTGCTCAAACCCACCCTCGACAATTTCGCCGCAGTTGCACAGCCAGCGGCGCTGCGGCATGTTCTGCAGGCTGTGCAGCAGTTCGCGGGCGGACGCTTCGTCTTCGTTGTGGGTGAGCCAGACTTCAGGCTGGCACTGGTCGGGCGGGAGCTCTCCGGCTACGCTGCCCAGAAAGTAGCGCTGCACGCTGGCGGCAAATCCGGCCTGCTGCAACGCGTCGGCCCACAGCGCGGCAATGGCGATATTGGGTGCGCGGGTCAGCCTGATCATGCGTCAGTGTAGCCCGTTACGGCAAAACTTGCGCTACCAATTTGATAGCTACATATCAATGCAGTTATTGGGCTAGAGGCCAAAAAGGCGTATGAATTCAGGCCTTGTCGTCCGGCGCGGGCGGGGTTTTGTTTTCCAGCGCCCGGTCGGCATATCGACCAAAGCGCCAGGCCGTGGCTTCCTGCGTGATGCGCCGCCAGGTCGCGCGTTTTTCAGCGGGGCTCATTTCAGGCCAGTGCTGCACTTCGTCAAAGCTGCGGCCGCAGCCCTTGCACAGGGCGTCGCCCTGGCTGGTCGAGCAGATGGCGATGCAGGGCGTGTCGGCGGTGGTGTCGTACCAGGTGCGCCAGGCAGCCAGCGCCTTGGGCGGGAAGGACTTTTCGTCAGCCTCGTCCTCATGGTAAAAAATCATGAGCGCATACACCTCCGCCAACGCGCGCAGCTCGGGCGCCAAGGTGATGCCGTCGGGTGACGGCTTTTTCTCGCGCCAATAGTTGATGGCGGCTTCAATGTCGGTGATGTGGATGCCGGGCATGGGAAAGATGGATACCAAAAGGTGGCTGGCCGCGCCAAAGGGGCTAGCTGCAAAGCCGGGCTGTTCATTATCGGGCAGACGGCAAAAACGCTCTCCCGACGCGGTTTCTGAGGAGTTTGAGAAAGTAACAAAGGTTTAGCGCGCCCTGGCGGCCAGGCCCCACACGACAAGCACTCCGCACCCCAATAACCCCGCCCATTTGGTCAACACAGCCACCGTCATGGCCAGCCCCAGCACGGGCTCCACCCCTGCCAGCAAAGGCCAGGGGAAAGCCGATACCAGCGCCAGCGTCAACAGGTTTTCCAGCACGTCGCTTCCCACGGCGACCAGGGCGGCCTGCCCCAGCGCGTTGAGCACGGCTGGGGGCCTGTGACTGGCGCGCTGCAGGCGGACGATGCGGGCAAAGGCCCAGGTCACGGCACGGGCCAGCAGGCAGGCGTAGGCCGCAATCAGGCCGAAATCTGCCCAGATGGCAGCTGCCACACGGCCAGGTGGCTGCGGGAGCGTGGCGAGCGGCCAGGCCATGGAAAGCACCCATTCAAGCTGCCAGCGCGCCAGCGCGAGGTTGGCGGCGGCGATCTCGCCTGCGTGGCCGAAACCCCGGCCCAGCGCCAGCAGGCATTCCCACAGCGTCATGCGGGCCGGCACGATCAACCCCTGCAGCAGACTTCCGGCAAGCAGCCAGAACACGACGGCAAAAGCCAGTGCCGCCAGCAGGCCGGCAAGCGGCCGGCGCCGTGCCCAGACGGTATCAGCCGGAAACGACAGGCCGAACGCCGCCACCGACGGGTGCTCGACCGGCACGACCGCTTGCGGCTTTCCAGCGTCCAGCACGACATGCGGATTGCGTTGTTGCAGGCCGGCCAGCGCCCATAAGGCCGTCGGCCAGGTTTCGCTGTGGGCCCGGGGCTGCGGCTGCGGGCTGCCGGCAGACAGCAGGGGAGGAGGCGCCAGCGCGCCCAGCACGGCCTGGGTATCGACCTGGCCCGCTGCGTCCAGCAGGCCGGCGCGCACGCGCAGCTGGCAATTCACGGCCTCCTGCAGCATCCAGAGCAGGGGCTCCTGCGACAGGCGTGCCTCGGGCCGTGCGTAACCGCCACCCACATCGCAGTGAGCGCCCGCAAACCACAGCTGGGCAATGCTCTGGCCGGTGGCGATGTAATTGTGCGTGGGGTCGACGTAATAGGGCCGCGGCTCGAAAGAGCGGCGGTATTCGTCCAGCGCCAGCGCCTGCCGCACGTGGGTGAAGCGCTTGCCGACAATGGTCGGCGAGGCGGTGATGGTGCGGCTGAGCAAAGGCGCGCCAACCGAGGACACCGTGTCCCAGACGCCGACAAACCAGACAGGCGTGGCGCGCGTCTGGTCGGACGTGAATAGCCGGTTGATCTGATCGCGGATGGCGGTGTATTTTCGGCCACCCCGCTCGCGGTCAGAAAAATACACATGCAGCAGCGTGGGCACCAGGCCCTCCATCTCGGGGCGCAGCAGGCCGAACTGCGTTACCAGCCCGCCTATGCTGCGCGCCGTGAAGGCGCCGCGCGAGAACCCGAACAGGAAAATCTGGTCGCCCGGCTGGTAATGCCGCATGAGGAAGAGGTAAGCCTCGGCGATATTTTCATAAACGCCTTTACCAAAAGCCAAACCGTGCAAGCGCTCGAAAATGCGGCTGAGGGTATCGGTCAGGGACGCGCCGGGCAGCTCGCCCGGGTTTCCCACGCCGGGGTCGTAATACAGCAGCTGGCCGTTGGCGTCCGGCGCCAGCAGGCCGCACAGCTTGGTGACATTGGTGTCTCTGGCGCCGCCGGTGAGGTTGTTGTTGGTGCCGTCGCAGCAGATGATCAATTGCCTGCTCATGGAAAGTACTCCTTCGCTATGGCCGGGGGTCCTGAACCAGGAGAACCTTAAGCTTCGCGCACGCGGATGTCATCCCCAAGATAGCGGAGGTGCAGGGCGTAGGATTAAACGCCGTTAACGGTCACCACTGCCCGAAGCGACGCTCCGGGTTGCAAAAATTCCTTTTTTCATGTCAAATATGCAGACGAAGGGGAGTAACTCCCTCGTTTTGCTGCAATATACGAAAACAGACACCACAGCAAAATCGCTAACAACAAGTCGTCATTCCGAAGTTGACACTTCCGGCTTGTTGGTCATGCAGCGACACTGCATGTCGAGCCAGACCTTCGATTGAAACCTGAACAGGTTTGATCGAGGCGTTCGCGGCTTAAATTCCCGACCCGAACCACTCACAGGCCTATTCCGGTTTCACGAAGCCGGAAATCCGCACGCACGGATTTCCACGTCGAAACTTGATATGGAGTGTGAACTTGGAACTATTTACCGCCCCGTGGTGGTCCGCCCTGCTGGCGATCATCCTCATTGACCTGGTGTTGGCCGGCGACAACGCCATCGTGATCGCGCTGGCTGCCCGCAACCTGCCGTCTCACCTGCAGAAAAAAGCCATTGTCTGGGGGACAGTCGGCGCCATCGTGGTCCGCTCGGCCATGACCGTCGGCGTGGTGTGGCTGCTCAAGGTCCCGGGCCTGATGCTCGTCGGCGGCCTGGGCTTGCTGTGGATCGCCTATAAGCTGCTGGCCGATCAGGGCGACAAAGACCACGATGGCCCCGTTGCCAGCACTTTCTGGGGCGCGATGAAGACCATCGTCGTCGCCGACGCCCTGATGGGCGTCGACAACGTGCTGGGTGTGGCCGGCGCCGCGCACGGTTCGTTCGACCTCGTTGTCATCGGCCTGCTCGTGAGCATCCCCATTGTGGTGTTCGGCAGCACGATGGTGCTCAAACTGGTGGAACGCTTCCCTATCATCATCAACCTGGGCGCCGCCGTTCTGGCCTTCACCGCCGCCAAGATGATCGTGAGTGAACAACTGCTTGACCCGATCTACGGCGGCCCAAGCGCCCTGACTTCCGAGACCCTGCAAACCGTCGCCCAGTGGGCCACGTATGCACTCGCGGTTGCAGGTGTCCTGGGCGGCGGCTGGCTCGCCACCCGGCGCTCCAAATCTTCCAGCAACAACGCAGACCTTATTCCTCACTGAAACCCAGCAATCCCCGGGGGGCTTATGGCCTCTCCTGTTTAGCAACCAGCAAGCTCTAAAACCACGACAACTCAAGGAGAACTTTATGGACAACATCATTGTGTACATTGACGATGCCGCATATGCCCTGCAGATGCTGCAACCCATGCTGCCCGCCGGCGAGCAGCGCAACCCCACTCGCTGGATCGTGGTCGGCTGCGCGCCTCGCGTGACGCACCGCGTCAGCAAGTGGGTCACACACAGTGCCCGGGAAAGCTGGCGCGGCAAGTGGGCCGACAAGGTCTTCTCCCAACTGACGCCTCTCCTCGACAAGGAAGGCGACACGGTATTGACCCAGCTGGCGCAAACCACGTTGATCACCCAGACCGAGTCCCTCATCAAGCAATATGGCGTTGCGCGCGTGCTGGATGCTCGCCGGCCAAAATTTGGCCAGGACATGCAACCCGTCACGGCCGCACAGGCGCAGGAAAGCCATGGGGTTCTGGGCTATGCCACTGCGCTGGCCAGCGCCGGGCTGCTTGTGGCAACGGACTGACCTCCCCACGCGCTTGCTGCGTGTCATGCACAGCCCCCGCAAGGGGGCTGTTTCATTTGAGCGGCCAGGTCTGCAGGACACCACGTCCCGATGGTATTCTTTGGCCATGAAACTCATCCTCAAATGGCTTCTCAGTGCGACCGCTTTGCTGACGGTGGCGTATCTTTATTCAGGCGTAGTGGTGACCAGTTTCACCGGTGCACTGATTGCCGCGGCGGTGCTGGGGGCGCTGAATATGGTCGTGCGTCCCATCCTGGTGCTGCTGACCCTGCCAGTGACACTGGTGACGCTTGGGCTCTTCCTGTTCGTCGTCAATGCCCTGATGTTCTGGGCTGCGGCCAGCTTGGTCAGCGGCCTGAACGTTACCGGCTTTGGTGCCGCGTTGATCGGTTCACTGATCTACTCTGTGCTGCAACTAGCGATCGAGTTTGTCCTGGAGCGCCTGTTCCTTAACAAGTGACTCGATCTGACGGGTCCGTGTGTCGAGGATCGAGCCTTCGACATAGTCCGCATTGCTCGGGTTGCTGCGCATCAGGCCTTGGGCTGCCTTGAAACGGTCCAGCGCCGCCGGATAGTCCAATTGGGCCGCCCGGCTTTCCGCATCAGCACGGACCGCGCGGACATTCTGGTTTTGCCTGCCATACGCGGTAGCCAGCAACTGCCAGGCCATTGCATCTTTGGGATGCACCGCCACCCATGTCTGCAGCCTGTCTGAAACCGCCTGAACCCTGTTGGCCGCCATCAAGGCCTGGGCCAGTGTCAATACCTCCGCGCGGGATGTCGCCTTGCCAATGTCGATGGAGGACGCTGCGGGGGGCACAACGCCGGCCAGCAGATCGATTTCGGTACCCAGCAGGTCAATCGCGCCTGCGGCCTGTGGGACTTCCGCGCCGCCAAGCGCCCTGAGCCGGCCCAGCAGGTTCTTCGCCACTGCAAAATCGCGCAACTGTGCAGCGGCAAAAGCGCCGCCGTACAACGCGCCCGCATCGCGCACGTTCTCAGGCGTCGCAGGTGATTGCAAAGCCGCCAGAGAAGCCGGACGGCGTTGGGCCTCTGCCACCATGGAGCGCAGTGCATCGACGCCGGGAGCGGCCAGGATACGTGCACGCGATGCCATCATGGCGTGCAGCAAACGGGCCTTCCCGGACTCAATGTCTTTTTCCCGTGTCGGTTTCGCAGCTTCCGCAGATGCCAGCTGCACCCGCGCTTGCGCTGCGGCAATTCGTTCAGTCGTCAGCGGGTGGGACCTGAGATAGGGAAAGGAGCCGTTATCGTTCAACCGTGCGGCTTGCTGGAGCTTCTCAAACATCGCCGTCATCCCGCGGCTCTCAAACCCGGCATCAGTCATGACACCAAAACCCACCCGATCAGCCTCCCGCTCCATATCTCTGGAAAAATTGAGCTGGTTCTGCGCGGCGACCGCCGTGCCGCCCACCATGGCGGCTTGGGCGGCATCGCCGCTTTTACCTGCGGCCAATATCCCAAGGACCATGGCGGCAATCATCCAGGGGGTTTGGCGCGACTGCTGCGTCAGCATGCGCGAAATGTGGCGCTGCGTCACATGGCTGAGCTCGTGGCCAAGCACGGCGGCCATTTCATCCGGGCTGCTGACCGCGGCAATCAGGCCCAGGTGCACGCCGAAGTAACCACCCGGCAGGGCAAACGCATTGATGCTCCTGTCGCGTATCAGGAACACCTGCCAGGCAAACCGCTCCTCAAGCTCAGCATGCAACTCACCGCGCGTTCGCGCGGCAGCTACCAACGGCAGCCAGATACTTTGAAGGTAATCGGCAAGCACCGGGTCGTCGATGTAGTCCGGATCCCTGTAAATGCTGGCAGCAATCCTGTCGCCAATCCGGCGCTCGGCAGCGGCGGCGAGCTCGGAGGTTTCACCCAGCGAAGGCAGTGAACCCGCAGTCACGCCTGTCGCGCCGGTCGGCGCCTGGGCAAGGGAAAAGTTCGCTGAAACCATCAGCGCCACCACCCCCAGCGCAAGCCGGCTCAAGGCAGGGCCGCGTCTTAGCCGCTTGCATTCAGAACGAATCAATGGGTACAAAAGCAATTACCTCTGCAGTACGTGTATCAACCAGGGCGGTCCAGAAAGTCTTGCGCCCGATCATGGGTATGTAGCCGATAGCCCTCATCGTATCGCTTCCCCCGGAAGCGGATTTCAGGGTGCTATCAATTTCCGCAACACGGGCCGGAAAGCGAGTCTTCAGCTCTTCCAGCGCGTGCGCGTGGGCCACCACTTGAGATTTTCCCTGCGCGTAGGTCTGCCAGAGGCCCGGGCGCGCACCGAGTGGCACCCCTTGCAGCGCCGTCACGGTGGCCTCAAAACGCTCCTTGTTGTCCTTGAAGTCACGCAACGAAAGCAAGGTCGGCCCCGTGAGAGGCAATCGCTGAAATCCCGGCGGCGCCTGCTTCAATTCGTCCTCAGGCACCTCGATGGCATGGATGACCCGAAAACGATCCATTTCAAACGCCAGGTGCACCGGACGGACAACTACAACTGTCCATAAACCATAGACGAGCGCCGCGAGCTGAAACAATCCGATCACCGTGAGGTCGAGCCTCAGGGTTTTTACGGATTTTTTTGTGTCGAATACGGCCGACGTCAGAAGAGGGCCGAGGATCACATCGACTGTCACCACAATCAGGAACAGCTCGCGGCCGCCTGAAATTTCCCGATAGGGATACGGATACCAGACCGCAAAAACCAGCCATGCCGCGAGCGCCGCGATGGCCACACTGATGCCAAAATGCACACCCGCCGCCAACAGACGGCTCTTTAGGGGGCTCTGACTCGTAAACATGGTCTTATGATGAAGGCTTGTTGTAAAGGTTTCGTAAAAGCATGGCCTCCTCTCCCGCACTCACCCATTTTGACAATCAGGGCCAAGCCCATATGGTCGATGTGGCAGGAAAGGCAGCTACGCATCGTGTTGCCGTTGCGCAGGGCCGTATCGTAATGAATTCAGCGACTCTTTCCATCATTCTTGAGGGAAGCGCCAAAAAAGGGGACGTGCTGGGCATAGCGCGTATCGCAGGCATCATGGCTGCCAAAAAAACCAGCGAATTGATTCCCCTGTGCCATCCACTGGCGCTGACCCGGGTTGCGATCGACTTCCACCCGCAGGATGGCAATTCCAGCATCACCTGCCGGGCCACCGTCGAGACCGTCGGCCCGACGGGGGTTGAAATGGAGGCCCTCACAGGTGTACAGGTAGCCTTGTTGACGATCTACGACATGTGCAAGGCGGTTGACCGCGCCATGGTTATTACCGACGTGAAACTCCTCGAAAAACACGGCGGAAAATCCGGCAGCTTCACCAGTTCCTGAGCAGGCTCAGGGCAAGCGCGGATTCGCAGCAGCCCAGCGCGCATACTCCTTCGGGAAAGCCGCCCGGTAACGCGCCAAATGCGCCAGCGCTTCGTCATCCAGCCCCAGCATCACGGCGCTTTCAATCACCTTTTCGATAACGCTGGGTTCGGGTGAATAGTGCAGCAACGCCGTTGCCGTGTTGAAAGTCCACTGGGCGTTGTCGCGCGTCAAGGGCGTCAGACTTAATTCTGCAAAATCGACCTGGTTGCGAAACAGCCATGAATCGTGAATTTTGGACAAAGTGCCGTCACGGTAGGCCGCATCACGGTCCTGGGGGGCCCTGTATATCTGGCTGACGCGGTGATAGTCCCAACCGGCATAGGCACAACACGCCATCAAAACTGCGGCAAGCAGCCCGCTGAGCACACGCGCCTTTGGCGTCGCGACCGGCTCCGGTAGCTCATCGCCAGCACGCCACAGAAAACCCACGCATAGGCCGAACGCGATCTGAAACGGTCCGTACCACAAGGGGTATTCCAGCAGGCTGTGCAGCATGATCACCGCCAACACGCTCCAGGCCATCTGGCGCACAGCGTCCGTCTCGCGCCAGGGCCGCCGCCGTATCACCCACCAGAGGCCGACGCTGCAGATCACAAGCGCAACCGGAACGCCGAGCTCAACCGCCAGGTGCAAAGGCAAGTTGTGCGCATTGTCCAGAATGTCGCAAAACCGCGGCCCGGCATATAGGGTGGCGTAGTGCGCATAGTCCAGCTCTCCCCAGCCCCAGCCCAGCCAGGGCTTCTGCCCGATCAGATTCAACACGTTGGACCACAGCGTGAGACGGCTGGCGCATACCAGTTCACCGCCGCGTAGCCGGGCCAGCATGCCGTGTGCAGCCGGGTCAAAACCCAATAATCGGGGCAGCAGCAGCACCGCCAACACATACGCCACCACCGCCGTCAGCAGTAGCCGTAAAGCGCGAGGCTGGCGCCACGCCCCCCACACCACGGCCAACGCACAGAGCAGGACCAGCTCCAGCAAACCCGCGCGCGACGAAGACGCGGCGTTACCGGCGGCAAGCAGGCCCGCCCCCAGAAGCATCAGCCACTGGCGAGGTCCGGCGGCGGCACGCTGGCTGGCGAACCAGACCAGTGCCGCCAGGGCGATGTTGGTCAGGCTGGCGAACTGGTTGCGCTGGCGAAGATTGGCGAGAGCTTCCCCGGGGGCGGCGTGGCTCACCCAGGCTCCTAGCGCGGCCGTGGCTCCGAAATATTGCAGCAAGCCTATCAAGCTGCTGATCAAGCCGGCCAGCAGCCAGGCCAAGGCCGTCGGCGGACCCCAGCCCTGGGCAAAAGATGCACCGCTAGGCGTCTGACCCGGTATGGTACGTAGCGAAATCGACAAGATGAGGGCTGCCGTCGCAGTGAGCGCTACCAACCAGGGTACAACAGCGGGCGAGGGGCCGGACGCAAACGGGTTGAGCCAGGGCAGAGCTAGAAAGAAAGTGACGATCAATTGCATAGACATGGGGCGCCGGAAAGCCTGAATCGGTCACTTCACCGAAATAATGAGAAACAGGCCGAGTTGCGAGATTAACTGATCCTGCCATTGCGGACTTTCGTGGTGCGGGCACCCCGTCAACACGGTTGTCGGTCCCTGCCGCCCGCTGGTCCGCAAGGCTGCGCCAGTAAGCCATACAAAGCGCAACGGCGTGGGCTTTTCGGGCTCTCATGCGTTAGCATCGTGTCGTTCCGCCTGGAAACCGCTTAAGGGTAAGGCGTCATGTCCGTAGAGTCAGCCATCACTGGGAATCATGCACACCTCTTGTGAACAAGCGCTACCAAGCGCCGCTCGAGCCGGCTTTCGCACGCCGGCATGTGGAGCCCTTGCCAAGCCATGAGTACGGTTGTTTTAAATCCCTTGCGGATCGTTGCCGATATCTGGCGCCACCGCTACCTCCTCGGCCAGCTGATTAAAAGGGATGTGCTGCTGCGCTACAGGGGCGCGATGTTTGGTGTATTGTGGATTTTCCTCAGTCCGTTGCTGATGCTGGCGATTTTTGCATTTATCTTTGGGCACGTCTTTCAAACACGGTGGCCCCAGCAAGATAGCGGCTTGCCGTTCTGGATACTGCTTTACAGTGGTCTCATAACTTTCAACCTTTTTGCTGAATCCGTTTCGCGCGCGCCCGCATCGGTACGTGGTTATCCCAGTTTCGTAAAGAAGATCATCTTCCCCATGCACATACTTCCTGTAGTTCCGCTCGGCGCGGCATTGGTACATGGTGCCTTTAACCTCGCAATATTGATGGCCGCCCTGGCATGGACTGGTCACCTTAACGGGCAAATACTACTTTTCCCCCTGGTACTCCTTCCTGTTTTACTGCTCGCGTTGGGGCTTTCATGGTTCGTGGCGGCCTGGGGAGTGTTTATTAAGGATATGAGCCAGATCATTCCTATGCTGGTACAGATGCTCATGTTTTTATCGCCAGTGTTTTACCCCGTGAGCGCCGTTCCCGAGAGTTTGCGTGCGATCTATCAATATAGCCCCCTGGGAACGGTGATCGAAGCCAGTCGTGCAACGGTCACAGGACAGCCGATTGAATGGGGCGCCTGGAGCATTACCTTCGGCATTTGTTTGGGAGTCACGGTGCTGGGATACAGCTTTTTTCAGCACAGCCGGGAGGAGTTCGCCGATGCACTCTAATACCGCAATTTCCGTCAGGAATCTGACCAAGACTTACCGCATATTCGGCCACCCAGGTGATCGAATCAAGCAAGCTCTTGCGCTGGGACGGATTCGCTTTCATCGGGAATTCACCGCCTTGAAAGAAATCTCATTTGACATCAGGAGAGGGGAAACCATTGGAGTAGTCGGCCGCAATGGTTCGGGAAAAAGTACTTTGCTTCAACTAGTTAGCGGCATCCTTAAACCAACTTCCGGTATTGCCGAAATCAACGGCCGGGTATCCGCTTTGCTGGAACTGGGCGCTGGCTTCAACCCGGAATTTACCGGCCGAGAAAACGTGTATTTTCAAGGAGCGGTGTTAGGAATACCCAAAGCAGAGATCGCGAATCGCTTCGACGACATCGCCGCCTTTGCCGATATCGGAGAGTTCATCGATCAACCTGTACGGACTTACTCCAGCGGCATGTATGTGCGACTCGCATTTTCCGTAGCTATTCATGTGCAACCGGATATTCTGCTGGTAGATGAAGCCTTATCCGTGGGAGATGTAGAGTTTCAGCACAGATCCATGAAACGAGTGCAGGAGCTGATTAGTGCCGGCACGAGCCTCCTGCTCGTTTCACACGACCGGCACTTGATTACCTCGACGTGTAGTCGCTGTATTCTGCTGGACAAAGGCCGCTTGGTAATGGACGGCTTGCCCACCGATGTGTTCGATTACTATCATGCACTTACCGCAAAGGGCGGCGAGTCTATTCAGCAAAACCGCCTCAGCTCAGGGCGCTCCCAAGTCGTATCGGGAACGGGCGAAGCTAAGGTGAAAAGCATACACTTCTTGACGAATGAGGGGAAAGAACTGAATACCTTGGACGTCGGCATGCCGAGCGTTCTCGAATTTTTGGTGCATATCTATCAACCGCTCCCTCGCCTGGTCTTGGCTTTCGCCATTCGCGACCGAATGGGCCAAACCATATTCAACACAAATACAAACTGTTTTGAAAAAAGCCCGGAAGATGTGCGCGCCAATGATGAGCTTGTATTCAGGTTCCAATTAGATGCCAACTTCGCGCCAGGCAGCTATTCGATTTCTTCATTCCTTACCAGTACAAATGACCAACTAACGAACAATTATGAGTCGCGCGAGTTGGCTTACTTTTTTGAAGTAACGAACGATTCCCGCCCTTATTTTTATGGCACCGCTTGGCTCAATCCCCAGCTGGATGTCAAAACATATTGAATGCTCCTAACTTGAAGCAGAGAAAATTGACTTTGCCGCCCCGTGCGGCGCCTGCAGATTCGGCCAGCGTGTCAGTGAAGGTGCGTGACACCTGGCCAGGCCGGTTCTACTTCAATCATTTAAAGAAATATCGCATCATTAAATTGCTGGCACCTTGGCTCTGGCGCAAGATCTATCTTCTATATCGACTGAACTGGATTTATGGAAAAGCACTAAAGCGCCCGATCCTTCCACTTGCCATCTACGCTCAAAAGAACGTGAAATCTATCCTCTCAAAGACAGAGGAAATCATCACTCCGATTCCAGCAGTGTTTCCCGACAGCGTAAAAAAGGCCCTCATCTCCCCGCATACCCAATACAAATTTCCAGAAATCTACACAACTACGGTTCGAGATGCGACGGTGTCTGGGGGCACCAATTTTGTACTAACCGATGAAGCCGTCATTTGCCACGATCTGTATGACTTTACTCGCGACTACACGTCGGAAGAGTTGAACTGGCGAACCTATATTTGGCCGCATCGACAGCGAATCGCTTGGCTGATGCACACAGTCGAAGCTCAAAAGTTCGACCAGGCAGCCTGCTTCACAGATGCGTGCGCACCCAACTATGCGCATTGGATGACGGAAGTCTTACCCAGAATCAACCTATTCTGCCGCACTGGGGACGCACCGAGGACGCCGCTTCTCGTAAACGACGGATTACACAAAAATCTCATGGAATCGTTGCGACTCGTGGTGGGGGAAATGCACGAAATTGTGGCTCTTCCTATGGGGAGCTGCGTAAAAGTAGAACGCCTCATCGTTACTTCCGTAGCCGGTTACGTGCCCTTCGAACGCAGAATTAAAAGAGCTAAAAATCATTCACACGGCCGTTTCAGCCCATTCGCTTTACTGGCTTTACGCCAGCATTTGCAACACAACTTTTATTCGGCACCAAGCTCGGCGGGTTCAAAAATCTTCATCAAGCGCAACTCCGGAATCCGGAATCTCACAAACGCCGCGGAAATAGAGGCTTTACTAGTGGCTCGTGGATTTACCGTTATTGAGCCCGAACTTCTGACGATCATGGAGCAAATTACCGTTTTTTCGAATGCCGAAGTATTAATCGGTGCCACTGGGGCCGCTTTAGCGAATCTGATTTTCTGCAAACCAATGGCAAAGATCATTATCTTAATTCCCGCGTATCGCCACACCAGCTACTGGTATTGGCAAAATATCGCCTGCGCAGTGGGTAATCGCATAAGTTATGTTTTGGGGGAAATCTCTAGAATTAATACCTCAGGGATTCATAGCGACTTTCGCATCAAGTCATCTGATCTACTGGATGCGATCGGAGCACCCTAATGAAATCTTATGTACGGGGAAAACACATAGCCCTCCGGGAAATTACGCTCAATGACGCTAATTTTCTGGTCCGAATTCGTACCGATCCAGAGCTCGGCAAGTATCTCTCCCGGACAACAGCCGATGTCGAAGAACAGAAAAAATACATCCTCAACTATTTGGCCAGCCTGGCCGATTTCTATTTCATCATCACCGACTACCAGCAGCACCCGCTTGGGACCGTACGCATCTATGACATCAGAGGCACCAGTTTCTGCTGGGGTAGCTGGATTCTCCTTAAAGAGGCCCCCTCGACAGCGGCAATTGAGTCTGCGCTACTGCTCTACGACTTTGCATTCTTTTCGCTGCATTATGAGAATTCGCACTTTGATGTGCGCAAAACCAACACAAAGGTCGTCAGTTTTCATACCCGTTTTGGCGCTCGTATTGTTCGGGAGGATGATCTCAACTACTATTTTGAATACGATCGCGCCACCTATGTGATAACTCGCCAACGATATGGTCGCTATCTGCCCTAGGGAATTGAGTTTGTAATGTCCATCGAACGCTGCAAGATTGTTGATCTCCCTCGAATTAACGATCCCCGGGGTAACCTCACCTTTATTGAAGGGAGGCAACACGTGCCATTCGACATCCAGCGCGTCTACTATCTCTATGACGTGCCCGGAGGCTCAGAGCGGGGGGGCCATGCCCACAAGGAATTGCATCAGCTTATCGTGGCTATGTCGGGCTCCTTCGACATTCACCTCGACGATGGCCGGGAAACAAAAATAGTGCACATGAATCGCAGCTACTATGGCCTATATGTCTGTCCGATGATCTGGCGCGAAATTGACAACTTTTCCTCTGGGGCAGTATGTATGGTGTTGGCATCAAACCATTACAGCGAAGATGACTACTACCGTGACTACCCCATATTCCGAGCGAATGTCGTCGAAGGTTTGTGATGCAGGTTCCATTTCTTGATTTGCAACAACTACATTCCGAAATTCGAGAGCCCCTGGAAGCTGCAGCTCTGCGCGTACTAAATTCCGGTCACTTTATCTCAGGGCCAGAAGTTGAAGCATTCGAGTTGGAGTTCGCGCGGTATTGCGGGGTTAGACATTGCGTTGGCGTAGGCAACGGCCTAGATGCATTGCATCTGCTGTTGCGGGCCTATGAAATCGGCCCAGGTGACGAGGTTCTCGTCCCCGCACACACCTTCATCGCAACTTGGCTGGCGGTAAGTCAGTGTGGAGCCATACCGGTTCCGATAGAGCCGCTGGCCGAAACTTACAATATAGACCCTGATGGTCTGGCTGCGGCCCTCACTCCGCGAACACGGGCCATCATTCCCGTTCACCTTTACGGCCAGCCAGCAGACATGGATTCGATCAATGCATTTGCCCAGCGCCATGGGTTGGTTGTGATCGAAGATGCAGCGCAATCGCATGGAGCTCGTTACAAGGGAAAGTGCGCGGGCAGCCTTGGTGACTCTGCGGCCACCAGCTTCTATCCAGGAAAGAATCTAGGCGCCCTGGGAGACGGAGGCGCGGTGCTCACTGACAATGCGTCGATTGCGGACAAAGTGCGTCTTTTGCGTAATTATGGGTCGCGGGTCAAGTATGAGCACCCAAGCATCGGCTATAACACCCGTCTGGACGAAATGCAGGCGGCCTTTCTTCGTGTCAAGCTCGCCTCGCTTGATAACTGGAATTCCCGAAGGCGCGAACTAGCGCACAAGTACACGACGCAGCTAGCAGGGAGCGGGGTAGTAATACCCTGGGTCCCGGATTGGGCCACACCAGCTTGGCATCTCTATGTAATACGAAGTCCCCGACGAGACGCCTTCCGTGCTCATCTTGAAAAACACGGAGTCCACACCATAGTCCACTACCCCATCCCGCCTCATCGGCAAGCTTGCTACCCCGAGTACTCCCGGCTAAGCTTACCGCTCACTGAGACCTTAGCGCGCGAAGTGATCAGCCTACCCTTTTCTCCTGTCCTCACGGAAAGACAGCTTGCGCAGGTCATGGCCGCTATCGGCTCATTTGACCACGCAGATCGGCATTCATGAGCGCCCACGACCTAAGGGTGCGCGCCCTGGCTCGGCCTCAGGAAACAAATCCACGCCGATTTTGGCGAGGCCGCGTATTGAGCGGATTGCACCTCGAAAGGCAGCAAACATCCGGTCATCCACCGGTTGTTTCGAGGCAGCTATTCAGTAAAGGTGAAGAACGAGTCGTTACTGGTCGTTCAGCAGCTTACTTTTAGGCGGTGTACGGACATGACACTGATCCGCTCCGTTATCTCGCTTCAAGAGACCATTGGCGCCCAGATAGCACAAGGTGACTTGGATGCAGCCTTGCGCTTAATTCATCGGACAGTCGATCAGATTTTCTGTGAGCCCATCAATACCGCCCGAATTTTCGGCTCCCAGCTATTGGACGAATATTGCCAGGAGATCGGTGCAATTAATTTGCGACGAATCCGCGCCAACCTTCCCGTCGAGCCCACCACGGAAAAGGACCAACACACTGTAGTTTTTCTGGCGAGTCGACTCTATGCCACTGGTGGCCATACCGCAGTCCTCTCAGACATTATTCGCCTTGGCCCCCGGTCTAGGTGCATCATTCTTGTATCCGGAACGATGGGACCAACCGACCATGCGGCGCTCCTTCATCGATTTAAAGACAATGTGCAGGTCTCCTTCGACTGCGCACCACGCGGCACTCGCCTGGAAAAACTCGACTGGTTACAACGCAAAATTTTGTCATTGGCGCCGGACACGGTATGGCTTTTTAATCACTGTCAGGACAGCGTGGCAGTGTCCGCAGTTCAACCGAACGGCGGTTATAGCTTGCGCTATTACCATCATGGCGACCATCAGTTGTGCCTCGGCGTATACCTGAGCTACGCCGAACACATAGACCCTCATCCCATGGGTTTTCATAACTGCCGCAGCCACCTGAATATCCGGGACAACCGGTATCTTCCCCTGGTCGTCCAAGATCAAGGTCCCCGTCAAGTCGATAAAGACCCCGCGCTTATCCCGGGGCTGATTACCTGCACGGCAGCCAGTCCAAACAAGATTGAGGTTCCGTATTTCATCCGCTATGCAGATATAGTTCCTGAACTCTTGCGCGCATCGGGTGGCCGGCATATTCACATCGGAGCTCTAAGTCCATTGGTACTCTTGCGCATTCGACGCGGAATCCGGAGGTTAGGTTTGCCCCGAGACAGTTTTGTGCATATCCCCTATGTACAAAGTGTTTGGCGAACATTGCATGAATACCAAGTAGATTTGTATGTAGCGTCTTTCCCTTATGGCGGCGCGCGCACCTTGATTGAGGCAATGGGCGCAGGGGTCGCAGTTGCACTCCACCTTCACTCACATTCGCGATTGCTGGGCACCTTCGATTTAGCATTTGACGGCGCACTACTATGGCGGAGCCCGGAGGAGCTTTACCAGCATGTGCAACAACACGACGCTCAAACGCTAAAACAGCGGGGTCAGATCGCCCGTGAGAAATATGAGGAAAACTACGGTGAGCACGTACTGGAGAGTGCATTGGCGAATTGGCAACAACCGCTAACGCCGCCGTCGCTACTTAGTGGATACTCACCAGACAAGTTGCAACAAGCGCTAGATATCACCAATCAAGTTTCTTTCGCCAGCGCGGCAAGCCGAGTTTTCAGCCGCGCCATGCGCCGTTGGAAATCATCCCGCGCCTAATCCTTGATGATCAACGCATCTCCGGAATCCCGTAGCGTAGCAACAAGCGCAACTTGTGCGGGAACCAAGTAAAAGGATCAATGAACGTTCGCCAGGATATCGCCCTGCCGGCTTGGATCTGGCATCGAAGCCGGAAAAGGTTTTTCCGCTCTCTCCACAGACTCTGTGGGCAAGCCCAATAAATATCCCGGAAAACCCGCCATTCTTTTTTACGCAAGCTTAGTACAAAACCCTCAACCAACAGCAAAACAAGATGTATTGGAAAAATCAGCTGAAGCAGGGGTGCAGGGTAAGTTAGCACCATGACAAAACACTTGTTGCGCTCCGATAAGATGCGTCGCCGGAAGGTCGTGGCGAGCCTGTTCTCAACCACCCGATTACCCCCAAAACTCTTTCCCTGCCAATGCCGATAACCCGACACCGCTAGGACCCTGACCGCGTAACCCGCCAGCCGCCCCCGGCAGCAAAGGTATAGGTCTTCACCAATACTATCGAACCATTCCGGAAATCCACCCAATTCATTCCAGAGTTCTCTTGATACCCATAAACACGCACCGATGACCATTCCAACTTCATTGCGATTCGGATTCAGGTTTGGAACCGGGTTGAGGAATGGATCAAACAGGCTACCTATGTCGACCAGCTCACCGCTCCCAGCGTCATACTGCGGCAGCCCAAGGATGACGGGTCGATCAGCCCGATTGGCCTCCAGGAGCAGGGTTTGCAGGGCATCGGGGTAAAGAGCCGCGTCATTGTTGAGCAGTAGAAGATATCCGCCCTTCGCTTCAGCGGCCATGCGATTATTCGCCACACAAAAGCCGACATTGCTCTCACTGACAATCAGCCGTACTTGGGGGTAGTTGTCTCGGATGTGCGCCACAGACCCATCGCCGGAAGCATCGTCGTGAACCAGGATTTCAATCTGAATGCTCCCTGCTTGTGCCAGGACTGACCGCAGGCAGTCGTCGATGACCTCCATGCCGTTGTAGTTGGCGATGCAGACAGAGCATATGGGCGTATCCATTTTCATTTTTTCCGCTTGCCATCGTTCTAGCCCGTACTCGAAGCTTCCCGTGGCGTTTTTTTTGCGATCAAAAGACTGTCGTCTCTGAATGGCATTGGCTCACCGAACAGACACCCCGAAAACCTTTTCTTGATATCTTCCACCGTCCAGAATCTCACATAAAAGAGCGAGTGGTGCCCTTGAGTCGCTACCGGGGCCACCATGAACCGCCCGTTGTCGGCAAGGCAGCGCTGCACGTTGCGCATGGCAAAATTCAATTTCCCTTCGCTGACAATGTGCTCAATCACGTCGATCATCAAGATCAGGTCGAACTCGCCATACACCTCGTCGACCGTAATATCGCGGCGGGTAAACTGAAAGCCGGGAAAACGCGCTGCCAGAATGGGAAACAAGGTATCCGTGATATCAAGGCCCAGGTAGTCACTGGCGCCCTGTTGCTGGAGCAGCTCAGTATAAAACCCGTTACCGCAGCCGATTTCCAGTACGCGAGCGCTTGCAATATCAATTCCTTCTTGCTTACACAAGCCAAGGAAGGCAGCAGAGGCCTTTTCATACATGGCAAGATTAGTCTGCTCCGACAGCCCCTCGTCTCCCACGCCTTTCAAGGACGTGCCATGCCGTGCGAATCTGTCGCTCCAGTAGCGCGCGGCGTCGTAACCGTCCTTCGTCCGGTATTTCAGGGGAGCCACCAATGTCTTGTAAAAGACTCGACGAAAAAATCCAATCGGATCATCCTTAAGTTTGGTTATGGCTGTTTGCAGGATTGCTTTCATGATGGGTGATATGGCGAACGAGACATGCGCAGGCTGGAGTTTATTGTCATATGCTCTCGCTCAGTTCATCAAACAACTGTCCGTAGCGGCTGGCAACGGCATCCCAATTGAAATGCCGCATGACATGCTCTCTGCCACTATGCGCCATTTCCCGCCGTGAGTCTGGGGCCATCAATAGTCCGACTACGGCGTCGGCGATAGCAGCTGGATTTTTCTGCGGCACTATTACGCCGGTCTTTCCATGACTGACAACGTCCCGGATCGCCGGAAGATCAGACGCTACGACCGGGCATTCACAGGCCAACGCTTCGACCAGTACAAGGCCCAGACCTTCCTGATCACCTCGCTCTGTAATGATGGATGGAGCCAAGAAAACCGCCGCCCGCCGATAGAGCGCAGGAAGATCCACGTTGGGCAAGGCAGCCTTGAAGGTAACGGCGTGCGCGATGCCCAGACGCTGAACCTGCTGCTGCAACATATCTTTCAAGGGTCCGTCGCCGACGATGCTAAGTAGTGTTCCAGGTTGCCTGCGAAGAATTTCCGGCATCGCGTCCAAAAGGAACGTAATTCCTTTCTTCTCGACCAGGCGTCCCACGAACAATAGCTCCTTGTCCGCGCGCATAGTGGTGACATCAGGTGTAAACAAGGTTTGAGCATCGACTCCCATGGAGATCACATGAAGCCGTTCCGGCCTTGCACCCAGCGCCAGCGCACTAGCCATCATCGCGTTGCTCACCACCGTGAGCCGCGACGACCAGCGAATGACCCAGTGCTTAACTGAAGCTAACGGCCAGCCGTTCAAACCCAACAAGTCGCCACCGTGTGACGTGCAGACAAGGGGCGGCATACCTCTCATCAATAGACCAGTGATTGCGGCACTCAGTCCCTGCGGAATCAGCCAATGCGCGTGAATTAAATCAATTCGGTGACGGCTCAAAATCCGGTACAGAGCAAAAATTTGCGCGACAAAGAAGAAAGGTAGCAAACCGAAACGCAAGCGGCTCTGCTTCAAGTTCGCCAAAATCCCTCCCTGATAGGCCAATTTTTCCCAACGCGGGAAAAAGTAAGGGAAACGGACAACGTCAATGCTTGCCATCTTCTCGAATCGTGCAGCACCACTGGTGCGAGGGGCCAGAACAAGAATGTCGAACTTGTCCCCGAGCCTGCGACATAGCTCGAAAACAAATGGCGGCTCACTGTCACCTTCCCAGCGCGGAAAGGTGGAAGTCAGAACCAGTACGCGTTTCTTGGTGCCCATTTTGGAGATTTCAATCTGCATAGATTGACGTTGCGGCTCGTCCAGTCGGACGCTGTAAACGCCATTGCGGTGTGGCGTTCGGGCAATCGATTGCGCCGCCGGAGGTAGTCAAACGGATGAAACGGGGAACCATAGGGAAGATGAATTTTCGAGAAACTCTCAATATGTCGTTGATTCGCGATTTGCGTTATTTGTTTTCCTGGTCGCTACTATCAATGTTCTTGTAATGCAGCGCAGAAATCTGCTCGGAAACAATGCCTATCAGAAAGGTAAAGATCGCTGAAATGAACAGCAACGCACTCATATTAGTGAAACGCCCGGCAGTCAGATAGGTATATAAATAGTAGGCAATACCCATCAGAAAAAAGCCTCCGCTGATAGGAAGAAAGAGCTTTTGTGGTGAAAAGAGCGTACCGATTTTGATGATGATCAGCACAAAGCGTAAACCGTCGCGCAATGGATGGATATGACTAGACCCACTGTTCCTGCGGGGTGAATGAATGGGGACGTACGCGACGTCGTAACCGGCGCGGAAAAAGCTCATAGTAATCGTCGTCGGGTATGAAAACCCGTTCGGCAGCAGGTACAGGAATTGACGGAAACGGGCCGCGCTAACCACCCTGAATCCCGAGGTGAGGTCGGCAATTGGTTGCATCACCATCCAGCTCGCGAAGCGGCTGAAGATGTCATTGGCGGCTGCACGGTGTAAACCGGCCTGCGAGCCCGCCTGTCGTGCGCCCACAACCATGTCATAGCCTTGCTGAAATTTTTCGATCAGAGCGGGAACATCTTCGGGTTTATGCTGTCCGTCGCCATCCATGAAAACGATTACTTCGCCTTGCGCGGCCCGGGCTCCAGTCTTGATGGCTGCACCATTGCCCTTGGGGTAGGGATGCTTCAGGTGTTGGACCTTTGCTTCAATGCATGCGGCAGCCGTATCGTCGCTTGACCCATCATCGACGACCAGAATTTCCGCTCCAGGTAAAAGAGCGACCAGACGAGGCAGGATGCTGCGCAGGTTTGCCGCCTCGTTCCTGGCTGGAATAACTATAGAGATATTTACTGTGTGGATCATGGAGACCTTGAGCAACTCGCGTCAATGCCGCGTCACGTTATTTTGCAGCGAGCAGTTCGTTGAGCGTCTGGCGTTCCTCTGAAGAAAGACTCTCGCCTTTCAGTTCATGCAGCAACCGCATTGCCTGCTCCCGCTCTCCTGAAATTAAAACCAGTTGTGCCCACTTGAGGCGATTGCTTGGATTACCGGAATTCAGCGCAAGTGACTGTCCCAACGCGCGCCGGGCTGCCGCCAGATCGTGTTCGTGCAGCCACAAATAGTCGGCTTGCCAGGAATGCAGGAAGGCCTGCACAGTATTGGAAACACCGGGATTGGCAATGGCGGAGGCGAACAAATCGTCTACTTCCGGCCTGCTCATGCATGCCGTGCCATCAATGGCCATTAGTTTGAGACTGTACAACACGCTTCTGTCACCCGGCGCGAAGCGTGTTTTACGCAAACGGCGAGACAGCTCGTCGAGCGCGGCTCTGTTTAGCGTTTTTTTTGCCTTGCAGTCCAGCTGGATCAGGCCAAGCAAGCTCATCTTGAAATCCGGGTCAGCTTCACTAGCCGCTTCATAGTGATTGCGGGCAAGGGTGTAAATTCGCGAGTCCGGTGCTGCCGCGCCCGGCAGGTTCGACAGCGCAAGCCCTGCCTCGTGCCGGGCCTGAGCCGACGCCGGATGATGCTGTGCTTCAATCTGGGTACGGCGGAGGTCCTCGCCGAACTGGTTCGCGCGCAGCCCGGTAACAAAGCAAGAATAGGCTAGGGCGGCACCCGCAAGTGCCATTCCCACCGGGCGGTGTCGCTCATCTTCTAGTGCACGAGACAATGCCCACCCGGCTGTCAGCAAGAGGCCGAGAAGGGGAAGGTAGTTCCGATGCTCGTGGGCGAGTTCCAGCGGCAACACGGTTGACTCCAGGGCGTGGCCGATCAGAAACCACGCGATCCCAAATGCCGCGAGCGGCGCGCTTCTTCGCACCCGCCACGCCAGCCAGACAAGACCGACCAGCCCGAGCAGCGCGGGCAGGGTTGTCCAAGGAGAGAACAGGCTGGTGGAGATAGCAATATCGTCGTGATACAAGCCAAACGCGTCAATGCGCGGAACGACCATCAGGCCGAGATAAAACCACAGTATCCGGCCCTCCGTCATCAACCGCTCGAGGAGCGAGAACGGGCGAAGATCGTAGCCGGCCCACAACCACCCTGCGCCGCCAAGAAGCACATACATTGCGCCGGCAACCAAAGAAAGACTCACCAAGGCAAGGAAGCTGCGGGCAAAGCCATCGAGCCTGCCCATTGAAGCCCTGCGCATGCTCACTTCCCATGCAAGTGCGAAGAGGGGGAAAAGGGCGCCTGTTTCCTTGCTGAGGCAGGACAGAGGCCAGAAGGCTCCCCAAGCCAGCAGGATCCAGGCGGCGCCTGTCCGGTCGCCGCGTTCCCGACCACAAACATGAAGCAGCAGCGCGGCAAGGAGAAAAAGGGCAGACAAACTCGTCATGCGCTGCACGACATGCAAAACGGGCAATAGCTGGATAGGCTGCAACAGCCACAATGTAGCGACTACACCAGACGTGATCAAAGCATTGCGATGTTTTGCGGCGGGCGCAGCCGCGGTGATCAGACGGATCGCCAGGGCGAACACCATGAAACCGCATGCAAGGTGAATCGCGAGATTGGTCAGCTTGAAGGCAAAGGGGTCAAAACCGCTGAAATAATAATTAAGCGCAAAACTCAGTTGGGCCACCGGCCGCCCGGAAGGGCCGGCACCACCGCTCACGAGCGCCTGATGAATCGCTTCCCGCGACAGGCTTTCAAGGCGGACTCCTTGCGCGAGGAGGATGCTCGGACCGTCATCGAAGAAGAAGCCCCCATGCAAACCCGACCAATAGATGGCAACGAGAACTGCACCGCTGAGAAATGCGGCCAGCGCGAGAATGTGCGGAGTTCGCATGAGCAGAAGGAGTTCGGTGGAGGAAAAGAAAAAGCCCCTTGGCGTTCGCCAAGGGGCTTTTTTGACAGCTTAATCGATTAAAAATCTTTGCAAGAACTTGGCAGGTACTTGGTGTCCACACCATCGGTGGCAGCCTTGCCGCATTGCCATGTCACTTGACCGGTAGACGTGTTCGCGCTACCGCGCAGCACAACGGCTTTTCCAGAAGCGTTCGATGGCAAGCCAGCATCCGTCCTGGTTGTTACGATGATGTCACCACTGGTGACAGTCCCCGTGTAGGTAACGGAAGCCACATACTTGCTTACTTGATTCTGTATGCCCATCGAGTCGAGGGACAGCGACATGGTGTTTTTCTGCGAATAGGTTTCCGAGACAGCCGTACGGCCGGCAGAACCAGCCAGGATGACTTCGGACATTTTGGCGCGAACCATGTAGTCCTGATAAGCGGGCAAAGCCACGGCAGCCAAAATACCGATGATCGCGACAACGATCATCAATTCGATCAGGGTAAAACCCTGTTGGAGAGAACGCTTCATGAAAAACTCCTTAATGAAGAAACAACAATAAAACTGAAAGGCTTCAGAACTTTGCAGTTTTCATGCCAGTGCCGTACAAGCCCTTAGGCCTTGTTTTTTTTGAAGATTGGTCAGGAATCACGCTTTCTGATGCCGGGTTTTGTCACCGCCGGGCTCTTGTCTGACATTTTTGTCGTGCCGCCCATATCAAGCTTGCCAGCGGCTCACCCAATTTTTTGCATCAGCCAGGCAGTCATCTCATCTGCATAATCAGGGGAAATTTCGGCATCAAGAAGCGCCCATTTGAAAACATTTCCAAGCTGGGCCTTCTTGTAGGTATTCAGTGTGTGTTGCGCTTTGAATTGAACAATCTGCACTACCATCTTCTCCAAGACGTAGTCCACTTTTTCCGCAAATTCCTTGTCGCCCTTTTGCGATGCCTTGGGGATTCTTTCAAGGAAAAACTGCGCAAGGGATGCGCCAAATTTCTTCGCCTCGCGGGCGTCAAACCAAGCCAGTGCCATATAGATCCCTGATAGTGTTGCTCGTGCGGCGATTATAGAATCAGCAAGGTTTCGCCCCTATCAAATCAAGCCGGCAGTCCAGCCGGCGCTTGATTCATCTCATCCCAGGTCAGTATCAACTGCCTTTACAGAGTAAATGAACAGTGGGACTTTTTGATCGATTGACACAACGCAAAAGCGGCACCCCGAAACTTGCCGGTGACGTGGCGTTGAATGCCACCCCGAATGCCGAACACTGGCTGGAAAGAGGTTTGCAACTCGAACAACAGGGTCAAATGGATGAGGCTCTGAGTTGCTATGAATCGGCCGTTCGGCTGGTGCCGGCGCTCGCGCGGGCCCACTTCAACCGCGGCAACATTCTGCTGGACCGCGGCGATACGCAGAGGGCGCTCGATGCTTACAGGGAGGCCATTCGATACAAACCAGATTCGGCCGCGGCTCACTTCAACATGGGCAACGCCCATCTGCGCCTTGGAACGCCTGGAGCCGCCGTCACGGCCTACCGGCAAGCGGTCGGACTGAAGCCGGATTTTGCGGATGCCCATGCCGCACTTGAAATGGCGCTTGAGGTCGAGTCCAGCTATGCCGAGACCTGCTTTAAAAAAGGCCTTGCCGAGCAGGATCTTGAGCAGCTTGATCGCGCAAAGGAATTCTACCGTCAAGCCATCTCCATAAAACCCAATCACATAGCGGCTTACAACAACCTTGGCGTCATACTGCTTGAAGAAAAGCAAGCCGACGAGGCAGTGCCGTATTTTCAGCGTGCCCTGGAGGCGGACCCCAACAATGCAGCAACCCATATAAATCTGGGCGGCGCTTTACAGGCTCTTGGGAGGATAGGGGAGGCGCTCACCCACTACCGCCGGGCAGCGGAAATGGCGCCAGACAATGCGGCGACTTGGGTTCAGCTCGGCAACATTCAAGATGACCAGGGCCAGCACGCCGATGCTGTCGCCCACTATCGCCGCGCACTGGAAATCGAACCCGACAACGCGGAGGCCAACCTGAACCAGGGCGTCTCCCTGCTAGCAATTGGGCAACTGGACGCGGCGGAACAGTGCCTCCGCCGCACGCTTGAGGTTGAGCCTGATTCTGCGGAAGCCCACAACAACCTGGGTCTCACCATGAAGAAACGTCACAAAATAGACGCGGCTCTGCTCTGCTTTCAAAAGGCCTTGTCCATTCGACCCGGGTATGCGGCTGCCCACCTCAACATAGGCAGTGTATTGCAGGCCCTCGGGCAGGATAATGCCGCCGCGCAAAGCTACCAACGGGCATTGGCCATCAACCCGGACTCCGCAATCGCGCACTCCAACTACGGCAGCGTGTTGAAAAGTCTCGGCAAAATGGGCCAAGCCGAGGCAAGCTGTCGCCGCGCGCTGGAGCTCGATCCCCGGCTTGCCGAGGCCCATAACAATCTCGGCGTAATTTTCAGTCGCACCAACAGGCTCGCCGAATCCATCGAAAGCTTTGAGCGCGCCGTCAAGACCAGGGACGACTATGCCGATGCCTACTCGAATCTGGGCGGCGTCCTGAAAGATATCGGACGCCTTGCCGAAGCATCGGAAACCTTGCATCGGGCACTGGCAATTGACCCGGGCAGCATTCTGGCGCACCACAATCTGCTATTCATCCACAACTACGTGGCCGACCTGCCCGCCGAACAACTGCTGGCCGACGCGAAACGGTTTGGTGAAGTCGCTGCGCGCCTGGCCCGGCCTTGCACGCAATGGCAAAGCTCAGCCGATCCCCAGCGGGTGTTGCGAGTGGGTTTTGTGTCCGGTGACCTCAGCGGCCATCCGGTGGGATTTTTTCTGGAAGGTGTGCTGGCGGCGCTGACATCCCGCCCCGGGGCCAGGCTGGAGTTGTTCGCCTATCCCACTTTTACCTGCGACGATGAGACAAGCACGCGGTTGCGTGCCTGCTGCAAGGGCTGGCATTCGGCGATCGGGCTTTCCGACGAGGCCTTGGCACACCGCATCACGGAAGATCGCATTGACATCCTGATTGACCTGTCCGGGCATACGGCGCACAACCGACTGGCAATGTTCGCCTGGAAGCCGGCACCCGTTCAGGTGAGCTGGCTCGGCTATTTCGCCACGACCGGCTTGGCCGCCATCGACTACTTCATCGCCGACCCCTGGACGCTTCCACCGGATCAGGAAATCAATTTCAGCGAACAGATATGGCGCCTGCCGGAGACCCGCCTGTGTTTCACGGCACCGGCTGAAGGCGTGGAGGTCGGTCCTTTGCCGGCATTGGCAAACGGCTACATCACGTTTGGAAGCTTCAACAACCTGAGCAAGATGAACGATGCGGTGGTGGCGCTGTGGTCACAGGTGCTCAATGCGGTGCCGGACAGCCGCCTGTTTCTCAAATACCAGCAGCTCGGGGAAGCGTCCGTGCGGCAAAGCACGCGGGAACGCTTTGCCGTCCACGGCATCAAGCCCGAAAGACTGATTCTTGAAGCTTACGTTCCCAGGTCAAACTACCTGGCGGCTTATCAACGGGTAGATATCGCGCTTGATCCTTTCCCGTTTCCGGGGGGTACCACCACAGCGGAGGCCTTGTGGATGGGCATCCCGGTGTTGACGCTGGCAGGCGAGAGATTTTTGTCCCGCCAGGGCATGGGCCTGCTGATGAATGCAGGCCTGCCGGACTGGATCGCCACCGATGCCCACGATTATCTTGCGCGTGCAGTATCGCATGCCGGCGATCTGCAGCGCCTGACCTCGTTGCGGCAAGGCCTTCGAAAACAGGTCCTGGATTCGCCCGTCTTTGACGCCTCCCGCTTTGCGCAGCACTTTGAGGAGGCAATGCTCGGCATGTGGCACAAATGGTGTAGCGAGAACGCCGGCATACGGCCGTCCGCCTAGGGCGAAATGGGACTATTTGACCGCTTTTTGAAAGTGCGCACCGAATCTGTCGGTGGCACGCTGATCACTGCCCACCAGGAAGCGGAGCACCTGCTTAAAGAAGGTATAGCGCTAGAAGACCAAGGGCAACCGGAAGAAGCCTTGATGCGTTACGAAGCGGCAATTGGCCTGAAACCCGAACTGCCGCGCGCCCACTTCAACCGGGGCAACATATTGCTGGACAAGGGTGACGCGGCAGGCGCGCTGGCCGCCTATGAACAGGTCGTGGAATACAAGCCAGATTCGGCAGCAGCCCACTACAACATAGGCAGTGCCTACCTGCGCCTGGGAAACACCCGCGAAGCGATTGCTGCCTGCCGCCAGGCCATTGCCTTGAAACCCGACTTCGCCGACGCCCACGTCAGTCTCAACATGACCCTCGGAAGCGAGTCGCAAGATCTCGGCAAATTCGATGAAGCCGAAGCAAGCTATCGCCGGGCGCTGCAGATAAACCCCCGGCTTGCCGAAGCCCACCACAGTCTCGGCGTACTTTTCCGCCGTACCAACAGATTCGGCGAGTCCATCGCGAGCTTTGAGCAGGCCATCAAAACCCAGGGCGACTATGCCGATGCGCACAACAACCTGCTGTTTGTTTATAACTACGTGGCCGACCTGCCCGCCGCACAGCTGCTGGCGGATGCGAAACGATTTGGCGATGTCGCCGCACGTCTGGCGCAGCCTTACACGCGATGGAAAAACTCACCCGATCCCCGGCGGCAGTTGCGGGTGGGTTTTGTGTCTGGTGACCTCAGCGGGCATCCTGTAGGTTTTTTTCTGGAAGGCGTGCTGGCAGCACTGACATCCAGCCCTGCCGGCAGGCTGGAGTTGTTCGCCTATCCCACCCTCGCCTGTGACGATGCGACCAGCGCACGGCTGCGCGCTTGCTGCAAGGGCTGGCAGTCGGTGATCGGGCTTTCCGACGAGGCCTTGGCGCAACGCATCACGGAAGACGGCATTGACATCCTGATCGACCTGTCCGGGCATACGGCGCACAACCGACTGACGATGTTCGCCTGGAAGCCAGCGCCCGTCCAGGTGAGCTGGCTCGGCTATTTCGCCACGACTGGGGTGGCCGCCATCGACTACTTCATCGCCGATCCCTGGACGCTTCCACCGGATCAGGAAATCAATTTCAGCGAACAGATATGGCGCCTGCCGGAGACCCGTCTTTGTTTCACGGCACCAGCCCATGATGTGGCGGTCGGCCCTTTGCCGGCGCTGGCCAACGGCTATGTCACCTTCGGCAGCTTCAACAATTTGAGCAAGATGAACAATGCTGTCGTCGCGCTATGGTCACAGGTGCTCAATGCGGTGCCGGATAGCCGGCTGTTTCTAAAGTACCAGCAACTCGGGGAAGCGTCAGTGCGGCAAAGCACCTCTGAACGCTTTGCCGTTCACGGCATCGCTGCCGACCGGCTGATATTTGAAGGTTACGTTCCCAGGGCAAATTACCTGGCGGCTTATCAGCGTGTGGACATCGCTCTTGACCCGTTCCCGTTTCCGGGGGGTACCACCACAGTGGAGGCCTTGTGGATGGGTATCCCTGTACTGACGCTGGCGGGAGAGCGGTTTTTGTCGCGCCAGGGCGTTGGCCTGTTGATGAACGCTGGCTTGCTCGAATGGGTGGCCGCCGACCCGCATGATTATGTTGCTCGTGCGGTGGCGCATGCCAGTGATCTGCAAGCCCTGGCCATGCTGCGAAGCGGTCTGCGCCGGCAGGTGTTGGCCTCTCCCATCTTTGACGCCCCCCGCTTTGCACGCCACTTCGAGGCTGCGTTGTTCGGTATGTGGCACAAATGGTGCAGCCAGGACAAGGAGAAAAATGGCACTGTTTGATCGTTTCTTCAAAGCAGTGTCCGGGCCTGTCAGCGCCAGTGAAGGTGCGAAAGTCGTGGGCCATAGCGAAGCAGAACGCCTTCTGGAGGAGGGAATGACGCTTGAGAATCGAGAGCAACCAGAAGAAGCCTTGAAGTGTTATGAGGAAGCTATCCGCTTGAAACCTGACCTGACGCGCGCCCACTTCAATCGGGGCAACATATTGCTGGACAAAGGCGATGCGGCGGGCGCACTGGCCGCCTATAAACAGGTCGTGAAATTCAAACCAGACTCAGCCGCAACCCACTACAACATCGGCAATGCCCACCTGCGCCTGGAAAACGCCCGCGAAGCGGTGGCCGCTTGCCGCCAAGCCATCGCCTTGAAACCCGACTTTGCCGACGCCCACGTCAGCCTCGGCATAGCGCTCGGAAAGCTGGGGGAGCATCACGAGGCGATCAACAGCTACCGGCGAGCCTCGGAGAGCAGGCCGGACTCCGCAGAGCTGCATCACACGCTGGGCCTCGTCATGATGGAATCCGGACAGACCGAGGAGGCGATCGCCAGCTTTGACACCGCTCTTGCACTCAACGCCGATGACGCGCAAGCCCATCACAGCCGCGGGATTGCCCTTCAGGACCTGGGTCGGTTCGATGAGGCCATATCCAGTTATCGACGCGCGCTGGAAATCCATCCCGATCTGATGGAGGCACATAGCAATCTCGGAAGTGCGCTTAAAGAGCTTGGAAAGCTTGACGAGGCCATCGCGTGCTATGACCGTGCGCTTAAGATCAACGCCGCTTCTGTTGAGACGCATCGCAACCTCGGCCTGGTCTTTCAGGAGCGGGGGGAGCTTGAGCAGGCAATGACCTGCTATCACAGGGCTTTGGAAATCCGGACCGACTATGCGCCAGGGCACAACAGCGTAGGTGCCTTACTGGGTCAACTTGGACAGCATGAGAAAGCGCTGGAACATTTTCAACGGGCGATAAAAAGTGATCCGGGCAACGCGGATGGGCACTTCAATCTGGGCGTCACATTGGCAACGATTGATCAGCCCCACGCCGCCATCGCAAGTTTCCAGCGCGCACTCAGCATACGCCCAGACCACGCCGATAGCTACGTTGGTCTGGCCAACGCATTAAAAGATCTAGGCCAATTTGAGCAGGCGCTTGACAGCGTACGCCGCGCCCTTGAACTGGATCCCGAATGTGCCTTGGCGCACAACAATCTGCTGTTCATTCATAATTATTTGGCGGATCAGCCCGCCGCGCTTTTGCTCGGGGACGCCCGGCGCTTTGGCGACATGGCCGCGAAGCTGGCACCCCCGTATACGGAATGGCCGAATCCACTCGATGCCGAAAGGTGCCTGCGCGTGGGCTTTGTATCAGGCGATTTGCGTGACCATCCGGTGGGCTATTTTCTGGAGAGCGTGCTGGCGGCCCTCTCTTCCCAGACCTCTGGGCGGATTGAGCTGTTCGCCTACCCCAATCACAGCGACGGAGACATAACAAGCCAGCGCCTGAAGGCCCACTGTAAAGGCTGGCATGTCGTCCAGCACCTTTCCGACGATGTCTTCGCCCGGCTCATTCGGGACGATGGCATCGACATCCTGATCGACCTTTCCGGTCACACAGCCCACAATCGCTTGCCGGTGTTTGCCCGTAAGCCGGCGCCCGTGCAAGCGACCTGGCTGGGGTATTTCGCCACGACAGGGGTGGCCGCCATAGACTATCTCATTGCCGATCACTGGGCCCTTCCGCCGGAGCAGGAAGCCCACTTCAGCGAGCAGATCTGGCGCCTGCCGGAGACCCGCCTGTGTTTCACGCCACCTGCCACAGATATCGCGGTCGGCCCTTTGCCTGCGCTAGCAAACGGCCATGTCACCTTCGGCAGCTTCAACAATCTGAGCAAGATGAATGATGCCGTGGTAGCGCTATGGGCGCAGGTGTTGAACGCGGTGCCGCATAGCCGCTTGTTTCTCAAATACCAACAGCTCGGGGAAGTATCGGTGCGGCAAAGTACCTCTGAGCGCTTCGCCGTTCACGGCATCGCTGCCGACCGGTTGATATTTGAAGGCTACGTCCCCAGGGCAAACTACCTGGCGGCTTATCAGCGTGTGGACATCGCTCTTGACCCCTTTCCGTTTCCAGGCGGAACCACCACGGTGGAGGCTTTGTGGATGGGTATCCCTGTGCTGACGCTGGCGGGAGAACGGTTTTTGTCGCGCCAGGGAGTCGGCCTGTTGATGAACGCTGGCTTACCCGAATGGGTGGCCGCCGACCCGCATGATTATGTTGCTCGTGCGGTGGCGCATGCCGGTGATCTGCAGCGTCTGGCCTCGCTACGGCGTGGCTTGCGAAAGCAGGTGCTGGATTCGCCCGTCTTTGACGCCCCCCGTTTTGCACGACACTTCGAAACCGCGCTGCGAAACATGTGGCGCACTTGGTTTACAGCGCAAACGCGCCGGGCGTAGGCCGAGACCGGGGAAATCACCCTCACTCCAGGGCCACGACAGCGTCGGCTTTTTTCCGAAGCCGATTCGCAGCCTCGCGCGCGACTACGCCGACTTCAACTCCCACGCATGCTGAAGCAAGGTGCATTGCTCGACAGTAGGTTCGACCTTGAACGCAAGCGCATGAACTGCGAGGTGCTCCTTTTCCGTGCTGAGAAACACCAAGGGAAAGCCGCCATCCAGCAAGATTTTTCCCAGCGACTTGGGGGTAAAGCCGGTTTTATGGGCATAAAAATCCTGACCACTTTCTTGTATTTCCCTTTGCAGGCCGTACACAATGTCATGCGCCGCAATGGGCCCGGCGGGACTTTGATACAAAACATCGTCCAATTCCAGTTCCCGCTCGCGCACGGCCGCCATGACCTGTGCAATATCCGGAACGCGAATCTCGGCAAATCCCGTTTCATGCAACATATGATGAAACCCTCGGATGACATTCAACCCCTCATGGCGGTAATAGTGTTCCAGGTTATGTGAACAGTACACGGCATCGTAGATGCCACCCGTTAACTCTCTCAGCTCGCGTGCGTCACAAACAAGGTCTGGACCACCTCGTGGATCAATGTCCAGCAGGTCGTGCTGCCAGCCTGCGAAGTAGTCTGAGATCGGAGTTTGCTTGCTGCTGCCTCCCACATTCAAGACACTCTTGACCCCGGGTTTTCTTTCGATGGCGCTTGTTTCGATGCGCGGAGCCGTCTTTTGAGCCGAAAGAATGTGTTTGATGAGTGAAAGCAACATTTACCAGTGAACTCCGTTTTCATTGAATGACTGCAGGACGGGCATAGCACCGCAGGCAACCGCCTTCGTCCATCTCCATCACTTGATGCAAACCGACCGAACCATTTTCAAGTCGGTCAGACCCATCAGCACTTTTTCCATTCCATCCATCTTCAACGTGTGCATGCCGCTGCTGACGGCGCTGGCAAACAGCTCGGCCACACGGGCCCGTTCCTGGATCAGCTTTTTCGCAGCGTCGTCGGCAATCATGAGTTCATGCAAGCCGATGCGGCCCTTGTAGCCGGTCTTGCCGCATTTGTCGCAGCCCACAGCTCGATACACGGTGAGTTTGCCGTCCTTGCCGTAGCGTTCCATCCAGTCTTCAAACAGCTTTTGCGACTCGCCGCCCTCATCGGCTTTCCACGCATCGGTGTGGCGCAGCTCTTCGGCGTACTCCCGGATGAAGTCCTTAATCTCCTGCGAACTCAGGGTGTGAGCCTCCTTGCAGTCGCAGAGTTTTTTGGCCAAACGCTGCGCCAGGATGCCCAGCAGCGCATCGGCAAAATTGAAAGGGTCCATCCCCATATCCAGCAGGCGCGTGATGGATTCGGGTGCCGAATTGGTGTGCAGGGTTGAGAACACCATGTGACCCGTCAGCGAAGCCTCCACACCCATGGCCACCGTTTCCTTGTCGCGCGACTCGCCCACCATGATGATGTCCGGGTCCGCCCGCAGGAAGGCACGCATGACCAGTGCGAAGTCGATGCCCGCCTTTCGATTGATCTGTACCTGACGTAAACCTTTTTGGGTAATTTCCACAGGGTCCTCAGCCGTCCAAATTTTGGTATCCGGCGTATTGAGGAATTTCAGAATGGAATGCAGCGTCGTTGTCTTGCCGGAGCCTGTGGGGCCGCACACATAGAAAAGGCCATAAGGCTTGGAGACGGTCTTCTCAAGTCGCTCCTTGTTATGTGCAGTCAACCCGAGCTTCTCAAGAGGAATTGGCTCACCCGCCGCCAATATCCGCATAACCACGTCTTCCACGCCGCCAGCAGAGGGAATCGTGGCCACGCGCAGTTCGATATCAAGCGGGCCATACTTCTTGAATTTGATCTTTCCATCCTGCGGCTTGCGCTTCTCGGAAATATCCAGATCGCACATGATCTTGAGCCGGGTGACCATGGCCTGGCGAAATTGCGCCGGCACTTCGATGTAGGGTTGCAAAGTACCATCAATGCGGAACCGGATACCGGTTTTGGCTTTGCCTGGCATGGGCTCGATGTGAATGTCCGAAACCTTCTGGTTATAGGCGTCGATGATGACCTTGTTGACAAACTTGACGAGCTCGTTGTCGGCAGCGGCTGACTCAAGGGACGAATCGTCGATGGATTCACCCTCCAACGGCGAGTCCATGTCTGCAAGCAGTTGGTCGATGGAGCTGCTGTCTGCGCCGGCTCCGAACAGCTGGCCCAAGGTTTCTTCAAATTCGGTCTGGGTCGTCACGCGGTAGGCAAACTTCGTGATCCGGGGGAACACCTGGGGAACTACCCGTGCACCCCGTACAGCCTCGGGGTCCACGCACATGATCACAAGACCCTCCGGGGTATCCTCCAGCGGCATCCAGCCTTGCTGCTCAATAAAGTCCCTTTTGAGCGGGCCATGCAACATTTCAGAGCGAATACGGCCGGAATTGAATGGCTCATAGGCCACACCGAAGAACTTGGCCAGCGATTGGCCAATCTGGGCGGGGCGAATATGAAAGCTGCCCATCAAAATATGTTCGACAGACTTACCCTCTTCCCGGGCTTGCTGGATGCACTGTTGCAATTCATCTTGCGACAGCACACCTTCAGCGACAAGCCCGTCGTACTTGGTGGCCTTGCGGCGCTGCGCATCATCCGTTTTCTGCATGCGCTGACGTATGGCAATGCCGAGCGTCTTACATAGTTGACGCGCCCCATCCTCTTCCAGTTTTCCGAAAGGTTGATCGCTGCGGTTATTGATAACCTGGAGAACACCATACAAGGTGTCCCCGTCCATCACAGGAGCAACCAGCATCTGCTTTGTTCTGTAGCCTGATCGTTTGTCGACTTCCTGGAGAAAGCTCAAGGCCGGATGAATCTTCTTGAGAGCATCGACGTCGTATACATCCGCGATGTTGACCATCTGACGAGCCATTGCCACATAGCCGGCGATGCTTTGCGCGCTGACGGGTAGCTTCAGGTCACGACTTGTATTGAGCCCTGTCTTGACCTTGGAGATGATGGAACTGCGATCTTCATTGACAGCATAGAGAGTCAGCCGGTCCGCATTGAAGAGCTTGCAGATATCCTGGCTTGCCTCCAGCATGATCTGGTCGATATTTTCGGTTTCGTGAATCCGGTTGGTGACCAGTTGCAGTTGCCGGAAATACAAGGCCTCAAATGTGACTCCCCGCTCCTGCGGAGGAAGCATCTGCGAGTCAAAGAACTCGTCCTCGGGATCACGTTGCATGACGGCGCTCATAGTTCAAACTCCTGGCCAGCCCGTAACCACCGGATGTCATGAGTCACGTTGGGGCCAAACGGGCGGGTTTGGTCAAAACGCTGTATCTCGGCCATGATGAGGTCGGTCTCGGCGGGCTTGGTGTGGGTGATATAGATTGGGTAATTTTTTCCTCGCTCAATGCAGTCCAGTTCACTGGCAAGCGCGTGGGGCGAAAGATGCAGGCTGCGTTTGGCGAGATCACGTTCACGATTGCTGAAAGCAGTCTCAATAACCAACATGGCAACGTTCATTCGATTGATGCGAGCCCATAACGCAGGGTTCTGCTCCGTATCGCCAGTAAATACCCAGCAACCCTTTCCAGTGGCCACAGCGTAGCCCGCAGCTGGCACGGTATGAACTGCCGGTAACACCTCTATATGCTTGCCAGCCAATAGCAAGGTCTGCCCCACTTCCAGCGGGTGAAAACTGATGAACGGCGCCTCAGGGGTCGGAATTCTGGAGAAATCAGGCCAGATGGTGTTGTTGAAGATATGCGCCTTGAGCGCATCGATAGTGCCTTGCAAAGCATGTATCTGGATTGGCACAGTTCGCCGCGCAGCGATCGCATCCACCATCAGCGGAAGTGCGGCCACATGATCCAGGTGCGAATGCGTCAGCAAGACGTGATCAACCCCTGCCATTTCATCGAGGGTGAGATCGCCCACCCCGGTTCCCGCATCAACCAGCAAGTCATGGTCGAGTAAAAAAGACGTGGTTCGGCAGTCCTTGGCAATGGCTCCCGAGCAGCCTAATACGCGTACTTTCATGAGGTTTTCCGGTTGGCCTTGACGTCGGTTTTTACATTACTTGGTTTCAAAATTGGTTGCGCCATCCCATTCCGGGTCAAAGGGCAACAGCCTCATAGAGGCTACACGCTCTGCATACAAACGGTAAAGGAACTTTTTGCCATTTCCCCGCTGTAAATTGAGTAGTTGGACATCGCACTGGTCCCAGTCCTGAGCCCGATAGGCCTTCAAAGCCATGCCCCAAGCCTTCAGCTCTGCCGCGTTATCCTTGTCTATCCGGTCTATCGGCGCCAATGGCCAGAAAATAGCCACTGCCTGATCTTTGCCCTTCACTCGAACTTTGTCCAGTTCCTGCCATGCAAAGTCGCTTGCGAGCTTTCGTGTGGCTTCACTGACCACAATATCCACGCCATAGGTCTTTGACAGCCCCTCCAGGCGGGAACCAAGATTCACTGAATCACCGATGACGGTATAGCTGCGCCTGATGTCTGACCCCATGTCCCCCACGCACATCGTGCCCGTATTGACGCCAATTCCGATACCAATCTCGGGTAAACCCTTGGTCCTGTGTTCTTCGTTGATCTTGCGGACCGCATTCGACATTTCGAGTGCCGTTTTGACGGCAAGACCGGCATGCTCAGGCGTATCGACCGGTGCCCCCCAAAAAGCCATTACACAGTCGCCCATGTACTTGTCGATCGTGCCGCGGTTTCCGCGTATCAGACTCGTCAACCGGCTGAACACACTGTTGAGCAGTGCCTGGAGTTGAGTCGGCTCCATTGTTTCCGACATTTTGGTGAACCCGCGCATGTCGCAGAACATGACCGTCAGCTCTTTGGTTGTAGCCTTCATGCTGTAGCTGTCAGGGTCCTTCACCATTTCGTCAACCAGTTCGGGGGGTACATAGGTACCGAAGAGGTTGGCCAGTTCACGCTTGGAACGGCTTTCTACGAAATACCCGTAACTCATGTTCAACGCAAATGCCGTTAGCCCCATCACCAACGCACTCGCCAGCGGCAACACCAGGCCATAGCCGGCATACAGCCAGAAATTGAGCCCTGCGATCGCACCTATTACCGCAAGACTAACGAGAACCGCCCGCGACGCCGAAAGCAAAGGCAACGCAAATGCCAGCGTCAAGCCTGAAAAAAGCAAAATAACGATCTCGAACCCGACGGCATAGTCGGGCTTAACGAACACCTTGCCATCCAGAAAACCAGAAATCACGTTGGCATGTGTTTCTACCCCTGGGTAGGTCTCTCCAACTGGCGTAACCCGCAAATCGAGTAATCCAGGCGCAGTGGTACCAATCAGAATGATCTTGTCTTTAAGGGCAGCAGGCGCGAGACGCTTCGCCAGGACATCGGCCGCGGAAATGTAACGGAACGAGCCTCCGCTGGCGCCGCCATTGCCACGAAAAGGCACCAATGTAGCCACTCGATCATCTACAGGTATGGCAAGGACTTTGCTGCCTTGTTTAAGCAGAATACTTTCGAGCCCCTGGTAGTTGCGGGTCAGAAATTTTTCCGGCGGAAAACCGGGCTCAACCTTGGGTTGGCCCGCCAACATGCGAAACATGGCAAGGGCCAATGACTCGTAATATTGCCCCTTGTATTCAGCCAGCAAGGGGATGGAGCGCACCACGCCGTCACCTTCTGTGATGGAGTTGAAGAACCCCCCCAAAGGGGCGGCTTTGGCCAGTAACTCTATGTTTGCTCCGTACCCGTTCCAGCTGGTGAACTTGATAGGTCGACCGCCAAGGGCATCTGGCCCCATCACTGGCGCCGGAAGAGCCCCATTGACGCGCCCATCTCTGTCGCTGGTGAAGTAGTAGCCCATCACGACAGGGCGTTTTTCAATCGCTTTTGCGAAAACCGCGTCGTAATCCAGACTGCCTTGCAGTTGGTTGAGTTTCTCTGAGAACCCGGGTTGATCTTTCAGTTCAGCCTGTGCCAGTTGCTTCAGCCGCTTCAACCCCGAGCTTTCGTCGGCTTCCGCAAACACCACGTCAAAACCCAGCAACGCCGTCTTCTGACGGTCCTGCAATTCCTCAACCAGCTCCGCAAGCTTGTTGCGTCCCCAAGGCCAACGCCCTACCTCAGCCAGGCTTTTTTCATCGATATCGACAATGACAATCCGCTCATCCAAGGTGCGGGGCATGGTTGCCCGAAGCCGCGCGTCATAGATGATGTCATCCAGTCGCTGCAACACGCCAATGCGGAGAATGCCGCTGGCGTGCATCAACGCAAACACCAGCGGAATCAGGGTGACGGCGATACGAGGCCAGTGCCTGGAGAGGAGTCTCATGAGACCTCGGGTATGGGGTGCTTACGGTCCACGTCTCTACGAGGCCCAGGCGAGCGCCCAGGTCAATGCTGCACGAACTGCATTTGTGTACCGGCCAGCTCGAGTACGTCGCCGTTTTTCAGGACAACTGGCTCCGCCCCAATAGGCGCGCCATTGAGGGTCGGTTTTCCAGCTCCCTCCACATGCGCCACGACGAAACCCTGGGGCCGTTTCGTAATCGCGGCAACAGCGACACCCGGTTTCCCAATGGTGGTCACCACTTTTACCAAGGCCACTTCACGCCCGGCAGCGGCGCCGGACATAACTTTGATGGCGGCGGTGAGATTGGCGCCCGCCTCAGCGGGTGCCGCTGGAGCGCCAGCCGGTGCCGGAGGGACAAGTCCTGCGGAGCCGGCTTTGATCACCATGGTTTTCTCAAACCCGGCAGGCGCGGCCTCGTTCACATACTTGATCTTGTATTTGCCAATTTCAACGGTGTCACTGTTCTGCAGCAGCAGCTTCTTGACAGCTTTGCCATTGACATAGGTGCCGTTGGTGCTGTTCAGGTCTTCAAGATAGACCTCGTTGCCGGACATTTGCAGGACGGCATGCTCCCCGCTGACAGCAAGGTTGTCAATGACGATATCGTTGTAGGGCCTGCGGCCCAGAGAGGTCCGGTCCTTTGTCAGTTGGACTTCCTTGATCACAACGCCGTCAATAGAGACGATCATCTTCGGCATGGCCGACTCCTGTCTGTTTTAATGTTTCAGTCACCGCGCTATTTTCCCAGCATTCTGGACAAAAGGCCGCGCTTGGCCGAGTCTTCTTTGGCATAGGCCAGCAATACGGAAATATTATCGCGCCCACCGCCCTCATTCGCCGCCACAATTAATTGCTTGGCTTTTTGTTCCAGCGTTCCCGCACCTGCAAGAACGGCGGAGATACCTGAATCCGGCACCATATCCGAGAGGCCATCTGAGCACATCAAATAAAGATCACCTGCCTCTACGCGGTGTTCATTGACCTCAACCAGGACCGTGTCCTCAACACCCAGAGCACGCGTCACCAGGTTCTTGTTCAGAGAGGTCAATGCTTGCTCGGGCGTAATCAATCCAGCGTCAATTTGCTCCTGCAGCAGGGAATGATCCTTGGTGATCTGCTGAAACTCCTGGCCACGCAGACGATAACAGCGCGAATCGCCAATGTGGCCCAGCATCAAGCGGCCGTCTTGAAAAACACCCACGACCAGTGTGGTTCCCATGCCTGTGTACTGGGGATTGGAGTTGGCGGCATTGAAGATCGAGTGATTGGCATTTTCCACGCAGATTTCCAGCGCCCGCCGCACTTCCTTGGCATTGGCGTGCCTGCCCGCCTGTGATAGCCAGCGCCCCATCTCCGACTTGATAAATGCCGCAGCCATGCCGCTTGCAATTTCACCCGCGTTATAGCCGCCCATGCCATCGGCCAGGATGCAAAGTCGGGTCGCCGCATCAAAGGCAACCGCATCTTCATTGTTGTCCCGCGTCAACCCTGGGTCGGTGTGTGTACAAATCTCGTAAATCATCTTGTTCGTGTTATCACTGGGTATCTGTGTCAGCAACCGGCGGCTTGGAGACGATGGTTTTTTCGAATGCCTGCGCTCCATCGGCTTTCATGACCTGGGTCGCATCATAGGCCCTGGGCTCCGGGGTTTGTGCGCCGGAAGCGGATTGAACCACTGTGGCGTCGAATTGTGCCGCAGGCGCGGCCGACGGAGCCACATAGGAGGCTACGGGCGCGGAGCCCTCCAAACTGGCAATGACGTCGCGCAGATCAGCGGCGAACCGGTCACCGTCCTGGTAGCGCAATTCCGGCTGTTTGGCGAGCGATAGCGCAACGACCTCGGCCAGCCGCTCAGAAAGCTCCTTGCGGACGATGCGGATGTCGGGCGCTGCTTCGTTCGCAATCTTGTACATAAGCTCAGCCATGGAGTCGCCCCGAAAAGGCAATACGCCAGCCAGCATCTGGAACAGCATGACACCCAGCGAATACAAGTCCGATCGCCCGTCTACTTTTTTGCCGGCAATCTGCTCGGGCGACATGAAGCTGGGCGTGCCCAGCACCAGGCCCGTCTTGGTTTTGCTCGAATCGGTGATGCGTGCGATGCCGAAATCGGTCACTTTCACCGTATCACTGTCAATTTCATACATGATGTTGGCGGGCTTGATATCCCGGTGCACCACGTTCTGTTTGTGCGCGTACGCCAAGGCTTCAGCCACCCTGGCAACAATGGACAAGACCTTGGGAATAGGCAGAAGGTGTCCATCCTTGGTAACGTCGGCGAGATCCTTGCCCTTCAGGAACTCCATAGCGATATAGGCCAAATCGTGCTCTTCACCGGCATCAAAGATGGTCACGATGTTCTGATGCTGTAGCCGGCCCGCCGTTTCCGCCTCGCGGAAGAAACGCTCCCGTGCATCGTCGAGCTCTTCACCCTCGAACTCCTGGCTCAGGGCCATGGTCTTGATGGCCACCACGCGGCCGATCTTGGGATCCTTGCCGAGATAGACCACCCCCATGGCACCCTTGCCCAGTTCTTTTTCCACCTGGTAACGGCCCAGCATGGGTTTTTCGACAGCGCCACCGTCCAGCAGCATGGTGCCGCCAGGGTGGGACCCGCCGCCGCCCAGAATGACTGTTTCCGACAGGTTTTTGGCGCGGTTGAGCTTGGACTGAAGGTCCTTGTGGTTCTTGTTGTATGTCGCCATGTACTCGTACACGGCTTGAGCCTTGTTGAACTGCCGCTTGCGTTCAAAATCCAGCGCAAGGTTGTTCATATTGTCCATCAGCGCATCGGTAAACGGTACGCGACGGAATCGGTCAAACGCCATGTCAAGCTGGCCTTGGCCTTGCAGGGCCAAGCCCATCATGCGGTTGGTTTCGGCTGACTCTTCATCCGACTTGAGTTTGCCCGCTTCGGTCATGAGGAAGCGTTTGGTCGTCAGGGCAAGATGCCCAATCACCAGCAGGGCCGCAGGAAATACCAGCTTGAGCCACGTTGCTGATGCCGACAGCAAACCAAACTCGGCCACCAACAGGAGGACAAAAAGCACCAACGTCACGATGGCAGCTTTGCCTGCCGAGAGTCTCGGCAAACCGGCAATAAGATAGCCGGCCACCAGCAACAGCACGCCGAGCGTGGCCCATACGCCCCAGCCTGGCTGCACGATGAAATGCTCGTTCAGGATGCTCGAAGTGATGTGCGCGATGGTTTCTGCCGGCGAAAGCCCCGGGCCGGCAGGCGTCGGAAACTGGGTGCCTACGCCCGCAGCAGTGGCGCCGATGATCACAATTTTGTCGGCATATTTGCTGGCTGGAATCTTGCCGGAGATCACGTCATAAAACGAATCCACCGCAAAGGCAGGGCGGCCGTCCTTGCCCTTGTAGAACTGCGGAAGCATCAGCGCCGACTCATCGGTCTTGACCATCAGCTTGCCGATCTGCACAGACTCACCAACGTTGAGCTTGATGTCCGTGGGCCCGAGGTTCAGGCTCTTGGCCGCAGCCAGCAAGCTCATGGAAGGCACTGCCTTCCCGTAGTAGTTGATTAGCAGGGGCTCCTGGCGCACTGCGCCATCCACATCAGGCAATTGATTCAGGTGGGCGATACCCGCAGCCGCTGCGCCTATCAGTTCTATGGGTTGCTGCCCACGTATCGCCGGAAGGGAGAATCCATTGAGCTCGTCCACGGCGCTTTTCAGTGCGTATCCCGGAAGCGGGTTGTCCGGCCGGCCCTGCGGCACACCCAACACGAAAACCGAAGGCACCAGAACGTTGCCAGCCCTGGTCATGCTTGCCGCAAGCTTGGCATCGGTGTCCAGGGCGACTTCGGCCTCGGCTATCACCTTGCCGAGCTGCTCGGGCAAGCCGCCCTGTGGGGGCGCTGCCGGATCCGCAACCGGGCCGAGCGCCTCCTTGATCTTGCGGATAAACACCAGCCCGCGGTCTGTTTGAGGTTCAAAGAAGAAGGCGGTGTGCGCAATCGTCTTGGCCTTGGCGGCCGTAAGCTGGTCAATCAACTGCGCATGCACGTCGCGCGGCCAGGGCCAGCGGCCTATGTTGGCAATGCTTTGGTCGTCGATCGCGATGATTGCGATGCGGTCCGAGGGCTGGCGCGAGGTGCTGGTGCTCGCGTAGTCGTAATAACGGCGTTCCAGGGTGCCGAAAAAGTCCGTCAAGCCATGCAGGAAAAGGACGGCCAGAACCACTAGAACGCCCACAAACCAGTCGGCTCTCCAGAACTGACTCAACTTTCTAGATGATTTGGTCACTTCCCGTCCCTTGTCCTGATTCGCTGTACATAGCTTTAGCTGCTTTTTTAATTGCTTTGTATTACCGTCGCGCAGGATTGCCATTTACAGACACCAAGCAGCGCCCGCCAACTGTTTCGGCAGGTTACAAGTCTCCTGACAATGGACATTAACAGACGGGGTGCGGCTGGACAAGCGACTTTTGCACGGCAAGCGTGCCGACTGTTGCAAATACGTGGTTTTCAGCCTACACGCAGTGTTCGTGCGAACAAGCGCCTGGGCACGGGCAAAGGCTCGCCCGTTGCCCCCGTGCGTTGGCACGGGGGAATTCAGTCTGCAAACTTCAGGCGGAAGTTGCTTTTTTCTGCTGCCGTTTGGTCAGGTAAGTGCCCAGAGCCACCACCAGCACGGCGCCCAGAATACCGCCAACGGTGACCGTATGCTCGTTGATGGCGCCAAACTGCGCCGTCACAGCGGGATCGGTCAACAGCATTTCACCCGCCAGGAAGCCCAGCAACGCCGCGCCGATGGTAATGATGATGGGGAAGCGCTCCATCACCTTGGTCAGCAGGGTCGCGCCGAAAATGATCAGCGGAATGCTCACCAGCAGGCCCATCACCAACAGCGGCAGGTTGCCCTTGGCAGCGGCGGCTACGGCCAGAACGTTGTCCAGGCTCATCACCAGATCGGCGATCAGGATGGTGCGGATGGCGGCCATCATGCCATTGATTTCATGGCCTTCACCGTCTTCGTCTTCCTCACCCTTCAGCAGGTCGACGCCAATGTAGACCAGCAGTACCGCGCCGATCATCTTCAGGTAAGGCAGGCTCAGCAGCTGGATGGCCACAATGGTCAGCACGATACGCATGACGATCGCCGCGGCGCTGCCCCAAAAGATGGCTTTGTTGCGCTGCTCCGGTTTGAGCGTGCGTGCGGCCATGGCAATCACCACGGCGTTGTCGCCCGACAGGACGATATTGGCCAGAAGGATGGAGCCGAAGGCGCTCCAGAAGAGGGGGGACGCGAGGTCCAGTCCGAAAAACATGAGTTGCTCCTGTTATGAATGAAAAAAGCGCCGGAAAGCGCTTTTTTGTTTTTGGAGAGTCTAAGCCGCAACGCAGCCACCGTGATTGGTATTACTGCGTATCCACTTGATCGGGGTCAAGTTTTGCCGAAAGTCGCCTCACTCGGCGCCTTACAGCAGGTTCTTGAGCAGCTTGGCCATTTCCGAGGGGTTGCGCGTCACGGTAAAGCCGCAGGCTTCCATGATGGCCAGCTTGGCATCGGCCGTGTCGGCGCCACCGGAAATCAGCGCGCCCGCATGGCCCATGCGCTTGCCGGCAGGGGCAGTCACACCGGCGATGAAGCCGACGATCGGCTTCTTCATATTGGCCTTGCACCACTGGGCGGCTTCGGCTTCATCAGGGCCGCCGATCTCGCCGATCATGATGACGGCGTCTGTGTCCGGATCGTCATTGAAGGCTTTCATGACGTCAATGTGCTTGAGGCCGTTGATCGGGTCGCCGCCGATGCCGACGGCGCTGGACTGGCCCAGGCCGATTTCGGTCAGTTGCGCCACAGCTTCATAGGTCAGCGTGCCGGAGCGGCTGACCACGCCGATGCGGCCCTTGCGGTGAATGTGGCCCGGCATGATGCCGATCTTGATTTCTTCAGGGGTAATGAGGCCTGGGCAATTGGGGCCCAGCAGCAGCGTTTTCTTGCCGCCGGCGGCTTCTTTGGCCTTCATGCGATTGCGCACTTCCAGCATGTCACGCACGGGGATGCCTTCGGTGATGCAGATGGCCAGGTCCAGGTTGGCTTCAACGGCTTCCCAGATGGCGGCTGCAGCGCCTGCGGGCGGCACATAGATGACCGACACGGTCGCGCCGGTCGCCTTCGCGGCCTCGGTCACGTTGGCAAAAATCGGGATGCCTTCGAAGTCTTCGCCGGCTTTCTTGGGGTTCACACCGGCCACAAAGGCCTCTTTGCCGTTCGCGTAGTCGCGGCACATGCGGGTATGGAACTGGCCTGTCTTGCCCGTGATGCCCTGGGTAATGACTTTGGTGTTTTTGTTGATGTAGATCGACATGTTTGTGTGCTCCTGGGGCTTACTTGACGGCGGCCACGATTTTGGTCGCAGCTTCAGCCATGGTGTCTGCGGCAATGATGGGCAGACCGGAGTCCGCCAGCATTTTCTTGCCCAGGTCTTCGTTGGTGCCCTTCATGCGCACGACCAGCGGAACCGACAGGTTCACGGCCTTGCAGGCGGTGATCACGCCGTCGGCAATGGTGTCGCACTTCATGATGCCGCCGAAGATGTTGACCAGGATGCCTTTGACATCGGGGTTCTTCAGCATGATCTTGAAGGCTTCGGTGACTTTTTCAGCCGTCGCGCCGCCGCCCACGTCCAGGAAGTTGGCCGGCTCGCCGCCGAACAGCTTGATGGTGTCCATGGTCGCCATGGCCAGGCCCGCGCCATTGACCAGGCAGCCGATGTTGCCGTCCAGGCTGATATAGGCCAGGTCGAACTTGCTGGCTTCGACTTCGGCTGGGTCTTCTTCGTCCAGGTCGCGGTAAGCGACGATTTCGGGGTGGCGGAACAACGCGTTGGCGTCGAAGTTGAACTTCGCGTCCAGGGCCATGACTTCGCCCTTGCTGTTGCGGTTCAGGGGGTTGATTTCAACCAGCGAAGCGTCGGTTTCCATGTAGCACTTGTAGAGCTTTTGCAGGATGTCGACGGTCTGCGCCACGGAGTCGGCGGGCATGCCGATGCCGGCAGCGACTTCCTTGGCCTGGGCGTCCGTCATGCCGACCAGCGGATCGACAAACACCTTGATGATTTTTTCGGGGTTGGAGTGAGCCACCTCTTCGATGTCCATGCCGCCTTCGCTGGAAGCGATGAAAGCCACTTTTTGCGACTCGCGGTCGGTCACGGCCGAGATGTAGTATTCCTTGTTGATGTCGGCGCCGTCTTCAATATAGAGGCGGCGGACTTTCTGTCCTTCAGGGCCGGTCTGGTGCGTCTTCAGCTGCATACCGAGGATTTCACCGGCGATGCGCTTGACGTCTTCAATGGTTTTGGCGACCTTCACGCCGCCGCCCTTGCCGCGGCCGCCCGCGTGGATCTGGGCCTTGACCACCCACACCGGGCCGCCAAGCTTCTGGGCGGCTTCCACCGCTTCCTGCACCGTGAATGCCGGGATGCCGCGCGGCACAGGCACACCAAAATTGCGCAAGATTTCCTTGCCCTGGTACTCGTGAATTTTCATGAAAAACCTTCAGAATTCAGTAAATGTGGGGGGGTGCAACAGGGATTTGGGCAGGGGTATGGGTGTCGGATAGAGGCCACACCGGCTCAAAAAACCACGTCAGCGGTCACTGCACGCAGCAACGCAAACTGTATCATGGTGCGACGCACAACTCTTGTGCCAGCCTTACACCCCCAAATGGCCCGGGAATGGCCCCAAATCGGGCCTTCCAAGGCGTTTTGAGATGCCCTTTTTTCCGTTTGGCGACCCTGCTATTTGGTTATTTCCGTATGTCGTTTCTGTAGCTTTTGTTGTTCGCACCTGGAAGTTTCATGCCCAAAGTTTTTATTGACGGAGAAGCCGGCACCACAGGCCTGCAAATCCGCGAGCGGCTGCAAGCCATGCCGCAAATCGAGCTGGTCAGCATCGCGCCCGAGCTGCGCAAGGATGCGGCCGCCAAGCGCGCGCTGATGGCGCAGGTGGACATGGTGATCCTGTGCCTGCACGACGACGCAGCCCGCGAATCGGTCGCCATGATCGACTCCCTGACGGGCAAAAAGCCCAAGATCATCGACGCATCCACCGCCCACCGCACTGTGCCCGGCTGGGTTTACGGTTTTCCTGAACTGACCCAGACCCAGCGCGCGGCCGTCGTTGCTGCCGACCGCGTCGGCAACCCTGGCTGCTACGCCACCGGCGCCATTGCGCTGATCCGCCCATTGGTCGATGCCGGCGTGGTCCCGGCCGACTTCCCTTTGAGCCTTCCAGCTGTGAGTGGTTACTCCGGCGGCGGGCGCCAGATGATTGAGGCTTACGAAGCCGGCACCGCGCCGCTGTTTGAGCTGTATGGCCTGGGCCTGAAGCACAAGCACCTGCCCGAAATCATGAAGTACACCGGCCTCTCACGCCGGCCGGTGTTCATTCCGTCGGTGAGCAACTTCAAGCAGGGCATGTTGGTGCAGTTGCCCTTGCATCTTGATTTGCTGCCCGGCAAACCGACCGGTGCGCAATTGCAGGACGTGCTGAGCAAACACTACGCCGGCAGCGAATGGGTGACGGTGGAGCCCGCCGGCGACTCAGGCAAGCTGGACGCGCTGGCGCTGAACGACACCAACAAGATGGAGCTGCGCGTGTTCGCCAACGAAGAGCACCGCCAGGCGGTGCTGGTGGCGCGGCTGGATAACCTGGGCAAGGGCGCGTCGGGCGCCGCTGTGCAAAACCTGAAGCTGATGCTCGGCTTGTAGGGTTCCGTATTTGCTATTAATTCAATAGCAGCTTGTGCGTATAACCATTGGGCCAGAGCCCTTTTTTCTTTGCGCGACAGGGGCCTGCGGGCACCTTCAATCCTCGTCTGTTTGCGACACCACGCGGCGGATCACGTCGCCGCCAAATCCTCGCGCCGCCAGAAAGCGCATCTGCTTCGCCCGCGCCGCAGCGTCGGGTGCGGGGCCTTCGAACTTCTTGCGCCAGATGTCCCGGGCTCGCTCCACTTCGCTGCCTTTAAGGCTGGCCATCGCGCCGGCCACCAGCTCAGCGCCCAGACCCTTGTTCAGCAGCTCATGCTTGATACGCGCCGCGCCAAACCGGGCGGCACGCCGGTTGATCACCGACTCGACCACCCGCGCCTCGCTGATGAAGTCCTTGGCCTCCAGGTCATCGAGCACCTGGGCCAGCTGGCCGGGGGTTTCTTCGTGCGGCGCCAGCTTGCGTTCCAGCTCGGCGCGCGAATGCTCACGCGCCGCCAGGTAACGCAGCGCACGGCCTTTGAGGGAAAGGCCAAAACCCGCACGACGGGCGGGTTTGGCTGGCTTGTGATCTACCGGATTTTCCATGACTAACAGGTCGAGCCCAACACGCGCGCTAGCTTTTTGATAGCTACCAGCGCATGCTCCAACTGGGCTAGAGCCTTATTTCGCATTAAAAATCAGGCAGCGGCCTTGGCGGGCTTTTCGGCCTTCTCGGCTTTCTCGGCCTTGGGCGCTTTTTCAGCCGGAGCCGACTCAGCGCCGCCAGCGACCTGCACCAGCGGAATGCCCAGCGACTCGCGCACTTTGTTTTCGATCTCGATGGCGAGTTCGGGGTTTTCTTTCAGGAACTCACGCGAGTTGTCGCGGCCCTGGCCGATTTTTTCGCCGTTGAAGGCGTACCAGGCGCCGGCCTTTTCGACGATGTGGCCGGCCACCCCCAGGTCCAGCACCTCGCCCAGCCGGCTGATGCCCTCGCCGTAGAGGATGTCGAACTCCGCCGTCTTGAACGGCGATGCCACCTTGTTCTTGACCACCTTGACCCGGGTTTCGTTGCCGATCACCTCTTCGCCCTTCTTGATGGAGCCGATGCGGCGGATATCCAGGCGCACCGAGGCGTAAAACTTCAGCGCATTGCCGCCGGTGGTGGTTTCGGGCGAGCCGAACATCACGCCGATCTTCATGCGGATCTGGTTGATGAAGATGACCATGCAATTGGCCTTCTTGATGGTGGCGGTGAGCTTGCGCAGCGCCTGGCTCATCAGGCGGGCCTGCAGGCCGGGCAGCGAGTCGCCCATTTCGCCTTCCAGCTCGGCCTTGGGCGTGAGCGCCGCCACCGAGTCCACCACGATCAGATCGACCGCGCCGGAGCGGGTCAGCGAGTCAACGATTTCAAGCGCCTGCTCGCCGGTGTCGGGCTGGCTGATCAGCAGCTCTTGCAGGTTCACGCCCAGCTTTTGCGCGTACTGGATGTCCAGCGCGTGCTCAGCGTCCACAAAGGCGCAGGTGCCGCCCAGTTTTTGCATTTCGGCGATGACTTGCAGGGTCAGCGTGGTTTTGCCCGATGACTCAGGGCCGTAGATTTCAACGACACGGCCGCGTGGCAGGCCGCCGACGCCCAGGGCGATGTCCAGGCCCAGCGAGCCGGTGGAAACGACCTGGATGTCCTCGATCACCTCGCCGTCGCCCAGCTTCATGATGGTGCCTTTGCCGAACTGCTTTTCGATCTGGGCCAGAGCGGCTTGCAGGGCCTTGGCCTTCTCGGTGTTCAGGGCGGCGGTTTGCACAGGGTTTTGGGCGGGGTTCAGTTTGCTGGTCAGTTCCATGAAAAACTCCTTGAAAATCAATGATGTAAAACTTTTTTGCTTGAGTTTCCGGCTTCTGCTTTTAATCACAGCGCTGGATGCATGACCAGTACTTTATGGGCGCCGTTAAAATAAGTAAACCCTATTTTTAGTCAGTTTGCCTGATCAATTGGGATACCATGATTTCATGCCCGAAGCAGTCAATCCACCCCACATCTCTAGCCCCTTTGGCGCCACCGAAGCCGGCTGGCGACAGACCCACTTGGGCCGCCTGATGGGCCACGCGCTGCGCCGCTTCGACGAGCGCGTGCTGTCGCTTATGGCCAGCAGCGTCGAGGTGCCGCTGGCGCTCTCCAACCTGGCCGCGCGCGACCAGGTCGGCGCGGCGCACATCCACATCACGCGCCACCTGGCCGTCGGCGGCTCGCGCCTGACAGACCTCGCACAAAGCGCCGGCATGAGCAAGCAGGCCATGGGCGACCTGGTCGACCAGTGCGAAGCCTGGGGCTTGGTGACGCGCGAACCCGACCCGCATGACAAACGCGCCCGCCAGGTGGTGTTCACCGCATCGGGCCTGCTGTGGCTGGAAGCCTTTCACCAGGCCGTGCGCCAGGCCGAAGACGAGTTCCGCCAGGCGGTGGGACAGGATGTGGCCACCGTAGTGGCCTTGGGGCTGGAGGCGTATGCGGGGGCTTGACCGGCTGGCCGTGTCAGCAAACTTGCTGCTGCAAAGGCCTAGAATTTGTCTTAGAACACCAAACCGCCCCTGCAGGCCTGAAACAGGGGCTGATATCTGGAGACAACCATGCGCATTCTGATTGCCGAAGACGACCAGGTTTTGGCCGATGGCCTTTTGCGTACGCTGCGCGCTTCAGGCGCGGCAGCCGACCACGTGGCCAGCGGCACCGAAGCCGACGCCGCGCTGCTCACCAACACCGAATTCGATCTGCTGATCCTGGACCTGGGCCTGCCGCGCATGCACGGGCTGGAAGTGCTCAAGCGCCTGCGCGCGCGCGGCTCGGCCATGCCGGTGCTGATCCTCACCGCCGCCGACAGCGTGGAAGAGCGCGTCAAAGGCCTGGACTACGGCGCCGACGACTACATGGCCAAGCCGTTTTCGCTGCAAGAGCTTGAAGCCCGCGTGCGCGCGCTGATACGCCGCGGCATGGGCGGCGCCAGCAGCACCATCAAGCACGGCCCGCTGGTGTACGACCAGGCCGGCCGCGTGGCCACCATCGATGGCCAGATGCTGGAGCTGTCGGCGCGCGAACTCGGCTTGCTCGAAGTGCTGCTGCAACGCGCCGGCCGCCTTGTCAGCAAGGACCAGCTGGTCGAGCGCCTTTGCGAATGGGGCGAAGAAGTCAGCAACAACGCGATCGAGGTGTACATCCACCGGTTGCGCAAGAAGATTGAAAAAGGCCCGGTGCGGATTGCAACGGTTCGTGGACTAGGCTACTGCCTGGAAAAAATACCAGGGTAAGGATGGAGCCCCCACGGTCGCTCACTTCGTGTAGCTCCCTGCCCCCCGGGGGGGCCGCCCCGCCTGCGGCCCGGCAAAGCCGGTTCCGCGGCTCCTGCTGGCGTGAAGAGAGCGCTCAGTGGGTAAAAGTCCCCCTGGCTTCTTGATCTGTGGCCCTGAGACTTTTCCAACGCGAGCGCCGCAGCCTCTTCGGCGAAATCCTTGACTGGATGCTCACGCCGCTGCTGCTGCTGTGGCCGATCAGCCTGGCGCTGACCTGGCTGGTGGCACAGAACATCGCCGGCAAACCTTTTGACCGCGCGCTCGAATACAACGTGCAGGCGCTGGCCAAGCTGGTGGTGGTCAAAAACAACCAGGTGCAGTTCAACCTGACGGCGCCCGCGCGCGAAATCCTGCGGGCCGATGACACCGACCTCGTTTACTACCAGGTGATGGGCACGCACGGCGAACACCTGAGCGGCGAACACGACCTGCCCGCGCCACCCGACGAAGACAAACCCACCAACGGCGAGGTGCGGCTGCGCGAAGACGTCATCCAGGGCGAAGACGTGCGCGTGGCCTACACCTGGCTCAAAGTCGACGTCAAAGCCGCAGCGGCGGCGCCCAAGCCCGCAGCATCGCGTGGTGACAAAGGTGCAGCCGCACCGGAGGCCGCGCCCAGCCAGATGGTGCTGGTGCAAGTGGCCGAGACGCTGGAAAAACGCAAGACGCTGGCCACCGAAATCGTCAAGGGCACGATGGTGCCGCAGTTCGTCACGCTGCCGCTGGCGGTGCTGCTGGTGTGGCTGGCGCTGGTGCGCGGCATCAAGCCGCTGGCCCAGCTTGAAAAGCGCATCCGCGCGCGCAAGTCCGACGACATGAGCCCGCTCGACGAAACCGCGGTGCCTGAAGAAGTCGCGCCGCTGGTGTCGTCCATCAATGATCTGCTGAGCCGGCTCAAGGTGTCGCTGACCACGCAAAAACGCTTCTTGGCCGATGCGGCCCACCAGCTCAAGACGCCGCTGGCGGGCCTGCGCATGCAGGCCGACCTGGCGCAGCGCGAGACCGATGCCGACGAACTCAAAAAATCGCTCAAGCACATCGGCCGCGCCAGCATCCGCGCCACGCACACCGTCAACCAGCTGCTGGCGTTGGCACGCGCCGAAACCACCGGCCGCAGCCTGGCCAAGCAGCACATCGACCTGGTGCATGTGGTATCGGAAGTGATGGCCGACTCGGTGCCGCGCGCGCTCGAAAAGCAGATCGACCTCGGCTACGACGGCCCGGAAGCCGGGGAGCGCGCCACGCAGCTTGAAGGCAATGCGACCTTGCTCAAGGAGCTGGTGCGCAACCTGCTGGACAACGCCATCAACTACACGCCCGAAAAAGGCCAGGTCACGCTGCGGCTGATGACCGACCGCTTCAGCGGCGTGCTGGTGCTGCTGGTGGAAGACTCGGGGCCGGGCATCCTCGAGTCGGAGCGCGAACTGGTGTTCCAGCCGTTTTACCGCACGCTGGGCACCAACGTCGACGGCTCCGGCCTGGGCCTGGCGATTGTTCTGGAAATCGCCAAGCAGCATGGGGCCACCATCACGATTGAAGACGCCGTCTTGCCGGGCCACCCGCAGACGCCGGGCACTCGCGTCACCGTGCGTTTTGTCGGTATGGACTTGCCTGACGGGCAGTAGCCGGCCCGGCCTGAGCGCCGCAATTTCTTAAAGAAAAAAGGCCTCTAGCCCAATCGGCACATGCACTATTCGCTACTAAAACAATAGCAACTTAGGATTTGGCGGGCGGCCACTTGTCGTAGAGTTTCACGGCTATGCGCTCGCCCCACAGCTCAATTTCCGCCGGCGTACCGGCATGTGGATGGTTGGCGCTAGCGCCACGCACGTAACCCAGCGCCACGCAGGCGCCGGCCAGCGGGCTCCAGCCGACCGACGAGATTTCACCCACCGTTTGCCCGCCCAGCACAATCGCCTCACCGCCCCAGGCGAACGCCTCGGGTGTGTCAAACACCAGTGTGACCAGCTTCTTGCGCAGCGCCAGCCCCTGTGAGTTGAGCAATGCCGCTTTGCCGATGAAGTCCGCGGGTTTATCAAGCTTCACGCTGAAGGCCAGCCCGGCCTCCCACGGCGTTTCGTCCGGGCCGAGCTCGGCGCCCCAGGCGCGGCGGCCCTGCTCGATGCGCAGCGCATCCAACGCGTAGTAGCCCGCGTCGCGAACGCCCAGCGCCTTGCCGGCTGCCATCAGCGCGAGGTAAACATGGCGCGCCATTTCAATCGGCGTGTAAAGCTCAAAGCCGGGCCCGCCCACATAACTCATGCGGGCGGCGCGCACGCGGGCAAAACCCACGTCGATCTCTTTGGTCCATGAAAACTTCAGCGCCTCGGGCGACAGGTCGTCCGGGCTAACAAGCGCCAGCAACTCGCGCGCCTTCGGCCCCATCACCGACAGCACCGAATACATCGCCGACACGTCGGTCAGCACCGCATGTTGCGCTTCGCCGATATGCCGCGTGATCCAGTCGAAGTCGCGCACGGTCTGAGAGGAGCCGGTGATGATGAGGAATTGATACGCCGCTTGCCGGATGACAGTCAGGTCGCTTTCAAAACCGCCGCGCTCATTGAGCATGGCGGTGTAGACCATCTTGCCGATGGGCACGTCCATCTCGTTGGCACACAGGCGCTGCAGCACGCTGAGCGCATCGCGGCCTTGCAGCAGGTATTTGGAGAACGAGGTCTGGTCGTAGAGGGCCACGGTTTCGCGCGTGGCCTTCTGCTCTTCAACCATCCAGGGCAGCCAGCCGGGTTTGCCGAGCGTGTAGTCGGGCCGTGCAACCCCTTCCGGCCTGAAATAACTCGCACGCTCCCAGCCGTTCTTGCTGCCGAATTCCGCACCCTTCGCGGCCAGGATGTCGTACAGCGGCGAAGTCCGCAGCGGCCGCGCCGTTTCCAGCTCCTGCCTGGGCCAGCGCATCGCATAGTGCAGTCCCAGCGTCTCGCCAGTGCGTTCGGCAAGCGCCTTGCGGTTGCCGGTGAAGCTGCCGAAGCGGCGAATGTCGACGTCCCACAAATCCGTGCTGGGCTGGCCGCCCACAATCCATTCGGCCATGAGCCGGCCCGCACCGCCGCTATTGGCAATGCCGGCCGAATTGAAGCCAGCGCAGACAAAGTAGTTGCGCAACTCAGGCGCTTCACCGAGGATGAAGTTGCCATCGGGCGTGAAGCTTTCGGGGCCGTTGAGCAGCATCTTGACTTCAGCGGTCTCCAGGCACGGCGTGCGGTGCAGCGCGGCGGTCATCAGGGGCTCGAACTGGTCCCAGTCTTCGTCCAGCAACTCGAACTGGAAGGTCGAAGGAATCGGGTCCATCTTCCAGGGTTTGGCCTGGGGCTCAAAGCCGCCCATCACCAGGCCGCCGACTTCTTCCTTGTAATAGATATAGCCGTCCGGGTCGCGCATCACAGGCAGCATGGGGTGCACGCCGGGTATCTTGCCGGTGACGATATAAAAGTGCTCGGCCGAATACAGCGGAACATTCACGCCCGCGAGCTTGCCGAACTGGCGCGCCCACTGGCCGGCGCAGTTGACGAGAACTTCGCAGCGCACGTCGCCCTGCGCGGTCTTCACGCCCACGGCCTTGCCGTTTTCAATGATGACGCCGGTCACCTCAACACCTTCAACCATCTTCACACCGCGGTTGCGCGCACCCTTGGCCAGCGACATGCACAAATCCGCCGGATTGGCCTTGCCGTCGCCCGGCAGCCAGATCGCGCCCTGCAAATCGTCGGTGCGCATGATGGGATATTTGTCACCCGCCTCTTTCGGCGAGATCTCATGGCATTCGACACCGAAGCTGTTGGCCATGGCCACCTGCTTTTTGAGCACCTTCATGCGCTCGGGCGTGCGCGCCACGTTGACGCTGCCGCACTGCTTCCAGCCGGTGGCCAGGCCGGTTTCGCCTTCCAGTGACGCATACAGCTCAATGCCGTATTTGCTCATCTGCGTCATGTTGCGGTTGGGCCGCATCTGGCCGACCAGGCCGGCTGCATGCCAGGTGGTGCCGCTGGTGAGCTTGCCCTGCTCAAGCAGCAGTACGTTGGTCTTGCCCATCTTCGCCAGGTGGTAGGCGACGGAGCAGCCGGCGATGCCGCCGCCCACGATCACGATTTCTGCATGGCTGGGAAGCGTCGTGGTGGTCATGGCATGTGCCTCACAGAAGGTTGGAGTTTTTGATCAGGCCAGACGTATGGCCATGACGCCGCCGACGATGCCGCACGTGCCGATGAATCGGCGCACGGTGAAAGCTTCTTTCAACAGCCAGCAGCCGATCAGCACCGCGAACAACACCGAGGTTTCGCGCAGCGCCGCGACCGTGGCCACGGGAGCTCGCGTCATGGCCCACAGCGCAATACCGTAAGAGCCCAGCGAGGCCAGCGCGCCGCCGGTAGCGACTGGCCAGCGGTGCTTGGCATAGTCGGCCATGGCCCGGCCGCGCCGCGCCATCATCAGAAGGCCAAAGGGCCAGCCGTCAAGCAGGAACAGAGTGGCGACATACTGCAGCGCATTGCCCGAAGCCCGCACGCCCAGCGCATCGACCACGGTATAGATCGCGATGATGACGGCATTGGTCAGCGCAAAGCCGACCGCCTTGCGTGCATGCAGTGCTTGGCGGCTCAGGCCCAATACCAGCACGCCGCTGGAAATGCCAAGAATGCCGGCCCAGGCGAGTGGGGTCAGGGTTTCGCCCAGCGTGAAGGTAGCCGACAGCGCCACCAGCAGCGGCGCCACGCCGCGCATGAGCGGATAAGTGAGCCCGAGGTCACCGTGTTTGTAGGCCTGCGTGGTGGCAATGTAGTAGCCGATGTGGATCAGCACGGAAGTGCCTATAAACGGACAGGCCTCCACGCGCGGCAAACCCACCAGCAGCACCAGGGGCAGGGCCAACACCGAACCGATGAGGTGGATGACCGCCATGTCCAGCGACTTGTCGGTGCTGGACTTGACCAGCGCGTTCCAGCCCGCGTGCAGCAGCGCGCCAAACAACACGGCGCACAGCACCGGCCAGGTCAGGGCCAGGATTTCAGGCGGCAAGCGCAGGCCTTGCGGCGGGGAGGGCGCAGCGCCGCGCCCGCGCCAGGAAATGCGACAGCGGCGGCGTCTCTTTGTTCTCGTCTTTCGCCTGGTCGTCCCAGAGGCGCAGCTTCACAGCATCCGCGGCGCCGGGCTGTGCGATGAAGCGCGCGGCTTCCTCGGCCGAGAAGATGCCGCCTTGCAGCAACAAGCTGCGTTTGGAATCGGCCGAGAGGGCGGAGTGATAACCGCGCCGCGCGGCGCACAGATAGCGTTTGGCATCGACGTGCAACTTGATGGCGTCCAGCACTTCGTCGGCGAACAGGCCGCGCAGGAAAGGCAGCGCGCGGTATTGATGCACGTCGTCGACGCCACGCAGCGAGGGCGTCTCACCCAGGTCATGCAGCAGGTGGCCGAGGTCGTGCAGCAGAGCCGCAGTGACCAGCGCGTCACTCGCGCCTTCGGCCTCGCCCAATGCCGCGGTTTGCAGCGCGTGCTGCAGTTGGGTCACGGGCTCACCGCTGTACTGTTCGCCGCCGCGCTCTTTGAAGAGGTGTTCGATGTCGTCAAAACTCAACACGTGAATTCCTTAAAGATCATCCATTCCAGGGAAGCGAATAGGTTTTCAAGTTGGTGAAACTCTTGATCGCCTCTTGCACGCCTTCTTTATAGCCCAGGCCCGAGTCCTTGATGCCACCGAAGGGCGTGAGCTCCAGCCGGTAGCCGGGCACTTCGCGCACGTTGACCGTGCCAACGTGCAGCTCGCTCACAAAGCGGTTGATGTAGTCCATGCGGTTGGTGCACACCGCGCTTGAAAGGCCGTACGCCGTGCCGTTGGAGATCTGGATGGCTTCGTCGATGTTTTTAAAGCGGATCACCGGCGACACCGGGCCGAAGGTTTCCTCGCGCGCCACCGTCATCTGCGGAGAAACGTGGTCGAGCAGCGTGGGCGAGTACAACGCGCCGCGGCGCTGGTTGCCGGCCAGCAGCTTCGCACCCTGCGCCACGGCCTCGTTCACGCGCGACTCAAACAGCATGGCGGCCGGCTCGTCGATCACGGTACCCATGTCGTTGGCCTTGTCTGCCGGGTCGCCGTATTTCCAGGCCAGGGTCTTGGCCAGAACCTGCTCGACAAATTCGCCCGCCACCGCCTCATGCACCATGAGCCGCTTGACGGCGGTGCAGCGCTGGCCCGAGTTTTTATAAGAGCCTTGCACGGCGAGCGTAGAAGCTTCGTCGATGTCCGCGTCTTCCATCACGATGATGGGGTCGTTGCCGCCCAGCTCCAGCACCACGCGGCGATAACCAGCTTTGGAGGCGATGTATTTTCCGATGGCCACACCGCCGGTGAAGGTCACCAGGTCGACCAGCGGATTCGTGATCAGCTCATCGGCAATCTCGCGCGGGTCGCCCGTCACCACACTGAGCATCTCGGGTGGCAGGCCCGCCTCGTACAGGATGTCGGCAAACAAAATGGCAGAGAACGGCACTTTCTCGGAAGGCTTGAGCACCATGCGGTTGTTGGTCGCAATGCTGGGCACCACCTTGTGCGCCACCTGGTTCATCGGGTGGTTGAAAGGCGTGATGGCGGTGATGACGCCCAGCAGCGGCGAGCGATGCGTGTAGACGCGGCGCTTTTTGCCATGGGGTGTCAGGTCGCAGCTGAAGATCTGGCCGTCATCTTTGAGCACTTCAGTCGCGCCGAAGAGCAGCACGTCGCTCACGCGCCCGGCTTCATAGATCGCGTCTTTGAGGCACAGACCGGCTTCCGCGGTGATGAGGTTGGCGACCTGACCCAGCCGCGCCTGGATGATGGCCGCGGCACGGTTCAGAATCGCGGCGCGCTCGTAGCGCGTGAGCTGCGGCTTGTAGGCGTGAGCTTTGGCAAAGGTGTCCCGCACTTCCTCGAGCGTGGCTTTGGGCACGGTGCCGATGCGCTTTTCCGTAAAGGGATTGAAGACTTCAATGACCCGGTCGCCTACGCGGTCGGCCCCGACCTTGCGGCCCGCCAGGCGCATGGCGTTGAGTTGGTGGTCCTGTATGTACTGGTCAATCACGCTGCGGCTTTCGGGTGAACATGGAGGGCTTTGGCTTACTGGGCGTAGTTAAGTGCCAGATCGAAGGCGTCAAAGTTGCGAAAGCGCCGGCTGCGGTCCAGCCCGGGCAGCTCGCGGTTGACGATGAGCGGCACGCGCTGCTCGCTCATACCGCCGTGCGAGCGCAGCGGCACTTCAAGTGCGGAGAGGTCATGGCGAGAAGCCGAGGTGCCGATCACGGTGAAGCGCTCGGACACGGCCACGATGTCGCCAATGCGGTCGGCCGGCAATTCAAAACGCTCAGCCGCCTGCTCGCGGTTGAGCACCACTTCCATGCCCTTGAGCGCGGCCAGCCGCTTGCGCGCGGCCTCGATGTTGGTGCCTTCGGGCAGGTACACGGTGGCGAAAGACCCCAGCGCGCCGTGGTGGACCACATAAGGGTCGGTGATGGGAAGGATCACGCGTGCAACAGTGGCGCCGAGCCAGTTGTCGAACCAGTCCTGCAGGTAGATCACGTCGGGCGTGCCGTCCAGCGCGACCTTGGCGTTCATGCCGTGGTCGGCGGTGAGCACGATCACGCAGCCCAGGTCATCTAGCTGCTGCATGTAGCCGTCCATCATGCGGTAGAAGGAATTGGCGCCGTCGGTGCCGGGCGCGTGCTTGTGCTGCACATAGTCGGTGGTCGAGAGATACATCACGTCGGGCTTGTACTTCTGCATGATCTTCACGCCGGCCGCAAAGACAAACTCCGACAGGTCGGCGCTGTACACGCTGGGCAGCGGCTGGCCCACCAGGCCCAGCACGTCTTCAATGCCGTTTTCTTCGAGCGTGACCTGGTCGGCTTTTTCGGATGAAAAGCAGATGCCCTTCATCTTGTGGCCCAGCAGCTTGCGCAGCTTGTCCTTGGCCGTCACTACCGCCAGCGATTTGCCGGCATCCGACAAAGCCGCCAGCAAGGTCGGCGCGCGCAGCCACTTGGGGTCGTTCATCATGACCTCGGTGCCGGTCGCGGTGTCGAACAAATAGTTGCCGCAAATGCCGTGCACGCTGGGCGGCGCGCCGGTGACGATGGAGAGGTTGTTGGGGTTGGTGAAGCTGGGCACCACGCAGTCGCCCGTCAGGCCCGAGCCCAGCGCCAGCGTTCGCTTGAGCCAGGGCATCTGGCCGGTGGCCACGGCCTGCGCGAGGTAGTCGGGCTCGCAGCCGTCTACGCAGACCACCACCGTGGGTTTGGCCGGAAGCTTGTAAGCCCGGCCGTTCACTTTCACTTCAGTCCCTGTTTCAGCGTTTGCCACGTGATGGCCCTTCCTTGACTTTGGTTTTTTCCTTGTCTTTTTCTTTATCTTTACGCGCGCCGGTGGTGCTGGCGACCAACCGTACGGGCTTGGCGGCCGCATCGGCCTCAGCCTGTTCGGCAAGCCCTGCCTGCCTGCGCAGATCGTTTTCTATCGTGCGTTCCTTGCTTTCAATCACGTGCTGGAACATCGCACGGCCGGCTGCGTCAGCATCGCCTGAAGCAATGGCCTTGACGATCTGCCGGTGTTCGTTGGCCGACATCGGCATCAACCAACCGTCGGCAAGATTCAGGCGCCTGAACAGCGAAAGCTCCTTGATGAGCTTGCGGTAGATCTCGGTCAGCTTGCGGTTGCCCGCCATTTCCACCAGCCGGTCATGAAACGTGAGGTTGAGCAGGTGGTAGGCGTGAGGGTCTTCGGCCTTGACCGCTTTTTCCATGGCGTCGACCAGGCCCTTGAGCTCCTTGATCTGGGCCGGCGTGTTGTTTTCGGCGAGGCGGCGGCCGACGAGTTCGTCCATCGCCGCCCGCAGGTCAAAGATTTCGACCGCCTCTTCGATGGGGATGTCGCGCACAAAGACACCGCGATTTTTCTCGGTCCGAACCAGGCCAGCTTCTTCGAGCATGCGAAAGGCCTCGCGCACCGGGCCGCGCGAGACGCCCATCTTTTCAGCCAGCGTGGCCTCGATCAGCTTGCTGCCGGGCTCGTATTCGCCGGCAAGGATGGCACGCTCGATTTCCTGCTGCACCACAGTGGTGAGAGAACTGTTCTGGAGTTGCGCGATGGTGGGATGCAAAGCAGCGTTCATGCCCTGAATTGAAGCACAAAAATGTAGATTGTCAACAATCTGCAATAAACAATTGACAAGATAGAAGGGTCGGCGTTAAATAAAAAATGAGCTGGGTTGATATGGCCTGAACACAGGCCGGTCATCACAGTGTCACTACCCCGACACGATCAAGTCACAACATTGCAGGTTCTCCAATAAAGGATTTTTTATGCAACTGGCTACCCACCTCAAATCGCTGTCCAAGGCGATCGCCCTTCTCGGGCTGCTCACCGCCGCCACCGGCGCCTTCGCCCAGAAAACCCAGCTGCTGGTTTACACCGCACTGGAGACCGACCAGATCAAGGCCTACCAAGAGGGCTTCAACAAGGTCTATCCCGACATCGAAATCAAATGGGTCCGCGACTCGACCGGTGTGATCACCGCCAAGCTGCTGG
>Ga0307513_10000131_pt1 | contig 104237 bp, 116 predicted proteins | sample 15_EM_MG_FD_202174 | JGI IMG/M metagenome (GOLD analysis project Ga0307513, IMG submission 202174) | Populus trichocarpa ectomycorrhiza microbial communities from riparian zone in the Pacific Northwest, United States - 15_EM | ecosystem: Host-associated > Plants > Roots > Unclassified...
TGGTTTCCAGCTGGAGGTCTCAGCTGGCTGGGGCCCAATCTCCCCCTGGCGAACAGGTAACCGATCGCCATCAAACAAGCTGGGCCAAACCAGCCGAATTCCGCGTGACGCAGGGTTGGGTGTGTAGAGAAGGGGGGGATCACGGTCACGGAGGTGACACGTTACTGATGTGTGAGGGTTTTGTCACGACGCTTCAATCGTCTATTTCTGTTATTTATCCTTGTTTGTACGTTCCTCACCGCGCGCAGTGCCCTCGAGGAAACGCGTGGGTCAAGGGATGGCCGCAGCTCGCGTGCAATTAGGGAGGTTCTCACCCAACGCAGTAGATGCTGCGTTCAACGAGAACTCACACGTCTTTCCTTGAAATTGCAGAGACATTAATTATTCTTGGCCCCGACATCACAGTCGTAACGGGGATAGGGTCTGGGGCCATGCCATTGCTCGCTGACGAGAAGGAGCGCGCGTGTTTGGTCATCGATCATCCATCGCCCGAGGATCTGGGGAAATTTGTTGGCGTGCACGAGTGCACTTCGTTCGTACTTCGCTTTGTCATTAACCCCCAAGCGACTGTTTCCCCAGCACACCTCATCGAGTGTCGGGAGGTCTGACCTGACGTTATCGATGTACTCGAGTTTTAACCCGAGAGACAGATTTTTAGTCCTCCTACCCAAGGTCTGTAACTTTCCGCGTGTTTTCTCCACTAGTGACCTGTTTCGTGTTGAGTATCATTTTCCATGCTGACCAAGTAGACGATTGTGGGCCACGAATTTTATTTTGAGTCAAGGGAATAAAATATTTTTTGGATAGTTTATCAGTGATCGTTCGGGTTAGGGTTTGCCATTTACGGACAGCGTTACCGTGATGAGGCCCTCTCTATACAGAGTTCACCAGACGGTCTGGGATCGATCAGTGCAGCCTCGGCTAGCATTTCAAACTCAGATCACCAGAACGTCTGGCTCGAGACTAAGGGAAGAGGTACACGAAATAATTCTAAGGCCCAGGACTTTCAGTCCCGGGAACCTCGAGATCATGGTGTCGGAGATCCCCGAGCGGGGTTCAAAATTGGCATTTGCCAAAAGCCTTGCCGGGTCCTGCAGGCGAACGATTGAAGATCCTGTGTTTTCTTTAAGGCAGATTAAGCATCGATTTGCAAACGGCTGTATTGGGCGAGCTTGATGTGTAGTCCTCGTCATTATCCACCAAGCATCGATTACTGATTATCCCAACTCATAATGTGAGGCCTCGAGGTTTCACTCCCCGCAATCTCGACTTGGACGTGTCATCCTCATTTCATCCTCGCCCCCAGCCACCACATCACGAATAAACAAGAAACGGCCGTGTCAACTGTACGTAGAAGTCGACTCCATCCATCTTTGTCTTCTTGTTGCGCTGAACTCACCACGTGCCATCGTAGGCCACGGCCTCTACGATGAGAAGCGAACCCACCGAACAAGAACCATCGCTTTCCCAGCTCCTGGACACCCTCGAGAGAAAGTTGGATAACATGGCTAAAACCAACAGGTACTGTAGAGCACCTTCCAATAATCGGTTACAGTCAGCTTATCACGAAGCTCCCACACAGTAGCCAGACGGGCGCTGTGATGGTCAAACAGGTTTGAACGACGTCAAGAAGACAAAAACCAAACTTTGACTTTGGTTTACCACAGATCAGTGATGCGATTCCGAGAATCTTGGACATCCATAAGAAGGCGATGAACGTCAAGAACTCCCTCATGCCCATCAACAGACTTCCTCCTGAAATCATCGGTCTGGTGGCCAAGTTTTTCGAACCGGGTCATCAATTAATCCACGCTACCGCGGTCTGCCAGCGCTGGCGTGCAACCCTACTATCCCTCCCGCGGTTGTGGAGCAAAATCCCTTTCTCATCAGGTCAGATGCAATTCGAAACGTACCTTGCACGATCCAAGTGTGCTCCTCTCGAAGTCCAATTACGCCCTCCGTTTTCCAACCTGTTGATACCTCTTGTCTCTCACGCCTTTCGACTCGTCTCTCTGGCCGTACAGGTGGCGGATCCGTCTGACGTTCGTCAGATTGCGCGTTATATCTACTACAAGGTTCCCACCATACGCAAACTCAGTATCATTGCACTTCCGGGCCTGACCACTTTGGAATTCCCCTCCGACAAGAACTCTCCATATGTGAAGACGCTACATTTGGAGGGCATATCATCGTTCCGGGAACCCCATGCCTTCCCTAGCATCACCGAGCTAATCTGGGATGTGGGCTCTCCCAATAACTCTCCGATGCGGCTCACAGAGTTATTGCATACATTGGAGCGACTGCCTGTATTAGAGAAGGCTCACTTGAATTTCCGGACGGACCGACATACCATGACGGACCCGGCCCCTCCCATTGCCACACTCCCACACGTACATCAGATATCCTTGTCTTGCTCCGAGGGCGAGAATGCGGGGATCCCCTATATCCTCAACTTCCTCGAACTCCCCAACCTCACGTCGCTTATCGTCGATACACCACCGACGTTCCCGCGGTTCCCCATCCTCCCTGACATTTCCTTTGACAAACACCTCCCAACCCTTGCCGAGCTCCCAGAAATGGGAGTTTACACGTGTGCTGAATATGGTCGAGTCACCTTCCGAAGTCCCTCTCAAGCATCGTTGGAGTATCACGCTCGCGCGCGACCCTTGGGAAAATTAGCCTATCACCATGACCGTACAGTTTGGGGCGGCCTCCCTCTACATTCCGTACGGAGGCTGACTGTAGGGATGGCCGATTTTACAGAGGGTGTGGAGGATGTGTGGCTGGTTAGCCTGTTGCGCGACCTGGACTCGTTGGAACATTTGGAACTCGAGGGTCAATGTGGTTATGCACTGCGGCACTTGTGTCAAATGATGGTGCAGGGGGATCCTCTTCCTGGCATCAAAACCCTGACAGTGCGCTCGGGAGCATATGGGAGACGTCGGGCGCTGAGGTTAAGGGACGTCGTGGATGAACTTGGTTTGGGGATTATTGTGACCTGCACCCCGGACCCTCAAATATTGGATGATGATGATTGGGATTCGGATGGGTTGAGTGAGAGCTGGGAGTGGAGCGACGAGGAATCATGGTTCCTGGCAGGACGAACTTGAATATAGGATGTGAATGAGATGGACATAGGTGAAGCCGATTTGGATCCCAACCGTAATCAAGATGTAGATGAATATCTAGAACTGCCGTTGAGCCTTGTGCCTGTTACATCGAATCATTGTACCTTTCTGCTTATATAGGGGGAAGGATTTGTGACTCACTAGTGAACCGTAGGTTGATCGCGTATGTGACTAGCTTCCCCGGGGGTCTGTAAGGTGTTCCAATTTTGTCCGACTTATACGGAATGTGTGCTGAAGGTCCGGTGACCCACGGGTGATGGGAGACCAATAAATGACATTGGCTGGGTGCTCGCCGGTCATAGAAACTCTAAAAATCGGCATGGGAGGTTAGCGGGGAGTCTATGATTGGGGAAGGGACATAGTGAACAGGTGTTTCGGGGGGACGCCTCCGACGTAGCAATTGGTAAGGCCGAGTCAAAGCAAGTCGGAGCTGATGGAACCCACGCCTTTGCATAAACAGTCGGCTGACGGAGCATTTCTTCAGGGCATTTTGAGCGGGAGGTGGAGGAGCAAACGGATGTTTGGTGATCAAACGATCGGATGCATCCTCAAATATTGCCGCCACGAATGCTTCACCAAGTGGGTCCGTATGCACGAGACGTGTCATGAGGAAATTGCCGCTCATCTCTATCAGGGTTCGGGTTCTTCCTCGTAATCTGCACGCCACATCGATTTCTCGTAGTCGCCTCACGTTTTGACCATGACAACCGAGTCCCAACAGCCAAAAGGACAGGACGGCGCCCTCTCTTCGTTGGATAAGGCAATTGCGGCCGTCGAACTCGCGAAGGCCGACTCGAAGATCACACAAGCCAAGGCTGCCTTCGGCTCAGTCGTTATTCTTCTCGCTATTATCAGAGTCGGTACTCTCGTCTCTATCGACAAACCACTGGCTAATCTAGTACACAGACCACAGCGACCGACAAAGTGGACTTTGTCGACCTCGGGCTAGCTTGCGCCAATGTCTGCATAGCCCTCGACCGGGGGGTAAGGGGGAGAAAAACATATGAGTTCGGTCGGTCCATCCGCGACGCGATTGACCAATTGGTGGTGTAAGTGAAACCAGCAGAGATGTACGCCGTGCATGTCTTACTTGTTATACCTTGGATCGCAGGACTGCGACAGAGATTCAGGGGAAGATCGTCAAGTGGGGGAAGCGGAATGCGATCTCTCAATTCCTCCACACAAAGAATGATGAAAAGATGATCGCTACCTGGAGGTTGGAGCTCACAAGGATTCTTCAAGTTTTCAACGTATGTCAGGTTCGCTCCGTACGATCGTTGTTAACTTTCCACTTTCAGGATAAACTTGTAATAAATCCACCTGCAACCGTTTCTGATATCCGCCATGATGTTGCGGACATCCACGCAATTGTTTCCGATGTTCATCATAGTAGTTCACACGTTGACAACAAGACCCCCGACGTCCGCCGTGATGGTTCAAACACTCATGCCGTCATCTCCGGAGTCCGGAGCGATGTTGCGGGTGCCAGCCGCATCGTTTCTGAGGTCCGGAGTGATGTTGTGAACACCCGGACCATCGTTTCCGGCATTCGCCACAATGCGTTGAAAACCCGTGAGGACAAAAATGGTCAGAATCCGACGGTACGTATCACTCGCGCTTTACCCTTCACCGAGTAACAACTTATTGCTGCGTAGACTCACGCCAGGTTAGCGATCTGGATTATAAATGGATCCGTTGTCTAACACCTACCTCCAGTGCACCCGGTCAATCATCACCCCCACCATTGAACGCGCATGGAACCTCCGATACTCGCCATGACGTGAGGACCCGTACCATCATTTCTGATGTTCGCCGCGAAGTTGCGGACCTTCGTCGTGAGGTGCTGGAAAGTCAGGATGGGGCCGGAAGCCAACATCGATCGGTGAGTGTTACCCCTACACCATTGCCGGATTATGGACTTACCGTTAAATAGTCTCAAAATAGGTCAGCGATCCCGACTACTGCTGTGTTCAGCATCTTATACTTGCGTCCAGCGCACCTGGGGAGTCTCCTCCCCCGCCCCCAAGGAACTTCTTCGGGCGTAACGAGCTGATCGAGGAGATTGTCGATTTTGCGGGATGCCTTATGCCGATCGCTCTAATCGGAGTCGGCGGAATCGGGAAGACATCCATCGCCCTAACCGTCCTCCACGACGACCGGATCAAACGGCAGTTTGGCGACGACCGTCGGTTCATCCGCTGTGACAGGTTTCCTGCCTCACTCACTCATTTCCTCCGCCGACTCTCCAAGGTCATTGGTGCGGGCATCGAAAATCCCGAGGATCTGACCCTTCTACGACCATTCATATCCTCCAAGAAAATGTTCATAGTCCTCGACAATGCGGAATCCATACTCGATCCGCAGGGAGCAGACGCGCAGGAGATATACGACGTGGTGGAAGAGCTCAGTCAATTCGGCAACATCTGTCTGTGTATCACATCCCGGATATCTACTGTCCCTCCCGATTGCAAGTGGGTCGGTGTTCCAAAACTGTCGATGGAAGCCGCATGCGATGCCTTCTATTGCATCTACAACCACAACGAGCGATCAACCCTGATCACCAAAATCCTGGGGCAACTCGAGTTCCACCCGTTGTCGATCACCCTGCTCGCCACGGTTGCCCATCACAACAGGTGGGACGCCGCTCGGTTGGCCAGCGAGTGGGATGAGCGCCGGATGGATGTACTCCAGACGGACCATAACAAGAGCATTGACACCACCACCAAGCTCTCGCTCTCCTCCGCAACGTTTCAAGAACTTGGACCTGAGGCCTGAGGCCCGGGGCCTCCTCGTAGTTGTTGCCTTCTTCCCGCAAGGGGTTAACGAGAATAACCTTGATCGGCTATTCCCCACAATTCCAGGCAGGAAGAACATGTTCGACAAGTTCTGTGTCCTTTCTCTGACATATCGGAGTAAGGGCTTCGTCACGATGTTGGCACCATTCCGAGACCACCTTTGCCCAAAAGATCCAATGTCATCCCTCCTCCTGTGCACGACCAAGGACTGTTCCTCTCGCCAATTGTCGGTTGTCATCAACCCCAACGGACCCAATTTCAGAGAAACGCGGTGGATCGTATCAGAGGATGTGAATGTTGAGCGCTGAGCATCTGCTCGATATCTTCACAACCATTGACACGAACTCGCATGATGTCTAGGACACTTGCTTGTATTTCATACACCACATCTATTGGCACAAATCATAATTCACAATGCTCGGACAAAGGATTGAAATATTGAGAGCCTCCCGGATGACCATCCCTGCGAGCCGCTATCCTTGTTCCAGCTCTCACGGTTGTTCCGAAACCATCAGGTTGCTCAAGTATTGCGGGACTTGGCTGATGTAAACCGGATGCTTGTCTTTCGTAAGGAGGGAATGCAATGCGTAGAAGAGGCGTTGAAGATTTCCAAACAGCTCGGTGACACAGTGAAACAAGCCTTCTGTTTGAACGTTCCCGCTTGGCTGTTGCACGACGACGAGCGACTCGACGCTGTGAAAGAAGCTGCGAGTCACCACCCTCCGTCGTGTTTCTCAACCCCACACCCCCCTCTTTCCCTTCCTATTCGAGAACGTCTTCACTTGTATCTATCTCTATACCTTCTGTCCCACTTTTCGTCGCTGGTTCGCTGCATCTTGTGATGTGTCTCATTGCCTCTCGTGTTCAAATCGTTTTATACATATGTATCTTGTAGAGCATAATGACCCTAGGCTGAGCCTCGCCGCAAGTTCAGACCGCGGATGCAATTGCCAAACCAGATGTGGGGGACCTACGATCAGTCGGCGATTTGGGTGAGGATGGATAACGGATGGGCGTTTCGAAAAGATGCCTCAGGCGTAGCGGCCGGAAAGGCTAAGCCAAAAGCAAGCCAGAACTGATAGAACATACCCTTGCATCAACGGTCGGCAAGTGGAGCATTTCTTCAGGGTATTTGGGCGAGGAGTGGTTTTTGTGATCAAACGATCGGATGCATCCTCGAATTGTGCCGCCACGACACGAATGCCTCACCAAATGAGTTCATGTGCACGAGGCGTGTCATGACAGAATTGCCGCTCATCTATATCGGGGTTCGGGTTCTTCCTCGCAGTCTGCACGTCACATCGCTTTCTCACAGTCACCTAATGACAACCGAGTCCCAACGGCCGAAAAGATGGGACGGCGCCCTCTCTTCGTTGGATAAGGCAATTGCGGCCGTCGAACTCGCGAAGGCCGACTCGAGGATCACACAAGCCAAGGCCGCCTTCGGCTCCGTCGTTACTCTTCTCGCTATTATCAGGGTCGGTACCCCTCTCGTCTCTATCAATCAACCACTGGCTAATCTAGCACACAGACCACAGCGACCGACAAAGTGGACTTTGTCGACCTTGGGCTAGCTTGCGCCGATGTCTGCGTAACCCTCGACCAGGGGGTAAGGGGGAGAGAAGCAAACGAGCTCGGTCGGTCGGTCCTCGAGGCGATTGACCAATTGGCAGTGTAAGTGAAACCAGCAGAGGTGTGCGCTGTGCATGTCTTACTCGCTATACCCTGGATCGCAGGACTGCGACAGAGATCCAGGGGAAAATCGTCAAGTGGGGGAAGCGGAATGCGATCTCTCAATTCCTCCACACAAAGAATGATGAAAAGATGATCGCTACCTGGAGGTTGGAGCTCACAAGGATTCTTCAAGTCTTTAATGTATGTCCAATTCACTCCGTACGATCGTTGTTAACTTTCCACTTTCAGGCTCAACCTGTAATGAACCCACCTGCAACCGTTTCCGACGTCCGCCATGACGTTGCGAACGCCCACGCAATCGTTCCCGATGTTCATCACGATAGTTCACAGGCCGACAACAAGACCCCCGATGTCCGTCGCGATGGCTCAAATACTCTTGCCGTCATCTCCGGAGTCCGGAGTGATGTTGTGAACACCCAGAACACTGTTTCCGGCATTCATCGCAACGCGTTGAAAACCCGTGAGGGTAAGGATGGTCAGAATCCGACGGTACGTATCACTCGCGCTTTACCCTTCACCGAGTGGCAACTTATTGCTGCGTAGACTCACGCCAGGTCAGCGACCCGGACTATAAATGGATCCGTTGTCTAACACCTACCTCCAGTGCACCCGGTCAATCATCACCCCCACCATTGAATGCGCATGGAACCTCCCATATTCGCCAGGACGTGAGAACACGTGCGATTATTTCTGATGTTCGCCGCGAAGTTGCAGACCTTCGTCGTGAAGTACTGAAAAGTCAGGATGGGGCCGGAAGCCAACATCAATCGGTGAGTGTTACCCCTACCCCATCGCCGGATTATGGACTTACCGTTAAATAGTCTCAAAATAGGTCAGCGATCCCGACTACTGCCATGTTCAACATCTTATACTCGCGTCTAGTGCACCTGGGGAGTCTCCTCCCCCACCCCCGAGGAACTTCTTTGGACGTAATGAGCTGGTCGAGGAGATCGTCGATTTCGCAGAACGCCTTACGCCAATCGCTCTAATCGGTGTTGGCGGAATCGGAAAGACATCCATCGCCCTAACCGTCCTCCACGACGACCGGATCAAACGGCGGTTTGGCGAGCACCGTCGGTTCCTCCGCTGTGACAAGTTCCCCGCTTCACTCACTCATTTCCTCCGCCGACTCTCCAAGGTCATTGGTGCGGGCATCGAAAATCCCGAGGATCTGACCCTTCTACGACCATTCCTATCCTCCCAAAAAATGTTCATAGTCCTCGACAATGCGGAATCCATACTCGATCCACAGGGAGCAGACGCGCAGGAGATATACGACGTGGTGGAAGAGCTCAGTCAATTCGGCAACATATGCCTGTGTATCACATCCCGGATATCTACTATCCCCACCAGCTGCAAGTGGGTTGATATTCCGACACTGTCGAAGGAGGCCGGATGCGACACCTTCTATTGCATCTATAGCCACGGCAGGCGGTCCACCTTGACCGACAACATCCTGGAGCAACTCGACTTCCATCCACTGTCAATCACCCTGCTTGCCACGGTTGCGTATCACAACAGGTGGGACACCACTCAGTTGGCCAGCAAGTGGGATGAGCACCGGACAGATATGCTCCAGACGGACTACAACAAGAGCCTTGCCACCACCATCAAGCTCTCACTCTCCTCCGCAATGTTTCAAGAACTTGGGCCTGAGGCCCGGGACCTCCTCGGAGTTGTTGCCTTCTTCCCGCAAGGGATTGACGAGAGGAATCTCAACTGGTTATTCCCCACAATTCCAGGCAGGAGGAATATATTCGACAAGTTCTGTGTTCTCTCTCTCTCATATCGGAGTGAGGGCTACATCACGATGCTGGCGCCGCTCCGGGACCACCTCTGTCCCAAAGATCCAAAATTATCCCCCCTCCTGTGCACGACCAAGGACTGTTACTTTGGTCGATTGTTGGTTGTTATCAACCCCAACAGACCCAATTCCGAAGAAACACGGTGGATTGTATCAGAGGATGTGAATGTTGAGCATCTGCTCAATATCTTCACAACCATTGATGCAAACTCGCTTGAGGTCTGGGTTGCTTGCTCTTTTTTCATACACCACCTCTACTGGCACAAACCGCGATTTACAATGCTAGGACGAAAGGTCGAGGACCTCCCGGATGACCACCCCTGCAAGCCACTATCCTTGTTCCGGCTCGCGCGGTTGTTCAAAGCAGTTGGCGATTTCACGGGACGTAAGCGGGCTCTCATCTATGCTTTGGAACTTTGGAGAGGGCAGGGGAATGATCATCGGATTGCTCAAGTATTGAGGGACTTAGCCGGTGCGAACCGGTCACTCGGCCTTCATAAGGAAGGGATACAATGCGTAGAAGAGTCATTGGAAATTGCTGAGCGGCTCAGTGACACGGTGACTCAAACCTGGTGTTTAAAGGAGCTCGCTTGGCTGTTACATGAGGACAAACAACTCGACGCTGCAAAAGAAGCCGCATTTCGCGCGATCGAACTCCCCCCAGAGAAAGACAAAGAATCTCATTTCTCTGATTGTCACCGCATTCTTGGCAATATATATCGATCCGAGGGCGAGGCGGAAAAGGCCATCCACCATTACGAGACAGCCCTCGAAATTGCTTCCTCTTTTAGTTGGGACAGTCGGTTGTTTTGGATTCATCAGAACCTGACGCTGCTCTATCTCGACCAAGACAGGTTCGACGACGCAAACGCTCAGATCGAATACGCCAAATCACGCGTAATCAATAAACCATACCAGTTGGCTATTGCAATGGACCTGCAGGCTCAAATTTGGTATGAACAGGATAGACTAGAAGAGGCGAAATCCGAGGTATTGTGCGCCGCCGACGCGCTTGAGAAGCTCGGGGCCACGGAGCGTGCAAACGGTGCTAGGGGTCTTCTCCAACAGATTGAAGCGGCGATAAATAAAGGTACGTCCCCGGAAATGGTGCTACTTCTGGCGCGTATTGACCTTTCACTCTCAGCCCGGGGAACCGAATGAAAACGTCGATAGTTGTCTCGATTTCCTCGGATGAAGGATCCTTCCGCAAGTCATCGTCGATCATCGATCACCCCCTGTCATGTTCCCCAATCTCACACCTCTTCCTTCTCTTCCTCTTCGAGAACATTCTTCCTGGCATCTATCTCTATACCTTTTGTCCCACTACTCGTCGCTGCTTTACATCATGTAATATGTCTCCCTGCCTTCCGTGTTCAGATCGTTTACACACGTGTATCTCGTAGATTGTAACAAACCCAGGCTGAGTCTCACCTCAAGCTCTGACTGTGAATACAATTCTCCTTGGCGTACGACGACAGGATAACCACCCATGACGCGCGGCGAATGGGTTGCGGGAATACCTGGGGGCTCCGTGCCTTTCGCTTAACTGTGCCCGACTTGCTTGACAGAATTTGTCCGTGCTATATTTCAAGCACACTTTATGTGCTTTACATTTTGAATTCTACTGAACAAAACATACTTTCGGCATGATCAGGGCGTTTATGAATTTCCTGATGACTCGTCATTCTCATCCGAATCATCTGAGTTAACTGTCCGAATCCTCGTACCAATCTTCATCGTCACTTGTGCTCTCGGCATCAGGGTCCCGGATGTAGGTCACCGTCATGTTTTGTAGACCTAGGTAGCCCTTGACCCTTTCCAACTTGAACGCCTGGGCTTTCGCGTATCCATTCCCGCGGACAATCAGGGTTTGAATGCCAACCCACCCCATCTCTAGAGCCATTCTGCGACGCAAATAACGCAGTGCAGGACCACACTCGCCTCCAAGCTCCAAGAGCTCCAGGAAGTCCAGCCGCGTGAGCACGTCTACCAGCCATTCATCCTCACTGCCGATGTCCGGATCCACCAGAATCGCAGTTACCCTCCGGACGGAAGTAAGCGGGAGGTCTCCCCATAACAAATGTCCCCACTGATATCCCGCCCCCGCTCCAGTGATGAGGGTGATAACCGCTTGGGAAGGTCTTCGAAAAACTAATTTTCCGGAAAGCATGGTTGTGTCAATTCGTACCTCCGGAAGTTCGACATAATTCGGGAGGTGTTCGGCGAAGGACGCGACGGGAAGGATGGAGGGGTCTGAGAGGGAGGAAAATGGTGAATCCACGGTAAGTGATGTGAGGTTTGGGAGTTTGAGGTACTGGAGGATAGGCGGGATGGTCATTGGATCCATCTGGTCATCCTCATTGGGTACGGAAAGGTACATTTCCTGCACGCGCGGAAGCGTTACTATGCCACCCAAATGAAATTCGGGGTGCCAACATGACCGGAACACTGCATGAACCTTCTCCAGTCCTGGTAGTCGTTCCAGTGTGTTCAGAAGGGCAGAGGCCGACCTTGGAGGGCCTGCATTCGTGGATAAGAATAGCGCAGTGATATGAGGGAGAGTTTGGGGTCCATTGAATGACGAAATTCCATTCAAGCGCAGCTCCTTCAAATGCAAAAAGAGGTCTTCGCCGATGCCGGGCGGAAGCGCCAAAGTGTGTAGGTAGGGGTTCTTCGTGGAAATCGTGAAAGAGCGTAGCGTGGGGATAGGATAGCGTAGAGGATGTCTAATATCGTCGAAGTCAAGCAGATCGTCCACCCAAACGGTCAAATCCATAAGGCGGGATGTGTGGGGGGTGATCGACCCAACCAGCAGGGGAGAGGATAGGTTGACTTGGATGGGAACGGACTTGGATCGTTCAAGATGAGCTTCGAGTTCCGATGAAGACCCGTCGGCGTTACACCACAGTCGAGGAAAGGAGAGCAATATCATTCGCCATTGTTGACAGACTGCCGTGACATTAATCAGGTCGCGTTTCCTCGGAAGAAGCGTGGCGATCAGAGCAAGTGTTTCTGTGGGGATTCGGTTGATGGGCACCAGGCAATTCTTGATGTTCCTCGCCTTCCTCAGTATCGCTGAGACCTTCGAAATCGTTTCATCAATCTGCACCAAACTATGGTCAGTGATTCGTCGGTTCCAGTGATCCTGGTGCAGCTCGAACCTGTTCTGCTGTTACAGGATCGGTACGACTGTCAGATGGGGTTCGTCATAAGTCAATCATGGCTAATATTTGGAGGGTATTCTGCTGTACCTGAGGTTCACAATGATGCTATCCAACCTTCCTTCGACAACGTTCAGGAGTTGCGAGAGCGACGCGTCTGATTTGGAACAGTCGTGTTTCATTTGTGTGATACGGAGGTTTTGAAGCCTGAATCACTGCAGATTACACGTGTTAATCCCGACGGTAAGACACAAGTAAGACGAACCTGGCCGACAATGTAATTTCCTTTGGGACAACCTACGTGGTATCAATGGTTTTCGCGCGCGTCGCGTCGGAGTGCTGTTTGTGGCGGGAGGCGAAACCTCAAATAGGTTAAGACTAGTTTATAGGCGATCACAACCGGGTAATGATAAACTACAAATTCTTGGTGTAGGGGATCGTCTATTGTAACTGTGACCTACGAGATGATCAGCCCCCCAAGGCGGTACTTACGCTCGCAGCAGGTTACAACAATCCCCAGACCAAGTCCATCCGCAACATTTTTCAACTTCAGCGCCTGACGTACATCATCTGTTTCAGAATTAACTGTCAGAGTTTTAATAGTGGGAGCTAGATCTCTCTGTGTCATCATTTGGCGAAGGTTCCGCATTGTGTGACCACAGTAACCTTCGAGTTCTAAATTTTCCAATGACCGCAGGTCTCGGAACAAACCAAGGAGCCACTCATCTTCTACACCCTTTTCCCACCTATCCATCGTCACAACTAGCCTCCGCACGGAATGGAGAGGGAGACTGCCCCAGAGTTCACGGTCGTGATGATAGGGCGTTTTTCCTAAAGGTCGTGCGCGAGCATAATACTCGAATGATGCTTGAGAACGGCTTCGGAAGGAGACCCGACCATATTCGCGACACATGTAAACTCTCATCGCTTGGAGTTCAGCAAAATTTGGGAGGTGTTTGTTGAAGGAGGTGACGGGGAGGGTGGGAAGGGACCACGGTAATATTGGCACCATATCCACAACGAGCGATGTGAGACTTGGTAGGTTGAGGAACTGAAGGACGTGGGGAATCCCTGAGTCGTCGGAGCAGCGCAAGGCCACCTGTTGTACATGTGGGAGCGTGACCACAGAGGGGACCGGGCTGGTCGTGGTATACCCGTGGCCCACCTCGAACAGGATTTCAACCTGCTCCAATGCAGGTAGCTGTTCCATTGTAGCCAACAGCCCAGTGACCTGGACCGGGGCACCCGATCCCACACACCACTTGAGCTCGGTGACGTGAGGGAAGACACCGGGCGCCCGGAACCGCGTCATGCCATTCAGGCACAGTTTCTTCACATGTAGGAGGTGATCGTTGACGACGCCAGAGGGGTATGCCAAAGTATCCAGTCCGAAATACGTGGTGATACTGAATTTATGGAATGTAGGCATAGGATTCCGCAGATAATGTGAAATCCAGCGAAAGGCGTACGGACCTCCCACCCACACATCCAGAGAGGCCAACCGGGAAATCTGGGGGAGAAGGAGTCTCAACCGGTCAGGATCTGGGCGGCCAAGTTGGACCTCGAGGGGCGCGAATTTGGACCGTTCAAGGTACTCTTCGAATTGCTCGATACCCGAGCAACGGATTTTGTTCCACAGTAACGGGAATGAGAGCAGGGTTGTTCGCCAGTACTTGCAGACCGCGGTCATCTTGATCAGCTGGCGTCCTTTGAAAAACGTGACGACCAGAGCGAAGATTTCAGGGGGAAGTCTGTTGATGGGCACGAGGGAATTCCTGATGCTCTTCGCCTTCTTCTGGATATTCAAGATCCTCGGAATCGCATCATCGATCTGTGGCAAGCCAAAGTCAAAGAGCTGGACCTCACATTCTCAAAGTTATTTGAACCTGTTTGAGCATGCTAGCATCTGCCTGACTACTGAACGATGGATTCATGATCAGCCGATCATAGCCGATACTTAGAGGGTAACGCTCTACAATACCTATTGGTCCTAGTGGTGGTATCCAACCTTCTCTCGAGGGCGCCCAGGAGTTGAGAAAGTGACAGTTCTAGCTCAGGAAGTTCACTTTTCATTGTAGAGATTGTGGCCTGTGAATAGTGCGGCAAGTTTAAAGGTGTGGCGGGAAGGCATAGGTGGGCAGGATTCAAAATGTTTCTACGCACAGTTGGTACGGCCATATTTGTTTATCCAAGAATGCCACGGTGTGGCGACTAAGGGAGAGGACGATAAGCCGCGTGCGAACCGGTCACTGACTTACTCTACTGATCAAATAGACGACCGCCGGCTTTCTGTATTATTGACATTTCATTTGAATGCACAGTACCGTAAATGTGATCACGTCGCCCACCAAGTGTGAAAGATGACGCGAAGAGCCAGCTCCAGTTTTCGCCCAGAACCGGGACCGTCCGAATCAGTTTGTCAGAATCTTCCTCTTATTCGTCCGACTCGTCGTCTTCATTCCAATACCAATAATCCTCGTCCCTATCGTCCCTATCTGAATTGTTGCTCTCTTCCGAATCTCTGTCACCATCCGAATAGTTGTCCCCGTCTGAACCATCGTCCTACAGTGGACGTTGCGACATCGGCACGACTGTCAAAAGTGGTTCGTCACAAGCCGATCGTACCCGGCAGCTGGGAGATGCCCTGCCGTACCTGAGATCTCAGTAGCGATGCTATCCAGAGATTTTCGATCGCGAACGACACGTCGACGCGGGGTGGTCGCATTTCATGATGATTTCATTTCTGCGGTGCGGAGATCAAGGCCTGTGAAATTACGCGTGACGGGTTGGTCGTAACAGTAATGCACAGATAAAATGAATCTGACTGACAAAGGATAAGTATCGCGTGTGCTGTGTTGAAGTGCTGATTGTGGTAGGGAGCGAAACTTTGCATGGAACTGGCGACGCGCGCGTGGATACTAATGACAATCACGTGAAGCAGAACTGTCTTGGTGGTGGCTCGAGTCGAGTTGAGCCTTGGGTCACAAGTCCTTCCCCCTATGTAAACAGAAAGGTGCAATGATTCAGATAACAGATACAAGGCTCAACGGCAGCTTCTAGTATTCATCTACATCTTGATCACGGATGGGATCCAAATTGACTTCGTCTATGTCCATCTCGTCTGGGCCCTACACTCAATCCCGCTCTTCCCCGAACCAATGTTCCTCGTCGCTCCACTCCCAGCTCTCACTCCACCCCTCCGAATCCCGCTCGTCATCGAAATCCGGTACTTCAGGGTCCGGGGTGCAGGTTACAATGATTTCCAGACCAAGCCACTCCGCAGCTTCCTTCAACCTCAACGCCTGACGTGTCTCGAATGCTCCAGAACGCACTGTCAGGGTTTTGAGCCCGAGAAGAGTGTCCCTCCGGATCATAATCTGACGCAGGTGCCGCAGTATGTAACTGCATTGTCCCTCGAGCTCCAGATGCTCCAATGAACTCAGGTCGCACAACAGGCCAAGCAGCCACGTATCCTCTATCATTCCCTTCGTCGACAAGTTCAATGCCGCAGTTACCTTCCGCACAGTGTGCAGAGGGATGCCGCCCCAGAATTCACGGTCCTGGAGGTATGGTGCCATCCCCAAGCCTCGCGCAATAGCCCGATACTCTAACACCGCTTGGGAAGGACTTCGGAAGCTGATTTGACCGGATCCATCGCAGATGTGAATTCCCATTTCCGGGAGTTGAACAAAATTCGGGAGGTGTTCGCCAAAGGAGGTGATGGGAAAGTTGGGAAGGGACCGTGAATATATTGATGGCATATCCACTATGATAGCAAGCGATGTGAGGTTCGGTAGCTTGAGGAATTCGAGGATGGGGGGGATCCCCGCAGCCCCGCCCTTGGGGCAGGATAAAGACACCTGGTGCACGTGTGGGAGTGTAACCACGTGATGGGCTGGGATGTCATTGTAATACTGACTTGTCGGGAAAGTTAAGTGGACCCGCTCCAGCAGAGGTAGTTGTTCCAACGTATCCAATAACCCCGCGAGCCGTAACGGATCGCCGGAGCGAGAGGCCACATGCCAGGTTAGCTTGATGACGTGGGGGAAGGCATTGGGTGCTCGAAACCACGGTACACCCCGCAACTCCAGTTCCCTCACATGCAAAAGGTGGTTGTTGCTGGTTCCTGGGGGAAGTTCCGATCCGTTCCCTCCGAATGGCATGATGATACCGAATTTACGTAGTGCGGGGATGGGCTTTTGCAGATAATGCGCAACCCGGGTAAAGTCATCCGACATCGTGTTTGCCCATACAGTCAGGGAGGCCAGGCGGGAAGTATAGGGGACCAGCAATTCAAGCAGGAAGGGACTTGGGTTACGTAACAGGACTTCAAGAGGAACAGACTTGGATCGCTCAAGGTACGTCCTGAACTGCGCCCAATGTGAAAAATCGATCCTGTTCCACAGCCGCGGGAAGGAGAGGAGGGTTGTACGCCAGTACCGGCAGACTGCGGTAGCGTCGATCAGTTCGCGTCCTGGCTCAACAAACGCCGCGACGAGAGCGAGGGTTTCAGGAGGAAGTTTGTTGATGGGCGCGAGGGAATTCCGGAGGTTCTTTGCCTTCCTACAGATGTCCGAGATCCTCGGAATCGCATCGACGACCTGCATTAAGCCAGCATCAGAAATTTGCTATCTATCTCCTTGAAGTTGCTCAAACCTGTTCGAACATCGCGGCGTCCGTTTGGCTCCTAGTTCGGGACGAGTCAGCCACAACTAATGCTTGAAAGATGGCTCTCCACAATACCTGTTGGTCCCCGCAATGTTATCCACCATTCTCTCGAGGGCGTCCAGAAGCTGAGAAAGCGACAGTTCTGGCTCGGGCTGTTCGTTTTTCATTGGAGAGGGTGTGGCCTACGGACGACGCATGCCAAATTTAACACAACGAAAAGGCTAGGATGGGCAACAACAGTTCTACGCACAGTGGACGTGGCCATTTCCGTTTGTTCGAGGGTCTCACAACGTGATGGCCAGCAGCAAGGATGATACAGTGCGTGTGAACGTCCGAGTCAAGGCTGCAGGAGCGGAACTTTGCGCCATGATCGAATGGGATAATTAACGGCGGCCACAACGGTCACCACTATAAAGCCCGCCTAGCAGCAAGGCTAAGTACATCGACGAGGATCAACAAAACCTCTTGGGCCTCGCCCTCAAAGGAGGGTCGTTTGAAAGTGTCCCCCATGTACATACTACATACTTCCTACACATACTGTCAGGCCGGCATTGATCATCAACGCTACGGAAATTCGGTGGTGTTTGTGTCTAATGGTGGGGGCACAGAGCGGCCACGAATGACTCGTTCACACTGATACTTGGGCGGAAGTCCATGACAAGTCACAATAATCCCCAAACCAAGTTCATCCGCAACATCTCTCAACCTCAGCGCCCGACGCCTCCCATACGCTCCAGAACGCACCGTCAGGGTTTTCATATCAGGAAGTGGATCCCCCTGCACCATCATTTGACACAGGCGCCGCAACACAAAACCGCATTGACCCTCGAGTTCCAAATGTTCCAACGAGTCCAGGTCGCGTAACAGGCTGACCAGCCACACATCCTCCACACCCTCTGTAAAATCGGCCATCCCTACAACCAACCTTCGTACGGAATGTAGAGGGAGGCTACCCCAGACTGTACGGTCCCGATAATAGGATAATTTCCCCAAAGGCCTTGCGTGAGCGTGATACTCCAACGATGCTTGAGAAGGACCTCGGAAGGTGACCTGACCGTATCCAGCACACGTGTAAACTCCCATTTCTGGGAGCTCGGCAAGGGTTGGGAGGTGCTTGCCAAAGGAGATGTTGGGAAGGATGGAGAACCACGGAAGTGTCGGCGGCGTATCGATGACAAGCGACGTGAGATTGGGGAGCTCGAGGAAGTCGAGGATGTAAGGAATCCCCGCATTCTCGCCCTCGGAGCAGGACAAGGACATCTGATACACGTGCGGGAGTGTAGCAATGGGAGGTGCCGGATCAGCCATGATGTATCGATTTGTCTGGAAGTTCAAGTAAACCTTCTCCAATGTAGGTAGTCGTCCCAACGTATCCAATAACTCTGCGAGTTGTATCGGAGAGCAATTGTGAGAGCCCACATGCCAGGTTAGCTCGGTGATGTGAGGGAAGGAATGCGGTGCCAGGAACGACGATATGCCTTCCAAACGTAGCGTCTTCACATATGGAAAGCGTTTGGAGGGGATGTCCAGAGTGGTCAGGCTCGAAACTGCAATGATACTGAGTTTGGGTATTGTAGGGACAGTGGTCCGGACATAATTTGCAATCTGACGAACGTCAGATGAAGCCACCACCTGTACGGCCAGAGAGACGAGTCGAAAGGCATGCGGAGCAAGACTTTTCAACAGGTGGAAGTATGGGGGGCGTAATTGGACTTCGAGAGGAGCACACTTGGACCGTGCGAGGTACGTTTCGAATTGCACCTGACCCGATGAGAAAGGTATTCTGCTCCATAACCGCGGGAAGGAGAGTAGAGCTGTACGCCAGCGCTGGCAGACCGCGGTAGCGTAGATCAAATAACGTCCCGGTCCGAGAAACGTGACGACCAGAGCGAGGATTTCAGGAGGAAGTTTGTTAATGGGCGCGAGGGAATTCTTGATATCCTTCGCCTTCTTCTGGATATTCGAGATCCTCGGAATCGCATCATCGATCTGCGGTAAGCCAAAGTCAAAGATTTGGATTTCGTCTTCTTGATGTCGTTCAAACCTGTTTGGGTATTGCAGCGTCCATCCGGCTACTGAGCGGGAGCTTCGTGATAAGCCTATCGTAGCCAATCATTGGAAGGTGCTCCACAGTACCTGCTGGTCTCAGCCATGTTACCCAACCTCTTCTTGAGGGCGTCCAGGAGTTGAGAAAACGATGGTTCTGGTTTGAGCTGTTCGCTTCTCATTGCAGAGGTTGTGACCTACGAACGAAGGTTTAACACAACAAGAAGGCAGAGATTGGTGGAGTATGCTTCTACGCACAGTTAATGCGACAGTTCCTCGTTTATTCGAGATGTGGGGGTTAGTGGCGAGGATGAAATGAGGGTGACACGCCACATGTGTACGTGAACGTCTAAGGCGAGGTTGCAGGGGGCGAAACCTCGAGGTCTCACATCATGAGCTGAGATAATCAGTAATCGATGCTTGGTGGATGACGGCGAGGGCTACTCATCAAGCTCGCCCAATACAGCCGTCTGCAAATCGATGTTTTGCTCGTCTTGAAAAAAGACAGGATCTTCAATCGGTCACCGGCACTTCGGCAAATGTCAATTTGAACCCCGTTCGGGGATCTCCGACACCATGATCTCGAGGCAGTTCCCGTCGCAAGTTGTTCCACCTCTTGAAGCTTGAAGCTTGAAGCTTGACCAAGCATGTAACGAAAATATGTTCAAATTGAATGACCACCCGTAAGACCATAAACATACGTATCCATTAACCGATGTTTGTTCTTCAAGATCTGAGCACTTTCTCGTCGCGCACACTAATGAGGTTGAATAACTGAGGGTCGAAGCGACCCCAGTACACGATTTGGTTGAAGTAGCTGGTGCTGCCATCCCTCCCGACCCCGGTAATGTGGAGGGTTGGCTGGTTTTCGAAAGAAACAGCCGTAGCGTTGGGATTCCAGATGCTCGGTTTGGAGGCAATATTCGTGACCCGACGAAACGGACGGGGTCCTGACAATTCTCTTATAAACCCATGGGTATTCGCGTGCACATTTTACTACCTTACGGACAGTCACTCAGTCACTCATTTTGTGGGTATGCATCCGTAATTTTATTGGGGCGGGCGGTCGTCAAACACACATCGGAAAGCACCAAACGCTGGGGTTCGAACAAAATCCCTACAACAAAATCCTCAAAAAAGAAAAGAAAGCCCATTTTGCTTAACTTACACGAGGGCAAATATTGAGAAAGGGAGACACGGAAATAAACAGTATGATGGACAGACGAGGACAAACAAACAGCAGGGTTGGATGCAGAGACGGAGAGGTTGCCAAGAATCCCACCCCTCTATCTAGAAAGCAAATGACAAGAGATCGGTGGAAAAACGAAAGATAAGATGCAAGAGAGAGAAAACTCGATATTGGATACTCATATGGACATGAGCCCGTTCAACCCCACTCTGGAACGAACGGGGTGACCAGGTCCGCATAATTGTCGTCGTTCCGTCGTGGGTCCCTCCTCCCCCTCCCAAACACGTTCTTGAATATATTCCTCATACCACCGGCGGGCTTATCCGGTTCATCGTCCTCCATACCCAACTCAACTTCAGCTGGGTAGAGCATATCCAAGGTCTTGGCCAACCGTTTCATACCGCTCGAGTTATCGTGTGCCATCCTTCGAGAATCCTCGACGGCGGAAGCGAGGTACATTGCCATGTTTGGGAAACTTATGGGTAATGTCGGATAAGGGGTGTTCGTAGTGGCCGGGATGGTATAGTATTTCGACATCGGTGCATCTGGGCCGTCACGGAGGAGTGCAGGAAGGGGAGACGCGGTGTAGGAGTACGGTAGGGTGTTAACATCACCATTCGTAAACTTGTGTGGGGCGGTCGAGGGCGGCGGGTTGTCCATAGTCAGATAAATGACGGTTCTCCAATCTTGCGACGAAGTGTTTACCTTCAATCAACAATTAGCGGTGCGAGGGTCATAAGAGGATTCGGATAAGTACCCTAACAAACTGGACGACGGTACGGAGCTTTAACTCCTGCTTGGTGTCCGCCATTGCCTCAATGGATGCTTCGATCCTGGACCCGCTCAGCCGGGCCATCATCTTTAAAAGCTGACGCCAATCCGGCGCCTGGATGTGGAAGGGGGCAAACCTCCCAGTAGGCAGAGAGATGGCATTCGGGACCCCGCCCTTGAGCGTAGTCTTGATACTGGAAATCTGAGGAGCATTGAACCCGAATGCTACAAAGTAAAAGAGTCAGAGTCGTCACCAATACGGTTCTGTTATTGGAAAACTTACTAATACCGTTCAGTAATTGTTGGTCAATGAACGAATTTGGAGCGGGACCCAATGTGAGGGGCCCAGAGGACGAGCTCGGAGATAGGGGCGAGTCGAATGATTCTTCCACGGTTGGAAGTGAACCCGCTTTCGCCGGCGCCAAGGAGTTTGACCCCGTGCTACTAGAACTAGTAGGTACTGCATCCAAAGACTGGGACCGGCCGCCGTTTGGCTTCTCGTCTTTGCCAGGAACTGGCGAAAGACGACTACTTGGAGACACAACAGCGGAAGCGGATGAACTCCTGCCAAGAGATGGGCCGTCGGTCGGCAATGTCGGGGAGGTCTTGGTGGGGGCGGAGGTCTGTGCAGAGACCACATGATGATACATGGGAGGAGGGGGTTCAGAATCGACCACGGAAAGCCTTTGTCGGTGGACGTCGTGGCGTTTCCGCGGGTTTGGAGAGGGTGCTGGTGCGGGCAGGGGGGCGGGCGCCGGGGTTGTGGTGGCCTCTGGTTTAGTGGAGGGAAGTACAGGAGGAGGGGCAGGTCGTGGATTAGATGGTCCAGCAGCTCTCTCCTCTTCCTCAGCAAGTTGATGGGCGAGAGCCTCATCATCATTAATGTTTGGTTGTGCTGGATACATTAACGGAGATGAGACTTTACTGGCAGGGCGAGATGCCGAGAGATGGGGTGTATGTGGGGAAGCAAGGGGCATGTGGGAGGAGATTGGGGACTCTGACACGGGTAATGGAGCAGGGGACGAGAACGGTGAAGTGGTAGTGGGAAATGTTGAAGGACCAGCCTCGGTGCTGGGAACGGGGATACCAACATATGTATATGAGGCATGTCTCATCGACTCTTCGATCGCCTTTGCTAACTCCTCCTCTTCCTGTGAAACCTTTCCTGAGCGTTCCTTTGATTCCTTCTCAGAGAGGGCGATTGCAAGCGCAAGTGCCTCCTCATCTTCATCAACGGGTGCCTGCTTAACTTCCTCCTGGAATTTGGGAGGTGAGCCAGCAGGATATCGGGGCAGGGATGGGATGGGTGGGGGAGGAGGGGGGACAAATAAGGGCGGTGCATTGGTCTCATACGGGGAGACGTAAAGAGGAGATGAATCTGACCGATAGGGATGGTTTAGTGATGGAATTGGGATGGGTGGAGGTGGCGGTGGAGGAGCCGGAGAGACGCGTTGAGGGGGATGGCCATGGTAACTTTGGCGGTGATTCGGAGGAAGGGGTGGAACTGGCGGTGGTTGTTCCTGGGTTGGGATACGACTGATGGCAGGCGAGGAGCTGGATCTGCGGGCAGACATAGGGCCCGGGCGAATGGACAAGTCATTGTGGGTCGGGGTTGCGACAGGAAAGGGATATGCTGATAACTGGGACTGCAAAGCCGGCGGCTTAAGAGGAATCTGTGGAAACGAAGGAGCCCGAGGGGGGCGAGCGGGAGAGGGAGTTGGGAAAGGGGGAAACTGGGGGACTGGAGGCGGAGGGTCGATGAACAGATTGTTGTCGCCGATGGTGGACCTTGCGCGAGGTCGAACAGCTCCGGGAATGAGTGTATTCGGCAGAGGGGGCGGCTGGGAGTATCTATGTGGCAATTGTTGGCTGACTACAGTGGGATACAGCGTCGGAGCGTTGTATGGACTGTGTTGATCGTGAGGGGGGTGCGGTGCACCATACGGGTGGGGGTGAGTCGGGTTCGGGGGAGGGTAGGGCTGGGACCATGACGGAGGCACAGAGAATCTATGGGTCATGGGGCGATCCATGAGTCAACCTGCTGCAGAGGCGGGTGTACGCTGGGAGAAAAAATAGCCCTAGTTGGTTTTATTCCAGGCGTGCAGCGCCCTTTCCGCAAAGCCTGCGATCGACGGGTCAGGAGGCCCACGTGACCCTCGGGTCCCACTCCGAGCTCGCCTCGGTTTGCAGATCGGTCGGCTCGGTCGCCCTGGCTGCTGCTCCTAAATATGCATCAGCGACTGGCACCGCTCTGCACAGCACTCAGATTGATTCGCCAAAGCGTCGTCAAACAAGCGGCTGATCCCACCAAGTGTCCATTAACACTGGTCGCTCCTCATCCCCGTCGACAATACCCTGGGACGCGTTGTTCAGCCGCCCCCCATCCGCGGCTCGCCTCCCGAGTTCCGTGTCGGTTTTAATACGCTACTTATGTGCGATCCAAGCTCTGGCTCGTCTCGAGTTCAATCTATCCAACTTCGGCGCGCTCCCGCGGTGATGGTGCCTGAGTTGTGTATCAAAGTCACGAATGTACGCTATCGGCTCACCCACGGGCTGGCCAAGCTACGTGCATCCCCTGGGGTGCTGTCACCCTAAATACAGCGCTCTCGGTACGGGTGAGACGTCCCACCTCCCACGCTTTATCCTCGCATCCTGGCACGCCAAGGCGAGATATGCTCCGTCACGCGCAAGGTCTGGATCAGCCCAGTGTCTCCACCTCCGAGGGCGACCGTTCCCCATGTCAGCGGGTGGCTGGGTCTTAACTCAATAACGTTCTCCTCTCTACGCCCTTGTGGCTAACCTTTCAACATAACTTTGCTCCCACAGGACTATAAGGTGGCGTTTACCACAGAATCAGCCAACAGCCCAGATCCTGGACTCGGCGCGCCTAGTGGGACTGGCTTACTGATACTATCGCCGCCTTAATCACAGGCTATAGGTGTTTACTCATAAGTCCCACGAAACATGTATCCCGTGTATTTTCTTTTCAGATCCGACATATCTCTGCCCACTCATAAGTGTCACTTCACCCATTCACCTCAGCACCCTCCTGATCCCCGATCACCGTCCTCCGGGGCTTCCAAAACGCTGCGTACGCAAAAGTTCTCACTGCGGTACGTTAATGAATGACCCTCCCGACTTCGCACCTCCATAATAATAGTGTCAAGCGGGACGCTGCGGTATGTGATGTTTGACGCTTTGGCTATGTACCATTTCCGGAAATCTGATACAATGCTGCGCTTATCTCCTCGGGAAAGGATATTAGGGATTCCCGGCTTCAAGGAAAACCTCTTACTACTTCTGCAATCCACGAGGCGGCCACCTGAATTGAGAATTCATTGTGGAGACCCAGCCACAAACTGACACAAACGTGATTGGGGACCGCAGCAGGTGTGCTCCTCAAGAAGTCGGCGATTTGGGTGCGCGTCCATCTCCTTCCGGACGCATGGCGAGCTTCGTGGCTGATAAGTGTCACGGCGGATATATTCACGATTTCATTTCGTCAGCGTCCGTGGAGCTCGCAATGAAGGAATGCCCCAATGTATACATGTCAACAACACGCTTGGTACAAATCAGTGACCCCCTCAAGGTCAGCGGCCCCGTTACTACTTACCCCATGAGGCGTCAAGTTGTGAAGATTGGTGAGCTGTCTAATCACTGGAACTTGGGGTTTCGTCCCAGGTCATACCCGCTGGCAAAGCTCGCCAGCCTGGCGTCTATCATATAATTCTCCTGTGAGATAACCCTGAAGTGAGCTCACGTCACATCTCTCGACACGGCAGGAACGCGTGAACCTTTGAGCCATATTCTACCGTCCATTTCGCGTTAGATTGTCAGCATCCCTGAAAGGCACCGGCGACTACTTACCTTTAAGAACCCGATTCAACCTCGCGAGTTCCACGATGTGAAGCTTGATTGACTCTCCGTCGTCTAACTTCTGCTTGGGCGTCTCGAGCTGGTCCTTACAATTTACAGCAACGGAAATGAACTTCATCGTCGCATTCGTCATTCCTGGAGAAACCAGAATCAGGATTTGCCGCCACAACATGCACCGTTCGAAGAGTAACCTGGGTCGGCTGCGAGGATCGATGACACATCGATGATCTCCTCGCCGATGTACCCTGTTTCTTCTTCTAATTCTCGTAACGCCGTTTGTTCTGCAGTCTCGCTCTCATCCACGAGACCTGAATAGTTGTCAATGCCCCTTGGTAGGGCCGGAGTAGACACACAGCCGCACCTGCTGGGAATTCTGCATAACCACGAAACGGGATTCAACACCAGGTAGACGACGATAATGCTGCATGCTTGGTGATCGGCCAGGTACTCACCGATGGTGAACTTGCCAATGGGTGGTCGGTACTGTTCGACTATGATGGTCGACAGGGGAAATGCGTTGGTCTTCGAGCGGATCAGTGCGAAGATCGCCACGGCTGTGGTTAATGGGTCAGTTTCTCGGCCACAAAGGAGTAGGAGAGGAGGTGGAGAAGTCCACAGTACCATCGACCCCGGTTGCCTTCCTAGTCTTACGCTCTGCAGATTCCCAAATGCGCTAGAGGGAACTCGGAGTGGGTCAACCCGCCGCATGCATTCAATTTTCTCGAACCTGCACTCCTTTATCGTCCTGCCATTTGATCTTCTTCAGTGTCACCCATCTAGACGAAAGGCAGATCAGCGCACGTTCACACCACATTGGACAGCCGGGGATAGTAGCAAACTCCGGCGGTCGAGATCTCACTTTGCCTCCGATGCAGGGAGTATCTCCTCGGAAATGATTTTTGGTTGTTGGGACATCGGACTCGCTCTGGAAAACCTGGATTGTGGTGGGAATCGGTGTGTGGCTGACCCAGGAACGTGAGACAAGATTGGCCAGAGTTGGATTCGATGACGTCGAGAGGTCTGAAGAAAGGACATCATATGACCGTTTCCCACGGACGCTCATCCACAGAACTGCTCAAACAGAGTCGTTGTTCCCTGTTGAGTATACGAGGGACTAACAGGTCACCTCGACTCCCGATTATTACCCAGCCGGATCTTCGTCCTCCTGAGCGTGAGCAAAAAGGCAACGGGTTGCCTAACATCTTTGTACCAGGACAATGTTGACAGGGTTTCTGGGATTTGGCCGTTGTCTGTCAAGTTGAACATCCTTAGCGGTGTTGCGACAGATAAAATTACATCGTCCCGAGTGTCGGTGTCTGCCAACGGACGCGGATCGGTATTAGGGTAGCGAGGTCGATTCATAGAACGTGATATTACACGTTAATATATATACGGTACACGCACAACCTACGTTCCAAGGGTATATCATGATGCCGAGTTACTTCTCGTTCCGTAGAGGTACTCAAACAACTGCCTCAACCCTGTCGAGATAGTGTTCCTCGTCGCATGCCCGAAGTCTGGTGGCCGCTTGTTCTGGCGTCAAGTCCCTCTGCGGTTCGGCGAGCATTTCATATCTAAGTCTTGTAGTAAGTTTCCTGACATCACTGAGGGGATGCCAGGACGTACCCGACGAGAAATTTGCGTACGGTGGCGCTACGCAGTAATGGAGGATAAAAGTGCAGGTGTAAGTGGATATCGGCATACTCTCCGTCTGCACCGGGTGTAGGGAGTTGGTGAATGCCCATCGAGTAAGCAAACGAGCAGGAAAAGAGATTGTCGTATCGCTTCGCCAGCTGGGAAAGAATCGTTGCGAAAGTAGCTTTCTCCTCCTGATTCAGGTGTAGGATGGAGGGGACATGCCTGCGATATGGAGTGACTGTTGCTGGAATTAATGGCGAGATGGACTCTCTCGTGAACGACACGTACGAAGTATTTCGTACGGCCAAACAGCCCACCACGGGACTACAGCCACCCAGTGTTCGTTCTTCAAGACGACTCGTCCCTCATCATGAGGTACCCCAGCTTCAAAGTGCGCATACTCCAGGATCAAATTGGGTCGTCCGTTTGGACCTTTTGGAGCGTCGGACTTGGGCAGGTCTGTTCGCGAAGCGTACTGTCTCTGGGACTCGATCTCTTTCGCAGGCTCAGAGGGGATCTCTGATACCGACCAAACTTGACCGTGCGGATGAGGGTTTGAGCAACCCATAAGCGAACCCTTGTTCTACGTGCGGATTCGCAAAGAAATCTTTGAGCGTACTACAGTTGGAAGCACACGCACTTCGAAGATTTGGACGTAATTTATTCCGTCTTCCGCACCCCGCCTAGCATACACTGTGCACCATTCTTCTACAACGCGCTCTATATCGGGAATGGGGAGTCTGGCGAGCGTCAAGTCGTGTCTGGGGTGGAAAACGATGACGTCGCATCCGCCTTGAACGGGTTCCGTCATTAACAGGTGGTGAGGTTCCGGTGGCGCGGCTGACCCGGGAGGAGGTAGTACTGCGGCGAAATCGTTTACAAAGACCATTGTGTGTTCGTAGGCTTCATTCCGGTGGCCGCCAACCCTGGTGTTGCCCGGACAGAGATAACAATCTGGATCATGTTGCGGAAGATTTGTGGACTGCGGCTGTTCCGTCTGGCCTTGCCACGGTCTCTTGGTGCGGTGCGGTGAGACGAGGACGTGTTCCCCGGTCAGGGGGTTATATCTCCTGTGTGGGTGGGCGGTGGGGTCGAAATCCATGATGATAGTTGTGAGATTAACAGTCGAAGTCCTCGGCCGTAAGCTCGGCTAACGAGCGCGTACCCCTTGATGACCTCCACCCACTAGTAATTCCACCCACTGGTAATCATACACCCCCTCCCATCCGCCCAAACTGTCTTCGCTCTGTTACCCGTTCTGCTCGTCCATGCCACTCCCTTTCACTCCTAACCACGTCCGGTTGATATCCGAGTGCTACCCATCCCAACCATCAATCCCAAATCCGGCCCCAAACACTCAGGAGCTCTCCCGCCTGCTTTACTATGCCTCCAACAAGCCCGGGAAGGTCTCGAAGCTCGCCGCAGAGCTTGACAGGCGAGTGAAGCTCGAAGCACGAAAGGCGCAAACGGGGAATGTTCGTGCCAGAGCGTACGTCCCGTTACCCCTGACGCATTCCGCGCGCCGGCTCATTCATCTGGGGATCCATTAGGACCCTCTTGATCACCCTCTCAATCTACAAGTCCTTGGTCAACGAATGTCGGAGAGACATTTCCCAGCTCTCCGCTGCACTCATCTCCTCTGTGAACGCCGCCTTAAATGCAATGCCATCTGATCTCGAGTTAGCGGCTAAGGCTGCGAGCGTGGTGGGTTAGGCGCGTGCATCCCGGAATGGCAATTGCTGAGTTAACCTTGGTTTTAAGTTGACGGCTTGGCTTGTATACACAGATGGCCATGTTATCAATGTCGAGCAGGCCGTGTCGAAAGACTACATGTCTATTCTGGACGTCTTTTCTACCATGAGCACCATAGAATCAAAATCAGATGACCACGAAGTACGAAACAGGCACGTCGGTTTACCTGGTTATTTTTGGAACCCTTGCCGTAACTGTCACACATGCAGAACGCGCCTAGTTGGGCTGGCCGTTCTCGACAGCGTTGCCTCCTCAGAGGCTCTCTTCAACTGCAGAAACCACTTCAAAGACCAAGTCACGTCCATCGTCACGGCTCTCATGGTGACCGTTTTCCAGGTCGATATCCCAGAGCTGGAGCATGCGTAAGAACCGTCAGGAATGATTCATCCGCGAATAAACTGACGAATTGTCTAGTGCCGCGTCGTTGAAGGAGCCTCCAGCTTCTATGCCGTATATATCCCGATCGCAGCCGGTCAATGAGCGGCGCGCGGTGTCAGTACACCTGCACACAGATGGCGAAAAGGGCCCCTCTCTATCCGATGTTGCTGCTTCTGCGCTTTCGGTCTTCAAAGCCATGATAAATCAGTCAAATGGAGCCCAGCTCGGGTTAATTATGCAAGCCGCGTTCAATAGCCTCGACAGCACAAACAACTGGGAAAAAACCGATCACTGTCGGTGGCTGGCTCAGGCCGGGGCAGAATGGGCACAGTATCAGCATCGTTATGCCGTTCCTTCGCGGCTTGTTGAGCGATTACTGGAGACCCCAGATTCTACCTCACAGCCAATGCATACTGCTCTGACTTACATGGTCATCACCGTGTTCACTTCTCCCACACCCCTCGTCAACATCTCAACATCCGACGTCGTTTCCAATCTCATCAGCCTCGTCCTGCGGCGAACCGCGGTCAATCCGGACGATCCATTGCTTCCACCCCTCGTTGAGAGCATCAGCTCACTGGGGACGCACGTATATTACGCAGACCAGATTCAAGACCTCGCTGGGGAACTCATCAGTCGACTTGTCACTATCGAGACTCGAAGCAAATCCGGATTTTCCAACAAAGGCCACACTCAGGCGATTCGGAGTCTGCTCGCAGGGTTAGTCGGGCTTGTCCAAGCTGCGGACGTACAGTCCGCGAAGCACACTGGCGATATTGACGGCCCGAAAGCACAGACAATCTCGGCTGTCCTGTTGAACCAGAAGGACGAGGTCGAACATGGTCATAAGCGGGTACATCCCTCCCGGCGAACCAAGATCAGCCCGGAGGTCTGGCAGGATACCCTCACGCTGCTGTGTGACGGGGATTACGCTGTTCGGGCAGATTACGCACATGCTTTGGTGTCGTACGTCGACTTCGAGATCCCGAGGAAGGGCGATCACATCGGACCAGATGGAATCAGGCGCGGCTCAAGTACCACCGAAGGACCGGCAAAACAGGCCAAGACAACAGTAGCGATCATGTACGGTGATTCGCTGACGAGGTTCTTGAATGCGCTACACGCGTACGTGTATGCTCTAGCGACGACTGCATCTCTTGGTATTGGGACAGGTACGCAGAATAGCGTCTCACCTTCGCCGACCCCGTCGCAGAACGACATTCCTGCAGACCACAATATACGTGTTGTGCCGCCCGAGGACGCGGAGATCAATGTAATACCTCCGACGCCGATGGAATCGTCCCATAAGCTGGTTCCCACGGATGACGTGGAGAAAAACGGAGAGGAGGGTGAGGAGGGTGAGAAGGAGGAAAAGCAGAAGCCGGAGACGAATGGGAATGGGAATGGAAACGGGAACGGGAACGGGAAAATGGAAGACGGTAACAAAGACTCCCCATCTCACTCTGAACCCCAGAGTAGGCGATCGACGATCGCAGGAACCCGAGGATCTCGACACATCTCCGGGATGCAGCGTCTCTTAGACTGGTTCCCTGCTGGATCGCGGTCCGAAAAATCATCCTCGGCAAATCTCTCCGATTATGGACACATTCTGAACATCCTGGTGGCGGTGCACGAGCACCTACCCGTCAGGGCATTGTTGACGGGGGTCCCAATGTTGTTGGCACTCGACAATGCATCGAAGGAATATCGGGAAAGGGAGCCGCAGAGATATAATGCTCTTCAGGAGGTGCTAGCGAGGGTGTGGCTGACGCTTGGGAGGGTATGGGATTGTGCTCCAGTCCTCGAAGAAGCTGAGAAGGTTTGCTGCCCTTTTACCTTAATGAGTGGGTGACTGAGTGACGGTCGTACCTTAGGCTTTAGCGGATTTCCCATCCCCATCCAAACTGTTGACACGGGGTACTCCAAAACCTGGGGTTCTGCTCCCCCCGCAGACAGCGCAGGAACTTGAGGAGGACGTCGAGTGTACGCCTTGCAAAGGCGTAGACTCCGCAGGGTGGTTGGCTACGCTCGTTGTCTCGTCGAACATCCAGGAGGTGACAGGGTTGGATTCTTCGGGCCTCCAGGAAAGGTTATCCAAGAAGTGGACTGCAGAGTCTGCCCTTAAAGATTGTAAGATCCTTGAACACCGCGTGGCATCTCTCGGGACTCACGGATGCCCCGAACAGCCCTAGAGGTGCAAGCCAGTCCAGACGCTTTCCGGAATCACTCCTTCCTCCGAGTCACCCCCACTCTGATGAACATCGACAACCTATCCCTCCAGAGTCTCGGAAAGTTCAATCGAGGGGTAGGGGTTACTGACCTCCGAGACGCACTCGAAGGACGAAGTAGCATGTCGAACCCAGCCTTGGTCACTCCGCGGCCGTCGTCGGTAAACACTTTCGACCGTTCAACTTCGATGAACCGTGGGTCTGTCCATAATGCTCTGAGCGTGCGGAGTGCTGGGACGAGGAGAGTGGTTTCTGCGACGGCGAAACAAAAAATGAAGGTCCCAGGTGCTCCCGGGGAAGTCAAGGACGCGTTAGATAGATTGGGTATCGGGAGTCCGAAGATGAACGGGAGCACACTGAAGACCTCGTTAAAGTCACATTCGAACAAATCTGAGTCCCCGTACGGCTTTGACGCGTTGCCTACCCGTCTTCGCGTGGTATGCTGATCAGGGCTTTTCTCTTATAGGATACCGGTTTCGCCGCCGCAACTCTAGTAGGTGAAACGTGGGATGGGGTCATTCAGTTACCCTCCGGATGAAGGCCACTGCTCTATGGTATAACTCGTAGTAATTTTCCCGCTTATTTGAGCGGCCTCTTTGCCGTTATGGAAGACCATAATGGTATCTATTATAGCAATGGGGAATATTGTCACCATGAATTCGCACGGAAATGCGGCGTCGTTTATCTTCCACCACGTTTGGTGGAGGTCATCCGCCTTCTGAGCTCTTCCTCCCTCTCCCGCCAGTAAGCAATCTCGGTCTGTGCTTTGGGGTGGGCACTTGGCCGCGAGCCGTTCTACGCATGGGTGGCCGGTCAGATGTATAGAGAAATACCAGTCCGGACAACTCACGCTTAAGCCGTTGAGGAGCAATTCGTAAAACCTTCCTTGCGTTGTGCTCCGCGCACCTGGATCATCAGTTTTTTCTGTGTGCTTCAGGATCAGCTTAGATAACTCCTGTCTCAGTCGGAGCAAGCTGGAGATAAGCGGACGCATCAGTCGCTATGCTCTTATACATCCCATACAGCGTACTTGGAAAATATCATCGTTTCCTCTTCTTGAGCGGTCAATGTAATGAAAGCTTCAAATATTGTGACGTATCGATTGCAGATCTAATAAATTCGTCGATTAAGGATCAAATTTGTGGAGCGGTGACAACTGATTGCTTACGGTAGCCACGGAAGCATCGGTCGTGATTACCCCTCGGCCGAAGAATCCGCCGACGGACCCGGAATTAGATATTCCATCTGCGTATTTCTTGAGTTGTTCCACGTGGTCCGACACGGCTCTCTGAAATGCAGGCCACAGCTGTAACCTCATGGTGAAGAGTATGGTCTCCAGTGGAGCGCACGCCCGCCGCTGAGTCTCATTCACCACATCCTCCGTCAGGCGAATCATGATGAGCAGCGGGATGATTGGGGGGATCGGCTCCATGCACGACTTGACGAAGGCCTGATGTATAATTCATTCGGGCGGGGAGGGATATAGCGGCGCAGTGGGAGTTATTTCCATGAGAAAACTCGCATTCAGATCCGAACAAAAGTCACGTAAAAGCACACCCACCTGAGTGTACTCCACTGCAGGATCTGTAATTTGTTTCCACACTGTATTGAGCGCCACTCGACCCTCTTTAGACAACTGCACTGGTAGGTCCGGTTGCGGTGTTGCGCCTCTAGCCAAGGAATAAATCGGTGCAGAGTTTGAGTTTGTATCCACGGTCAAATGGGTAATAAGCGAAGTCGAGGTTGTCGCCGAGAGCATTCCTGGGGGAGTTCCCGTCTCATCATCTAAGGCCGTAAGTGATAGGCTGCCGTGTCCGATCGGGGGCGACATTGAAGCCTCCTTCCTAACCGGAACTGGGTTCGGGTCAGGTGAGAAGAATGTGGTGACGAATGTGTATTCTGCAGTCGCATTGTCCATCAGAACGAGGAGCGCCGACCGAAGCAGTGATTCCATTGGTGCTTTCTGTTGGACGGCGCGAATCATTGGGGTACGAAACGAGGGTTCGGCCAGAAGAACGTACGTAGCTCTTGTCATCACCCATGTATGCCAAAGCGACCCCAGGCCCATCAATTCGAGCATACTCCAACCTTGACAAGTCGAAAGGCGGTACTGCCTCAGAACTGACGAGACTCTCAGCTTTCTCGACCGTCCGTGCCTGACAAGAATTGAATTGTGATTAGGTCAGGAACACAAGTTGTTCTGATGAATTCACCTTTATCCAAGATAAACTCCGGGTATACCTCCTGAACCCTGTTTCATAATAGACTCTCGCGGCTGCAATGTAGGATCTTTGAAACTCCAAGGCCACGTTCGGCGCGCGCCGTTGGAGGAAGGTGTATAGCGGTCGGTATTTCAGAAGCACTGAGGTCTGAATCACTTGCATATTTGTTGTCATGCTCGATTTTATCGGTTTTAGAATGGCCATGAAGAATGCGCGTATTTTGCCAGTAGCCTTGTTGGAAGGAGGGTAAGGAGGGTGTGGTTACAAGAATGCTTGTGGGAGAACATACGACGAGTTGCACTTGAGCCATCAATTCTACCATGTCTTTTGCAGCTTTGACCCGGCCTCTCGCCTGAAGGGTATCCAAGTGTTGCTCTAGCATTCCGATTGAAGAAATCCATGCGTCGGAAATATCGGTGTCCAGAATTGTCGTAATTAGCGATGGAGGAAGGCAAATGTCTGTGATCAAGCTTGACAAAGGCCGCTCAATTCTCTATACAAGAACGTGATAAATTGCCCAATGCCGTGTGGTTTCGAGGATGGACTAACCCGACGACTCTTGAGTTTACTGTCCAGTTGCTTACTCCGATCCTGCAGGTCTGATATTTGTCCAGACACAGCGCCCAGGTCCTTTTGAAACGTAGACAAGAATGATTCGAGTGAATCCAGTAGATTCAGGCCTGTCTAATAGGACCCAATGTCAGCCGTGGATTCGGAGCGGACGAAGCGGGCGGACGGGAACGTTCCTGCACTTGGTCATGGAGATTGACAAAATCTTTGGCTTTGCTTGAATGTGATTCTAAGTACGCGTTCAGGAACCCTCATTGCACCTCAAGTCAACGAACAAGACCTACGCCGCGGTGACGAATTCCCTTCTGGCTGTTCGTGAGACATGACGATGGTGATGATGGCGGTGACTTGGAGGCAGCTGAGCGCCAGCGCGTCTCTTTCCACAGACACGATCAGCGTTTTTCATGTCTTGTCTTCAATGCCCACTAGCGAACTCTCGGATGCGCTGAATCCGAACGTTGTCCGACAGAGAAACTACGACGATATACTAGTTTACCAGGACCAGCAACCTCACTCCAACCTCCATCATCCGGACTTCAATCATGAGCAGCCGACACAGCAGCCGCAGTACCACTACGTCCCTCACAGGAGCGAGTTGGAGCTTGCAGTAGTCGAGCCCACCCCGGCTCTGAGGTATGCTCCGGTGTTGTTGCCATGTTTGCGCCGTGTTGACGAGTTTGCAGGCCACGACCTACCCACGTTAACCCAGCGCAGGAGTTCTTACGGCTATTGTTCAGCATGAAAGAGTCCGAGGATGCGGAAAAGCGCCGGAGGTTCGCCTGGGAGAGGGAACAAGAGGACAAGCTGGCTCAGGTCAGGGAGGAGAATGAACGAAAGTTTCGGACCATGCAAGGAGAGATCGATTCGCTCCGGGAATACATTCGGCATTTTGAATCTGGGACGACAACCACATCTATTACACCCCAACGCTCGGCACCTGACCCCCCTCGCGACTCGACCCCGTTCCAGGATCTCCCTCAAGACCAGCGCCCCAATCATGACGCATCTTATCCTATGTTTGTCCAAGGATCGTCCACGGGCCCCACTCCTTATCAGGACGATGGGAGATTGGGCAGTCTCGCCGATATGGACGATAGCTTGTCATACACGCGCAAGAGAACCACCTCTCCGTCTTCTGGCGATGACGAGAGCTCAGAAGACGGCGAACTGCTCAATACCCCGAGACCAAGCAAACGCATCAATGGCCACGACACTCGTTGTTTAACGATACAGGTACACAGAGTGGTACCCCGTCGTTGGATTTTGTCGCTAATTGTCGGCTTGTTTGAACAGCATGCGATGCGATCCCACCTCAACCGTCTCATGTCCGTAACTGAGGATGACCCACTTCCGACAAATCACATCGAGGGCGCTCCCTTAGCTGACGACGAACCTGTCCGCTTTATTTGGGCAAAGACGATCAAAAAATCCCAACACAATACGCGGATGAAGAAACGTGTTATAAACGACCTCACGCAGAACAGAGAGCTTTACGAGCATGTTCCTCAGGATGACTTCACGCCGGAGAATCTGGATGTGGTGTTCGATCAGACGTTCTCGACGTTAAGAAACAGATACAAGGCCCAAACTGATGCCAATGTCGCACAAAGGAGGAAGGAGAAGGAGATCAATAAGATGATCAAGACTCGAAGGGCTAATCGTAAACGTGCAGTGAGTGTTTTGGATGTTCCCATGATCTCGGGGCGGATCAACTCACCAGGTAATCAGAAGCTGGAACTGCGCACCGCTTGTCGTGAAAGGAACGAATCTTATTCTCATCCGACTTTCGATGGGGCTTTCCAGTTGGAGTGTATGTCTTCGGAAGAATCTGAGGACGGTTCTGTTTCCGGAGACCAACCACAGCCGAGATCAAGCGGGCGAGCACCGAAGTCAGCGATCATCCGTGTGCGAGGTCTCGGTTGGCGAAGCTCTCGACTGGTCAAATTTTTCCATATTCTGGACGAAGCCGGACAAAACGACCCCGCCCTAAGTTCAACTCTCCCCCGCGGAGACAAAGGTAAACAGAAGATGACAGGAGAGACAAAGGACAGGAACCGTGCCGGGGCCTTCGTTCTCCCTCCAAAAGGGATCTCCTCTTGGATGATCAGCAGGAGGTGGGTAAGACGTGCGAATCTAGTGCACGGTGATTTGGGAAGTACCCTGAGAGGGCTGATCATTGAGCATCCTGGGTTTGATTGGCGGGTAGGGACGGTAATCCCTGGACCCGAAAGCGACGCTGAGGAAGAGTCAAGGTATCACATGCAACAGTATAATTCGTCTAGTAGCCTACAGTACGCTTTAGCACACCCATAGTGGGTAGAGTGTGAGCCACCATCACGGTAGGAAGCACTTCATAATGGGACCCTACTTTTCACTTCGTCGAGCGATAAAAGAGTGACTCCGTCAATGCTGTTGGACTAATAAGCTACGGAGGGTTTGACAACCAACCGAGAGAAATCACCTTCCCGAAAGCGGAGGGATCAGTGTGACCGCTTCCTCAGGAGAGATGTACCGAAGTTCGTTCTTGTACTGTTCTTCTGCTAACGGGGTCACCGCTGAGATCCTATCGAGAGAGGGCCATCGCCCATGGCGGTCGGTGATGATATACAACGTCCCATTGAACAGAATCAACGAGTCGATGATAGTGTATCCTTCGGGGAGCAGGCTGAAGCCTCAGTACATGTGGTGGGGAATCGATATAGGGGGTCTACCGACGTGGTATATGCTTGACCAGGACGCTGCTAGGATGCTTCTTCGGCCATTCCACTTGCTGGTTATTTGCACTGGGAGGAATGTGGTGGAATGACTTCTGTCTTTGAGCAGTAGCCTTCTCTTTCCGAGTTTTAGAGGGTGACCCAGCAACTTCGCCCTCCAGCCACTCCCAATCCCCGAAGATCAGATCCTCGTCGTCGTCCCTGAACGACTCCGGCCTTCGTCCGTCAGCATCGAAGCCGGGGTCTGAACCAAGACCGGGTTTTTGAAGAGAAGCACCAGGCGTGAGGCCAATAACATGTAGTGAGGGATTAAGGTTGTAGGAAATGATGAAAATCGTGAACGCGCATAGCAGGAGGGTGAATTCACGGTAGCTTTTAGTCTTAATATAATGACCACCGGACGCTAAGGCCTTTGGACAACAAGACCAAACAACCACCTTCGGAGATCGGAACGCGTCAGCTCTCACCTTACCACTCTGTTATCCAGCCCACGCTCTATCACACGACTTTTCACCGCGGCAACAGATTATGGATCCGGCAGACATCGGAAGTTTGATGGGTCAGGTCTCCGGTGGCAGGGGAGGTGCACACGGAGGCGGAGAGGTCACCATGCCCGATAGGCGAGTAATCTATGGTTTCTTTACTCGGGAGACATGAACATGACCACTTTCGCTTGCAGTGGAGAGGTCGTGCATATATCTTCGCTTGCTCTCCTTAAGGTTCGTCTTGACGATCACCTCTCATCTGTTCTCATGCGGACCGCAGATGTTGAAACATGGCCGAGCTGGAGTGCCTATGGAGGTTATGGGGCTTATGCTGGGCGAATTTGTGGATGACTACACTGTTCAAGTCATCGATGTCTTCGCGATGCCTCAATCCGGGACGACTGTTTCCGTCGAATCCGTCGATCACGTTTTCCAAACGAAAATGCTCGAGATGCTCAAACAAACCGGACGGCCTGAGTCTGTGGTCGGGTGGTATCACTCCCATCCGGGCTTCGGCTGTTGGTTGTCGAGCGTCGATATCAACACTCAGCAGTCATTCGAATCCCTCACCTCCCGTTCAGTCGCGGTCGTGATCGACCCCATTCAATCAGTCAAAGGAAAGGTCGTCATTGACGCCTTCAGGCTCATTAACCCACATACAGTCCTCGCCGGTCAGGAGCCCCGCCAAACGACATCTAACATCGGACACATCAATAAACCCAGCATTCAAGCCCTGATCCACGGACTGAACAGGCACTATTATTCGATCGCCGTGAACTACAGGAAAACGGAGCTGGAGCAGGCGATGTTAATGAATCTGCACAAGAGGAACTGGACAGAGGGTTTGAGGTTGAGGGACTTCAAGGGGCATCAAGAAAACAACGAGAAAGCCATCAAGGTCTGTCTTCTTTATCTCAACTTTGGTCTGATGGATGACGGGGATTAGGCAATGTTGTCCCTGTCAGAGGCGTACAATAAATCGGTTCAAGAAGAATCAACGTTGTCGGCAGAACAACTCAAGACGCGACACGTCGGGAAACAAGACCCGAAACGTCATCTTGAGGAAGCGGTGGAAAAAGCGATGGGAGATCAAGTTGTCCAAAATCTGGGGACAATGTTACTCGCGGAACTATAATTTCATGCATCCCCCGTAATGTAATGCCACGTTTTGCGGATCTGAAGTGGCGGCTGGAGCATCTCGCGTGACACGGCCGAGTGCCGTCTGACCATGGGATTTCGCCATTTGAATTTCTTGGTCAAGTAGTCTTGTAACTTACTGGCTACGGTACTTTGTATGCGGCGCTCCGTCGGTGAAGCAAATGATGGAATTACGACCAGAGCTGATTACGGCTAAAACGGTAAGTATGCAAGGAACGGGGGCCTAGTCACTGGGTCAGCATCGTGATGATGACGGGAGGGGAGACACGGGAAATGTCCGAAACATACTGAGTCCGTGACAAATCTACGCCGTTTCAAAAGCGGCCTAGTGTAAGGCTCTAGAGTCTCGGTTTCTTTGAGTGGAGAGGGATAATTCCCATCATCTTCGCCCTCCTGATGGCTTTACTGAGCCGTCGTTGGGACTTCCATGTGAGCTGCGTCTCTGCCCTGCTTACTACACGTCCCATATCTGTCACAAAGTGGGAGAGAAGGACAGGGTTGAAGGATTCTCGAAGCGGGTCGATGCCGAGTTGGTGGAAGACGTCCTTACGACGGGATTCTTTTGCGGACGGACCAAGATAAGGACGCTTAAGGATGATGGGCTTCCTCGTCCGACCTTTCATAGTGAATGTTCCTGGGGTGACGGGCTGTCCGGAAAACGTGAATTACCGCTTCACACCCGTTTATCCTCAGACAATAAACCAACCTCGTACAGTCGGGTCTCCTTGAGCATACCGTCCGTCCATGTCCTCAAGTTCGCTGCAGAACGGTCGGTTTCGGAACAGTGAAGGTCGGGTGAAGAGCCACGTACATGAAGTGGTTTGCTGGATCTGGTACCCGGCCTCCTCTTCCAGGCGCGACTGGGTCTCTTCCACCAGATCTGCGAGGTCTTGGATGGAATCGGAGGGCGCGGCATTTGGCCGTGTCGTCGAGAATGCGCGAACGGTGTTCACCCTGAAGGGGGAAACGCGACGGAGGAGGGCGAGCATTGGGGTGGGTATAGCCGAAGGGAGTAATACGGATCAAGGCAGGCGGGAGCGAGACCGGGGCCAGGCCAGCAGCTCAGATTTTATTGCAGGCTTAACTCACTGGCGGCGATGCGGACGGCGTCGAGTGGCACAGAGGCGGGGGATAAAAAGAAAATAATAAGAAATGCGAAACCCGGGGCGGTATCTGAATCAGCCATCATTTAGACTGGTTACTGTTCTCGCTCTCACCTGCTCCTCCTTGTCCCTCTCCCTCATCGTCATGCCCATCCTCTGAATGCTACGTCTCTGATTGTCCACTCTGTTGTCATCTGCTATCGATCCCACCTCCCGTCTTCGCCATGGCGGACTCCGCTTCTCCTCGTCGACAGCCTCCGTCCCCCCTCGTCTTCTCCCCAGAAACCGTCCTCCCCCCGATCCCAATCAAACACACCGTCCAGCCCATCCCCAATGCCTCCCGCTTAGACACTGTCTCCATGCCCTTTGTCAAGCGTCATGTCACCCGTAGGCTGAAGAACGCTAAGCAGGAGTGCGACAAAGAGCTCCAGCGTGTTATCAACTTCATCACCGCCTTCTTCGAGGAAAAACTGAGAGAGACTTTGGAGGCGGATCAGCCACAGGATGACCGAGACCCCCGCGGGAGGCCCCGCGACATCTCAACCCGTCGTGGTTCTGATACCCTCAAGGAGCCCTTCACCTTCCAACCTGCCGATCTCCGTAATGCCTTGGAGGGTTCCGATGCCGATGCCGATGGCAGCTCTGACGGTGGATACGAAGCTGAGCTAGAGTACCCTCGCTACGGTGTCTCCCGTCAACGTGCATCCCTAGAGGAGTCCCCTGCCGCTAAGGATTCTCACGGGCTTACCAATTGGTCTCCGTCACCTGGTCTGCTCACAGCATCCACTTCATCAAGCCCTGCTTCACTACGACGGCAAAACACGCTGCCTAAAGACAGGCAGAACCTCGGTAGCTCTCCTGCTTCAGAGACAACCAGTCCCAAGAAGCCTCCTCCCAATGTAACCTCCCCTCCGATCGCCTGGTCAAATTCTGGCGGGTCCGCCATCTCTCGTAGGCTTTCAAGGAGTATCCACATCCCCGTGCGACCCCCAAGGTCCGGGCAGAGCTCAAGATCCACATCCCGTTCTCGATCCCCCCTTCCCAGACCCACACATGAGGAGCTCAAACACCGACGGTCTTCTCGCATCCTCATCGATGATCCTGTGGACCCGATCATGTCGACGCTTTACGAGATCATTGGTGTTTCGACAGACGTGATAGAGATGAGCGTCAATCAACTTATTGCACAGCCAAAGATTTGCGAGCAGTTCGTCCAGCGGATCCAGAATATTGGTCGCGCTTGGGACGACCACCCTGATTGGCATGGCAGGAATTGGTATGTTCAAGTCCTCTTGTCCATCGCCTCCCTCAGCCGTGTCGTGGAATGGTGGGAGGCCGAAAGACAGTTCTGGAATTTCGATGAGAAGAAGGAAGAGGAGCAGGACGAACCGCTCATCTTCGTCATGAAACCCGCCTACGAGTCGACCGGCGGCAAAGAAGGAGAGAGCCCTTCAGCCAGCGCCAAGGATCCTTACAAGCTCTCTGCAGACGATGAAAGCAAGCTGAAGATGACAAGACCTCCCAGTCTCACCAAGCGATCGAGGAACGAAGCTGCCAAGGAACATGCGGTCTCCTCAACAGCTACAACCCCCCAACGACCTAGTTTGACGGACAAAGAGGACAGTAGTCGAACGCCTTCCAAGTTTGTGGATACCACGGAGTCAGCGCGCGTCCTTGCCACGGAGAGACTGAGATTGCAGGCGGAGAAGGCCCAGAATCAGAATGTGGTCATGGAGCTTAGTTTGGATGGGGATCACATCCTGTGGATCAATTATGCTTGGGAAAACGTTGTGGGGTGCGCTCCATCCTCTTACATATTGACGCCACCTTCGGGTTTCTAACGTTTGCCCTATTCTTTCTTGTTTTGGTTGCACTATCATTGTTGGCTCCCGGCCGATTTATCGGTTATGTAGAACGGACCCTGAGGAACTCCAGGGAGTCAGGATATCGCATTTATTATCTCCTCCCGATTGGAGTGTCTTTCGCGACGCCACACAACGGTTACAAGAAGACGATTCACACACCATCGAAGTCCGGTTCAAACTCCAGGTAGAACCGGACGACGATAGAGACCATCCAATCATACGTACCATGGAGGGCAAAGGCATGCTCATTATTGACCGAGATGATGCACAACCGTCACACACGATGTGGGTCATCAAACCCGCCCTCCCTCCTACCGTCGACACGATGGCTCCGCCCGTCCAACTGGAAACTGGTGAAATTGGCGATGAACCTCTTCCAACTCCTGCTCCGGGCTTCGTTATGGGACAGTCAGGGGTCGAACCCGTGACGCCATTCCCCCTCGTCCGTCCGATCAACCTGTCGCCGATCCTGTGTAGGATATGCGAATGCAACGTACCTCAGTGGTTCTTCGAGAAACACAACGAGACATGCGTGGAGGTTCACCGACTGGAGGCAGAGATCGCTGATTGTAACGAGTCAGTGGCGGAGTTGAGGAACACGATACGTGACCTCGTTGCTGGGCTCGATAGGTCTTCTCCCGCCCATGTTCCGGAGTATCGAGGTGTCCCGATCTTCATACCGCAGAGCTCATCCGGGTCTAGTTCGCCTCTGCAGATGTTTAGGGCACCACTGAAGATGCAAAAGATGGGCGTGAAGAAGATGCAGCGGCAGCTTCTTGAGAAGTTGGACGATATCCTCCAAATCGCTTTGGAGATCTCGATGCCCGCTCTGCGCGAAGAAGAAAGCAAGGAGCCTATTGAACGACAGCGACTACTTTCCCCGAGCTCTGAACGCAAGATCAGCCAGTTGAGGACGTGGAGCAAACCGACGATAGAGGATGCCGCCTTGACGCAGTTGGCCGATGACGTAGAGAGGGTGATGAGGCAGAAGGTGGACAACGTTACCAGGATGCAGAACGTGATGAAGTATGAGGAGAAGGTCAGGCAGGAGTGGGAGGTCAAGATTGAGGAGGCCCTGAGTCAGCTTGACGAGACGGAGGAGTTGGATGAAGCGGACGAGGACGGTGAGGGTGAAAGCGAGGGGAGTGATGGAGTAGGTGAGACAACTGCAGGCGAAACCCCTAATAAACCTCCTATCTCCGCGGGGGTTGGGGTGAGGACAATGGCTGAGAAGGACGATGAAGGTGATCACTCGAGTACGGCGTCGGAGTACGGGTATGGGGGCGGGGAGGGTGGAGGATCCTCTGGTGGACCCGCGGCCGGCCCTACTCCGACAGGATCGTCATCTCCTGCTCTCTCGGCCGCGAATCAAAAGTACGAACCCCGCCGACCAGGTCGGCCCCAGGCCCACACTACGCGACCGTCTACTCCCTCCTCGGTATCCTCTCCCTTGGCTTTGGCGATCCCGATCACTGCTTCGTTACACACGGACGATATCCCACCTTTGAACGACTTGGCCGATCCTCCAATCACTTTGAGCAAGTCACCCCAACAATGCTTGATGCCTAGTTTGGGAGCGATGCATCCCAGTCCAGTCCTTTCTCCCATGATGGCACCCCCAGAGCCTCCGGTGAAGCGAGCGCACAGCAGGCGACCGTCGACAATACAACCAGTTGCCACCCCCGTGATCGGTTCGAATGGGCAACCCCTCTCTCCCCGCCTCCCTTCTTCTGTACCTCTTTCGAGGACCACTCCAACGTCGATTAAGGATTTCGAGATCATCAAACCGATCAGCAAGGGAGCATTTGGTTCTGTGTTCTTGGCCAAGAAGAAGGTCACCGGCGACTACTTTGCCATCAAGGTTCTCAAGAAGGCGGACATGATTGCGAAGAACCAGATCACGAACGTGAAGGCCGAGCGAATGATCCTCATGCAGCAAGCTGAGTCCCCATTCGTGGCTAAGTTGTATTGGACGTTCCAGAGCAAGGAGAACCTGTACCTCGTGATGGAGTATCTGAACGGCGGAGATTGCGCGGCGTTGATCAAGAGTCTGGGGTCATTGCCGGAGGAGTGGACCAAGAACTACATTGCAGAGGTCGTGCTAGGACTGGAGTACCTGCATGAAAGGGGTGTGGTTCATCGGTGGGTCCCGATTCATAGAGGGTGAAATTATCCGGACTCACTTCCGCCCGTGCCTATAGTGACTTGAAGCCAGATAACCTACTCATCAACCAGCACGGACACCTCAAACTTACGGACTTTGGCCTAAGTCGAATCGGTCTGTTGGGTCGCCAAACGCGCGAGGGCGATGTACTGTCCGAGCGTGGACTCCGTCATCGGACTCGGTACAGCCCTCATTCACGGCCGCCATCCATCGACGCAGCGTACATGACTCACATGTCACATGCCGCCGAGGTTGGAGGTTCGTATTTTAACCCTCGCCCACCGTCAGGGCCGAGGATGGGTTCCTCGCCTTACATAGCTCCCATAGATGACGTCTCTGAGTCGAGCGGGTCCGAGTCTGTATCTGGGCTATTCCCCCTCCGCGGTGGCGTCGCGATCGCACAGGGATCTCACTCGAACAATTACCGCTCGAATGATAGTCCACTGCAGAGCTTCGCTTCGGAGTTGACGCACGAGCTAAGACAACACGCCAGCTCCCAAGCGTCGAACGTGAACACTCCATCGCTAATTTCTATTTCTGGAACACCACCGGCGGAAAAAGGTTTCGTGGGGACGCCCGATTACCTTGCTCCTGAGACGATCTTGGGTTTGAGGGGAGATGACGCCGCCGTTGATTGGGTGTGTTTATCTATCCTTCCGTATGTACACTGTCATTTACTGACCTGAAATGTGTGCACCAGTGGGCTTTGGGTGTCATCACCTATGAGTTCCTCTATGGTATCCCCCCTTTCCACGCCGATACTCCGGAAAAGTTGTTTGAGAACATCCTTTCGGGACACATCGAGTGGCATGAAGACTTCATCGAGATTTCTCCCGAGGCGCGCGACTTCCTGGAACGCCTTATGACGCTAGATCCTGCCAGACGTCTGGGAGCAAATGGTGCCGACGAGGTCAAGAGCCATCCATTCTTGAGCGATATCAATTGGGATGCTGTTACCACCTCCGAAGCTGCGTTCATTCCTCAAGTTACCGACGCCGAATCGACGGATTACTTCGACCCCCGCGGAGCTGTTTTGCAAATCTTCAACGACGATGAACCCCTCTCACTGTTGGCTGGAACAATCCACAAGGCGGAAACCGTCCCCTCTACCTTTGACGCTCCGATTCCCGCTTCCGCTACGGTCCCCGTTCCGTTTGTGCAGAATAAGGAAGTTGTTTCCTCGCCCGCCGATGATTTCGGAGCTTTCAGCTTCAAGAACCTGCCTGTGTTGAAGCAGGCCAATGACGAGGTGATCAGGAAGCTTAAGACGGATCAAATGGCCCCGATCTCGCAGACCTTGGTCGAGACGGGTGTCCAAAACCGCCGACGAAGCCTTTCGCAACGGATGAAGAAGCCCCCGGGGAACGTGGTTACCAGTAATATCGATACGAACAAGGGGTCTCCTACGAATCCTCCTTCACCCGCTACTTCCACGTCTTCGATCGCCTCCTCGCCGTCAAGGACAAATTCTGCACCCGGAAGTGGGAACCATGTTCGTAAGCCATCCGAGTTTGGAGCTGTCGAGCGGTTTAAGCTAAGTCATATGGATGGGGACCTGACACGGAGGAACTCAATGCCCAGTCGGTTACGCACCGCGTCTGTCTCGACCAGCGGAGATGACTCAGCTCCTGGGTCCTATCCAGCATCCATTGCGACGTCGTCGTTCCCCGAGGTCAACACACCTCCTTCCTCAGTGGCGTCGATTGACTTGAAGCGAGGACCAGATCCTAATGATCGAGCCGTGACGTGTCTGCTCGCGGAGGACAACCCGATTACATCAAAGATCATAGAGACGTTGTTGAGCCGCCTTGGATGCAGAGTTGTGGTTGTGGCCGACGGATCCGAGGCGATCAGTGTTGCGATGGGCGATATTAGTGAGTCCATCACATTCCACAGTGCACCGGGGAATATTGACCGACTTTTATTCGCTAGAATTCGACTGCATTCTCATGGATTTACATATGCCTATAGTTGACGGTGAAGGTGCTGCAAGGTACATCAAAAGCACGAACAACAAAAACGCAACTACGCCGATAATTGCCGTTAGTGCCTACAGTGGGTCAGAGATGGAAGCGAGCAACTTGTTCGCCGCCTGCCTGGCGAAACCGCTGCAAAAGGCAGATCTTGTAGCTGCGATGCGCCAACTGGGATTCAAAACGACCCACGCTCACGAACGTGCCGCGAAAAAGGTCGTTCGGTAACTTGTACAAATTCCTCAATCTTCCCTCCCTTCATGTACATGTTCACGTTCTGAATGTCATTCCCATCCCTCTTTCGTGGTCACCCTTTTTCTTTGCGCGATTTCGCAAATGTACTATTTTTTATGCCGGAATTATGTTCTCTAGTCTTCCTCCCCTCCTCCCCCCCTCCCCCTCTTCCGTCAACATTCGTTTGTCCGTCCCCCTTCTTCAACCCAGCTCCCCCTTCTACCGCCCTTACCGACATCTGTCGGTGTCCTCCTCACGTAACATCAACAACCACCAGCTCACGTCAAACACTGCATGCATATCCTTTCGCGGCTTTCCCTACCCGCCCCCCACCGCTCCCTCCGGTCACATATAGTTATCTCTCCTGCATTCTTTCCCTCTCTCCTCCTGCCTCTGTCCATTAGTCATCCGTCGTTAACGCTGTGCATCTGTTACATGATATTATATCGTCCTGCAATTTGTGGTCTTCCCTTACCGTCTGTCTGGTCGTTCTCAAGCCGCCCGGGACCTCCCGTTGCAAATGCCTGATGAATCTGATCGGGGCGATAATCAAGATATGTCGCCGTTAGCAAGGCCGGTGTTTCATCTATCCATTGTCCTTGGCTCAAACTGTTACTACGACGATGATGTACGCGTACGTGAGAGTGCATTTGCTTATATACATGTGTCGGAGTTCCGTTGATCCCCACGACTGCCGATCGCGACTGTGATTGTGGTCTGGCTTGTTCTTGCACTCTGATCGGGTCGCTTTCCTTACGGAGATGGGGGTAAGGGCCTCTCATAGGACCGTTCTCCGAACATCGCAGTGACAGAATTCATGGTGTGGTTGACGACAACCGTATAGTGCCGTTCAGGCAACCTCTTTCCAACGTTAATGCTGTCAAAGACCCACTCTGGTTTCACGATGTGGACTTTGTTTCTTGCGTTCTTGGTCAGGTGCTTGTGGGTCTTGGAACCGTTGAGGCCTTGTGATGTTAGGATGTGGGTTGCGTTGGATGGTGTCAGACTGAGGTCATGGAGGGTGTGTGTGTGAGGGAAGCACTCGTGCGATTGAGTTTGTGGGAGATACGAACAGTACTTGACCGCCGGCGAGGGTGACGGTGCGTTTCATTTCGATGTCGGTCGTGTCACACAGATAACCGTTTATGTACACGCGCACGCCTTCCATGACAAGTTTCTTTGTCTTGGGGGGCTCATCTCCCTTCAACGTGCTTGGGGATGAGCTTGTTGCTGATAAGGTTGAAGGTTGCATCTTGGACGAAGATTTTGAACTTGACGTTGAGGTCGTGCAGGGTCTCTCCTCTTGGTTCTTGAGTTTCTCGCGTCGATTTTTCAAATACAAAGCTCTGTCCATCCTAGAATCAGACCTCTGGTGTCCCGTCGCGGTAGACTCGACATGTTCTGTCCCCCAAAATAATCAAATTAAATTAACGACGCGTCTCGAAATCGATATCCACCACGCGACCAACCTGCTCTCAATGCACTCGTTGAGTGTGTGATTGGATTGTTCTTATCCTTCAAAGTCGATAACAAAAATTTGTTGAGAGCAGTATTCGATGGTCTACGAGTTAAACGTAATGAGGCTATCAGCTGAGGGAGAGGATCGGGACGCGACAGACCTCTTCCCATCGCGTGGTGCGGGTGCCTCGTAGGGGTTATATCTTGAAGCACTCTTCTTCGTATCCTTCTGCTTGAGGTTTGAGGAGGACTTGACGACCGGAAAGTACCTTTCGAGACTCGCCATCGAGAGTTTCAAAAGCGATCCGTAGATTGGGTTGAACCAGGTTGAACCACCCTCGCGTCGGAGTTTAATGCGAATTGTGATTAGCGTCACGTGGGACTTGATTAGGAACAAACGATCTAAACTTGATACGGGGCTGAGTTAACCTAGGGTCGTTACAATCTACGAGGTACACATGTACAAAACAAACGAACACGAGAGGCAAGGAGATACATCACAGGACGCGAACCAGCGACGAATAGTGGGATAACAGACATAGACATAGATACGAGCGAGAGCGATCTTAAATAGGAAGAAAAAGGAGGTGTAGGATTGGGGGACATGACGGGGGATTGTGACTTGCGGAAGGGTCCTTCACGAGACGACTGTCGGTGCTTTCATCCGGTTCCCTGAGCTGAGAATGAAAAGTCAATACGGGTCAGGAGTAGCACCATTTCCGGAGATATACCGTTGTTCATTGCCGCTCCAATCTGTTGGAGGAGCTTTCTAGTGTTGTCCGCACGCTCCGTGGCCCCGAGCTTCTCAAACCCATCGGCGGCGCGCAATGCCTCGGATCTCGCCTCTTCAAACCTATCTTGTCTACACCAAACTTCGGCCTGCAGGTCCAGTGCGATAGCCAGTTGGTATGCATGGTTGTCCGTGTGTGACTTGGCACGTTCAACGTGAACGTTTGCGTCGTCAAACCTGTGTTGGCCGGAAAAGAGCCGTGCCAGGTTATAATGAATCCAGAACAGCGCGGCGTGCTGATTTAGAAGGGATGCGATTTCGAGGGCCGTCTTGAAATGATGAATGGCCTTGTCTATCTCGCCCTCGGATCGATATGTATAGCCAAGAATACAGTGACATTCGGAGACATGGGATTCTTTGCCTTTCTCCGGGAAGAGTTCGATCGCGCGGGATGCGGCTTCCTTCGCGGCGTCGAGTTGTTTGTCCCCACGCAACAACCAGGCGAGCCCTTTCAAACATCGCGCTTGTTCTGCTGTGTCGCTGATCCGTTCGTAGATTTTCGATGCTTCTTCCGCGCATTGTATTCCTTCCTTGCGAAGGCCCAACAGCCGGTTTGCATCAGATAAGTCTCTCAATGCTTGGGCAATCTGATAGTCATCCCCCTGCCCCCTCCAGAGGTCCAAGACGTGGGTGAGAACCCGTTTGTACTCCATGTGGCGTCCAATCGCTCCGAACAGCCGTGAGAGCCGGATCAAGCACAATGGTTTGCTGGGGTGATCGTCTGGGAGCTCCTCGATCCTTGGTGCCAGTACTGTGAGCCGTGGTTTGTGCCAGTAGAGGTAGTGTATGAAAGATGAGCAAGCCTCCCAGACACTACGTGAATTTGGGTCAATGGTTGTGAAGACATCAAGCAGATGCTCGACATTTGCATCCTCCGACACAATCCACCGTGTTTCACCAAACCGGGGTCCGTTATAATCAATACAAACTGACAATCGACCAAAGTAGTGGTCCTTGGTCATGCGCAGGAGGGGGAATGATTTTGGATCTTTGGGGTGAAGGTGGTCACGGAGTGGCGCCAGCATTGTGACAAAGCCCTCACTCCGATATGTCAGAGAAAGGACACAGAACTTGTTGAACGTGTTCTTCCTGCCCGGAATTGTGGGGAACAACCGATCAATATCCTTCTCATCCACTCCTTGCGGAAAGAAGGCAACAACTCCGAGGAGGTCCCGGGCCTCGGGCCCGAGTTCTTGAAACATTGCGGAGGAGAGCGAGAGCTTGATGGTCGTGGCAAGGCTCTTGTTGTGGTCCGTCTGGAGCATATCCGTTCGGTGCTCATCCCACTTGCTGGCCAACTGAGTGGTGTCCCACCTGTTGTGATACGCAACTGTGGCAAGCAGGGTGATTGACAGCGGATGGAAGTCGAGTTGTTCCAGGATGTTGTCGATCAGGGTGGACCGCCTGCCGCGGTTATAAATACAATAGAAGGTGTCGCATGCGGCCACCCTCGACAGTGTCGGAACATCGACCCACTTGCAGCCGGTAGGGATAGTAGATATCCGGGATGTGATACACAGGCAGATGTTGCCGAATTGACTGAGCTCTTCCACCACGTCGTATATTTCCTGCGCGTCTGCTCCCTGAGGATCGAGTATAGATTCGGCGTTATCGAGGACTATGAACATTTCCTTGGAGGATAGGAATGGTCGTAGAAGGGTCAGATCCTCGGGATTTTCGATGCCTGCGCCAATGGCCTTGGAGAGTCGACGGAGGAAATGAGTGAGCGAGGCGGAGAACTTGTCACAGCGGATAAACCGACGGTGGTCGCCAAACCGCCGTTTGATCCGGTCGTCGTGGAGGACGGTTAGGGCGATGGATGTCTTCCCGATTCCGCCAACACCGATTAGAGCGATTGGCGTAAGGCGTTCTGCGAAATCGACGATCTCCTCGATCAGCTCGTTGCGTCCGAAGAAGTTCCTCGGGGGTGGGGGAGGGGACTCTCCAGGTGCACTGGATGCAAGTATGAGATGCTGGACACAACGGTAGTCAAGATCGCTGACCTATTCCGGGTCTATACAACAGTAAGTCCGTATCTGGTGACGGGGCAGGGGTAACACTCACCAATTGATTCTGGCTTCCGGCCCCTTCCTGACTTTTCAGCACCTCACGGCGAAGGTCCGCAACTTCGCGGCGAACCTCAGAAATAATGGCACGCGTTCTTGTATCATGGTGAACATTGGAGGTTCCATGCGCATTCAATGGTGGGGGTGATGACTGGCCGGGTGCACTGGAGTCAAACTTTAGACAATGGATTCATTTATGGTCCAGATCGCTAACCTTGCGTGAGCCTATGGAGTAATAAGTTGTTACTCAGTGATGGGTAAAGTACAAGCGATACGTACCGCCCGATTCTGACCACCCTTATTCTCACGGGTTTTCAACGTGTTGCGGTGAATGTCGGAAACGGTGGTCCGGGTGCTCACAACGTCATTCCGGACCTCGGGAACGATGGGGTCAGTACCCGCGACGTCGTGACGGACTCCGGAGATGACGGCAAAAGTATTCGAGTCATCACGACGGACGCCAGGAGTATTGTTGTCAGCGTGTGAACCACCGTGATTAACATCGGAAACGATTGCATGGGCGTTCGCGACGTCATGGCGAGTGTCAGAAACGGTTGCCAGTGGATTTAGTACAAGTTGAGCCTGGGGGTGGAAAGTTAACAATGATCATACGAGGTGAACAAGACATACGTTGAAGACTTGAAGAATCCTGGCGAGCTCCGCCCTCCAGATGGCGATCGTCTTTTCATCGTCCTTTGTGTGTAGGAATCGAGAGATCGCATTCCGTTTCCCCCGCTTGACAATCTTCCCCTGGATCTCCGCCGCAGTCCTACCACCGAAGGCATGGCAAGTAAGTTGTGCACAAGATGTATCTCCGCTGGTTTCACTTACACCGTCAACTGCTCAATCGCCTCGAGGACAGATCGACTGAACTCATTCGTTTCTCTCCCCTTGGTCGCCCGGTCGAGGGTCATACAGACATCAACGCAAGCCAGCCCGAGGCCGACGCAGTCCACTTTGTCGATCATCGTGTCCTATATACTACATTAGCCAACGGTTGGTCGATGGGAAGAAGGAAACTCACTCTAATCATGGTGAAGAGTACACCGACGGAACCGAAGGCAGCCTTGGCTTGTGTGATCCCTGAGTCCTCCTTCGCGAGATCGACGGCATCGATTGCTCTATTCAATAAAGAGAGAGCATCATCCCGTCCTTTCGCCCCCCGGGACTTGGTTGCCATGGTCGAAATGCGAGGCGGCTGCGAGAAAGCGGCGTGGCGTACAGGTTGCAAGGAGGAACCCGAACCCCGATAGAGATGAGCGGCAATTTTATCATGATACGCCTCGTGCACACGGACCTATTTCGTGAAGCATTTGTGGTGGCAATGTTCAAGGATGCATCCGATCGTTTGATCACAAAACATCTGTTTGCTCCCCCACTCCTCGTCCAAAGAAATGCTTTACCTGCCAACCGTTGATGCAATGGTGTATTCCATCGGTTCTGACTCGCTTTTGGCTTGGCCTTTCGGGCCGCTACGCCAGAGGCGTCTTTTCGAAACACCCATACATTATCCATCCTCTCCCAAATCACCGACTGCCCATCAATCTCCCATATCGGATTTGGCAATTGCATTTGCGGTCTGAACGTGAGGCGAGGCTCAGCCTAGGGTCGTTACGATCTACGAGATACACTGTATAAAACGATTTGAACACGAGAGGCAAGGAGACACATCACAGGATGTGAACCAGCGACGAATAATGGGACAGAAGGTATAGAGATAGATACAAGTGAGAGCGTTCTCGAATAGGGAGGGAAAGAGGGAGGTATGGGATAGTGGCTTGTGGAAGGGTCCTTCACGAGACAACTGTCGGTGCTTTCATCCGGTTCCCTGAGCTGAGAATGGAAAGTCAATACGGGCCAGGAGTAGCACCATTTCCGGAGACACACCCTTGTTCATTGCCGTTTCAACCCGTTGAAGGAACTTCCTAGTGTGGTCCACACTCTTCGTGACCCCGAGCTTATCAAATACATCAACGGCGCGCAAAGCCTCGGATTTCGCCTCTTCAAACCTATCTTGTTTGTACCAAACCCGGGCCTGCAGGTTCATTGCGCGACCCAGATTGTATGCACTATTACTCGTATGTGACTTGGCGTGTTCGATGTGAGCGTTTGCGTCATCGAACCTGTCTTGGTCGAAAAACAGCTGCACCAGCCCGAAATGAGTCCAAAACAGCCGCCCGTGCCAGCCGAAAGAGGATGCAATTTCGAGGGCTGTCTCGTAGTGGTGGATCGCCTTCTCTATCTCGCCCATGGATCGATATGTGCGGCCAAGAACACGGTGACAATCGGAGACATCGGATTCTTGGCCTTTCTCCGGGAAGAGTTCAATCGCACGGGATGCGGCTTCTTTCGCGGCGTCGAGTTGTTTGTCCTCATGTAACAGCGAAGCAAGCCTCTTCAGACACAACGCTTGTTTTTCTGTGTCGCCGAACCGTTCATAAATTTTCAATGCTTCTTCCACGCATTGCATCCCTTCCTTATGGAGGCCTAATAACCGGTTTGCATCAGCTAAGACCCTCAATACTTGAGCAATCTGAGGGTCATCCCCCTGCCCTCTCCAGAGCTCCAAAGCGCAGGTGAGGACCCGCTTGCGTTCCGTGCGATTTCCAAGTCCTTTGAGCAACCGCGCAAGCTGGAACAAGGACACTGGCTTGCAGGGGTGGTCATCCGCGAGCTTCTCGATTCTTTGTCCCAGCATTGTGGGTCGTGGTTTGTGCCAATAGAGGTGTTGGATGAAATCTGAGCAAGCGTCCCAGACATCGTGTGAGTCCGCATCAATGGTTGTGAAGATATCGAGCAGATGCTCAACATTCACATCCTCTGATATGATCCACTGTGTTTCTTTGTAATTGGGTCCGTTGGGATTGATGACAACCGACAATCGACCAAAGTAACAGTCCTTGGTTGTGCGCAGGAGGGGGGATGATTTTGGATCTTTGGGGCGAAGGTGGTCCCGGAGAGGTGCCAGCATCGTGATGAAGCCCTCACTCCGGTATGTCAGAGAAAGGACACAGAACTTGTCGAACATGTTCTTCCTGCCCGGAATTGCGGGGAACAGCCAATCAATTTTCTTCTCATCAACACCTTGCGGGAAGAACGCAGCAACTCCAAGGAGGTCCCGCGCCTCAGGCCCAAGTTCCTGAAACATTGCGGAGGAGAGCGAGAGCTTGATGGCGGTGGCAAGACTCCTATTATGGTCTGTCTGGAGCATATCCGTCCGACGCTCATCCCACTCGCTGGCCAACCGAGCAATGTCCCACCTGTTGTGATGCGCGACCGTGGCAAGTAAGGTGATCGACAGCGGGTGGAACTCGAGTTGCTCCAGGATATTGTTAATCAGGGTGGACCGCTTGTCGTGGTTATATATGTGGTAGAAGGTATCGCACGCAGCGTCCATCGACAGTGTTGGAACATCAACCCGCTTGCAGCCGGAAGGGACAGTAGATATCCGGGAGGTGATACACAAGCAGATGTTGCCGAGCTGACTGAGCTCTTCCACCACCTCATATATCTCCTGCGCTTCTGTTCTCTGAGGATCAAGTATGGATTCGGCGTTGTCGAGGACTATGAACATTTCCTTGGAGGATAGGAATGGTCGTAGAAGGGTCAGATCTTGAGGGTTTTCGATACCTGCGCCGATGACGTCGGAGAGTCGGCGGAGGAAATGAATGAGCGAGGCGGAGAACTTGTCACAGCGGATAAACCGACGGTGGTCGCCAAACCGCCGTTTGATCCGGTCGTCGTGGAGGACGGTTAGGGCGATGGATGTCTTTCCGATTCCGCCAACACCGATTAGAGCGATTGGCGTAAGGCGTTCTGCGAAATCGGCGATCTCCTCGACCAGCTCGTTGCGTCCGAAGAAATCCCTCGGGGACGGGGGTGGGAATTCCCCAGGTGCGCTAGATGCAAGTATAAGATGCTGGACCGAACAGTAGTCAAGATCGCTGACCTATTTTGAGTCTATACAATAGTAAGTCTGTATTCTGTGACGAAGTACGAGTGACACTCACCGATTGATGTTGACTGCCAGCTCCTTCTTGACTTTTCAGCACCTCACGACGAAGGTCCGAAACGATGGCGCGGGTGTCGGCAACTTCGCGATGAACTTCAGAAATGATGGCACGGGTTCTAACATCATGGCGAACATCGGAGGTTCCATGCATATTCAATGGTGGGGGTGATGATTCACCAGGTGCACTGGAGGCAAATATTAGACGATGGATTCATTTATACTCCAGATCACAGACCTGGCGTGAGCCTACGGAGTAATAAGTAGTCACTCGGTGACAGGTAAAGTACGAGTGATACGTACCGTCCGATTTTGACCATCCTTATCCCCACGGGCTTTCAATGTGTCGCGGTAAATGTCGGAAACGGTGGTCCGGGTGCTCACAACATCACTCCGGACCTCGGAAACGATGGGGTCGGTACCCATAACGTCATGATGAACTCCGGAGATGACGGCAAGAGTATTTGAGCCATCACGACGGACGTCGGGGGTATTGTTGTCAGTGTGTGAACTACCGCGATGAACATCGGAAACAATTGCGTGGGCGTCCGCAACATCATGGTGGATGTCAGAAACAGTTGCAGGTGGGTTTATTACAAGTTGAGGCTGAAAGTGGAAAGTTAGCAACGATCGTACGGGGTGATCAAGACATACGTCGAAGACTTGAAGAATCCTGGCGAGCTCCGCCCTCCAGATGGCGATTGCCTTTTCATCATTCTTTGTGTGGAGGAATTGAGAGAGCGCATTCCGTTTCCCCCACTTGACGATCTTCTCCTGGATCTCTGTCACAGTCCTGCCGTCCGAAGTATAGCAAATAAGACAAGCACGGCATACATCTCTGCTGGTTTCTCTTACACCGTCAGTTGGTCAATCACCTCGAGGATGGACCGACCGAACTCATTCGTTTCTCTCCCCTTCATCCCCCGGTCAAGGGCTATGCAGACATCGGCGCAAGCAAGCCCGAGGTCGACGCAGTCCACTTCGTTGATCATCGTGGCCTGTATACTGCATTAGTCAGTAGTCGGTCGCTGGGGACGAGAGGGAAACCAACCCTGATAATAGCGAGAAGAATAACGACGGAGCCGAAGGCGGCCTTGGCTTGTGCAATCCTCGAGTCGTCCTTTGCGAGTTCGACGGCCTCAATTGCCTTATTCAACAAAGAGAGAGCGCCATCCAGTCCTTTCAGCCGTTGGGACTTGGTTGTCATGGTCGAAACGCGAGGTGAGTGCGAGAAAGCGGCGTGGCGTAGAGGTTGTGAGGAAGAACCCGAACCCCGATAGAGATGAGCGGCGGTTTTGTCATGACACGCCTCGTGCACACGGACCCATTTTGTGAAGCATTCGTGGCGGCAACATTCGAGGATGCATCCGATCGTTTGATCACCAAACATCTGTTTGTTCCCCTGCCTCTCATTCAAAATGCCCTGAAGAAATGCCCCATCTACTTGCTATTGATGCAAGCGTGTGTGTGTTATCAGCTCTGGCTTACTTTTGGCTCAGTCTTACTGATTGCTACGTCAAAGGCATCTTTTCGGGACAGCCATTCGTCTTGCATCCTCCTCCCAACCACCCACTGTCCATCAATATTCCATGTCGACTTTCAAGGTTTCTACAACCGGCGAGGATTCAGTCAATGTCATTTGTCATTCTTTCGTCACCCGTGGGTCACCGGGTTCTCAGCACGCGTTCCGCTTTCTTCGATGCCGGGTCGGACTCTACTCCTTCAGTTCAGTCTCCATAGGGTGCTGCTATTTATTTGACGGGCGCAGAAAACCCTCCCTCGGACACCGTTTCGGCTGCACGTTACCTGCCAGCCAGCCAACAGCAAGTGTTACTTGTGCGGATGCGTTTCATTGCGCCGTGCCGTACTGCAGACCCCAAGGACTACAGAGAACTAACGATGGAGACACATTTCTCTCGGTAGGGTGGACGTGTGAACCTAATGCGTCCTCACAATGGTCTACTCCGACGTTAGGCTGGAGCACATCTTTCCTGGTATTGGATCTGCACTCGCATTCGTTCGGGGTGTGGGATTAAGCGCAGTCAGTACCCATGGCCGCGAAACCGGGAGGTGGTAAAATGAAACTGGACATGGAGACCATGGTGCGAGCGGAGGGCCCGGTCTGTTCGAATCCCCTTCCTAGATAACTTATTTCGATAGCGCTGGACGAAAGATGAGCATGACATATTGCCCTCAGAAATTCTGTTCCATCCTTTCTCCAATACATTATATTTCGAACCCTTGAAGCTCACGCCCACACGCAGACCGAATCCCAAACCTTCAGGTCAACCCTTCTTGTTCGATGCACAGATATCGTTCAGAGCTGGCCTGCTCTTTGGATTCCATCCTAGGACATCGGGCCAAACCCTCATCTTTGTGTATTGTTTGATTATTAACCCTAATACTGGGATCGGCGGCCATCCTGCCACCGTACGTCTCGTACAAACAGATCCATTCAATACAGAGAATAGTATTCACGACCTTAACTTGAGACAAGTCTCAGCCTAGGGTCGTCACGCTCTACGAGGTATACAGCGGACATGGATGGGTGCAGGTGAGAACATTCTGGAAGAGGAAGAAAATGAGGGATGTACGGGATTGAGGAATATGACGGAGGATGATGCATTGATGGCTTGTGGAAGGGTCCTTCACGAGACAACTATCGATGTTTTCATTCGGTTCCCAGGGCTGGGAGTGGAGAGTCAATACGGGCCAGGGGTAGCACCATTTCCGGGGGCTTACTTTCGTTCATTGCCGCTTCAATCTGTTGGAGAAGATCCCTAGTCTTGTTCACTCTCTCTGTGGCCCCGAGCTTCTCAACGGCCTCGAGGGCGCGTAATGCCTCAGATTTCGCCTCTTCGAATCGATCTTGTTTATACCAAACTTGGGCCTGCAGGTCCATTGCGAGAGCCAGGCAGTATGCACTATTGCCCGCGTGTGACTCGGCGCGTTCGATGTGAGCGTTTGCGTCGTCGAACCTGGCTTGGTCGGAAAACAGCCGCGCCATGTCGTAATGGGACCAAAACAGCCGATCGTGCCAGCCGAAAGAGGATGCAATTCCGAGGGCTGTCTCGTAGTGGTGGATCGCCTTCTCTATCTCGCCCTTGGACCGATATACATGACCAAGCACGCGGTGGCAATCGGAGATCTGGTTTTCTTGGCCTTTCTCCGGGAAGAGATCGATCGCGCGGAATGCGACTTCTTTTGCGGCGTCGAGTTGTTTGTCCTCATGTAACAGCCAGGCGAGGTCGTTCAAGCACCGTGCTTGTATCACTGTGTCGTCGAGCCGTTCGAAAATTTTCAATGCTTCTTCCGCGCATTCTATCCCTTCCTTATGGAGGCCTAGTAACCGGTTTGCATCAGCCAAGTCCCTCAATACGTCAGCAACCTGACGATCATCCCCCTGCCCTCTCCGGAGCTCCAAAGCGCAGGTGAGGACCCGCTTGCGTTCCTTGCGATTTCCAAGTCCTTTGAGCAACCGTGCAAGCCGTAACAAGGACGGTGGCTTGCAGGGGTGGTCATCCGCGAGCTTCTCGATCCTTTGTCCTAGTATTGTGAATCGTGGTTTGTGCCAATATAGGTGGTGTATGAAATATGAGCAGGCGTCCCAGACATTGCGTGAGTCCGCATCAATGGTTGTGAAGATATCGAGCAGATGCTCAACATTCACATCCTCTGATACGATCCACTGCGTTTCTCTGAAATTGGGTCCGTTGGGGTTGATAGCAACCGACAATCGGCCAAAGTAGTGGTCCTTTGTCGTGCACAGGAGGAGGGATGATTTTGGATCTTTGGGGCGAAGGTGGTCCTGGAGCGGCGCCAGCATCGTAACGAAGCCCTCACTCCGATATGTCAGAGAAAGGACACAGAACTTGTCGAATATGTTCTTCCTGCCTGGAATTGTGGGGAATAGCCAATCAAGGTTCTTCTCGTCAACCCCTTGAGGGAAGAATGCCACAACTCCAAGGAGGTCCCGGGCCTCGGGCCCGAGTTCTTGAAACATTGCGGAGGAGAGCGAGAGCTTGATGGTCGTGGCAAGGCTCTTGTTATGGTCCGTCTGGAGCATATCCGTTCGGTGCTTATCCCACTCGTTGGCCAACCAAGCGGTGTCCCACCTGTTGTGATACGCAACTGTGGCAAGCAGGGTGATTGACAGTGGATGGAAGTCGAGTTGCTCCAGGATGTTGTCGATCAGGGTGGACCGCCTGCCGTGGTCATAGATACAATAGAACGTGTCGCATCCGGCCTCCCTCGACAGTGTCGGAACATCAGCCCGCTTGCAGCCGGTAGGTATGGTAGATATCCGGGATGTGATACACAGGCATATGTTGCTGAATTGACTGAGCTCTTCCACCGCGTCGTATATCTCCTGCGCGTCTGCTCCCTGTGGATCGAGTATGGATTCGGCGTTGTCGAGGACTATGAACATTTTCTTGGAGGATAGGAATGGTCGTAGAAGGGTCAGATCCTCGGGATTTTCGATTCCTGCGCCTATGACCTTGGAGAGTCGGCGAAGGAAATGAGTGAGTGAGGCAGGGAACCTGTCACAGCGGATGAACCAACGGTCGTCGCCAAACCGCTGTTTGATCCGGTCGTCGTGGAGGAGGGTTAGGGCGATGGATGTCTTCCCGATTCCGCCAACTCCGATCAGAGCGATTGGCATAAGGCGTTCTGCAGAATCGACGATTTCCTCGATCAGCTCGCTACGTCCGAAGAAGTTCCTCGGGGGTGGGGGAGGGGACTCCCCAGGTGCACTGGATGCAAGTATAAGTTGCTGGACACAACAGCAATCGGGATCGCTGACCTATTTTGAGTCTATATAACAGTAAGTCTGTATCCGGTGACGGGGCAGGGGTAACACTCACCGATCGATGTTGACTTCCAGCCCCCTCCTGGCTTTTCAGCACCTCACGACGAAGGTCCGTAACTTCACGGCGAACCTCAGAAATAATGGCACGGGTTCTCACGTCATGGAGAATATCGGAGGTTCCATGCGCATTCAATGGTGGGGGTGATGATTGACCGGGTGCGCTAGAGGTAGATGTTAGACAACAGATCCATTTATAGTCCAGGTCGCTGACCTGGCGTGAGTCTACACAGTAATAAGTTGTTACTCGGTGAAGGGTAAAGTGCGAGTGGTACGTACCGCCCGATTCTGGCCATTCTTACCCTCACGGGTTTTCAACGTGTTACGGTGAATGTCGGAAACGGTTGTCCAAGTGTTCACAACATCACTCCGGACCTCAGAAACGATGTGACTGGTACCCGTGACATCATGACGGACTCCGGAGATGACGGCAAGAGTATTTGAGCCATCACGACGGACGTCGAGGGTCTTGTTGTCAGCGTGTGAACTATCGCGATGAACATCGGAAACAATTGCGTGGGCGTCCACAACATCATGGCGGGTGTCGGAAACGATTGCAGGTGGGTTTATTACAAATTGAGCCTGAAAGTGGAAAGTTAACAATGATCGAACGGAGTGAATAGGACATACATCGAAGACTTGAAGAATCTTGGTGAGCTCTAATCCCCAGGTAGCGATCTTCTTTTCATCATTCTTTTTGCGGATGAATCGAGAGATCGCATTCCGTTTCCCCCACTTGACGATCTTCTCCCGGATCTCTGTCACAGTCCTGCGATTCAAGGTATAGCAAGTAAGACATGCACAGCATACATCTCTGCTGATTTCACTTACACCGCCAATTGGTCAATCGCCTCGAGGACCGGCCGGCCGAACTCATTCATTTCTCTCCCCCTCACCCCTCGGTCGAGGGCTATGCAGACATCGGCGCAAGCTAGCCCGAGGTTGACGTAGTCCACTTTGTTGGTCGCTGTGGTCTGTGTACTAGATCAGCCAGTGGTTGGTCGATAGAGACGAGAGTGGTACCGACCCTGATAATAGCGAGAAGAACAACGACGGAGTCAAAGGCAGCCTTGGCTTGTGTAATCTTCGAGTCGGCCTTCGCGAGTTCGACGGCTGCGATTGCCTTGTTCAACGAAGAGAGCGCGCCGTCCCGTCTTTTCTGCCGTTGGGGCTCGGTTGTCATGGCCAGGAGGCGGGGTGACTGCGAGAAGGCGGGGTGAGGTGCAGGCTGCGAGAATGGGCCCGAACCCTGATAAAGATGAGCGGCGGTTTTGTCATGATACCCCTCGTGCACACAAACCCATAAAGCCTAGGGCCAACAGGTGGCCGAGCCCGGGACTCCAACAGTTGGGGAGCCGTAAATCAAGGTCTGTTGTAGTCACATTTGAATGAACGTGCAAACGTAACTACGCTCGAGCGCCGAAGCACCTCTCTACACCTCTACTTAGGCGCCGATCGTGAGAGAACGAGGTGCACTCGAGACCAGTTGTGGTGACCGGCAACTGGGCCAATGATCGGGTTCTTGTTTACATTTGTTTGTCCCCCCTCACGAACCCCACCTCTGACGGTTGCGGCGGCGAAAAATTGGAAACATAATCTGTAGCCTAAAAAACGTACTCACTAGCTGATACAGGTGCAGCAGAGTATGGAGAAAGTTTAACAGCACGAAAATCGTATGTTACGAGTGACCACTGCGAATATGGGTGGGATGAGGCTGGTGGATCGAAAACCCGAAGAAAACAAGACAACGAGCCCCTTATTTTGGACCAGGACTGGCCGGCGGATCAATCCTGAGAATAAACTTGGCAGTACAACAAAAACGATGCGCGTCGACCATCGTTTTCGAGAAGGTCCACTTCTCCTTCGACACGATCAACACGCGGCACACCGAACCTCCACCTACGTGGCGCATCCAGCGCGTTTGGGCTTGTTGAGTGGGGGTTCGTTTGTGTTGGGACTTTCGGGCGTTTCTGGCCATCGCGATGGGTTACTGGGGAGGGCAAGGTATATGCCCCTTTCCCGACCCCACCGCGCACACCACTAGATCGTGCTTATGTAATTACCCGAAGGTGTTCTCCCTCTGTACGAATGTGCCCCGCCGTGTAGTCCCATCCGTACATTTTTTCGAGTGTTTAAGCAACAGGTACATCCGACGGGCCCAGATGTAGGGATCGTTCAGAGCGCTTATTTTTCCTGAGGACACGGGGGTATGGGGCCATAATATCTGAGGGTCGACGCGGCGTATCAGCTTTATTATAGAAAGATACATGCATTGATTTATTTTCAGTATTTAGACCTCGCACGAAAAGTTCGGTTTGCCTTGGGTGACTATCAAAGTGGGGCGCGACCGCGGCCCGCCCAGGATGGCTACGGGATGGAAACGAAAAACTTACGTAATCCCCAATTGGTTGCCGGTCACCACCAGTTGCGAGAGGAGGATGACAAAGCACGAGGGTACGTGCCGGACCAAACAAGTACAACGTACTTGCACCGAAAAATTAAGGTTTCAGGTATAAAAGACCCGGGATTGGTGAAGCATTCGTCGCGGCAACATTCGAGGATGCATCCGATCGTTTGATCATCAAGTGTTTGTTCGCTCCCCGCCTCTCGTTCAACGAAGAGAGGGCGCCGTCCCGTCTTTTCGGCCGTTGGGACTCGGTTGTCGTAGTCGAAACGTGAGGTGACTACGAGAAAGCGATGTGGCGTGCAGACTACGAGGAAGAACCCGAACCCTGATAGAGATGAGCGGCGATTTGGTCATGACACGCCTCGTGCACACGGACCTATTTGGTGAACTGCCTGTTAACTGATAGCAAGTGCTACTTGGGCTGATACGTTTCACTGTGCCGTATCGTACTGCAGACCTCAAGCACATTCCTCTCGGTGGGGGTGGACGCGCAAACCGGATACGTTCTCACGATGGTCTACCCGGACGCTATGCTGGAGCACTTTCCCGGCTGGACGCGATTAACGCGTTGGGCTGCGAGACTAGGAGCCGATGGGACCATCGCGCGCGTGTTGGGAAGTTGCAGGGCGGGTCGGACAAAATTCGAACGCCTCAAGCTGTTGGGCTGGCCTTCAGAGAAGCTAGTAGAGACGTGCTTGCGCTCGTAGTGCACCTAAGCCAATCTCAGCCGACTTTTGGCGGTTCGACTGCTTGTCCATGATTACAGAAACAGGGCAGGTTAAGATCCGTATGTACAGGGATGAAATGCATGCAGGAAGCACCTAATCCCACAAGACAACGCGCAAGGATCTGAGGTCGCGGGTGGTTAAAATGTCAAGCAGCTTTTTTGCTCGGTAGACACGGGTGGCACGGTGTTCTGTTAGGTCTGCCGATGGATCAAGTAGCCACAAATTGACGTGAACTTTATCGAAGTGAATCGGTTCTTTCAGCTGGGAGAGACGGTCAGCCCCTGGTTCGATTAAGAGCCGTGCTACCACACACCGCCACAAATCTGTTTTTATAGGCTTACCAGGCCAAGATAGTGTAGTTGAAGCGATAGAGCATGGTTCCAGTCAACCTGCGTCAGTGCTTTCTTGCAGAAAACGTGTAGTCGAGGCGTGGCAGCTGGTCACTTTCTTGTCTGATGCATCTCGGTACAAAGAGGTAACGTCGCAGAATTATGGAGAGAATCCAGATAAACATCCTGTAGTGATGTAAAGGAGGCCGGACCAGGGTATGGGCCGGGACAGGTCAGCGATCGCGTCCAGCGCCCGAACTTGTTCCTCCACTGGCTGGGAGACCCGGTCCCGATTCCGAAGTGATAGAAATGTTCGCTGCCCTTCGTCCACTCCGTCCACTCCCATCTTTCCCTCTCCGACGTCTCCTTAGACCATCCCCCTTGCAACCCATGTCCACCAGGTCCTACAGCGAGGCGGTCGACGCCCTCAACTCTCTCCAGAGCAATGCCGCTACCCTCGAGGCTCTCCGCGCGTCCGGGGGCAGATCAAGCGACTTTGCTATCCCCGAGATGCTCGAGTATCTGCACAGAATCGGTTACAGCGTGAGCCTCGTCCCCGTGTCAGGGCGCATATATTGATGATTTGCGATTCCCAGGCAAGTGATCTCAACAAACTCAACGTCATACATATCACCGGCACAAAAGGAAAAGGCTCAACATCTGCCTTCACAGATTCCATCTTGCGCCAAGTAAAACCGGAGTGGAAAATTGGTCGGTAATTCTCACACGTCTCACCCATCGCGTCTCTAAATCATGATCAGGATTATACACTTCACCCCATCTCGTCGCCGTCCGGGAACGCATCAGGATCAACTCCGTACCTCTGTCGGAAGAACAATTTTCTTCATTCTTCTTCGAGGTATGGGACAGGCTAGAGAAGAACCAGGAGGTATGCACCGACAGAGCCTCTTCCTTTTTTCTCGCTGACTCATGTAGGCCTTAGCGAGCTATGGAATCCACCTCACTTAAACCAGCGTACTTTCGCATGGTGACCCTCGTCGCGTTTCACGCGTTCCTGTCGTTGAATGTTTGTACCAATCGCATTTCAACTGCGGAAATTCGTTGACACATCCGATAGGTTGATGCCACCATTCTCGAGGTTGGTGTCGGAGGCACGTACGACAGCACAAATATTGTGCCCAAGCCGGTAGTCACAGGGGTTACCGCCTTGGGTCTTGATCACGTTTCTGTATTGGGCAAGACAATAAAGGAAATTGCATGGCAAAAGGCTGGTATTTACAAGGTGGGTCTACTGCCCCTGATGTCCATTCCGGTTTCAAACCCTGGGTGATAGGAAGGTGTGCCTGCCCTGACTGTCGAACAACCAGAGGAAGGGATGACCGTCTTGAAAAGGGTGGCTGAGGAGAAGAAGGTACGTTCAACCATTGAATTTCACAGCGACTCCTATCTCACACTTGGCAAGGCTTCCAGCTTCTCCGTGACAAAGCGAATACCTGAAATGGAAGGCATAAGGCTTGGTAAGGCTCTGTGATCCTCCTTGCTGGGTTGCATTGATCCAGACCCTTAGGACTCGCTGGATCTCACCAATACCAAAATGCCACGCTGGCCGTGGAGCTCTCCCGAGCCTTCCTGAAATCTCGAGCCAACGTTGATTTCAACGAGGCTCTACCAGAACCTTTTAAGCAGGGTCTGATCAAAACTCGTTGGCCAGGCCGATGCCAAACCGTTCAGGACCCTGTTTACCCTAAAACCGCGTGGTTTTTGGACGGAGCCCATACGCGTGAGAGTCTCGAATACTCTATCAAGTGGTTTGTTGCCCCGGAAACCGGGTTGAGGGAAAAGTGAGTTTTAGTCTCCCAACCCCAGAGGTAGGAATATGGACGGCTAACTGGATTGCAGGGAGGGGAATAAAAGGGTCCTGGTATTCAATTGTACGAGTGGTCGTTCGGGAGAGACTTTCCTCGGAACCATGCTCAAGAACACGGCCGAACAACTCAAGTTTCACAAGAGCGATGAGACTTCGAACGCGTTTTTTGATACCGTCATCTTCTGCACGAACGTCACCTATGCAGACGGTCATTTCAAAGGAGGTGAGTCCTTTTTACCTCGGGTACCGCACACACAATAATTACGTCTTGACTACCTTCCGGGGGTAGATCTCACCTCGCGTTCTATCGAAACGGCGGACACGAGCCCGGTAAAAGTCCAAAGCGAACTCGCGGCTGCGTGGTTTTCCCTGGTACCCGAGTTCCCCACTGACAATGTCCACGTCTTACCCTCTGTCGAACACGCGATCAGAGTGGTAAGGGGAATTCAATCGGAAGGGGACGAGGGAGTCGACGTCCTCGTCGCTGGGAGTTTACATTTGGTCGGTGGTGTTATTGAAGTTGCGGGACTTTCGGATGTCGCTCTATGAAACAACTTCGTTCGGACCGTGGCATTACCTTATCCCCCCACCTAGTTTATTGCTTTTATTTGCCCGCTCGATTTGTCTGGATAGATGCATCTCTGTTCAATTACCCGCCCTAATCACGAGATATGGATATAGATAGTCGTGCATTTCCCTCCCATGATGGGTAACAACAGCCCAAGCCATATATGCATGCTACCCCAAAGATCCCACTCTGGTCCGCGACGATGACCCCACGCGCAAAGTTCCCAACCTCCATCGAACAACGCGTCCAGAAAAATAAGGACGTCAGAACACTCGAACCCTTCTCTTCTTCACGCCTCGAGGAGCTTCATCAACTGGTCCGACACTGTGGCATCCATCCTCGATGCATAAAGGTTATTGAAATTCTGGGGGCCGCAAACGGCCTGAGCCTTGGCCAACATCTGCTTGATAAACGTCGTGAGCTTGACCGTCCGGACGGGATCGTTGTTGAAGATCTGACAGGAATTCAGGTGTAAGATCCCTCCGTCTATTACGGTGTCGGCAGACAGCCATGTGCCAGAAAAGACTTACCTCCCTCCTGCGTTCATATTCCAGCGTTTGGTCGACGTTTTTGTGCAGCTCCTCGAACGACTTGTCCCAGAACAAGCTCAGGCCACTGCAGGGACAGATCGTCAAACGATCAAGGGAAGGGGACAAGGCATCGATCGAGGGTACACACCTGTCATCTTCCTTCTGATTCTCCTGCTCCTTGATCTCACCCAACACATCCAACCAAATATTGGCAATCTCAAACCCGAACCTATCCAACACCTCGTGTTTCCCCGTCGAAACCAAACACGAAATCCCCATAGCGGTCAGTTTCCTGTGCCGTGGTTCTGACATGTTGTCGAACTAATATTGAGGAAGTCGGTCGTTATCAGCGCACTTGAATGTGCCCCCAATCGAGGCTAGAGCTTACCCTATTCCACCACTGGCTCATGATGACTTCCCAAATCTCCGCCTCTGGCACGCCTTTCGATTTCGCGGTCTCAGCAACAAGAGTCACAAACACCTGTACGTCCACCACAGCAATCCGGGAAAACAGCAGGATATATTCCATGAGTTTAATGGCCTGCAACTGCAAGATCCGGTCAGTCACAACTTTCTATCTCTGAGGGAGGGAGGGGGCGAAAAGTCGTGATTCACCTCGTCTTTAGCAAGGTGGTCCACCAATACGCCGAACAATCCAGAGACGTGCAACGGCTCGCCCCAGGTCGCAGAAGGTGCAAGCTCAACCGCCAGGGTGATAGAATTGATCAGCGCTTTCATGTTGAATGTAATAGCTTGAGTCAAAGACGGTTTGTAAGCTTCGAACAGCGGAACTGCACATCGCTGGAAAGCCAATAGCTCAGTCAACAGCCCAGGCAACAGTAACGGTAGCCCAAACCTGCAAGACAACTGTCGCGTTTGAGACAAAATACGACACGAGCAAATCCGCTATCGATCCCAAAAGGTCGAAATTCTGGCTAAGCATCGAAACCAATTTTCCCAGCAAATCGTAGTACTTGTGCGGCTGTGAAGGGAGGGAAGGGGAATTCCGGAGGGCTGCGAGCCAGAGGTTTATGCCGTCTGCGTCCAGTGTCGTAGATGCCTGTTAGTCGGTGAGTTATATCTTCTCTTTCGCGGTCAATTGGGGAATCCAAGTACCCGATGAGCGAAACACTCTAAAATAAGGGGATAGACCAGATCGACAAGACGATAAGATGCCTCTCTCGACGCCTATAATATGCGTTCTGAGCATATGCCATTTATCTGCGGAGGGAGATACGAACCGTGACCAAAGAGGTTACAGTGCTGACGAGCGCCCCCTTCAACAGCAACCCTTCACCATCATCCGCCGCATTCGACCCTGTGCTAACGTTGAGCGGCGAAAGCTTCACAATCGTCAAGTAACTCACAGAGTGTTGGGATTTGCTGAGCAATCCCGTCCATAAGGGGAACAATCTGCGTTTTACGCCTTGTCAGATCGCCTCCACTACAACTTCAAGCTTCACACGAACGGACCCTGGTTTGAGACCGCCCAATGACGATAAGTAAACACCCGACCACGCGCCTCTTGCCCTCCAGCGTGTCCAATTCAGAGATGAGGCTCAGGAGTTGTGGTACGACGCTCGGAATAAAAGGCTCGAACGATGTGATGTCAAATGCGAGGGTCTGGCGAACCAGGGTCAGTGTTTTCTGGCTCGCGTCGGACAACCACGACGATGCGTACGTTTATGCACATCCGCAGGGCAGAGGCAGCGGTCAGCCGGACTGCCATCTCCGTGCCCGACCGCTGGTCCTGCAGTAAGTGAACGAGAATCTCCCAGATCCGCCCGTTGTCCGCAGGACAGCATTCGTCTGATATCCACTTTCCGATAAACCACGCAACACGACGCTTGATGATGTTGTACCTCCAATGATAATGAAGTATGTGAGTCACGCGATCGTGAAAACCTTCCGGTTCACCTACTTCGGGTCGGGATTCTGAACATCAGCGATGAAGTACTGGTCCATGCATTGTCGGAAAGGAATCGCATCTTTGAGTGAGTATGAGCATCGGCCGACAGAGCAGTAGATGGCTTCCTTGGCAATAATGTCGGATAGCTCAAGGGATGATTGAGCTGGAGATTTGTGAGGTTCGCCCATGACACCAATCATAGGTTAACGCACCTGCAACGCTATCGAAGGATGCTCGCAGGATAGGAGTGACAAAATCTTTGTACTGTGTTGACAAAGTTAACAGTACACGCTCCGCACATGGCTATACAAAAGGGATGATCAACTGCAAACGGCAGATATGGACAAGACGCACGTACCCGTAACTCGTACTCCCACTGTTCATCCTCGTTTTCTTCCTGGTTCATCCACTCCTCAACGTCCATCTCCCACCTCTCGAGATCTTTCGGTGTCAACGGGATGAATCGGGTCACCAATAACCGCACAGCCCCTTCCACGAAGTCCCTGGATAATACTGCGTGCACGTTAAGCTATTTATCGAAGTGTTTATGGGGCAGCGCACCGTTCTCGTTGGCAGTACCATCCCTCCGTACGGGAGTCCATTCCTTGAGGCTCTCGCGGAAAAGAACCATAGCCTGGACAAGCATTCGAACCGGGAAAACAGCATATGAGGTATCTGTAAGTCCTTTTAGCAAAGGAAATTGATGCAACCACTCGTCATGGGGTACCATTTATCAGATCTGGTGACACTTCTGTCGACTGGACAACTTTATTCCAATAATAGAGCACGATGTCTGTGCATATGGGAAGGAGAACAAATTTCTTCGTCTCCAGTTGCTGTAGCCTGCGAAAGAACTTTCCAAAGCCCCGCACATGGCGAGTGATTTTTTCAATAGTAAGGAGAACTTGCGGGGTATTTGGGAGACTGGATGAGCTTAACGAGGTCGTGATCGTGATACGGTGTTCGTAGAGAGATTGCATTTGGAATCCTGAGCTTTTGAAAAATTCGTTAAGCTGAAATACATCAAATAAGTACGGAATATTCTGTGTTTGAGAGGCGGTTTGGCGTACCCATGGTTTGTATTCAACACAATCACCGCGTGGTAGCCTTTGCCAGATGTGAGTGGCAAGTTTCCCCAGACATTTGTATGTGAAGTGGGCAATGGCGATACTTTCAGAAGTATGAGGGAGTCCAATACCCCCAGGCGTTAGTGATGCGGTAATTATCGGGGCCATGCTTGAATAGTAGTTGAACAAGGTCGTGTGTCCTTGTTCTAGTATCTACCTTGACGTCAGTGGGGCGAAACGGACGGAGAACCCGAGGACATCTTACCAACCCAAGTGCTCTGATCCCTGACGGCATTTTGACCGCTGAAAGTTCCTTGAGGATGGCATTGAGCACTTGTAAGCTTCTCTTCAACCGCAGGAAGGGAGGACCCTCTACAGGGGTAGGTCCATAACATATGGAAAACCCTTGGTCAATGGCGGCGAAGAGATCAGGTATCAACGAGGGCCTGAGAGGGATTAATAAAATTCCGGTGCATCAGGGCTTTAGGAGCATGACAGACCATAGAGAGGGATAGTCGACACGAGATATCTTCGCGACTATGAGTTTGTGGCAGTTGAAAACCTGGCGGTGTCGTATTTGGAAAGCAGATCAGGGTCGTGCGAATGAAATGAGGGCTCACCACATCGTCCTCTTCATCAAGAAAAAGCCAACACCTGGCACGCATGCGAGATCGTTGCTCATCGGACAAGCACCTGAAAACGCAGTTGTCCAGCCCATCAAGTCGATACCAGACACGTTCAACAGGTTTATCACCTCTTCGCCCTCCAATGCTTCACGTAATTCTTGATCTGAATGATGCTCTGCTGCCTGACAACGACCGGGACAGTCTTTTGGGCCGCAATCTCTTGCAGAAAGTCCAAGGTGCCTGGTCTCTCGAGGATCTGTTTCAGTTGGTCCGCGGACGCCTTCAGCACGACGGGATCTTGAGATGTGGCGGCAGTCACGATAGCAAACACCTCCTCGAGGGTAGCGGGTTGCGGTGGAGGTGGGGGCATTATGGGTACTCGAGCGCTGTGGGGGACCAGACGTGACTGTGCAGACGATGTGGCGGTTTCGAGGAAAGAGGACCAGCAGGCTTCGGTCACGTATCCGGCCTTTATGAGAGGCGACTCGACGCGTCAAGTGCAAACTCCGATCAATCCGAAGAGCAGAGAAAAACAGAGATATTTCATTATTTATTCCTCTTGAACTCTGCTATCCAGTTCGTCTCAACCTCTCCCCGGGGCACGACTACGACGGCGAGACAGCCGCCCTGGAGCTCGAGCCCGTCCCCATCCTTGCCCGCTTCTCGGATCATGTCTCTGAGCGTCTTCTTCTTCCCGATCTTCAGCAGGCGTTTCTTACTGGTCACGGCATAGATGGAGAGGCGACCGTTGACGTATTCCCCAGCCTTATCCCAATTCGGAGCTGCCGCATTTGGAGGAAACATCACGGCCAGATGCTCGCCGATGCATCCGCCCTCGGAAAAGTCAGGCACCGTGTCTGAGGCCGCGTGTTGCGGGTACAAGAAGTGGACTGGGAAGATGAGCGTGCTTTGGCTGGGGTCCTCCTCGTCGAATTGGGGCTTGTAATCCACCTCTGGTATCCCCTTGGGGCTGGGGACGACGACGAGATTCCTCTCCTACCGCCCCAGGGTAAGCCGTCTGAACCTTAGATCGAAGCGTCACGGACCTTGAATGCGGCCTGCAGACGCCTTCCCTTCACCTCGGCTACCCTAAGCCTCTCCTCCCTTTCCCGTTCCTTCTTGACCTTCGCATCCTGCAACTTCCCCGCCTTCTCCTTCAGCGAAAGCACCAGCCCGTTGGTTTGATCGAAACTCAGGCATCGCGAACAGGAATCTACTGCTTCGTCGTAACGTTCCAGAGCCACTAATGCCAATGCGGAGCGGTAGTACGCCTTGGACGACTTGATATTGATCGTTATGGCGACGGAACAGTCTCGTAAAACCTTGCCGTAGTTCTCTGTGCGATTGTTCAGAACACCTCCTGGAAGAGCCGAGCGGAGACACGTACTGAGTTCGAGGTTGCACGCCGCTCTGTTGATATGAAGCACCTCAACGAGTGCTTTATCAGTCGGTTTGGCATCGATTCCTTGTCTATAAAAGCCCGCAGCTTCTCTCCATCGCTTTCCCTTGAAATAGGAATTCCCTTGTTCCTTGAAATTCAAGGCGATCTCTGCAACCCAGCTTAAGACCAATCAACAAGGGAAATTTATCTTAATCGAGGACGACTACCATCTGGAGTGCCTTCATGAGCCAGGCTTTGGAGGGCGCTGATAACGGGGTCGTCTGAAGCCTCCTCTGGGAGGGATTTCATAAAAAGAGGCAGGGACTCGAGCTCTGCAAGCTTTTCTTCAGGCGATTTCTCATTCAGAAGCGGTTGGGGAAACGTTGCGGCCATGTTGTTATCGGTTTTGACAGATAAAAAAAACCGGTTGAATGATCGAAGAAGATGCATCAACCCGTTTTGGAAGGCTGTCACATGCAAGTCACATGCCTCGACGCGTCTCGATAATTGCTTTGAGCGCGACCGTCCGTCTCTTTCGTCCACCCACCTTTCAGTCCACCCGCTTTCGACAGCAGTACGCGCCACGAGTCATGTATGACGAAATTATCCCCGATTCGGAGCCGGAGAGGGAAGAGCAAAGACGGCATTTGAACGAGGAAAGAAGAGTGAAACGAACGCGGAAGAGACAGGATGCAGAGCCGACAAGGAGCATGTCTTTCGTACTTTCAAGCTCTCCGGAGCCGGATCTTAGTGCGTCGTTTGACACCTTTCTTTCGATGGGTGGCTTAATTTCGCGCGAAGGGCCATCTTTATCGTTGTCACGGAAAATATCTCCTAAACAATCCGATGCTAGAAGTGTAATCAGCATCAGTGGTAAGTTCCCCAAGGCGGATATTTGACCGGGTGCTTACTTTTCTACAGACGACTCATCCCCCGAGGTTGAGACGCTCGTGCCAAAGTTCAGTTCAGCCGCTACCCATCCCAGTGTCACCCAAGCCACGAACCCTGAACCTGGGCCATCACGCCTCCCTCCCTCAAGGCAGCAATCTACATCCACCTCCACTGCCAGTAACTCGGAGCGGGGCCAAAGCCTGAGTTCCAGCGACCTTAGCTCTCGCTACTCGTATAACCCTCCTCAGTCGCTGCGAGACATGATCAAGAAGAGAGGCGAGCTTGAGGCTCAAAAGATTGCTCAGTTCGGGCCACCCGAACCCCTACGTAAATCCAAAGCCGTAAGGCCTGCTGCTCACCGTTTCACCACCGACTTCACCGACGAGGACCTCTCACGAATACTCAAGTGCGTCAGTTGTAACGACCGTTGGACGGTTCGCAAAGGCGCCACAGCGAAAATGCGGCACATTCAGTCCTGCGCTAAGAAGAACGGTATCAGCGATGACATCGTCAAGAGGCTTATTCGAGCTGAGTTGGAGGCTCCCGAGGAACCAAAGCCCCGGCAGAAACCCAAACCGTCTGGTGTCACAAACACTCTCTTTGAGGATGCACTTGGGGACACCGGGAAGACAAAGAACAAAAGGAAGAAAGCTCAGCGGACCACGACGCTTCATGATCCTGCGGAGAATAGGGAGGCCATTCTCGCCAAAGCCCGTTCATTACTGCCGGAGCCAGAAATCCGGAATCTGTCCCAGGAGGAAGGACTCAAGGACATCCTCAGTAAATCTAAAAGTACAATGGACCAGATTCAAATGTTCGACTTCGGTCCTCCCCCTCCCGCAACTCAAGAGTTCGGTCGCTCCAAACTGGGTAAACAAACTAGCTCGGCTATGCTGAGCGTTTTATCGGATGGTAGTCCAAAGATGGCAACTACCTCAAGACTCGCGGATACAGCAAGCAAAGGCCGCCGTCTCGATATATTTACGGGAGGAGACGCGGACCCCGGATCTGTAAGTCCTGTCATGTATCGCTCTGGAAGGCTTGACAGTAAATGTTAGCACATCTCGGTACAAAGCTCGATTGATATCCCTTTCGAGCGTCTGTCCCTCGAACCTCTGGACTTCCAAGAGGGGGATGCTCAGTCTGACAATGGCACGGATGTGAGCTGGCATAATGACAGCGCAATACTCCATTACAACCAAAGAGATGACGACTTGGTCTGGGAGGATGACGATCTGATCCACGACGATGCGGTACTGCATTTCGATCCTGACGAACAGGAACGATCCCCCCCACGGAAACCCCCATCACCACCCTCCCACACGTATACCCCCTCTGCTACTCCGAATCCCGTACCACCGACGCTGCAAGACCCTGCGGGACAAGGAAAAGAACGAAAAACTGCGAAACCACGATCCAAAAAGAAGAAAGCGGATGTACAACCAAACAATCCTACCCAATTTGCGGAGGTCGATGATGTAGAATTGGAGTCCAGGTTGCTTAATGCAATCCGTGAGGATGATGAACTCTACCACCGTATCTTGCGGTATGATGTGCGCGTCCTTTTCGTATATCTAACACACCGGGGGTTATATGGCTCATCGAACACATGTTGTAGCCCATTCCTCTTGACGAATTTATGACTCTGGCGGTGGCGTTGGGTTTTCCGACCCGCGGATTGCAGTCAAAGGTCACGAAATTTTTGGATGATCAGGTTCGTTGTTATCCATCCAGGAAAATCATTTCAGACTCTAATGCAAACTACGCAGGCAGTTCATTTCCAGGCTCCTGCAAGCGGAAGCCGTCGTTAGCATCTACTTTCTTTTTTGTTTCCCCTTAGACATTCCTAACGCACGCAAACCGCTGTACTTTACCCGCACTACCACCGCTATTTCATTTTGTTCCTCGTGGGTTTGCTTTGTTTTCACCCATCTGTTTACCAACGGCAGAACTCCTTGGTATTTTCAGGTTCGTGGGGCGCCCGTGTGTTTGTCCTTGCTTGCTTGAAGTTCATTTTCAACCGGCATCACCCGGGCCATTCCCCTTTGTGAACGAGGTCGCATGCATTCTAAAATCGTACCTGTGCTGGGCGCCAAACGTCGCACGGCGCGCGATCATTTCTCTCGCGTTGACATTGTAGGGGCCCATGCATCGAAAGCCGACGAGAAGGTTCTGCACCCAGGCAACGCGTGCGGTAGCTATGCTTTTTGTGCCTTAGTGGTTTGGTGAAATCCTGGGCGGTCACACGAACAAGGGCCACCGCACGATCTCTCCCTCAAACCCTCCAGCGGAGGCGATACATCAGAGCTTCGAGCACAGGAACCGGTCCCTGCGCAGCGGTAAAACCAAATCATCAATATATGGTCATTGGGGCTGATCCGCAACTCATTTTTATTGTTGTGGAAGGAAACCCCCCCAGCCCACTTCTTCTTCCGCTTCGTCTGGATGCTGCCTCACCCACTGTCGCTCCTTCAACTTCTCTTTGTGGCTTCCGTCGCCCTCGCGCAAAGCTGGCAAGGACACCCTTTTATTCCTCCGGCGGTACCGCTCGCTGTCAAGACACCGTACCTTCAAACATGGATGCGACAAGGAGCGGCGGGGAGCTCGTTGGATTCTGCATGGGCGTCGTTTCGTGATAAATCGGTATGTATTCGACCAGACTCCTCTGGCGGGTTCTCGACGCTGACTGGTAGGCCTTACGCGCGCTAGATCATTGCGTGGACAGGGATGGTCAGGGTGGACAACGATTTCTTCAAGTGGATGGGAGGTGATCCCAGTGGTCCAGGCGCGGTCCAAAAAGACATGACTGTTCGTATCCCTCGATTCGTTGGGTCTTGCTTGACGTGAAACGCTGAACCCCCCAAAGTTTACTTCCACGACAACCGTCATCACCATAACCTGCGGAGGCGTAGACGTGACCGCCACATTCCTGAGCCCGATCGAGGTCCGTCCCATCAATTACCTCAATCTGGATATGATCCAACGAGAACGCAGCCGACAGATTTAGTGAACCAGTCGATCCCTTTCTCTTTCCTCTCTGTAGAGGTTTCCGCGAACGACGGGAACTCCCACCAAGTCCAGCTCTACACAGATGTCACTGGAGAATGGCTCGCCCCAAGCAATCTAAACTTGACATGGGAAACCACCGCGGGCGCAACCGTAAACCATCGGTTTTTGCTCCAGAACCAGACCCAATTGACCGAAGTGGACGGCAGACTCAGAGATGGTTCTGTCATGTACTCCACGAGACAGGTGGCCCACTTGTATGAAACCCAATCGGGGCCCTTTCTAAAAAAACATTTCAGGTTAGCGGAATGACATACCAGGTTGCGGCTGCTGGTACCTTGCGGTCTCAGTTCCAAATAACCGGCATCCTCAACAATACTGTCGACCAAGAATTCCGCCAAATTGGGGACAGGTGGCCGGTTTTCGCGTTCGCCCATGACCTTGGGGCCGTTGGCACGACGGCAACCACCCCGGTTGTGTACACCATTGGGTATTATAGGGACCCTCTCGTTCAATTCTTGAATGTCCCCACCGCCAATAGTATGCGCACTCCCTACTACCTCACTCGCTACGGCAGTATCCCTGGCATGGTACGCCCGTTGTATACTCCGTATGCGGCGATGCTTAGTTGGCCCTCCGCAGGTCCAAGTACTCCTTAACGACTACCCCAATATTTTAGCGCGCGCGACCGATTTCGACAACAAGCTGGCTTTGGACGCATTGACCGTCACACCACAGAACAGTGACTATGGTGAAATCGTCGCTCTGTCTGTTCGCCAGCTGTTTGGAAACATCGAGTTGACCGCTGGGTGGGACGGTACTACTCACGTCCAGAGTGACATCATGGCTTTTATGAGGGGTATGTGGTTTGCCTTTATTGAACTCTCGAACGTCAGCTGATGCTCGGTAGATGGGGTACGACATGCGCATTACTCTGGTTCTTGCGAAGCGACTGACGGAAGTCCGTAAAGGCCACGAATACGGTTGATATCATCTATTCCGCGTGGCCAGCGTTCTTGTATACCAATCCAGCCATCGGAAGATACCTTTTGGAACCTGTCTTAGCCTATCAGGCAGCTAACCCGGTTCAGGGTGGATACTCCATTCACGACATCGGTGAGTTGGCTCATCTATCTCAGCATTGATTGCCGTCATCCTCACAATTAGTACAGGGGCTTCATCATATCCAAATGTGACTGGACCATCGACCGGTAAGCCTCTTAATGTTTATGTCTGATATGCGCCACATTCTCAAGCGGTCTTGTACAGAAACCTACCCTGTTGAAGGTTCGCATCAGGACTGCGTTGATTGGACCACATGGCGACTCACCGATTGTACTTACTTTAGAATGCGGCAACCAACTGATCATGGCTCTGAGTTATACCCAGAAGACGTCAGACAACTCTTTAATTACAAAATACGTAAGGAAATATTGTCCTATTTCCTTCCTGATCGTCACTCACGCGATGTGTGTGGATAGCAATCCTTGTACGACCAATTCGGCACTTATCTCGTCCAGAACGGTTTGTATACGGCGAGCCAGCCTTCCTCTGACAGTTTCGCTGGTGCACGGGCGAACCAGACAAACCTCGCTGTTAAGGTACCTCTTTCGCCCGATGACCAATGATCCCTCCCTCATCTTACAATCCCGGTTCCTCTTCTTCTTTCAGTCTATCGTCGCGATCAAGGCAGCTTCTGAGATCTTCCGAATTCTTGGAGATAACGACAAGAGTACACAATACAACGTACGCTATCTTGTCCTCTATCGACGATGCGTGGTTAATATGTCCACCACAGAATTTTGCCACCTCCTACCTGGAACAATGGCAGAATCTTGCGCTCTCGCCGGACAAGACCCACTATACCCTTTCGTATGGGGACATCTCATCGTGAGTGTCTGGAGGGGGGGGGGCTGGTCGTCCTCACGGTTCTGATGCGGCTGCCAGGTGGAGCCAACTGTACAATTTGTATGCGGATCGACTACTCGGTTTTAACATGTTCCCGCAGTCCGTGTACGATATTCGTGAGTTTTTGCTTTGTCCTGTTTTGCTCGGTCCTGCGTCAGCTCGAGTAAACCCTTTCGATTACAGAGACAAAGTGGTATGCGGACAATATCGACGAATTCGGGATCCGGTTGGACAGCAGGTAAAGAACCATCGTAGCTTCCCCATAAAGAATCTCAAACCTGACCACTCCTCTTAACAGATCCTCAGATACCAAGACCGGTTAGTAATCGGTGTCTTGATTTCCCCCTCGGTCCCGATTCGCTCACCGGGTATTCCCTTTGACAGATTGGCAACTCTGGACAGCAGCGACCCTGACAGACCCGGTCTTTCGAACCACCATGATCACGCTTGTCAAGAAATTCGCTGGCTCGAGGTTAAACGACGGTCCCTTCCCAGATAGGTACGACAGCGAAAACGGTCAGATGGAAACATTTGAGGGCCGGTCTGTCGTTGGCGGTCATTTTGCTCTTGTATGTCGTTCGATGTTTTTCACCTGGGGTGCTTAAAGACTAACCCATCTGATTCTACTTAGCTTGTCGTTCCTAATGTCGTGGGGACCAATGGTGGCGATGGCAGCGGTGGCGGAAACAACGGTACTGGTGGCAAAGCAGCAACTGCCTCTCCAGCTCTGCACCTTGTATTGACGTTGTTTGTTGCTCTTATCTACTTGTTCTAAGACTCGGCAATCGAGCACGCCTAAGGGATTGGCTGCTCACGATGCCTGTTTTTGACTTTACATACTTAGGACTGTGTATGTACATACCGACCAAAGATGGATAAATTATTCGACCACCACTGTAGCTTCTCCAAGGCCTTTCCTGACAATCGCCGGGTTCAATCCGTACCGGGATTTTTGTACCTCCTCAGAGCCCTAACCCTTGCTTTGTCATGCGCGATCAGAGGTAACGGGTAGCCTAATTTCTGTGCGACTCCGGGAGAGGGTTTATAAAGATCTAGAAGAGGTTGAGCACTGCGATGTCTCGATCAGTTCGGAGTAAGTGATGGGGCGCATACCTGTACCACGCAGACCACCCAGTTCAGGAACGAACTCTCGGATGTAATTTCCAGTTGGGTCAGCCTAGGTTAGTTATCGGTGTCAGGAGCCCTACCTGCGAACAAGAACATAGAAACAGACCTTTTCGCTCTGGTTGTACGGGTTAAATATCCTGAAATATGGCTGAGGGTCCGTCCCAGTTCCCGAGCTCCATTGCCAACCTCCATTGTTCGAGGCGAGATCAGCATCAATGAGCATCTTCGAGAAGTACTGTGCGCATTTGAACCTCCGTGAATGCGTGTGATCCAAGAGAAGTTTGGTCACAAACCCTTTCACCCAAACGCCAGTCCAGCATAAGGTCCTTTGTTAAGTACATGGCAACAATCATCCTTGCGCGGTTGTGCATCCAACCTAAGTTCAACACCGTTCGAACTCATTGTTTCAATACGAGAAATGAAGCTGGTTGTCGTACCCATGGTATTCAACTGCCTCATCCCAGCATCAACGATAGGCACCCCAGTTTTCCCCTCCTTCCACGCATTGAAGTGTTCCTCGTTGACCTCCCATTTGATGTCAGCAAACTTTTCCTGGTATGGCCTGCCCATCGACACTCGCGGCCAAGCACACATAACGTGGGTGTAAAAGTCCCTCCACGCTACAGGTAGCGGAACTTTGAATAAAGAGGGGAGACAAACGATGTAATATGTACTGCATACCTAATTCTTGCACCCACGTCCCCACGCCGTTATCGCGAGAGGACTGGACGTGCTTTATCTTCAACAAGTCCATGGTAGCACGAACGACTTCTCGGCAAGAGATCACCCCTGCAGCAAGATACGGACTTAAGGTCGCCGTCAATACACTTCATACGTTCAAGGATGATGTAACCTTACCTGAGGCGGGATGTCGTATCCCTGTCGGCTTGATCGCGCTTGTCCTTGTAGGTTAGCGCACGAGAGGCTTTTGCGGACGACTCAGCCCCGTCTTCCAATGGGTTTACAGGCCCTAACTGCGAAGCCCTTGATTTAGTGTGTAAGAACCGACCCAGCATCTACATAGGTTCCGGACGGCCCGAAGGCTGAGATTAGACGGCCTGGGGGAGAAGACTATTGGTGCTTACCTCCTTCGCAGCACTATGACCCTCGGGCCAGATGATCTTCATTCTCTCCCGATCCTCGCATTCGAAGCCTTCGACTTCATCGGGAACCTCTTGATTGAATAGATCAGCGTAGGACGAGTGGGAGTGTATTTCATGGTCGTTTGAAGTTAGCTTCGGTGCTTCCGCAATCCGATCGAGGTTCTTGTTTAGTGCCTCGATCCACCTTCGATGGAACGGAGAAAAGACCTGAATCATTTCGTCAGTCACTAGAGGATAGCCATCCTCACGATCCCACTCACAGCAAAGGGTTTCCCTTGCTGGGTAAAGAGGGTCCCTGGTTCAACCAGTAGCTTGTCGTGGACGAAAGTGCACTTGATGCCTTCCCTGTTTGCCAACTCCAGGATCCGTATGTCTCGACGGAGTTCGTCAACCTCGTACTCGATGTTGGCGTAGAGCTCCTTGGCATTCCATTGTTTAAGGAGGTCGATGACGCTAGTAGGTAAAGTGCGACGCGGTGTATGTGTTGTGACATACAAAGGAATATTCAGCTCTTTGAGCGAATGCTGCGCAAAGAGCTTGAGTTAACATGTAACGAGGGGAGGTAGTTCGCTACCATTGACGTACCTTTACCGACTTCAGGTTTCGCAACACAAAATCTATCTTTCTGGGACCACGGTCATGTGCAACATAGTCTTGCGGGCTGATCACGAACAAGACGATCAGGGGAACGTCGACCTCTTGCGCTCGCTTCGAAGCTTGAGACAGCGCACGGTTATCGACAACTATCATCCCGAATCAGTTTTGGTCAAGGGGGTATCCCGAAGCACTCACTCCTTAAGTCCGTCATCCGCATCCAATGAACGACGGTCTCGGTTCCCTCGGCAGTCTTGAGGCTGGCAGACGCGGCTTGCAGTAATTTCTGTAGAGGTGGGTCCGCGTCTACCCGAGCTGCATCCTCTGCGGTCGCTGTGTAGTTGGGATTGAACCCAGGAGTGGGCTGAGTTGTCTCCCCCTCCCGCCGCCTCTTACGTGCATGCTCTACGAACGAGTGATTGCTGCCCAAACTCGACGCTCTAGAGAATACACGTTTGGACATTTCGCATTCGCAGAGAACAGGAGTTGTAGAACAAGTCGAGAGTAGCGACGAGGTGGCGTTATAAGAACGGGACATTCGATCTCGGGTTGAGGGGAATCGCATCGGATCGAACGGTGGAATGATGTCACGCGTCAGAAAATAATCAAAGGTCCAAATCCGAACCATCGTCGTCCCCTCTTTGACCGCGTAAGTGTGTCCGGGTTCTAGTTGTCGTGGTTGTGTAGGTTTGTGAGGTGCTGGGTTTTGGAGGAGCGGCGAGAACCCCTGGATCCATCTTTCAGTGGACCGACGCCCCTCGCGAATAACAGGCACTCACCATTCTGTTTGAGGCGTAACTCCAGAGTTGCAGTTTGAAAAGCGTCAGTGTTTCCCAAAGCCTCGAAGCCAATGATCCTGGGAAGCTGGGTCAGGCTCGACGAGGTCTATCGACGGACGGCCCGACCTACTTGTCTGTCGACACACCATCCACGAAGCACATGACACACGGTAACACACGGATACCAAGCCTTTCGACCAGCCACGGCACATTTTCCACGAAAACGCGAATGAAAAGCGTGGAGAAGTACTTTGGTGCTAACGCCTAGATCTTCACGCGATTAGCCGATACGCATTGCATAAACCAGAAGCAAACAACGCTCACGGCTAAGTGTTTATCCATGATTTCGCACCGCTTAAAATCACGATGGAAGAAATGGATCACACAACGGGGTTCATTGCTGTATGCATTTTAACCGCAGCCCTCTGATCCACCAATAGCAAGTTGAGAGTCGACTCACGCCGTCGTTCCGATAACCTCTTTCTCGTCCGTAACTTGCATGTATTGTCCGTACCCGGTCTGTTGCATGGTTTGGACCTTTCCCAACCTACATCAAGCGCGCGGGTATGGTCAATTGGGCGGTCCAACTTGGAGACTTAGTGAGACGAGAATCAACGCAACTGGGCTTGCATCTCCTTGATACCTCCATCCCTCAAAGCTGCAGAGTCAGCGTTTTCCAACTCTGCTTCGAGTTCGGCGAATAGAGCGTCCTCGTCTTCATCATCAGAAGCGTCCCTCCTCGAATCCTGTACCCGATCAACGGATGGCTTGTACTTTGAATCCAGCGACTCGATGAACCGCGCATTCGTAGAACTACCATCGCAGGTCAAAATTAGTTGCATATAAACGATTTCAATGCCCACCTGGAGGCCATCTTCCGTGGTGGAGGGAGACAGGCGACCACGTGTCGTGCGGGGGGAAGGACAGACGCCGGGCACGGGAGCGGAAGAACCGAAGCCAGACCTTGGCGGACGCTCCTCTTCCTCGTCCTAAACATCTGCCGCCCATTTTCGGTGCGACTGCGCGTCTTCGTCCCCGCAGACGACGCCGAGGGACCGTTCGTTTCTCGTTCACCTTGGTTGAAACCACGCGTATCCTGCCACCAACGGACTCCACACGGAATCGAGTGACGCGGAGTCTTTGTTTGGGCTTCTTCCTGTTAGACTCGCACCATGAGTCTTCCTTCATCTCGAGAGATTGAACTCGAGACTTTACTTCGCCAGAGGGATGCACAGGTCCTCGAACTCACGGTTCGTGTATCTCACATCGTGCGCGAATATCGTAGCTGAACACTGCGGATGTCCAAAACAGGATGAAGTCTCACATCTCCGGCAGTATCTATCTACACAGCCAGGACCATCGACCACGGACTCGATATCGTTGCCTCCGGCTCTGATATCGTATTTGCTCCCTCATCTCACCGGCGCGAACAAGGTTCCCAGCACGAGCCCCCCAACATCCGCATCCGGTACTAGCTCCTCGACCGTGACAGCTGCACTTGTCCAACGGACGAAGCTTTTACAAGAAGAGAACGATGAGCTATACGAGCTTCTCAAATCTGGGGAGACGGGGAAATTAAAGGAGGAAGTACGTGGGTTGCGCAAGGTGGTTGACAGGCTGGAGCGAGCACTCAAAGGTGGCGTCCTTTTGCGACCGCAATGAATGTTCTTCGTTTGACTCCAGTTATCCAGAATCTCACCAGGTGATCACGTCGCTTTCGTAAGTCCCCGTTCACACTGAAGGTCCCAGGCTAATACGGCTTACCACGCAACGGCGTTAATTTCAGGAATGAACTCGACAAAGCGTACGATGTCATTAACGCCTCAAATAATCGCTCAACAAATTCTCATTACCACCCCCACTCCCCCTCGAAGATGCGTAACGGGGTTTCTCCACGTCCCCCGGCTAGCAGTGGTAACACTAAACTACCACCGACGGGTCCCAGAGCGCATAAAAAACCGAGACTGTCTCAATCACCCTCCACGAACACCGCTTCCCTCCACCCTCATTCTTACTCACGCAAAAATCCTGGACCACGTGCGAGATCCCATGACGACCGGATCCACGATAGGGATTCCGTTGAGCGCAAGGCTCCCCAAAGTAACGTGAAGATGGAGGTGGATGAAGACGAATCTCACGAGTCCCGTCGGAACAGGCGACGGTCCAGGTCCCGATCTAGGTCCAGATCTCGGGACAGGGAACGTGAGAGGGATAAGGGAAGGCATCGGGGAAGAACTGGTGGTGGGGGAAACGATCGGGAGAGGGATTGGGATATGAGGGAGAGGGACCCGAACAGGTCGCAACGGGGCGGAGGCCATCGGGAGAGTGGTGCGCGCAGGAATGGAGGTGGTGGTGTTGACCGTTCCTTGGCGGAACGGATGGGTCTCTGACCCTCTGCGCCCTTCAAACAAACAAGCAAGAACCCGAAATCCGCTATTTAAGGGTGAATCCTCTCTCCCTAGCCTCTCCTTGCATTTGATCGCCTTGCATGCGTTCGTGTGGAATTCCCTGTCTGACCGCATTGTTTTCTTCCGCAGGTCCATCTGTCTCTTTCCTTCTTGTTGTCCATGCAAGCTTAATCTCACCTTTGACTTCGGTTCTTCTCCCTAGTCTCCCCTCGATCCAATCTATCTACGCTTTTACGATACGCACTTGCAGGATCTGTACATCATCATGGTCATTATTTCATTTTATCTCACCACATATCTCGTTGCTCTGCCTCTCGGTCTCTCAGTCTCCATCTCTGTTATCTCTCTCTCTCTCCTCTCTCCTCCCTCTCTTGTCTCTCGTCTGCCTCTCGTGTCCGTGAATCCGTGGACCCGTCTTGTGTCAACTGTATCGATATCGATGTACGACCCCCTTGTCGTTGTTGTCGCCACCATGTTTTGCTAACCTTTTCAAGCCTTCGAGTTAACCCCCCGCCCCATATTATTTGTTTCTCACCCGGTCTCCTCACCCTCCTGTTCTGGTTGTATCCCTGCTTTATTTCCTGTCATTGTTTGTTTTGTTTTCTCGTATTGTGTGAACCCTTGGTCAGATTCCCTCGTCTTCCAACCCCCATTTTCTTTGCCAGATTGCTTCTTAGTTTGTGTTTCACCTTGTCTTCCGCGCCGTCGACCCTTAGGTCCATTCTCCCGGATTGCCTCACCACACCCCCCTGCGTTCCTCATGCGACTCCTCCCGCCACAAAGCCATCACGCTTCTTATGCCCACCACCGACTGTCCGACAAATGAGGGAGACCCGCGCCCATTACATAGAAGGGCATTTTTATTGAATTTATTTATGATGTACGAGTGTAGATTATTCTAAGGTGGAGTAGATAAGAGATTATCGAGATGGTGTATGACCGTACTGAGATCGCCACAGTACTAACAAGTCCAGAGAAGGGGATCCATGTGGTATCGAGACACGAGAATCAGCAGATAAGACCCAGAAAGTCTCAGAAAGTACGCTGGGGAACCGGGTGTGTTTGATGATAGGATCGTCAGACCTAAGGCGGTTGCACGAACGAAGAGAGGTTTCAGAGAGTTATACAGGGTCGACAAAGAGGGTAAAAGGTGAGGCAAGAGCTGTGTGTAAAAAGTAAACTGGCGACAACCAACCTTGCTTACATTGGTCTTTAGGAGAGGGTCGTTTCAAGGGTCATTGTGAAGACAGTGCGAGCATCGAATCAAAATGATAGTTAATCGAGCACAGACCGATCAATCTTCCTGTCTTCGAAAGAGCCGGGTTCGTGGTCTCAAGCCTTCTGAAGGGGGCGGTGGGAGCCATGGGGATGTTAGCCAGGGGGAGACCGGTGGAGAGGAGGAACCGGGGGACATCCATGGCAAGACATCCAAGGCGAGCGGATATTGAATTAGTGTATGGTGACGAACCGGGGGTAACTACGTAGCAGCAGCGTACAATGGAGTATCCACAGCCCGGGGAATGAGCACCTTAGCTGGATCAGCCGGAGAGCAGAGATGACGGCGGTAGTCATAGATAACAACAGCGGCAGAGGCAGCAGCGACACCGAGGCGAGCTGGGTAGGTGGAAGTGGACGTTGGACGGGAAGTGGTGGGTGCCAGAGAGTTAGCAATCCAGAAGTGGAGTAAGTTACCTGAGGGCCCCAGATTCCATGTAAAGTTTCGTTCCCTACCACCACTGTGCAGGTGCAATTGGTAGGGAGGCCCGGGAGTTGTTGGAAAGTTTTGTTTCCTGGCAGTTGCGGGGGCTTATCCAGCAGCTGGAAAAGCTCGGCCCAGACCCCGAGTACTGCGGTCGTGCAGGTACAGTATTTGACCGATTCTCGTACAGGGGCCAAAAGTGGGCGTCTACTGAACTCGTTCCAAGAAATCTGACTTTTACGACAGACCCCGGGTATTTTACCTTTTTTCTTCCAGTTACTCCAACACGGTACACGCGATACCCACCGACTCATACCATCACAACGCTGTCCCAGAGGAAACCCCGTTGTCGGTCGGGTACATCTCACCCGTGTCCTACCCTTGGGATTAATTCGTGTAATTCACAGGGATTCAGACGGCAAAACCTCTGTACTACGCAAATGGGGCGCGACCGTCCCGAATCAGACGCGTCGCTCTCGCAACTCTTGGACGCGGTTGAAAAAAGGGTGGATACCATTGCTGTAAACCTCAGGTATAGCAGGGTATTCTCCGAGTGTTAGCTACGATTAATTTATGACGAACTCCCTTTGGCAGCCGTACCGATGCTGCCACATCCGAACAGGTTTGAGCGGCACCACGATTACTGGAACCACGAGTCGCTGACTCTAGTTTGGTGCAGATTGATAGCATGGTCTTGAGGATCTCGGCAATACTGAGGAAGGCGAGAAATATCAAGAATTGCCTGGCGCCCATCAACCAAATCCCCCCAGAAACTCTTGCTCTGGTCGCCGCATTCCTTCCGAAGGAACGCGACTTGATTAATGCCACAGCAGTCTGTCAACAATGGCGAACGACATTGCTCTCCTTTCCCCGACTGTGGTGTAACGCCGGCGGCTCTCCATTGGAACTCGAAGCTTACCTCGAACGATCCAGGTCCGTTCCCATCCGAGTCAACCTATCCTGTCCCAAGCTTGTCGTCTCGATTATCCCCCACACCTCCCGCATTGTGGACTTGTCCATTTGGGTGTACAATTTCCGCGAATTCGGCAGTTTTACGTCCTCTCTACGCCATCCAGCCCCCATGCTACGTTCTCTCGAAGTTTCTACAATAAACCCCTACATGCATTGTTTGGAACTCCCGTCAGGCATGGGTGAAAACCTCTTTTTGCATTTGAAGAAGCTGCGTTTGAATGGAATTTTGTCGTTTGTTGGACCCCAAACCTTCCCCCACATCACTGAACTGTCCTTATGCACGAATTCAGGCCCGGAAAGGTCGACCTTCGCCCTTTTGAAGACATTGGAGCAACTACCAGGGCTGAAGAAGATTCATGCAGTATTCCGGTCGAGTTGGCACCTCGAAACCTATTTCCCTGATATAGTAACGCTCCCATGCGTACAGGAGATGCGTCTATCCGTACCCGCCGAGGATGACCTGGAATTCTCAGTGGTCATCCCGCCTATCCTCCAGTACCTCAAGCTCCCGAACCTCACATCGCTTACCGTGGATCCACCATCTTGCCTTCTCTTAGGCTCCTCCATCCTTCCCGGCACGTCCTTCGCCGAACACCTCCCGAACTATGTCAAACTTCCAGAGGTACGAGTTGACACGACCACACCTTCCGGAAAGATCGTTTTCCGAAGTCCCTCCCAAGCAGTAATCACCTTTCACACCAGGGCGCTGACGAGTTATAAGCGAGAAAGTCGACTCTGGGAAGGCCTCCCAGTTTCCTCCGTCCGGAGGGTAACTGCGGTCCTGGTGGGTCCGGAATCTGGCAGTGAGGATGGATGGCTGGTTGACATGTTCACGGAGCTGAACTTTCTGGAGCTCTTGGAACTTGGAGGCAACTGTGGTTGGGTTCTCCGTCGTTTGCGTCGCAGGATGGTGCGAGGCGCGATGCAGCTTGACATTCAAACGCTGATTGTCCGCGGTGGTGAATACGCTAAGAGCCAGGCGTTGAAGCTGGAAAGTGTAAAGGGCAATTTAGGTCTGCAAAACATGACGGTGACCTACATTCGGGACCCCGAAGCGCAGGAGTGGCTTTCGCAGGACCCTGATGCCGAGAGTTCGAGTGATGACGAAACTCGGGAGGAGGACTCGAGCGGTGGTTCGGATGATTCGGATGGAGGCGACGAGTCGGATGAATAAGGGGAAGATTCTGACAAGCTGATTCGGACGATGCGGGTTCTAGGTGGAAACTGAAGCTGGGCCCGTCATCTTTCGCATTGACGGACGATGTTTTGGTGCTGTAAATTCAAATGAAATATCAATGATGCAAAAACTAGCAGCCGGCTGTTTGATAAGTAGATATTAAGTCGATGAGTGGTTCACACGCAGCTTATTGTCCTCGCCATTTGTCACCCTATCATAACCTTAATCGGCTAACCATGAATCCCTCGCTCAGCAGCTATAGCCAGACAGATGCTACAATGTTTAAACAGATCTGAACGACAAAGCACAGCTCTTTGACTTTTGTTTGCCGGAGATCGGTGATGCGACCCTGAGGGCCTTGGATATTCGGAGGGCATCAGGAACTAGGCTCTTACACCCTTCTATATACTTCCTCCTGACACCTTCGTTCTGGTGGCCATGTTTTCAAACGAGGACGTCAGCTGATCAAGGCGACCGCGGTCTGCAGGTACTGCTACTCTCAGTCCCACGGTTGTGGACGAAAACCCATTGCTTGGGTCTCGAGTAATTCGAAGAGTGCCATCTAGATCCCCACCTGCTGGGGTTCCTTCTCCCCAGATTTCCCGGTTGGCCTCTCTGGCTGTATGGGTGGGGGGTCCGTTCGGATTTCGTGGCGAATTTCCTGCTGTGGAATCTTCAACTCCGCTCTACTCATCCATGCAGTCAATATGTGATCCACCGATTCGTACCGTGCATCCTTGTTTCGCGTTTCGCAGCCCGAGGCTTGGGACACTTTCCCACATCATGTCGAGCGAGTGCCTTGTTGGCCGATGGTAGGCGGTCGTTTGCCGGCCTTTTCGCTTATAGGGATTTTGTTCAAGTTCTGTTTGGTGCTCTCCGGCGTGCATTTGGTGACCGTCTACTTTAACAAACTACGGATTCATACCCACAAACTTTGCACCACATATTTTGTCAGGGGGGCGCCTTGTTGAAGAGCATTTTCAACAAGCACAATGTCGACTGTTGTATTCCAGAACACAACGCGCGGCGGGAAACAACCTCGAGAATGGTGTCGGAGATCCCCGGGCGGAGTTGAAGTTGGCCTTTGCCGAGGTGCCGAGTCTCGCAGGCGAACGATTGAAGATCTGTGTTTTCTCAAGACGAACAGAACATCGATTTACAGACGGCTGCATTGGGTGAGCTTGATGAGTACCCCCGCCATCGTCCATCGAACACCGATTACCGGTTACCCCCGCTCCCCCAACCTCGACTCAGACGTTCGCGCACAGACGCGGCGTGTTATCCTCACGTTGTCCTCGCCACTAACTACCACATCCCGAATAAACAAGAAATGCCCGTGTTAACTGTAAGTAGAAGTGATCTTTATCCGTCTCTACTCTCTTGTTGCGCTGAGCTCACCACGTGCCACCCGTAGACCACAACCCCTGCAATGAGAGGCGAACACACCGAACCAGAGTTATCACTTTCTCAGCTCCTCGATGCCCTCGAAAACAGGTTGGATAACATGGTTAAGACCAGCAGGTACTGTGGAGCACCTTCCAAGAACCAGCCACGGTCAGCTCATCACGATGCTCCCACTCAGCAGCCAGACGGACGCCGTAGTGCTCAAACAGGTTTGAGCGACGTCAAGGAGACAAAATCCAAATATTTGACTTTGGTTTACTGCAGATCGATGATGCGATTCCGAGGATCTCGGATATCCAGAAGAAGGCGAAGGACGTCAAAAACTCCCTCACGCCCGTCAACAGACTCCCTCCTGAAATCCTCGCTCTGATCGCCACATTTTTTGAACCGGGACATCATCTGGTTTACGCGACCGCAGTCTGCCAGCGCTGGCGTACAACCCTACTCTCCTTCCCGCGGTTGTGGGGCAGAATCCCTTTCTCTGGTCAGACGCAATTCGAAACGTACCTCGAACGGTCCAAGTCCGCCCCTCTTGAAGTCCAATTATCCCCTGCGTTCTCCATCCTGTTGAAATCTCTTGCCCCTCACACCTCTCGACTCGTCTCTCTGGCCGTACAGGTGGTGGCTCCGTCTGACTTTCGTCATATTGCGCGCTATATCCAGAACCCCATCCCCACACTACGCAAACTCAGTATCATTGCAGTTTCGAGCTTGACCACTTTCGACCTCCCCTCCGACAATCACTTTCCGCATGTGAAGACCCTACACCTGGAAGGCATATCATCCTTTCAGGCGCCCCATGCATTCCCTCACATCACGGAGCTAACATGGCACGTGAGATCTTACTATGGCGACCCGATACAACTCGCAGAGTTATTGGATACATTGGAACGACTACCTGTATTGGAGCAGGTCAACTTGAATTTCCGGACAGATCAATATGCCATGACCGACCCAGCCCCTCCCATTGCCACACTCCCACACGTGCATCAGATGTCCTTGTCCTGCTCCGAGGGCAAGAACGCGGGGATTCCATATATCCTCGACTTCCTAGAACTCCCAAACCTCACGTCGCTTATCGTCGATACGCCACCGACGCTCCCATGGTTCTCCGTCCTCCCCGACATTTCCTTTGGCAGACACCTCCCGAATCTTGCTGAGCTCCCAGAAATGGGAGTTTACACGTGTGCTGAATATGGTCGAGTCACCTTCCGAAGTCCTTCTCAAGCATCGTTGGAGTATCATGCCCGCGCGCGACCCTTGGGAAAATTATCCTATTACAGCGACCGTACGGTTTGGGGCGGCCTCCCTCTACATTCCGTACGGAGGCTGATTGTAGGGATGGCCGATTTTACAGAGGGTGTGGAGGATGAGTGGCTGGTTAGCCTGTTGCGCGACCTGGACTCATTGGAACATTTGGAACTCGAGGGTCACTGTGGTCATGCGCTGCGGCGCTTGTATCAAATGATGATGCAGGGGGATCCTCTTCCTGACATCAAAACTCTAACAGTGCGTTCTGGGGCATACGGGAGACGTCGGGCGCTGAGGTTAAAGGACGTCGCGGGCGAACTTGGTCGGGGGATTATTGTGACCTGCCACAAACTTCCGCGCAAGTATCGACGTGAACGAGTTTGTCACGTCCGCCCCGTTCCTCCGCCCTCAGACACAAATACCACTGAATTTCCCTAGCATTAAGGGTGCCTCTAAGCCACGATAGCCAGCGTACGGACGGTATATACGAGGAAGTTGTAGTAAGTACATAGATAAACAGGGACACCTTCGAATAGTTCTCATTTGAGGGTGCGGCCTGAGAGTTGTCGTCGATGTACTTGGCTACTGTTGGGCGAGTTCGATGGTACTTGGTGTGGACCTCGGCTCGGACATTCACACCCACTGTGTTATCCTCGCTGCTGATTATCACATCGTAAGATTCTCGAGTAAACAGAAATGGTCGCGTCAACTGTGCGTAGAACGAATGCTACCCATTCATGCCTTCCCGTTGTGTTAAACTCGCCACGTCTCTGTTCACAGGGCACGACCTCTCCAATGGAAGGCGAACACCCCGAGTCAGAACTGTCGCTTTCTCAGCTCCTGGACGCCCTTGAGAGAACGGTGTATAGCATCGCTGGAACCGATAGGTATTGTAGAGGGCTACCTTGCAGGTAGCGATTGACTCATCCCGAACCTTGAATTTGATAGCCAAACGGACGTCATGATGCTCGAATAAGTTTGAACAACTTCAAAGAGATAAAAGGCAAATCTTTGACTCTCGTTCAATACAGGTTGCCGACACGATTCCGAGGATCTCGGATATCTATGGGAAGGCAAGGAACTTCCAGACTTCCCCGCGCCCACCAACAAGCTCCCTCCTGAAACCCTCACTCTTGTCGCAACGTTCATAAAGCCAGGCCGCCAACTGATCAATGCTACTGCAGTCTGCCGGGACTGGCGTGCAACCGTGCTCCCCTTCCCGCGGCTGTGGAACAGAATCCTTTGCTCAGATTAGATGGAGTTCGAAATGTACCTCAAACGATCCAAGAGAGTCTGTTCCTCTCGAAGTTCAACTGTGCGACCTACATCCCCGCCTGCTTGGATTGCTTGTCCCTCCTACCTCCTAGCTGACTGTACGAGGCGTCTCGTGGTTTCGAGCACCCAACGCCTTCCTCCACTTCGTCGAGCTAACCTGGCATGTGGCCTCTCGCGGCGGTGATCTGACACGGCTCACGGGATTATTGGGTGCACCGGACCAACTGCTTCTGTTGCGGCGGGTCCGCTCAACCCTCCCAGCATGTCATTATATCATGAACGATCCGGCCCATCGTGTGGTTACACTCCTACACGTGCGCCAGATTTTTTTGTCCTGCTCCAAGGGTGGGGATGTGGAAATTCATCCCATCCTCGAAGTCCTCAAGTTACCTAACCTCACATCGCTTGCTGTGGATATGACACCGATATTTTCATGGTCCCCACCCTCCCTATCACCTCCTTTGGCGAACACCTCCCGAATTTCGTTCAACTCCCGGAAATGGGAGTTTACATACGCGATGAATCTAGCCAAATCAGTTTCCGAAGTCCTTCCCAAACAGTGTTGGAGTATGATTGGGCTATTGCACGACACCTTGGAAAAACACCCTGTCACTACAATAGTGAACTCTGGGGCAGCCTCCCTCTTCATTCCGGGATAGGTAGGAAGAGGGTGTAGAAGATGAATGGCTCCTTAACTGTTCCGCGACCTGTGGTCATTGGAGTATTTGAAACTCGAAGGTTACTATGGTCACATGCAATATGGAACTTTCGTCAAATGATGACGAGGAGAGATCTAGTTCGTGGTATTGAAGCCCTGACGGTTCGTTCCGAGACAGGCGATGCACGTCAGGCGCTGAGGTTGCGGATGGGCTTGGCCTGGGGATTATTGTGGCATAGTGTAAGCATTAGTACCGCCTTGGAGGGATGACCATCCGGTAGGTGGTTACAACGGACGATCCCCTATCAAGGATTTGTAGTCTGATCATTCCTTGCTTGTGATCGGCCATAATCAGTCTTATGTGAGATTTCGCCTCCCGCCACGATCAACACTCCAACACGACACACGCGATACCCACGGTACTCGCAGAGTTGTCCCGAAGGAAATTCCGTTGTCAGTCGGGTTCATCCCACCTGGGTCGTACCGTTGGGATTAACTCGTGTGATTTGCAGGAATTCAGGCTTCAAAACCTCCGTACCATACAGATGAAACACGACCATCCAGAAGATTCAGACATGTCGCTCTCGCAACTCCTGGACGCTGTCGAGAAAAGGGTGGATAACGTTGCTGTGAACCTCAGGTATAGCAGGGTATCCTCCAAGTCACTGTTAGCCGTGATCGACTTACGCCCCCTTTGGCAGTCGTACCGCCGCCGATGCTACCACATCCGAACAGGTTTGGGAGGCACCACGATTACTGAAACTGACGAGTCGCTGACTCTAGTTTGGTGCAGATTGATGACATGGTCTTAAGGATCTCGGCGATATTGAGGAAGGCGAGAAACATCAAGAATTGTCTGGCACCCATCAACCAAATCCCCGCAGAAAGCCTCGCTCTGGTCGCCACATTTCTTCCGAGGGAACGCGACTTGATTAATGCCACAGCAGTCTGCCAACAATGGCGAGCGATATTACTCTCATTTCCCCGACTGTGGTGTAACGCCAGCGGCTCTTCATCGGAACTCGAAGCTTACCTCGAACGATCCAGGTCCGTTCCCATCCAAGCCAACCTACTCCGTCCCGAGCTCGTCGTCTGGATTATCCCCCACACCTCTCGCCTTGTGGGTCTATCCATTTGGGTGAACGACCTACGCGAGTTTAACGATTTTACGTGCCCTCTGCGCTTTCCCATCCCCACGCTACACTCCCTCGAGATTCACACAGAAAACCTCTACATGAACCATTTGGAGCTCCCGCCAGGCATCGGCGAAGACCTCTTTTTGCATCTGAAGAAGCTGTGTTTGGAGGGAATTTCGTCGCTCCACGGGCCCCAAACCTTCTCCCACATCACCGAGTTATTTTTGACCATGAATGCAGGCTCCCCAAGGTCAACCTACGATCTTCTGGGGACATTCGAACAACTACCAGGGCTGGAGAAGATCCACGCAGTATTCCGGTCAAGTTGGTACCCCGAAATCAACCCCGCTGGCACATTAACGCTCCCATGTGTACAGGAGATGTGTCTATCTGCACCCGGCGACAATGGCGACAACATTTCAAGAGCCATCCCACCTATCCTCCGGTACCTCAAACTCCCAAACCTCACATCGCTTACCGTGGATTCGAGATCCTTCCTTCCCTCAGACCCCTCCATCCTTCCTGTCGCATCCTTCAGCGAACACCTCCCGAACTATTTCGAACTTCCAGAGGTACGGATTGACACGACCATGTCTTCCGGAAAAATCACTTTCCGAAGTCCCTCCCAAGCGGTAATCACCTTCCATACAGGAGCGCTGGCACGCTACAAGCGGGAATGCCGACTCTGGGGAGACCTCCCAGTTTCTTCCGTCCGGAGGGCAACTGCGGTTTTGGCGGACCCGGACTTCGGCCGTGAAGATAGATGGTTGGCTGACATGCTCATGGAGCTGAGCCCCCTGGAGCTCTTAGACCTTGGAGGCAACTGTGGTTGGGTTCTCCGCCGTTTGCGTCGCAGGATGGCAGGCGCCATGCTGATTCGCATTCAAACCCTGATTGTCCGCGGTGGTGTGTACGCGATGAGTCAGGCTTCCAAGCTGGAAAGCGCCAAGGACGACCTGCGTCTGCAAAATATGACGGTGACCTACATCCAGGACCTCGAAGCACAGGAGTGGATTGTCCAGGACCCTGATGCCGAGAGTTCGAGTGACGAGGAAATTTGGGACGAGGACCCGGACAGTAGTACAGATGGTTCGATTGAGGACGACGAGTCGGATGAAGGCGAGTCGGATGAATGAGAGAAAGATTCTGAAAAGCTGATTTGGACGATGCGGGTTCGTTATATTCTGCACTTGGCGGGTAACGTGATCCCATTTACGGTACTGTAGATTCAAATGAAATATCAATGACACAGCAAACCGGCCAACAAGGTCAGTAATCGCCTGTTTGTTAAGTAGAGTGAGCCGGCGGCCGGTTCGCACGCGGTTCACCGTCCTCGCCATCAGTCACCCCACCATAACGTTCCTGAATACTATCGTAGGCCACAATCTCTACAGTGAACAGGGAACGTCATGGGTTAGAACACCTTCTCAACCCCTGGGCGCCCTTGGGGCGGGGGGTTGGATACCACCGCCAAAACCAACAGATACTGTAAAGCGCTACTTTCCAAGTTTCTGCTACGATCGGCTCGCCGTGAATCTCTCAATTAGTAGCTGGACGGATGCACACTATGACGCCTAAATAAGTCTGAACGACATTAATCCTGAAATCTTCGCTCTTGGTGTCACGTTTTTCAAACTAAAACGTCAACTGATCAGGGCGACCGCGGTCTACAGGTATTGGCCTGCAATCCCACTGTCGTGGAACAAAATCTGTTGCTTAGATATGGAGCACGTAGTTCGGGAAGTACCTCGAACGATCCAAGGCTGCTCTCCTTGAGGTTCGGTTGGGCTGTCCGGATCCCAACCGGTTGAGGCTCCTCTCCGGCTAGCCTTTCAGGCTGTATGGGTGGGACTCCGTGTAAGCGCGAGTACCGCCTTGAGGGGATGTCCGTCCCGTAGTTAGTTACGATGGACAATCCCGTGCGTCAAGAGTTTGTACTTAGTCTAATCATTCCTTGTGATCGGCCATAACCATAAATCAGTCTTATATCGCTTATTTGAGTTTCGCCTCCCGCAACGATCAACACTCCAACACGACATACGCGATACCCGCGGTACTCGCAGCGTTACCCCACACAAATGAAATACGGCCATCCTGAACCAGGTGTGTCGCTCTCGCGGCTCTTGGACGTCGTCGAAAAAAGGGTGGATAGCATCGCTGTAAGCCTCAGGTATGGCAGGATATCCTCCAAGTGTTGGCTACGATTGACTCATGACGAACTTTCCCTTGCAGCCGTACCGATGCTGTCGCGTCCGCACAGGTCTGAGCGATGCCACGATTAATGGAACCGAGGAGATCCTGACTCAAGTTTGGTGCAGATTGACGACATGGTTCTGAAGATCTCGGTGATACTGAGGAAGGCGAGCAACATGAAGAACTGCTTTGCACCCATCAACCAAATCCCCGCGGAAACCCTTGCTCTGGTCGCTGCATTCCTTCCGATGGAACGCGACTTGATTAATGCCACGGCAGTCTGTCAACAATGGCGAGCGATATTGCTCTCTTTTCCCCGACTGTGGTATAACGCCGGCGGCCGCTCGTCGGAACTCGAGGCCTACCTTGAACGATCCAAGTCCGTTCCCATCCAAGTCAACCTACTCCGTCCCGAGCTCGTCGTCTCGATTATCCCCCACACCTCCCGCCTTGTGGATTTGACCATTTGTGTGGGCAACTCACGTGAATTTAACGATGCTACATGTTCTCTACGCTACCCAATCCCCACACTACGCTCTTTCGAGATTTACACAGACAACCTCCTCATGCATCATTTGGAACTCCCGTCAGGCATCGGCGAAGACCTCTTTTTGCACTTGAAGAAGCTGCGTTTGGACGGAATTCTGTCGCTCATTGGGCCCCAAACCTTCCCTCACATTACCGAGTTATCCTTAAGCATCAGTTCAAGCTGCCAAAATTCAATTTCCGCCCTTCTGGGGACATTGGAACAACTACCAGGACTGGAGAAGGTCCACGCAGCATTCGAATCATATTGGGACTCCGGAACCCACTCAACTGGCGTAGTGACACTCCCGTGTGTGCAGGAGATGTATCTATCCATACCTGACTATGGTTGCCGTAATGATTCAGCAGTCATCCCGCTTATCCTCCAGCACCTCAAATTCCCGAAGCTCACATCACTTACCGTGGATTCGCCATCTTCCTTTCTCTTCGGCCCCTCCATCCTTCCTGTCGCATTCTTCAGCGAACACCTCCCGAACTATTTCGAACTTCCAGAGGTACGGATTGACACGACCGCGTCTTCCGGAAAGATCGTCTTCCGAAGTCCCTCCCAAGCAGTGATCACCTTTCACACCGGAGTGCTGATGGCATATAAACGGGAACGTCAGTTCTGGGGAGACCTCCCAGTTTCCTCCGTCCGGAGGGTAACTGTGGTTCTGGTGGATCCGGAATTTGGCGTTGAGGATAGATGGCTGGTTGGCATGTTCAGGGAGCTAATCTACCTGGATCTCTTGGAGCTCGGAGGCGACTGTGGTTGGGTTCTCCGCTGTTTGCGTCGCAGGGTGGCACGAGGCGCGGTGTGGCTTGGCATTCGAACTCTGGTTGTCCGCGGTGGTGAATACGCGAGACGCCAGGCGTTGAAGCTGGAAAGCGTCAAGGGCGATTTAGCAGGCTTACAGGACACGACAGTGACCTACATCCAGGACCCTGAAGTACGCGAGGAGCTGAGTTGGAGTGATGATGAAAGTTCGGAGTCGGACAGTAGTTCAGATTATTCGGATGAATAAGGGGAAGATTCTGACAAGCTGATTCGGGTTCTTGGTTGAAACTGAGGTTGGGCTCGTTATCTTTCGCACTTGGCGGACAATGTAATCGGTATTCCATTTACTGTACTGTGCATTCAAACGAAATATCGATAATACAAAAAACCGGCAGTCGGTTGTTTGATAAGTAGAGTAAGTCAGTAACCGGTTCGGACGCGGCTGACCGTCGCCATTGGCCACCGCATCGTAACATTCTCGGCCGTACCGTCCACCTACGCCTTCCCGCCACGTCGTTCGTAGACCATAATATCTTTTTGATAAACGAACGTCCCGAGTTATAACTATCAACTCATCGAGAGGAGGTTGGATACCACAACAACAACAACAACAACCGCCCGGGTGCTGGCAGCCGTTTGGAGTGCTACGGTGACGATCGGCTCATCATGAATCCCTCACTCAGTGGCCGGACGGATGCTACGGTGCTTAAACAGGTTTGTACGACGTTCAGAATACAAAGTAAAGCTCTTTGATTTCGTTTACCGCAGATCGATGATGCGATTCCGATGGATGTCCAGAGGAGGGTCGACCACCCCCAGATTATCCGTGGGAGATCCGACCGACTTTCGCGCGAGGTTCCACCTTATCTGTGTACCGGTGGCCCCGTTGTGCGCGGAATCCGGCTCTTTATTATGGCGGTGAAGATAACGGAAGCCTTCAAAAGTGTTGATCCTAGCCTCGAGTCTCTCTCGTCCACGGTTGGCCGGGACAAAACCTCTTCCATTGATACCGGGTGAACGATCAGGACAAAATACAGTAGCTGGGCGTCCTATGCCAGCACAGCCACGGGATGGGTGGGCGGGGCAGGTCACCAACAGTGGTTCCGGACCGATCGTTGAGGTAAAACTTGACACGGTGAGGATCAGGACATTTGGACAGCTGGCAGGATGTTTCCTTCCGCTTTTCGGAGGCGCTCCCTTGTTCTAGCTCCCCCCCCCCCTCCTAGCTCTAGGCGTTTGAACGACGATGCGTGCGATTGCTCAAACGCTTACTGTGGGCTGAGACTGTATGGTGTGATGCGAGAGGGCGGGGATCCAGGAAACCAAGGCAACAGATAAGGAACTCTGTGGAGGGGGATGGGCTGTTTTTCCGCATGGCAAGGTACGGCCGGGTGGCGCAGGACCGAAGGATATCGAATCCGGAAGATGATGGTATCTATTCGCCTATTGTTGTTTCTCCTTGCCGTTAGACCCTCCCCCCTGGTCGTCTTTGTTGATCTATATATCGACTGCTTATCTCGTGGGGTGAAAGATCCTGTGATACTATGAGCACGATCAGGACGCCTCCGAGGCTCGCGATCGTGAACAAGAAGCAGTGACTCATGCTTAGCGTGCTTGTGAGCGTATATACACTCCTCGTTCTCTCATGATCGCCATCACCGTCCGCTTGCAAGCCCGACGGCCACCCGTTATGTTGAGGGATCCGACGCGTAGGCGTACCTACTATATATGTGCCCTATAACTGATGCGAGGGCTGGGACCACTCTGTCGCCTCCGGTCCGTCAACACAATACATACGTGTATCAAGGAGTCGAGCTCGCACCATTCCAGTCCCCCCTATACAGCGCTTTTTTCATACCGACGGATCTCGCTGTGAAACGCCCCCCTTTGCGGGAGCGTATCCATTGATACAGTCATGCAGCCTGCAAAACCATTTTTTGATCTCCATTGTGCACAACCGCCCGTGTTCGCAACATCCCTTTGCCTCCGCATCTAATCTCGCTTATAGTGTTCGTTTCCCGAAGGGGGCCGATAGGTTGGGCCTCCCCCCCCCCCTCACTGGTGGTACCACCTGACCTGAGGGCGGGCCGGCCATCGGATCTTGCTGAGCACTTTAGCTCACCTCAGTCCACCCACGGGATGGACGGCGAAGCAGAGAACTCGAATCATCGAGGGGAGTTATGCCGTTTTCGAACTCGTACTCGTGCGGCGAGCGGGATCCACGGATTCTTATCTCAGTGGTTCGATTTCGACCGCCTTTGTTTACTTATCGTTCACTGCATCGCAAGGAATCGCACTGCTGGATAACGACATATATAACCGGTCAAGTTGACGTGATGCACGACCACAATTTAAAAGACCGGCGGTGGCTTGACGTGCATCCACGGCGCACGTCCATTATCCATTCCAGCGGGACACGAGTCTAGCATTCAACGTGCCTTTGGGGTGTCCAGTGGGACCTCCAAAACGCCACAACGCCGGACCGTGGTTTCCCGATCGGTATTAGCCTGGCTCCACACATACACACGCACCCCATTCATTCCCGGTGGCGTCCGCATCCCAGCATGCGAGACCTTTCGCTCAGTTCAGGAACGCAAAGTACGCAAAACTGTTGAACAAGGACTTCCCCCTCTGGGATAGCTGCATAACGAATATTGGATTGGACTCGTGACATGCCGGATGGTTCTGTTTCGTTATCCTGCAGATGGTGGCGGTTCCCTGTCCTTCGTGGCGTGGTGCTGGAGGCGCTGACCTCAGGATCGTCAGTTTATTGTTTGAAAGGTCGCGGCGACCCATCCGCCCGTTCCGACGGGGATCGCGGGCGTGACTCGGAGTCACTGTCCCGGGTTTCCAGCTCACGCTTTCCAACCCGAACACCGGCTCCTCGCTCTTACGAACGCCTTACGAATCGCAGCGAGCGTCATGATTCATAAGCCCTACCGCACCACAACGTGGTTTGGCTCCATGACGCAACGTCGAAAGCGCCGGAGGAATTCCGTGGAAGCATTTACATAGGCGCGTCACGGCGCGGCTTACCCTTTCATATATCCCAACTCAGATTGAAACGTGACACGGTTCGGACAGGGGCAGGTAGGCCTCGCGACGTCACATGGACCTGCTTAACCCCACACATCGAACGGAACGTGTCGTGAGCACACGACACGAGGACATTTTCTGTCATGAAAGGCTTTAGTCGCCGCGAATGCTGTTAAAGCTCCCGGCGGTTCAGATCCGTGGGGTCGTTTGCCCCAAACCCGAGGAAGGTTCCAATCGTCCGTGTCGAAACCGGCCCGTAGACCCAAACAAAAGATGTGTAACCTTTTTATAGACGCGATATCCATGGAGTCGGAGAATGCACAGGAAAGACCCACACCGTGCGTACAAACCGCGGCGCCCCTGCGGATCCCGGCGTCGTAGGGTGCGTGAGACTGCCTGGAGGGATTTTCCAGCGTCCCACAGGACGGAAGGCAATTGGTAGGCCGCCCTCGAGCTCAAATATCGAAACCGTTTTCCCGGAATTTGAGGTGGACAGGCGAGGGCACAGGGCTTCATGAAGGGTCGACGGATCAACCAGCCCCCCCGAGCAACGGAGCCGAAGAGAAACTGTTGGTGACACCGGTGATCACCCAAACCTTCTGGGTCGCAGCCATGGCGACCACGGCAACTCGAGGCATGCACATGTACGTGTACGGGGGGAGTGGCTGCCTCAGGCAGCCGATAAGACAAATAAGTAGGCAGCGACTAAAGTGAGGGACGAATAAACAAATATCTAATAGACAGTATCGTACGGTATAGCAACCAAGACTTTTGCGAGGGAAAGCAGGTGGGAAATAATAAAACTACAAGGTTCGGGGAGGGGATTATGGGATGGGGGTGGGCACTAATTAGAGCGATGAATGGGGTAACAGCGCGAGTTCACAGACTCATCAGAAGAAGTCGAAGTAGGCGTTGAGGGGAATATCAAAATATCATCTGGTATATCGAAACCGTTGCCGTTCGAACGTTTATGCGTGAGGAACGATGGGAGTGGCGGGAGCGGAGGGGGAGGCGTGGGATGGTGGTGGGCTGGGGGAGGGGGAGAGCCGGATCTACGTGGGGGCTTGTAGTGGTGGATGGGGTTCTGCGGCGGCGGGGACGACGGGCCGGACTTCTTTCTCGTCCGATTGAATGATGGGGACGCTTTCGAAGATTCTGCGGAGGTAGGGGTGTCAGTGAGCGTCAAGCGGACCAGAGCCGTGCGGGCGCGACTCACGGTGGTCGGTCCCAAACTCGTCGAAGGTCAGGTGGAAGTTATCGCGGGTCGATAAGGTGGTGGGGGAGGTGGTTGAGAGCGGCTTGAGCTGCCTGATCGACCTGCTCGGTCGCAGCCGTGGGGATGGGAGAGGTTGGAAGGTGGGTTCTGGGGTCGTTGCCCGCGGGGGAGGGGAGGTGGCTCGGAGGGACATTGCGGGTGGGGGGGGAGGTGTGTCATTCTGGGAGATGTGGGTGGAGGTTATAAGGAGGGAGAGGATGATCCGAGAGAGAGCCCAAATCACCTCCGTCAATCTATCCCCGTTTCAGAAGGCGCGTGCGCTTGCGGGCGAAGAGGCGCCGGGGCGAGGGGATTGGAAATGGCGAGACGGCGTCACAAGCGAGGATCCAAAAGCAGAAAGGGGGGGCATTCAGTTTCTCTCCTCCCACATCCTCCCCTGCGATCTGCTTGATATGAGGCCGTTTATTATTTCTGTGCCGGTCCTCGTCTTCTTCGCGCTTCTCTCGTGTGCCGCTCCGCTTCTGCACGTGGCCAGTGGGCCGGAGACGACGGCCCCTTTCCCCAACGAACTTCGCCCTCTCGTAATGGCTTACTATCCGGACTGGGCGTCTGGCTCTCTTCCCCCAGAGAAGATCGACTATGGGCGATTTGATTGGATCGACTTTGCGTTTGCGCTCCCGGACCAATCGTTTGCGCTCACCTGGGACGACCCCGTCAATGCTCCCGCGCTTCTCGACCGACTCGTTGCCTCTGCGCACGATGCGGGCAGGCGGGTCAAGCTGAGCATCGGCGGGTGGACTGGCAGCCGGTATACCTTGTGCTCTTTGACTGTGCCCCACATCTGTATTCAACCCCTTTTATAGACACTTCTCCGCCGCCGTGGCGACAGACGGAAACAGAAGGCAATTTGCTTCCAGCATCCTCGACGCCTATAGCCGTTTCTCGCTCGATGGGATCGACATTGACTGGGAGTACCCCGGTCAGCAGGGCAACCCTGGGAACGCCGTTTCCTCATCCGACGCGGCAAACTTTCTCCTCTTTCTGCAGCATCTGCGGCACGTACTGCCCCCCTCTGCCAAGATATCCGCCGCAACCCAAACCGTGCCATTTGCGGGTCCGAATGGCCGTCCGCTCCAAGACGTGTCCGGGTTCGCCACCGTCCTCGATTGGGTGTTGCTGATGAATTACGACGTATGGGGATGTACGCCGCTTCTCTAGGATGAATATATCTCCCTGTATGCTTAATCCCTCCTTTTTTTTTGTCCCCAGCTTCTTCGAATCCCGGGCCCAATGCACCGCTCGAGGATGGGTGCAGAAACTCTTCGATCCCATCTGCCAACGCCCGCGCCGCCGTTCTCGCCTGGACAGCCGCGGGCTTTGCTCCATCGCAGCTCGTCCTCGGAGTTCCCGCGTACGCATACATCTCTCGTTCGACCGCACCTTCTCTTCGTCAGAAGCGCACCCTCGATGCGTCAGGGAACGTCCGGGTCGTTAATGACGCCGGTGGCACCGACACCGGTCAGGTTCAATTCAGGGATCTCATCAAACAGGGAGCCCTCGCTCGAATCAATCGGGTGTTTCAATCTTCTTCTTCTTCTTCCCCCGGCACCGACGATGAATCTCTTGGAAATCCTCGAATCGATATCGACAACGGTCCCGCGGATGACGAAAAGCAGCTGACGTTGTCGCTATCGCCAGCGGGAGGACTGATGGTCGCCCCCCCTGCGGTCGCTGATGTCGATGCGTCTCCACCCCCCACGCCTAATGCCTTTGCCGCCGCTGCTTCGTTCGTCGGTGCTGGGGGGTTCACTCGGCACTGGGATGTTTGTTCTTCCACTCCCTATCTCCGCTCTGGGTTCGCTCAACAGATAATCACCTTCGACGATCCGCAGAGCCTCGCTCTCAAAGCTGCTTTTGCCAAAGAGGCAGGTATTCTGGGTGTGAACATGTTTGATGTACACGGAGATACGGACGATTGGGATCTCGTCGACTCTCTCAGGAAGGGCCTCGGCATCATCTAGTTCTCTTCCCTTTTGTGGCTCGAGCTCTTCTCTCTTTGCCTGCTGGCCGGGACCCCGGTGTACTTCTACTTCTCTTCGCCGCGCTACTACCTGTATTTCTATCTGTTTGTTTGTTCCACCAAAATTCCGAACACATATGTCCACGCATGACCAGGCGTTCTACGCAGTCTGATGCACTTCGATCCGCATCGCGAAACTGACTGACTCACGAACATCGGAGGTCGATCGGCCGAATTAACCGCAACTCCCCAGAAGCCGTATTGCCGGGAGACTAGAAGCCCCCTTCGAAATGAATGTGACCCACACGCGTGTTACGATTTTGAACCCTCGACAGGGTCCACGCATCGATCCGTCTTTAGCTCAATGACGAAACGCCACAAAGCATCTTCCCCGAGGGTTACTAACCACCGAACCGTTTCGACGCCGTGAAATCCCCGCGTGGCGAGGTTACCGTCGCGAGGGACATTTCAAAAAAAAGGAAGAGAAAGAGGGAAAAAATCGAGAAAAACAGCGACGCAAGGAAATTGCCGACTATGTAAAAAAACGGGCTTCACTACACACACATCTTTAAAATTGTTCTCCCGCGATTTTGAAAATTTTTACTTTATCGCAATCGCCCGCGCCGGCGCGTCTGCTTTTTGTGGCTGTGCAAACAAACCCCCCAACTCTCCCTCGGGGCGAGCTCTCATTTGTGTGTGTGCGTGTGCTCTTAGCTGTACGATATTTCAAAAATGTTTCTATGCCCGGTACTCAGTTGTATAATGTTCCTTGCAAGTTCTTCGATGCGCATCTGTTGAGATGGGTGGGAATCCCCAATGGACCGTGTTGGAAAGATCCCCGTAGGCCATCACCTTTGCATACTCAGTTTTTTTCAGTCAGGGCCGACGCCCCGTGGCTATATAGGAAACCTTGAGGGAGAAATCAAACGGCCCGTGAGAACAGGAAAAAACATATCTCCGAAGGGGATCGACACAGCAATCACTCCGCCCGCAGGAGAGTCTCGCGCGACTGTTCCCTTTTGAAGGACTAAAGGTTCGTGAAACATCGTACCGGCAAAGGCGGTCGTCAAATTGCCAGTAAGAGTTACACCGAGTAAACCTCGTTGAAAAGCTTAGGTGGCGTCGAATACTCCCACACCTGTTTCGAAGACCCATTCGAGGTCAGCGGTCCACTTTGGTCTCTCGTAGATGCTCGTAAAGGGGTACATCCCCAATTTCTAGATCAATCGAGGAATGTATTTTGGTCGAATGAATTGAGCGACGCTCGCTTATCCAAACGTGATGACACTGCCGTCAAGGTCTCGAACACCTAGACCAGCAAGTGGGATTACAATGGCTGGCAACAAGTCGATCTTTTGGTGTCAACAGCTGTAGACTAGCCTGAGAAATCCCCACAAATTTAGCGAGGGAAAAACACGAAACTATGGAATGCTGTGCGCACTAGGTTACAATGAGCCAAGGTCCACTGTATCATTCACTCGGCCGCCAGATCTCCTCCCTCACCTTCACTATCTCCACACCGCCCACGCAAACGACAGCGATAGACGAAATCGCCTAGAGCGTCCAGGCCCACGAGGCATCTGTCTATCGCCGCACCATCCCCGGCAAATCCCTCTTGTATGGTTGAAACTAGAACGAACGGGGGTGCTTAAGAGAACCGCCCCACGGCGCGCGAAACACAGTTGTGAAAGATGATCATCAAAGCTACGTCGCTGCGGCGAGGAACGCGAGTTTGTTGTTGAATGCGGTTCCCCGCCCCCCCTCCCATCTGTTCGGTGGCCGCCATAGGACGCTCGAACGGAGCTACCGAGAGAATGGGCTGATGCTGGGGAAGCGGGGATCATGATCGCGATTGTCCGAGCGTGTAATCCGTGGGTGGGATTTGCTTGAAACGTCGATCGTGCCCGAGGTGGTCATCGAGAGGGAACATACAGTATATGTCGGATAGCCGGCAGTAAAACGCGTCCTTGACCCGACGTGGTAATGGAAGACCGGGATTACTCTGGTTCTCGTTTGATTGATTCACACGATCCCTTTCTGAGTAGCTTCGTAATCCCCGGAGAGATTACAAAGAATCTCAAAGCGCTGTGGAGTGGTGGTTGTCACTGAGCATGAACCTCGCGATCAGCAGTGCCCCACTCGGGAATTCACTTGTTGATTCTCACCACCGGGATGGCGACATGGCATGAGTCAGGATCTGTGCAAGGTGGCCAACGAACATAGTGACACGGGTATCCGTGTCGTTTTCACGAATAGGGTTTAGACGGTGGGTGGCGGGGAAGGGGTTTCCAGCGATAGAAGGCTGAGGGCCCTTTCGGCATCCGAACTCGACGATCAAGTATGGGTCCCTCCGAGCTGGTGGCTGAAACCGCGGAAGAAGTAACGGTGGTCGTGGGCGCGAGAGCAACAAGTTCCCTGCTAGAAGTCGTCAACCAACATGCGTTTCCGCTGGACCCATATGTATATGTGGCAACATTAATCCTTTGGGCCTTAATGCCAGGGCATTTGGTCGCCCGTATTGTGACCGCGACTGGTTGGATCGTACCGGTCACTAGTACGATCAAAACGGCGCGGTTTGCAAGATGAGAATGGGTGAGTTCTGGCAGGGAATGTTGTCGATTTAGGCTGTGGTTCCGGGTACACAAAGGAGACCGAAAGTTACTAACCAACGTTCACCTCCGAAGGGTTTCGTGTTGGGCGTACCGCGGAACGCTACCGAACCCAACGGATGCAGATGTGCGCCATCGATCACGTGCTTTACTGAAAGTTTTTTCTTCGACTTCCACCTTCCTCAACGTTCGTCGAGTGCGCACCTTGGGTGGTGTACTTTTGGTGAGTCTTCTTCATTTCAGGAACGCAAGGGGGGCAGCGCACGGAATACAGCTGGGTACACCAGTGAT